>Ga0334893_1000083_pt1 | contig 169165 bp, 139 predicted proteins | sample GraSluR3_MG_5_FD_207218 | JGI IMG/M metagenome (GOLD analysis project Ga0334893, IMG submission 207218) | Sludge microbial communities from methane-producing bioreactor in Wageningen University, Netherlands - Granular Sludge_09_05-R3 | ecosystem: Engineered > Bioreactor > Anaerobic >...
GTGAAGCTGCACAGCATTGCTTCCCGGGCGGTATCGATGCCAGCAGAGGCAATCCTCACGAGGTTCAGCAAGCACTCCAATACACCAGCGAACTCATTGCCTCCGGACAAAAAGTGATTTACGAAGCTGCCTTCAGCGACGGAGAAACCCTTTGCTATATGGATATCCTCGTCAACAACGATGGCCGATGGGAAGCCTATGAAGTAAAAGCTTCAACAGGCCCCAAAGACTACCACTACACAGATATAAGTTTCCAGTACTATGTCATCAGGGCTTCCGGACTCGGTCTCGCCGAGATCAGCCTCATGCACCTTAATACTAAGTATGTCCGCAGAGGTGAGCTGGATGTAAAACAACTCTTCACCACCATCAACCTCACCGATCTTGCGCATCAAAAGCAACACGAAATCCATCAGAACCTGCAAGCCTTGCAGCAGATGCTGGCTCAAAATACTGTCCCTCCTATAGAAACAGGTCCACAATGCACGTCCCCTTACACCTGCGATTTCTATGGCTTCTGCCATCAGGAGGAGGAAACAGATATTTTTAGCGGCCTCAAATCGGTTAAAAGATCCAAGATTGAGCTTTTGCGCGAAGCAGAGGTTTCCAGCCTGGATGAAATCCCGGCAGGCATCAGGTTTACTAACAAAGAATGGATCATTCTCCAGGGTCTTTTCAAAGATGAGGTCAACCGCAACAGACCCGCACTTGATGCCTTTGTCAGCCAACTGCAATACCCGCTTTATTTCATCGACTTCGAAAGCATGCAGCTTCCGGTGCCACGCTATGATGAATCCCGCTCGTATCAGCAGCTAACTTTTCAATATTCATTGCATATCGTCAACAAACCTGGCGACGAGCCCATCCATAAGGAATACCTCGGCACACCTCCCGAGGATCCCCGTCCTGATTTCATCAGGAATATGCTCGATCAACTGGGCACCTCTGGCAGCATCCTTATATACAACAGAGCCTTTGAACCTCCGCGTGTTCGTGAGCTGGCAAGGGATTTCCCGGCCTTCGAAAAGCAGCTGCAAGCATTGCTGCCTCGTTTTGTGGATCTGATGGTGCCATTCAGAAGCCTGCACCTATACACCCCTGCCATGAGAGGTTCTTATTCTATCAAAGCAGTCTTGCCTGCCCTTGTGCCACACTTGTCGTATGATGCCTTGGGCATCCAGGATGGAGGAACAGCAAGCCTTACCTACTTGAGTCTCTTCAACGACAGCGACCCTTTGATCATTCAGCAAAAGCGCAACGACCTGTTGGAGTATTGCAAGCTCGACAGCCTGGCAATGGTTGAATTGCTCAAACAAATCAGCTGAACCACAAAATTTAACAAGCAGCAAATCAGATTTTAAACCACAAAAAACTTTCAAAATGTCAAAACACGGAGCCATCAGACGCTACAGCTTGATCATCGAAAAGATCGCCAACAGGCAATATCCTTCCTTTAGTATAATCAAAGACTTCCTTTTCGATCATGGCTTCGAACTGTCTGATCGCACCATACAGCGCGACATCGAACAGATCCGCTTCGACTTTGGTATAGAAATCAAATACGACAAAGAGATACGCGGCTATTACATCGACGATGAAGAAACCTTTGGTGTCGAAGGTTTTATCCGTTTCCTTGAGATTGCCAACACCGCTGCACTACTCTCCGATACCCTCAGGGATGGTAAGGAAGCCCTGAATTATATCGACTTCGAATCTGCCGGCGAACTCAAAGGGCTCAAATTCCTCAAGCAGCTCCTGCATGCACTCAAGAACAGCCGCCTGATCAGTTTCACCTACAAACGCTTCGACGCCGACAAGGAAAACACCTACCTCATGCAGCCTTACCTGCTCAAAGAATATCAATCACGCTGGTACATCATCGGCCTTATTGACAACTACAACGACTTCCGCACTTTCGGCATCGACAGGATCTTTTCCTTAACAGTCAAAGAAGAAACCTTCAAACGCGATCCCGCCCTATCACCCAAATCTCTTTTCCGCAACACCATCGGCCTCACCTATGCTCCCGACGGCTACGAAGAAGTCATCCTATCCTTCACCGCCTTTCAGGGCAACTACATCAAAACCCTTCCCTGGCACCACACACAGCAAATCCTAATTGACAACGAACAAGAGCTCCGCATCAAACTCAACATCGTCCCCAACTTCGAATTCAAACAAAAAATCCTCATGCACGGCGAAACCGTCACCGTCCTCCAACCCCAATGGCTCGCCAACGACATCCAACAATCCCTCCAAAACACCCTCAAAAAATACAAATAACCCTCCACTTCCCGACTTGACCTTCAGACCTTCGACCTTCAGACCTTCAGACCTTCGACCTTCAGACCTTCAGACCTTCGACCTTCAGACCTTAGGTCATCGAGCGATAGTCGAGATGTCGACTTTCAAACCCCGCGCTGCCGCGCGAATCCTTTCGTGTGGTGATCTGAGACTTTAGACCTTAGACTTTCGCTAATTTTTCGTCTTTAACTGCGGTGCTCTCGACTCCGCTCGATCACCTTCGACCTTCAAAACTCATCCTCACAATTCTTCCATCTAAAAGGTCACTGAGCGGCTTGGGTGTCGCTGCCCTGAGTGCTTGTGGTGAGCCTGGATATAAAGCATGGCCATATTCCTTACATTCTGTTCTAACTCTAAGAGATAAAAAAGGATGAGGTTGTTTCTACGCCTGAATATGTTACTTGAACTATTTAGTCTGCAATTTACTCTCATCCTATTTCACTTTTTCTTACAAAACTATTTCAAAATGCAAACATAGGAGTCTGTGACTACGTCGATTAATATTAAATCCTCAAATCCTTGAATCCTCTCAATAAACCTGCCTGCCGTCTGAAAAGAGGCAGGTCAACAACCCCTTAACCTCTTGAATCTTTGAATCCCTTTGGTCCCGAGAGCGCAGCGATTCGGTATTGAATCTTTAAATCTCTCAAATAATCGGTGCTCTCGACTTCGCTCGATCACCTTCGCCTCCGTCTTTTCGACATGACCTTCGACTTCCCGACCTTCAGACCTTCGACAATTCTTCACTTTTCATTCATCATTCATCATTTATCATTCATCATTCTTCCCTCTCTAATTCGCCCCTTCGCTAAAGTCGCCCTTCTCCCCATCTCTCAAGTCTCCCCCTCTCTCAAGTCTCCCCCTCTCTCAAGTCTCCCCCTCTCTCAAGTCTCCCCCTCTCTCAAGTCTCCTTTTCACTCAAGTCTCCCCCTCGCTCAAGTCGCCCCACCCCCTCCGTCACACTTTGTCGCCCACTCATCCTAGCTTTGCAATAAAAAGAAAGCTATGGCTACAATAAACAAAACTACCCGCACACTGCTACTCAAAAAACACCGCATCCTCCAGCAGGCTGCCAAAGTCCTCAAAAAGGAATTCATCGGCCTCGACAACGTCATTGAGGAGATAATAGGCTCCGTTAGCCCCTGGTATTTCTTCCCACACTTACAGGAAAACCCTGTTGTCGTTAACCTCTGGGGCCTTACTGGCGTGGGCAAAACATCCCTCATCAACCGCCTGTCCGAACTTATTCACTTCGAAGATAAAACCTACTATTTCAACTTCGGCGAAAAATTTAATTACAATATCCACGATCAGATCGAGGATATCAACAAAAGCGTCAATGCCTCACCCGTCATCATGGTCTTCGACGAATTCCAGAACGCTCGCTCCCTCAGCGGCGATGGAACCGAAAAGGAGTTTCCAAGCGGTCAGATGATCTGGCAGCTGCTCGATTCCGGTAAGTTCCCCACACTTAACTTGACCTATTATGCCAGCATGCTCAACCAACTGCTCATCCAGCTCCGCTTTGTCGTGGCACAGGGCGTAAAGGCACAAAATGGTGTCGTGGTTTCTGGCAGGGATATTTACATCAAATATTTCAGTCACAACCGTTTCTACGAGCGCCCCTCTGACCCTAAAAGCTGGGATCAAACACAAAAGATCTGGTTTATCCCTACCGAGGTTCATCATATCCTGCTGGATGAAGCACCTGAATTTTTCTTCCCTACCTACAACGTCACTGAAAAACTCATTAAGCTCAACGCCAAAGAATCCATCGAATTCCTGGAACGCATACACAAACACATCATCCGTCCCAAAACCGTCGATTGCTCCAAAGCCATCATCTTCAACATCGGCAACCTCGATGAGGTATATGAGATGAGCAGTAACTTCAACCCCGATATCAGTGCGGATGAGTTTCACGAGCAGTCGCTCATGATCAATGTGCCTCAAATCAAAAACGAACTCCGTAAACGCTTTCGCAACGAACAGATTGCCAGGCTGGGCAACAACCACATCATCTATCCGGCCTTCAGCACAAACTCTTTTAAGCAAATCATCGCCACTGAGCTTCAGAAGATCGCCACTCAGATGTTCAAAACACAAAACATCAAACTAAGCTTCGACAAGTCTGTTCACGACCTGATCTACAACGAAGGGGTCTATCCAACCCAGGGCACACGTCCTGTCTTCACCACCATCCACAACATCATCAAAAACAAACTTGCCACGATCCTCACCGAAATCCACCTCCACAACATTCCGGCTTCCAGGGTCAACTTTTCCTTCGATGGCTCACATGTTTACCTGAGCTTCTTCAGAAATAAAAAGCTGCTCCACATCCTTTACAACAACCAGGAATTCAACCTCACTAAACTGCGCCGCAACAAAAGCGACGACATGCAGGCTATCATCGCTGTGCACGAAGCGGGTCATGCCGTAATCTCTGCCATCCTCCTGCATACCATCCCAGAGCAAGTCTTCTCCACCACTGCCAGTCAGGAGCAGACCGGATTCCTTTACACCAAGGTAAAATGGGATTATATCTCCCGCAAGGAAATCCTCAGTCGCCTGGCGCTGTTCCTCGGTGGTCTTATGGCCGAAAAGCTGGTCTTTGGCGAAGAAAATATCACCACCGGTGCCGACGACGATATCCGGCGCGCAACCTTCTTTGTCAACGCGATGCTCAAAGAACATGGCATGGGTAAACAGATGATTGCCATCAATGCTAATGCTGTCAGCACCAGACATTTTCTCAACGACTTCGACCATCAGATCGAGCAGCAGGCGCGCGAATGGATCGACGAAGCCACACAGCTGGCCGAACAGACCCTCAAAAAACAGCAAACGCTGCTGCTCCGTATTGCCGGCTACCTCAGCAACCATTCCAGCATCAATAAAGAAAATCTACGCGATTTAATCAAGTCACATGCAGTCGATTTCCCTATCAGCCAAATCATCGAAGATGGCTCCGACTTATTCTACCGTCGCCACCTGATGGAACAAATCCTTAAAAACATGCTAACAACCCAAAGCTCGGACTAATCTGCAACTACGTCGACAATGCTCGGCGTAGTCTGTGACTACGTCGATTAAAATTAATTCCTCAAAACCTGCCTACCGACTGAAAAGAGGTAGGTCAACAACCCTTTAACCTCTTGAATCTTTGAATCTTGAATCTTTGAATCTTGAATCTTTGAATCTTGAATCCCCTCAACAAATCAACAAAAAACAAATCAACAACTCTTAAACCCATAAACCGCTCAGCGTAGAAAAAACCAAAGCATCATAAGCCTCTAAATGAATGTCAATAGCCAAATCAATGATTTAAAAACTGAACAATACCATGAGTAAAACATTAAACACAGAAACAATTCAGTCGGTCATCAGCCAACATATTGCAAGCAACAGACTGTTAACTGGCATAAATGAAATTGACAATTTAACCGGAGGAATTCAGGCAGGCGAGCTGATCGTCATTGGCGGCAGGCCGGCATCAGGAAAAACAAAACTCGCATTAAAACTCATGCTGCTGATGGGCTTGCGCCACGCATACCATTCCGTCTTTTATACGCTGGAATTAAACAAAGAGCAAGTGCTTCAGCGAATACTCCACGAAAGAAAGCTTTCTTTAAAAAGCCTGCATGAAGCCAACATACACATTTGCGACAATTCCATAATCAGCTTGGAAGATATCGAGCAGGATACCCTCAAGCTCAATACCATATCGCCAGTAAACCTGGTGGTGATTGATTACATCCAACTACTTGCCGAATCCGCCTCAATAGAAATCTGGAACAAAATGAAGGCCCTCGCTATCCGCGAAAACCTCACAATGATAGTTTTATCGTCTCTAAAATCAAGCTACTCAACCGACTCCCCAAAACACCAACCCACCGAAAACCTCTTGAATGTGACCCCGGAACCATCGGCAATAGATTACACTTACCTCTTACCTTAAAGCTAAGATTTAAAGTCAACAATTATCATGTCTTAAACCAATGCTCGGCCTAGTTAGTGACTACGTCGATTAAATCCCGTCTCAAGACTTGCTTTTCACGCCTATATCCCATCCAAGCTCCAAATAACCTTTGCAGCTGCTACAATCGCCTGCTGCCTTTTTTCAATTGCTTGCTTGTCCCAAACCGGATTTGTCTCATCGCTGATAAAATTAACGATTTGTTTTTGCTGGTTCAGCAAATTATCCCTCCCATAGGAGTGCAACTTTACCTCAAAGGGCTTGTTACCAATCGAACTATTATGCTTTTTGGAAATCAGCATCAGGTTGCCAATACAATTCATCCAATTTCCTGACACAATGCCTTCATCCGGATTTTTCGTGTCATCATATAGCCCATATCCATGCGCTACCGGATCTCCATTTGTTGGTGTCTGAGGGGCAATGTGCTCAATACTTTCCTGGCTGATTAAATCTGCATAGCTAACTTTTTGCGGCGCCGGGTAGTTGTCATTCCCAAGGTAAAGCTCATATTTCCATAGCAAATAGTTATCCACACGATTACCATAAAAATATTTGCTGTTGAGGTGCGCATGAAGCGTATTGTCGTTCCAGTAGTTCCACCAGCCATTGCTCTTAAGGTTGGCAATGATATCGTTAATATTTTTATCAATGCATTCAGCAGTATTCATATCAACCAGATGGTGATTTAACCTCGACTCAATTTCGGCCCTGCCACCGCGTATCAGATATCGAAAAGTAATGTTTTCCAAAAGTCTTGTTAGCCGATTGATCGTTTGCTCGTTAGCATGAAGTTTATAGGCCTTAATTAAAAATGGATAAGCCAATGCCATATTATTTAAATACAACAAGTCTTTAGTGTCACTGTCATTGCTTTTTTCAATTTTCTCAACTGTCTGAAAAGCCTGTGAAAGCCCTGAAAGAAATGCCTTTATCCAAGCTGCTTTGGGTTTTGTCAGGGAGCCAACTAAGTCTTTGATACCTTTAACAACTTCTTCGCTGTTAAATCCACGGCCACTTTCAGCACGCCAATAGTAATTCAACACTTCATCTTCGTCTATTTTAATCCTGACAATCTGCTTGTAAATTTTCGAAAGTTCATCCTCAATATACCTGATGTCTTCTTCAACTTTCTCTTTTGAAGTACCTGAAAGATAGATCTGAAGCATAAAATAAGCTTTGATAATTTCCAGCTTTGACAGCTTTTTACCCCTGTCATTCTGGAAAGCAAAAATTTGAGTAGCCTGTATTTTATCTTTCACAATATACTTGGTTATGGTTGCTTCTTCTATTAAAGCACACCATCGCTCCAAATTTTCCATCGTTTCATTTGCAAATTTCTGGATAAAAAGCTCCTTCGCTAGCCTTATCCTTATTTTGGATGCTGTATCAAGCGCCTGAGAGTGATTTTCTTGCCCTTCAATGATTTCCTCAACGAAAAAGTTGTTGTCACCCGCAACAGTTTTAAACTTTTGGGTGTTTTTTCGCAGGTCTTTCAAGTAAAAATCCTCAATATCCGCCAGGTCTATATGAACCTGCGCTCCATTTCTTTTCCTGCGTTCCAACTCCTTCTTCATGACACTAAAAAAAATGATCAAAGTAGTAAGGCGTTGTTGGCCATCAATTACATAGAGCACGTTTTCTTCCTTAACCTCAAAGATAAAGTGCCCTAAATAATAGTGATGCTCCGCATTTTCCAAGTCTTCAATAAATTGGTCAATTTCCTCTTTATCCCATGAGTAAGCCCTTTGATAAGATGGGATCTCAAATTTTCTGTTTTTACTGTCAAACAAATGACTGATTGTACTTTCCATTTTTCAAATTTTAGATTATAAACGGTTCTATAAATCATTCTCTACAAAGATATGGGTTCAGCACGACAAAATCGAGCGATAGCCGAGATACCGACCTTCTGACCTTCGACCTTAAGACTTTCGACAATTCTTAATTTTTCATTTTTCACTCTTCATTTCCCATCCCGTCACCTTTTGTCGTACCCCACCACTAATTTTGCATCAAAACTTAAAAATCATCACCATGAAATCAAAACACAACCCCTTTCTGATCTTAGTCATGCTCGCCACTTTGGCCATGGCTGCCACCTCCTGCAACAAATCCATCAAAACCGACACCAACACTGTCCTGGTAGCATACAACGATGCCATTGCCGATTACCACAATGCAATTAACAGTGCTAACGTAATTTTTGATCAGCGCACTATACAACTCTTTAACTTAAACCAGACAGCCTGGGACAATGTAGCAAAGGACCACAAAATCGATTCCCTCATGAACTGGTTCTACGAAAAACACGGCCCCGAAGCCTACAACGAACTCCTCCTCATAGTCGACGACAACTTCAACGAAAAAGTCAACAAACTAGCCCGTTAACCCTTAAACCCGTAACCCCATAAACCCATAAACAAATCAACAAATCAACGAATCAACAAATCAACAACTCTTAAACCCATGTCCTCCCGCCGCCTCTTCCTCAAATCCCTCACCGCTGCATCAGCCACACTCTTGCTGCCATTCAGCCTTTTCGGACTCATAGCCACAACCAACAAAACCAACATCCTGGCCATCGGCGATCTGGCATCCACCATCGTAACCAACAACTTGTCGAAAATTCCTTTGCCCAAAGCCAATATCAGACTGCTTTGCAACCCAAAATTTGTGGAGCTCCTGGCTGATTCCGGAATCCAACAAGCTGAATTAGAGCAGCTCCATCCCGGAGAAGTATTCCACCATAACGAACACTACCTCATCCTTTGCGACCTTACCTACAGCGAGTCTGCAGACCTTGCTATCAAAGCCGGCAACTACCTCTCACAACATCATATAAGAAATGCTTTTATCACCATCCTACCATTCCGATACCAGGGAATCACCACACGCCAAACCGCCGAAGCAGCCCTAAACATCCTCTCACAGCAAACCAGCTGCCAACCCTTCGACCTCGAAGATCTCCGCACCCATCACGGCGACCAGTGCTTCACCGAAGCCTTCAGTCAGCTGGAGCAGCATATCCTGCAACAAATCTTAAATAAAATTTGATTTCAATTGTTCACTAAAATCATTCCACTAAGGTGTAACTATCTTGAAAACAATTATATTCGTTGTTTGCTATGCTGGTCTATCGAAAAAACTACCAGCCATTACATCTGCCTGCGCGGCATCACCAGCACCTCTCCAACCATCACTTCATCCGGCTGTGTGAGTGCATAATAGATAGCATTAGCGATATCTTCTGCTGCCAGCGGAACCATATCACCTCCTCTTTTGCTAAAACTTTCCAAAATATCCTGATCGGTAATGGTTTGTGTAAGTTCGGTTGCCACAGCTCCGGGTTCGATTGCCGTAACCTTAATATTCATTGAGGGTGTGAGCTCCATTCGCATGGCTTCCGAAAGGGCTGTTACGGCAAACTTTGTTGCGTTATAAACCGCAAAACCAGGCCAAACTTTACGCCCTGCCACAGAAGAAATATTAATAATATGTCCTCCACCCTGATTTTTCATCACAGGAAGCACACCGGCAATACAATACAGCAAACCTTTCAGATTCACATCAATCATACGATCCCATTCGTCAATCTTCAACTTATCCATATACGAAACAGGCATCAATCCGGCATTATTGACCAAAACATCAATGCGTCCATAACTCTCCGTAATTTCTTTGAAAGCACTTAGTACTGATTCTCGTTCAGTAATATCAAGCTTGATCGTCATCGATTCGGTTTGATACGCATCCATCAATTCCTGAGCCAGTTCCTGGAGGCGTTCTTCGCGACGGGCTATTAATACCAAACGTGCACCATCAGCGGCAAGTTTGCGGGCCGTGGCTGCTCCGATACCACTTGAAGCACCGGTAATCACAACAATTTTGTCTTTTAAAATCATATTATTTCTTTTAGGGTTTGAATGCTAAACAAGTGTAAAAGCAAATGGTTTCACCCAATTGGCACTAATAACCATATCGCTCTTTCCATAAGTTACGAAGGTTACGGCGCATTTCTTCTTCCCTGGGATTTTTTCCTGGATCATATACTACTGTTTTACTGATCTCTTCCGGTAAAAATTCCTGCTCGGCAAAACTCCCCGGAAAATCATGCGCATATTTATACTCAGCACCATAGCCAAGCTCTTCCATCAACTTTGTAGGCGCATTTCGCAGAGGCAAGGGCACTGACAAATCTCCGGTTTTTCGGACAATTTCCTGGGCTTTGTTTATGGCCATATAAGAGGCATTACTTTTGACTGAACACGCCAGATAAACAGCAGTTTGCGACAAGATAATCCGGCTTTCCGGAAAACCAATTTTTTGCACCGCTTCAAAACAACTATTCGCCAACAGCAAAGCATTGGGATTGGCATTACCGATATCTTCGGAAGCCAAAATCAACATGCGTCGGGCAATGAAAAGCGGATCCTCTCCGGCTTCGATCATGCGCGCCAGATAATACACCGCAGCATTGGGGTCGCTGCCACGCATGGATTTTATAAAAGCAGAGATGACATCAAAATGCATCTCACCTTTTTTGTCGTACTTCACCAGGTTATTCTGGATACAGCGTTTCGCATCTGCATCGCTGATGACTAATACTGCTTTACCCGGAATTTCCTCAGCCAACACATCTACTACCAATTCAATGGCATTTAATAATTTACGCGCATCACCACCACTTATTTGGAGCAAGGCGCTAATTTCCTTCAGTTGGATCTTGCGCTCGTAATCCTTTTCAAGCGTGACTATAGCATTATCAAGCAATTTGAGTAAATGTTTCTTTTCCAGTGATTTAAGTACATAAACCTGCGAACGACTCAAAAGCGGAGCAATCACCTCAAAAGATGGATTTTCGGTTGTGGCTCCAATCAAAGTAACCAATCCCTTTTCGACAGCAGCAAGCAAGGAATCTTGTTGTGATTTACTAAACCGATGAATTTCATCAATAAAAAGTATAGGTGGTTTAGCCAGCATCCTGGCCCTTTCGATTACTTCGCGCACGTCCTTCACACCTGAACTTACCGCACTGAGCACAAAAAACTGTCTGTCGGTTTTTTGGGCAATGATATGGGCAAGCGTTGTTTTACCCACTCCGGGCGGCCCCCAGAAAATCATCGAAGGAATGCGTCCGCTTTCCAAAGCCCGGCGCAGAATAGCTCCGTCACCTACAAGATGTTCCTGACCAATATATTCATCCAGTGTTTGAGGGCGCAACAATTCAGCCAGGGGTTGAGTAGATTTGTTCATCAGCTAATGCAAATTTGCCACAAAGTTAAGATGCTTTCGGCAGCCATACCAGTTTTGATATTGAAAATCCAATTCAGTACAATTTTATACTTTTGTGCTTCATTAAAAACAAGTGAAATGAAGGTGTTGATGATGTTTTGTGATTCTTTTTCGTATCGTCCGGCGATAAAAAACCTGGATTCAGCTCCCGAAGTTGAATCGTCTGAAAGTTTTAAAGATGTGTTGGTAGCCTTTATTCAGGCCGAAGAAAACGACGAGGAAGACCCCAAAGGAACGGAAGATAAACTACTCAATGTAGTGAAATGGGGTGCCCGCAAGAACAACAGCCGGCATGTGATCTTACATTCCTTCGCGCATCTTTCGGAGAGCAAGGCCAGCCCAGAATTTACACATGAACTTTTCAACCGCTCCCAACAGCGGATGCGCAAAGCTGACTGGCAATGCGAGCAAACGCCTTTTGGCTATTTTCTGGATTTGCAGCTTTCTGCTCCCGGCGTGTCTCAGGCAAGGATTTTTAAGTCTTTCTGATCAAAATTTCAACGACTTACCTCTTTTCCGTTTCGCTGACCCAATTGAGAAATGATCAATGGAAACTTTTCTAGATTAAAAGGCTTGCTGATGTATTCATTCATACCGGCCTCCAAACATTTTTGCCGGTCGTCTTTCAAAGAATTAGCCGTGATGGCAATGATTTGAACTGGTTTTTCGGTTTTAAGATCCTGCTCCAGTTGTCTGATTTTTCTGGTTGCCGTAATCCCATCCATCACCGGCATTTGGATATCCATCAAAATGAGATCGTAGAGGTTCTGTTTGAACTTTTCAATGGCCTCCTTTCCATTTACAGCCAAATCAACCTCAAAACCCATTCCACGAAGGCTTTGCAACGAAACTTTCTGATTGATCAGATTATCCTCAACAAGGAGAATTTTCCGAATTTTGCTCTCTTCAACAAAGCCCGGTTCAGTGCCGATTGGCAACTTTACAGTAAACCAAAACCTGGCGCCCCTGCTCTGCTCACTCTCAAATCCTATTGTACCTCCCATAAGATCAGCCAGATGACGCGAAATTGTAAGTCCAAGCCCCACACCGCCATGTTTTCTGGTATAACTTTGATCGCCTGATTGAAATAATCCCCAGATTTTCTCTCTTTGGTCTTCCGAAATTCCAATACCTGAATCGGTTACCTCCATATGAATCAATGCCTCGGCTTCATCCTTTTGAATAAGCCTGGCACTAAACAATATCGAGCCGGAATTGGTGAATTTTATTGCATTATTTAACAGATTGCCGGCAATTTGTCTGATTCGAGCCATATCTCCAATAAGATAAACCGGAATGTTTTCGTCGATGCGCGTTGTAAATTCCAAACCTTTTTCACTGGTTTCCTTGCGATAAGTTGCTAAAAGCTCATGCAGCTCGTTGTGAAAATGAAAATTTAACTGATCCAATTGCAACAGATTACACTCCAGTTTGGAATAATCGAGCATATCATTGGTCATTCGGATCAGGTTGTGACTCAACATATTAATTTCGTTGTGCAGGGCAACCAACTCATCATCAACTGGCATTTTGCGGGCTATGGTCAACAAGCCAATGATTCCATTTAAAGGCGTTCTGATTTCATGGCTGATATTAGCCAAAAAACGTGTTTTGGTTTGATTAGCAGCTTCTGCTTCCTCTTTCAGCCTGATCATTTCTTTTAAGTTATGCTCCAAATCTTTTTTTTGGTTATCGATAAGCTGATGTCGCTGTTCGAGGAGATGAAGTAACCGCTTGTTGGTGGCTGTTTGTTTTCTGGAATTGACTATCGAAAACAAAAGGATAACTAGCAAAACAACAAGCAATAAGCCAATTATCCAGAAAGTTGATCCTTGTTCATCCACCAGCAACAACTTAATACTCAGGTCAGTTCTAAACCAACCTGCCAAATACCAAAAATGAATCAGATAGAGGAATATCATTAAGTAGTGGACAAAAAAACAAAAAATGAGCTGCAATCGGTTAAATGTTCAAAATATGTGCCATATTAAAAACTACTGTATGATTTTGTTTTTCAAGGAATAATAAATCCAAACAGAAATTTAATTTCCAATTTCAGGAAATGTTTTCCAGAAAATGGATTTAATGTCAGGTTAAAAAAAGATCAGTTGTATTTTCCTGTGTCGGGCTTGAAAATCAAAAACTTGGATGAAAGTGAAAACTCAGGCGATTTGATCAATTGCAACGCATCAATTTCTACGAAGAAACGAAAACGACCCAATGTAAGTTCCTCCTTACGAATAATATGCAAGATCGAGCTCTTTTCAATAAAAAAACGCATACCGCTTTGATCGGGCAGGGGTTTGAGTTCGATTCTCAAATCGGGATAAGCGTTAAAAAACAACTTCCGCAATGCCCGCTTCTTTTGAATGAGTTCCATCCCAAAAACATAATTTGCTGATTCAGAAACATGGGGCGATCTACACTCCAGCTCTATGATAGATCCTTCAGTTCTGGGGTTATGGTCGAAGATAATAAATTGCCATCCTCCTACAAATTGTTCGGAAATTTTATAGGTCTTCGGCCTGTTTTTGTACCATTTTCTGAATGCATAAGCCGTGGCAAACAAAACCACCAAAACGATTATCCCCAATTGATCAGCTGACATGAAACGAATTTTGGACAAAAATACAAATTAAGTGCAGCAAAGCTTTCATTTAGAATTTTCCCAGAGAAGTCATCCATTCGATGAGCAGAAAATCTTGTATTTTTGACCTCTTAATAGCTATTATCATGGATGAAGAACTTCTAAGCAGCATCAAAAGCTTCCTGAATTTCGAAATAATTAAACTGGAAAAGGTTCAGGTTAACATTTACGAAATCCTGATTGGTATTTTAACAATCTTAATCACCGCACTAGTGCTCAGACTTTTGCGTCGTATTTTTAAGAAAGTGAGTCAAAAAGGTGTGATGGATGTCGGCACTTCCAACTCTCTTTATCAGATCATTAAATATTTTATCTGGGTTGTTGTTTTTGTTTTAATCCTGGACACGGTTGGCGTTAAAGTCAGCATTTTTATCGCCAGTGCGGCTGCCTTACTCGTAGGTGTTGGCCTTGGATTACAACAACTTTTTAATGATATTGCCAGCGGTATCATCCTGCTCATTGAACGAACTTTGAAAGTGAATGATGTGGTAGAGATGGAAAACGAAATGGTAGGTCGTGTGGTTACCATTGGTTTAAGAACTTCAAAAATCAACACTCGCGACAATATTCTGGTTATCGTACCCAACTCACAATTGGTAAACGATCGTGTGATAAATTGGAGTCATGCAGATGCATTAACACGCTTTCATGTGAATATTGGCGTGGCTTACGGGAGTGATATTGACCTGGTAACCAAGGTGTTAAAATCATGCGCCAAAGAACATCCCAATATCGTAAGCAAACCGGAACCTTTTGTTCGTTTTACTAATTTTGGCGATTCAAGTCTGGATTTTCAACTTTTTTTCTGGACCAAAGAAGCCTTTGCAGTTGAAAGCACAAAAAGCGATTTACGTTATAAAATAGACAAAGCCTTCCGTGAACACAAGATTCAGATTCCTTTTCCGCAGCGCGATGTTTACCTTAAATCAACAACATAAATAAATCAGAAACACATTAAAATCTCCTCATATGAATCTAAAACGCATCTACTATTTTCTCCTCATTTTTAGTCTTATAGCACTTATTCATAATCCTTTGTCAGCCTGCACCAATTACCTGATCACAAAAGGTGCATCCACTGATGGATCCACAATGATCAGTTATGCTGCCGATTCTCACATTCGCTATGGCGAGTTGTATTTCAGTCCGAGAGCCGACTGGCCCGAAGGCAGCACTGTAACCATATTCGATCGTGGAACGGCTGAACCGCTGGGCGAGATTCCACAGGTAGCGCATACCTATCAGACCATTGGTTTTATGAACGAATTTCAGCTTGCCATTGGCGAAACAACTTTCGGCGGCAGGCCTGAATTACAAGACACCACAGGCCTGATGGATTACGCCGCTCTGATGTTTATTGCCCTGCAACGTGCCAAAACAGCACGCGAAGCAATCCAGGTAATTGGAACTCTGGTGGAAGAACACGGCTATGCCAGTAGTGGGGAGTCCTTTTCTATTGGCGATCCCAACGAAGTTTGGATCATGGAAATCATTGGCAAAGGAACTGATTTGAAGTATGATAAAAAACTAAAGAAAGAAATAAACACCCAAAAAGGAGCCGTTTGGGTAGCCGTCAGGATTCCGGATGGTTATATTTCGGCTCATGCCAACCATGCCCGAATTACTAACTTTCCGCTGGCGGATGGAAAAACTTCCATTACAGACCAAATGTGGGACGAGCTGGAAAGCCCTGAACTCAGGGTGATTTATGCCCATGATGTGATCGATTTTGCCCGCCGGAAAAAATATTATAAGGGCGAGGATAAATCATTCAGCTTCAGCGACACCTATGCTCCGCTCGAGTTTGGCGCAGCCAGATTTTGCGAACTCAGGGTTTGGGCAATGTTTGATCAGGTGAACAGCCAAATGGATCAATACTGGGATTATGCAGCAGGCCTGGATATGGACAATGATCGCATGCCTTTGTTTATCAAGCCTGATCGTAAAATCAGTGTGGAAGATCTGATGCAGTTTAAAAGAAATTATCTGCAGGGAACTGAATTAGATATGTCGCAGGATATTGGAGCCGGTCCCTACGGTTTGCCCTACCGTTGGCGTCCGCTAACCTGGGAACATCAGGATTCAACTTATTTCCATGAAAGGGTAACCGTTACGCAACAAACCGGTTTTTCGTTTATCGCCCAGATGCGCAGCTGGCTGCCCAACGAAATTGGCGGCATCAACTGGTTTGGTGTGGATGATGCCGGCACCACGGTTTATGTGCCTTTTTATGCTTCCATGAATCGCATTCCGCAAGCTTATCAGGAAGGCTTTGGCGATATTTTAAGCTATGAAAAAGATGCCGCTTTCTGGGTTTTTAATCGGGTGGCACATTTTGCTTATTTATTCTACAACAGGGTGATGCCCGACGTCAAAGCAGTTCAGAATGAGTTGGAACAAAAATTTATAAATTATGTAGGAGCTACTGATGCCGCTGCACTAAATCTATACGAAAAAGACCCTAAGCTGGCTGTTGATTACCTGACGGATTATTCCTGTAATATGGCACAAATGACTGTTTCGCGCTGGCAAAAGTTAAGTGAGTTTTTACTTGTGAAATACCTGGATGGCAATATGAAACAAGAGAAAGACGGAGAATTTCAGCGAAATCCCTGGGGATATCCCTTGCCACCAGAATTTCCGGGTTATCCGGATAGTTACAAAGAGCAGATTTTGCGCGAAACCGGTGACCGCTTTTTGTATCGCTAAACCGTTTTTGATTTAGTTCATTTCGTAGGTTAGTGGCGCGTCAGGCCCGATAGGTAAGCCAAAAATCATCCAGATTACAAGCATGATTATCCATACGATGGAGAAAATGACGGTGTAAGGCAACATGGTGGAAATAATCGTTCCGATGCCGGCTTTTTTATCGTACTTCTGCATAAAAGCCACTATCAAAGCAAAGTACGACATCATGGGCGAGATAATATTGGTAACTGAATCACCGATACGATAAACCACCTGCGTAAGTTCGGGGCTGTATCCGAGCAACATAAACATGGGAATGAAAACAGGTGCCATGATTGTCCATTTGGCCGAGGCACTTCCCATCACCATATTGATCATAGCCGTGATGATGATAAACCCAATCATCAGCGGAATGCTGCCCAAACCCGATGCCTGGAGTGCGCTGGCTCCTTCGATGGCAAATATCAATCCCAGATTGGTCCATTTGAAGTATGCCACGAATTGTGCTGCAAAAAACACCAAAACGATATACACCCCAAGTGCTTCCATCGATTTTCCCATGCCTTTCATCACATCATTATCACTTTTGATGGTTCCTGCACCTATACCATAAGCAATACCCATTACGGCAGCTGTGATAAAAATTATAGCCACAATGCCGTCCATAAAAGGTGAATGCAACAAGTTACCTGTTTCGGCATCTCGCAAAAAGCCATTGGCCGGCAAAGTACCCCACAACATGATGCCAATCAACACAATAGCTGTAAAAACGGCATAACGCAAACCTTTTTTCTCTTCCTTGCTCAGGCGTTTGATCTCCTCCGTTTCCGAACCGCCGTATTTACCCAGACGTGGCTCCACTATCCGTTCCGTTACCCAGGTGCCGGCAGCTGCAATCAAAAACGTGGAAACAAACATGAAATAATAGTTTGCCGCAGGATTTACCACATAGGTTGTGTCAATGATTTGTGCTGCTTCCTGCGAAAGACCGGCCAGCAAGGGGTCGATTGTTCCAAGCAACAAATTGGCACTATAACCACCCGAGACGCCGGCAAAAGCAGCAGCCATCCCGGCGATGGGATGCCGCCCTACAGCCAGGAAAATAATCGCACTGAGCGGGACCAGCAACACATAACCTACCTCGCTGGCTGTGTTGGATAAGATTCCTGCAAAAACAACAACAAAAGTCAGAATCCGGCGCGGCGAGGAGAGCACCATCAGGCGCAGCGCAGTGCCAATAAGTCCCGAACCTTCCGCAATTCCAATACCCAGCATGGCAACAAGCACCACTCCAAGAGGCGCAAAACTCGTGAAATTGGTCACCATTTCGGTGATGATCTTATGAAGCCCATGCACCGAGAGCAGATTAACCGGATGAATCAGCTCACCTGTTCCCGGATGGATCACTTCAAGGTCGAACTGACTGGCCACCCACGAAAGCACCAGGGCTAATCCGGCAAATATGGCAAAAAGCGTTGCCGGATGCGGAAGTGCGTTCCCTACTTTCTCAACAATATGCAAAAACTTATCTACCAGTCCTTTGGGCTTTTCACTTGAAGTTGTCATCAATCAGATTTTTATGTTTTTTTAGGAATAAGGCGCAAACATAGAAAATTCTATTTAGAATGTTTCCAAATAAATGTTAAAGCCAATAGGGAGATAGTTAAAAGCGAAGGTAATGGTGTGTAAGTTGATTGAACTATCCGAATTGTACCACTTTCAATTTTAGAGTACCGCTAGGTTAACAAAAAAGAGTTACCATAAACTTATAGTAACTCTTTCTTTTTCAACGTGGGGCGTACTGGAATCGAACCAGTGACCTCTTGCCTGTCAAGCAAGCGCTCTAAACCAACTGAGCTAACGTCCCAATTTTTTGGCAAAAATAAGCTGTTTTCTATTCTGAGCAAGCATTTTTCACCGATAACTGTTTCAAGGTCTCAAATTCAGAATCAGGCATACAGCTTAACTAAATCTTTTATAAATTCGCTTCCGCTAAAGATTTGTGCGTTTCAAAATCCAAAATTAGTTTTATGAATACTTTTAAATCCCTTTTGTTTACAGCCTTGTTCATTGGCTTTTCCAGCTTATCTTTTTCACAGGATAGCGTCAAAACCATCACCATGTCCGACATCTGGTCGTCAGGAAAATTCTATCCTAAAATGGTTCGCGGCCTCAATCCCATGAACGACGGAGCCACCTATGCCGTGCTCGAAGATAGTTTGCTTAATGTTTATGCCTATAAAAGTGGTGAAAAAGTAAAAACACTGCTCAATACCAAAAAGCTTATTCCCGAAGGGGCTGATACCCCACTCCGTTTAGGAAACTATGAAATGAGCCCCGACGAAAACATGATCTTAATTCCGGCCGAAACAGAGTCGATCTACCGGCATTCAACAAAATCGAATTATTATATCTATGAATTGGAATCCGGCCGTTTGTATCCGCTTTCGACTAATGGGAAACAACAGCTGGCAGAATTTTCGCCCGACAGCAAGCAAATAGCTTTTGTGCGCGACAATAACCTATTTGTCGTTTCGCTCGAAGATGGCTCAGAAAAACAACTGACAACTGATGGCAAGTTCAATGCAATAATTAATGGGACAACAGATTGGGTTTATGAAGAAGAATTTAGTTTTACGAAGGCATTTTTCTGGTCGCCCGACAGCAAAACCATTGCCTTTTACCGCTTTGATGAAAGCAAGGTGAAGCTTTATCAGATGGAGCTTTTCACCGGACTATATCCTGAATGGTACACCTATAAATATCCGAAAGCAGGAGAAGATAACAGCATCGTAACGATTCATACGGTATCAACCGAAACGGGCAAGCAACAAAAAATTGATACCGGAAGCGAAACAGACCTTTATTTCCCACGCATCAAATGGACAACAGAACCTGATAAACTCGCAATTTACCGCTTAAATCGCCTACAAAACAAGCTGGAAATACTGCTTGCCGACACACAAACAGGAAGTATCAACACACTTTATGAAGAAGAAAATCAGTGGTTCGTTGAAATTGACAACAATCTGAATTTCCTGCCTGATGGCAAGCATTTTGTAATCAGCAGCGAAAAAGACGGCTTCAACCACCTTTATTTATATGGTATGGATGGCAAACTGATAAGGCAGCTCACAAATGGGCCGCATGATATTACTGCTGTTTATGGTTATGATACCAAAAATCAGACTATCTATTTTCAGCAGGCTGTCAGTTCGCCGATGGACCGTCAGATTGCAGCCGTAAGCCTCAAAGGGAAAACACAATTGATTATTGATTCGGAAGGCAGCAGCGATGCCAGTTTTAGCAAAGATTTCAGCTATTTTATACATACCTTCAGCACGGCTAACGAACCACCCGTTTATAGCCTGCGAAACAACAAGGGAAAACTCATCAGAACGCTCGAAGACAATCAGGAATTAAAGGCCCGACTAACAGCCTATAACCTCAGCCCGAAGACCTTTTTCAGTTTTGAGCATCCGGATGTTGTGCTGCCTAACGGTCAGGCAACACACTTGAATGGATGGCAAATCCTGCCTGCCAATTTCGATCCCAACAAGCAATATCCGGTTTTGCTTTTTGTTTATGGAGGCCCGGGTGCACAAACCGTAAGAAATGCCTGGGGCTGGAACGATTATTTCTGGCATCAGTTGCTGGCACAAAAAGGTTTTGTGGTGGTTTCTGTGGATAACAGAGGCACCGGAGCAAGAGGCGAGACATTTAAAAAAATGACTTACAAAGAATTAGGAAAATACGAAACGGAAGATATGATTTCTACCGCCAAATACCTAGGCAGCCTTCCATACATTGATAGCGAACGCATCGGAATTTACGGCTGGAGCTATGGTGGTTTTATGGCTACCTCGGCGATCACCAGAGGAGCAGATTATTTTAATACCGCTGTGGCAGTTGCTCCGGTAACCAGCTGGCGTTATTATGATAACATCTACACCGAGCGTTATATGCAAAAGCCACAGGACAACCCTGAAGGTTATGACGAAAACTCTCCGATCAATCATGTGGATAAACTTAAGGGGAATTATCTGCTCATCCACGGAAGTGCTGATGATAACGTACACTATCAAAATACCATGGAGCTGATCGAAGCCCTGGTGAGGGCCGATAAGCAGTTCGACCTGATGATCTATCCCAACAAAAACCACGGAATCTATGGCGGGAATACCCGAAAACATGTTTTTGATAAAATCACAAATTTCCTGATCGAAAACCTTCGGCCAAAGGAATGAAAATTAAAAAGTTCAGATAAATTTTTGTATTAAACTGAAAAAAACTATTTTTGCGCCCCGAATTATCATTAATTAACCTTAAAGAAAGAGAGTGTATTTAACATGATCATTATTCCTGTAAAAGAAGGCGAAAGCATTGACCGGGCGCTGAAAAAATACAAGCGCAAATTTGAGAAAACCGGCGTAGTAAAAGAATTGCGTAACCGGCAAAAATTCACCAAGCCATCCGTGGTAAATCGTGAAAAGAAGCTCAAAGCTATTTATATTCAGCAGCTCCGTCAGCAAGAAGAAAATTAGTTCGCTTTTTTTTCAAGAATTAAAAAAACTTTGATGTTTATATAGATGTTTACTATATTTACATCAAAGTTTTTTTTTGATTATGATTCAGGATTTTTTACGATATCTGGAGACCGAAAAAAGATCAGCACCCTTAACTATTATAAGCTATGCTGCTGACTTAAAGAATTTTGAGGCGTACCTTAATGACTTATCTCCGCAAGAATCCCTTGACGGAGTGAGCAAGGCAATCATCCGGTCATATATAGTACATCTGAGCAAAAGCAAGCTATCACCCCGGTCGGTCAATCGCAAAATCACATCAATCAGAGCCTATTATCGTTTTCTGGAACAACGCCAACTCATTTCCAGCAACCCAAGCTCGACAATAAGATCACTTAAAACCTCTAAAAAAGTACCCGATTTCATACCCGAAAATCTGCTTGAAACACTTCAAACAGAAATTCCGGTATATTTCCCGGATTTAAGAGATTATCTAATCTTCGAAATCCTGTATCAAACCGGAATGCGGCGGGCCGAAATCTGTCAGCTCAAAGACCATTCAATTGATTTTGAAGCTTCGCTTATCAAAGTGAGAGGAAAAAGAAATAAAGAGCGATTAATACCGTTTACAAATAAACTCTCCGATTTGATGAAATACTACCGTGAACAGCGTGAAACATTTTTTGGCAGTAGCTCCTTCGATAGCTTTATTGTCAGCAACAAAGCAGGGACCTGTTACCCTCAACTTATCAAGCGTGCCGTTGAATCGCGTGTTGTATCCATCTCCGGAAAGTTAAAAATCAGCCCTCACACCTTGAGGCACACTTTTGCCACACATTTATTAAATAATGGTGCAGATTTAATAGCCATAAAAGAATTACTCGGACACAGCTCGCTCGAGGCCACCCAGATTTATACACACAACACCATAGCTCATTTAAAGAAAATTCACCAACAAGCCCATCCGTTGGGTTAACTAACTAATATAATAAGGAGGTATATCATGAAAGTAAACATTAATGCCGTACATTTCAAAGCAGATCAAAAACTCGAAAACTTTATCACAAACAAGATTGAGAAGCTCTCGAATAAACACAACGAAGTGATTGGCTCTGAAGTTACTTTAAAGCTCGAAAACACCGATGTTCCGGACAACAAAATCACTGAGATCAGGATTTTGCTCAAAGGCAATGATCTATTTGCCAGCAAACAGAGTAAATCATTTGAAGAAGCTGCCGATGCTGCCATTGATGCATTAAAAAAGCAATTAGAAAAGCACAAAGGAAAATATAGCAAATAATACCTACACATGAAGCATAAAAAATCGCTTATCTGAATATCAGGGGGATAACTACTTTTTTATATTGAAAAATTCGTATCACTTTCCCAAAATCGGATAAGCGATTTTTATTTTTACCAACACATATAACACTGATTTCCAAGTATATTAAACCTTCTAATGTAATTTTATTTTACTTTTTCACTAATTTTCTTGGTGGATAAAATTAAACTGTCTATTTTTGCAGACCTTTTTGAAACCCGAAAAGGGGCAATAAATCGTTCTTTTTTACACAAGCCGGTGTAGCTCAGTTGGCCAGAGCAGCTGATTTGTAATCAGCTGGTCGGGGGTTCGAATCCCTCCACCGGCTCATGTAAGTTTCATGAAAAATCCAAGGGGGAGTACCAGAGCGGTCAAATGGGGCAGACTGTAAATCTGTTGGCGCAGCCTTCGGAGGTTCGAATCCTTCCTCCCCCACTGCTTTAAGCGGGAATAGCTCATTTGGTAGAGCGACAGCCTTCCAAGCTGTAGGTGGCCGGTTCGAGCCCGGTTTCCCGCTCAAAAGCCGATGTAGCTCAGGGGTAGAGCACTTCCTTGGTAAGGAAGGGGTCATGAGTTCAAATCTCATCATTGGCTCGAGTAAATTTCATTCAAAACACCTTAAATAAAACAAAGTAGATATGGCTAAAGAAAAATTTGAAAGGTCCAAGCCACACGTTAACATTGGAACAATTGGTCACGTTGACCACGGTAAAACTACACTCACAGCTGCTATTACGCTCTGTTTGGCTGATAAAGGTTTATCTGAATTTAAATCTTTTGACGCCATCGATGCTGCTCCTGAAGAAAAAGAAAGGGGTATCACGATCAATACAGCTCACGTAGAATACCAAACAGAAAAACGTCACTATGCTCACGTTGACTGTCCTGGTCACGCTGACTACGTAAAAAACATGGTAACTGGTGCTGCTCAGATGGACGGTGCAATTATCGTTGTTGCTGCAACTGATGGTCCTATGCCTCAGACCCGTGAGCACATCCTGCTCGCCCGTCAGGTTGGTGTGCCTCGTTTGGTTGTATTCATGAACAAGGTTGACCTCGTTGACGATGAAGAGTTGCTCGAACTGGTAGAAATGGAAATCAGAGATCTGTTGACTTTCTACAAATTCGATGGTGACAACACTCCTGTTATTCAGGGTTCTGCTCTTGGTGGTCTTAACAAAGAACCAAAATGGGTAGAAAAAATCTATGAACTCATGGATGCCTGTGACGAATGGATTCCGCTTCCGGAACGTGATCAGGACAAACCTTTCCTGATGCCTATTGAGGACGTATTCTCAATCACTGGCCGTGGAACTGTTGCTACAGGAAGAATCGAAACAGGTGTTATCAATACTGGCGATCCGGTTGATATCATTGGTATGGGTGCCGAAAAACTCAAATCTGTTGTAACAGGTGTTGAGATGTTCCGCAAAATCCTCGACCGTGGTGAAGCTGGTGACAACGCTGGTTTGCTGCTTCGCGGTATCGACAAAGACGAAATTCGTCGTGGTATGGTAATCGCCGCTCCTGGTTCAGTAAAACCACACGATCACTTCAAAGCTGAGGTTTATATCCTGAAAAAAGAAGAAGGCGGCCGTCATACTCCTTTCCACAACAAGTATCGTCCACAGTTCTACTTCAGAACTACCGATGTTACCGGTGAAATTGTTCTTCCGGAAGGCGTTGAAATGGTAATGCCTGGCGACAACCTCACCATCGAAGTTAAACTGATCGCTGAGATCGCCATGAGCAAAGGTTTGCGTTTTGCAATCCGCGAAGGCGGCCGTACGGTTGGAGCCGGTCAGGTAACTGAAATTATTGATTAATAGTGATTATTCACAATATTTAGCGGACGAAAGGTATCATTCCCCAAAAGGGAGATACCTTTTAGCCGCTTCACACGGGTGTAGCTCAACTGGTAGAGTAGCGGTCTCCAAAACCGTTGGTTGTGGGTTCGATTCCTACCACCCGTGCAACTAAAAGTTTAGATTCAATGTCAAAGATTAGTATTGTAAACTACGCAAAAGAAAGTTACACCGAATTGATGCAAAAGGTGTCGTGGCCCACTTGGAGTGAGCTGCAAAGTAGTGCTATAGTTGTATCCATTGCTTCCCTTATAATTGCCCTCGTGGTATTTTTGATGGATAAATCTTTCCAGACAATTCTCGATAGTTTTTACCGACTGTTTTAAATTGTCAGGTTTTGAATCTAAGTGTGCATTGGCTAATACTCTAAGTTCAGAAAAACATGAGCGAACCGGTAGAAAAAAAATGGTATGTAATCCGTGCGATAAGTGGTAAGGAAAAAAAGGTAAAAGAATACCTCGAATCCGAAATTAATCGTATGGGGTTGCAATCACAAATTTCTCAGGTGCTCATCCCCACTGAGAAAGTGTATCAGATTCGTAAAGGGAAAAAAATCAGCAAAGAGCGAAATTATTTTCCCGGATACGTTTTGATTGAAGCTGTACTCACGGGTGAAATTCCGCATATCATTAAGAACATTCCTAATGTTATCGGGTTTCTGGGAACTAAAGGAGAGGCTGATCCGCTGCGTCCGTCAGAGGTGAACCGCATTTTAGGAAAGGTTGATGAATTGGCCGAAATGGGTGAAGAAGTCAATATTCCTTTTATTGTTGGCGAAACCGTGACTGTTACCGACGGGCCGTTCAACAGTTTTAGCGGGGTGATCGAAGAGATTAACGAAGACAAGAAAAAGTTAAAGGTAATGGTTAAGATTTTTGGTCGGAAAACTCCACTCGAACTAAGTTTTATGCAAGTGGAAAAAGAATAATTAGCAGGATGCACCAAACTTCCTGATTAACGATTTAATTAAGGATTAAACAATGGCAAAAGAAGTAAGCGGATTAATTAAACTGCAAATCAAAGGAGGAGCCGCTAACCCCTCTCCACCAGTAGGCCCTGCATTGGGTTCCAAAGGTGTGAACATCATGGAGTTTTGTAAACAATTCAACGCCCGTACGCAAGATCAGGCCGGTAAAGTAATTCCGGTTATCATCACGGTGTACAAGGATAAGTCGTTCGATTTTGTGTTGAAAGCTCCACCGGTGGCTGTGCAGATCATGGAAATGACCAAGCTCAAAAAAGGTTCAGCCGAACCCAACAGAGCCAAGGTTGGTTCTTTGAACTGGGATCAGGTTCGTACGATAGCTGAAGATAAGATGAAAGACCTCAACGCTTTCACCGTAGAATCAGCCATGCGTATGGTAGCCGGAACCGCACGCAGCATGGGAGTTAAGGTAACCGGCGCTTCACCTTTTGAAAAGAACTAATGAAACACATTGGTTCGTTGCATTTTGTAGAACCTCAAAAAAAAGCGTAAATGGCTAAAATTTCGAAACAAAAAAAGGAAGCCCTTGCTAAGTTCGACAAAAGCAAAATTTACTCCTTGACAGAAGCAGTTGATATCGTAAAAAAAATCACCTATACCAAATTTGACGCTTCGGTTGACCTGAATGTGCGTTTGGGTGTTGATCCACGTAAAGCCAATCAAATGGTTCGTGGTTCGGTTACCTTACCTCACGGAACAGGGAAAACGATGCGCGTTTTGGTGCTTTGTGGCCCTGAAAAAGAACAGGAAGCCAAAGACGCTGGTGCTGACTTTGTTGGTTTGGACGAATACGTTCAGAAAATCAAAGATGGCTGGACCGATATCGACGTAGTTATTACCACTCCTAACGTAATGCCTAAGGTGGGTGCGCTGGGCCGTATCCTCGGACCGCGCGGCTTAATGCCGAACCCAAAAACAGGCACCGTTACAATGGAAATAGCTAAAGCAGTTCAGGAAGTAAAGGCTGGGAAAATCGATTTCAAGGTTGACAAGTATGGCATTATCCATGCTGGCGTAGCAAAAGTTAGTTTTAATGAAGATAAAATTTATGATAACGCCAAAGAGCTTATCACTACAATTATCAAATTAAAACCATCAGCAGCCAAAGGAACTTACGTAAAAAGTATCTTTCTTTCCAGCACGATGAGCCCTGGTATTCAAGTTGATTTGAAATCAGTTACAGCAGCTAACTAAAAGGAAGTTAACGACATGAGAAAAGAAGAAAAGCAGGCCGTCATCGAATCCATGACGCAGCAACTTAACGAAAATCACAACTTCTACCTGACTGATATCTCAGAGCTTAATGCCGAAAAGACCAGTCAGCTCCGCAGGTTGTGCTTTAGAAGCGACATAAAGCTTGTTGTGGTTAAGAATACCTTGCTGCGTAAAGCAATGGAGAATGCCGGCAAAGAATACAGTGAACTGTACGACATTCTCAAAGGTGCTACCTCGGTAATGTTTGCCGAAGCTGGTAATGCACCTGCCAAACTGATTAAAGAGTTTCGTAAAACCTCAGACAGACCCATTCTTAAGGGTGCTTATATTGAAGAATCTGTTTATATTGGCGACAACCAATTGGATTTCCTCATCAGCATCAAATCAAAGAATGAGCTTATTGCCGATCTTATTGCATTGTTGCAATCACCAGCTAAAAATGTGGTGGGTGCCCTGCAGTCAGGTGGCCACAAACTGAGTGGGATATTACAAACACTCTCAGAAAAATCAGAATAGTCTCACAGAATGATTAGCATTCATAAGAAAAATAAATTGTAAAAATCACTTAAACCGAAAATAAAATGGCAGATTTGAAAGCTTTCGCAGAGCAATTAGTAAATCTTACTGTTAAAGAAGTCAATGAATTGGCTACAATCCTGAAAGAAGAATATGGCATTGAGCCTGCTGCTGCTGCAGTTGCAGTTGCTGCTCCTGGTGCTGGTGGTGGCGATGCCGCTGCAGTAGAAGAGCAAACTTCATTCGATGTAATCCTTAAATCGGCTGGTGCTTCTAAGCTTGCTGTTGTTAAGCTTGTAAAAGAACTCACAAGCCTTGGATTAAAAGAAGCCAAAGAATTGGTTGACTCAGCACCTAAAGCGATTAAAGAAGGTGTGAGCAAAGACGAAGCCAATGCACTTAAATCTCAACTTGAAGAAGCTGGTGCAGAGGTTGAAGTTAAGTAAGAAGGATTATTTTCCACAAAACATCTGGCAAACAACCTCTATCTCAGCTTTATGAGGTAGAGGTTTTGCGCCTGTTTTGCGGTTTGGTTTGTAAATTCTTTTTATCCTTACCCTGTCTGCCTCTGGCAGGCACTAAAAACTTAAGACCTTGGCAGAAAAAACTTCGGAAAGAATCAGTTTTGCATCAACCGGATATCAATTAGATTACCCGGATTTTTTGGATATTCAGCTACAGTCTTTTCAGGACTTTTTCCAGTTGGAAACAAACCCTGAAAACAGAAAAAATGAAGGACTCTTTAAAGTCTTCGCTGAAAATTTTCCCATTACCGATGCAAGAAATAATTTTGTACTCGAATTCCTGGACTATTTTATTGATCCGCCTCGCTACGCAATAGAAGAGTGTATTGAGCGTGGGCTAACTTACAGCGTGCCGCTGAAAGCCAAGCTAAAGCTTTATTGCACCGACCCCGAGCACGAAGACTTCGAAACAATCGTTCAGGACGTTTATCTGGGAATGATCCCTTATATGACGCCCAAAGGCACCTTTATTATCAATGGAGCCGAACGTGTTGTGGTTTCACAGCTACACCGCTCTCCCGGGGTGTTCTTCGGACAGCATAAACACGCTAACGGAACTACCCTTTTCTCAGCCAGAATCATTCCCTTCAAAGGATCATGGATGGAGTTTTCGACCGATATCAACAACGTAATGTATGCCTATATTGATCGGAAAAAGAAACTCCCCGTAACTACACTACTGAGAGCAATCGGTTTTGAAACAGATAAAGATATTCTCGAAATATTCAATCTGGCCGAAGAAATCAAGGTGAGCAAAGCCGGACTGAAACGTGTTTTGGGTCGCAAACTGGCGGCCCGTGTGGTACGATCATGGATTGAGGATTTTGTGGATGAAGATACCGGTGAAGTTGTTTCTATCGAACGTAATGAAGTAATCATCGAAAGAGAAACAATACTGGATAACGAGCATATCGACCTAATTGTTGATTCAGGCGTTAAAACTGTATTGCTCCATCGCGAAGATTTCAATACTGCTGATTACTCCATCATCTTCAACACACTTCAGAAAGATACCGCTAACTCCGAAAAAGAGGCTGTTGAGTTTATCTACCGACAGTTGCGTAATGCTGAACCGCCTGATGAAGAAACAGCACGGGGTATCATCGAAAAATTATTCTTCTCTGATAAACGTTATGATTTGGGAGAAGTTGGTCGTTACCGGATCAATAGGAAACTTAACTTGTCGATAGCTGAAGATACCAAGGTTCTTACCAAAGAAGACATCATTTCAATCATCAAATACCTGATTGAGCTTGCCAACAGCAAAACTGAAGTGGACGACATTGACCACCTCAGTAACAGACGTATCCGTACGGTTGGCGAACAGCTTTACAGTCAGTTTGGAGTTGGTTTGGCCCGTATGGCACGGACCATCCGCGAACGTATGAATGTTCGTGACAATGAGGTATTTACACCTACCGACCTGATCAACGCCAAAACATTGTCCTCTGTTATCAATTCATTCTTTGGCACCAATCAACTGTCGCAATTCATGGATCAAACCAATCCGCTGTCGGAGGTTACGCATAAAAGACGTATCTCTGCCTTGGGACCAGGAGGTTTGTCGCGAGAGCGTGCCGGATTTGAGGTGCGCGACGTACACTATACACACTATGGTCGGTTGTGTACGATCGAAACACCCGAAGGTCCGAATATCGGATTGATATCTTCACTTTGTGTTTATGCAAAGATCAATAGACTTGGCTTTATCGAAACACCCTACCTCGAAGTTGATGAAGGTAAGATCGACATGAAGAAAGACCCAATTTATCTGAGTGCCGAAGAAGAAGAAGATAAAATTATTGCCCAGGCAAGTACGCCAATAAGCGAAACTGGTCAATTTCTCGAAGAGAACGTAAAAGTACGTTATCTGGCTGACTATCCAATTATCGATCGCACAAAGGTTGACCTTATTGACGTAGCCCCCAACCAGATTGCTTCGATAGCAGCTTCTCTCATCCCATTCCTCGAACACGATGATGCCAACCGTGCCCTTATGGGCTCAAACATGATGCGTCAGGCTGTTCCATTGATGAGGCCCGAAGCACCTATTGTAGGAACTGGAATTGAAGGTAATGTAGCTCGCGATAGTCGTGTGCTGATTCATGCCGAAGGCGAAGGTGAAGTACTATTCGTTGATGCAGAAAAAATTACCATTCGTTACAATCGCTCTGACGAAGAAAAGCTGGTTAGCTTTGATGATGACATCAAAACTTACCGCCTGACCAAATATGCCCGTACCAACCAAAATACCAGCGTAAACCTTAAACCCATCGTCAAACGTGGCCAACAGGTTTCGAAAGGACAGGTGCTCTGTGAAGGCTACGGAACTGAAAATGGCGAACTGGCCATTGGCCGCAACCTGATGGTGGCTTTCATGCCCTGGAAAGGCTATAACTTTGAGGATGCCATCGTTATCAGCGAAAAAATCGTCAAGGAAGATATCTTCACTTCGGTGCATATTGAAGAGTTTAGTTTGGAAGTGCGCGATACAAAACGTGGCATTGAAGAACTTACCAATGATATCCCCAACGTAAGTGCTGATGCAACCAAAGATCTGGACGAAAACGGTTTGATCCGTATTGGTGCAGAGGTGAACGAAGGCGATATCCTGATTGGAAAAATCACCCCTAAAGGCGAAAGCGATCCCACACCTGAAGAAAAACTCCTCAGAGCTATCTTTGGCGACAAGGCCGGTGACGTGAAAAATGCTTCGCTCAAAGCACCACCATCAATGAAAGGTGTGGTGGTTGATAAAAAACTATTCTCCAGGGTTATCAAAGACCGTAAATCTAAAGTTAAAGACAAAGACATCATTAGTGATCTGGATGCTAATCAGAACAAAGAGTCAACTATACTCAAAAACAAACTGATTGATAAGCTTACAGTATTACTGAATGGTCGTACAAGTCAGGGTGTCTTTAATAACTTTAAAGAAGAAGTTGTTCCGAAAAAAGCCAAATTCACGCAAAAAATTCTACAGGGAATTGACTATTTGAACGTGAATCCAAACAAATGGACGACTGACAAGGAACGTAATGAAATGATCAAGCAATTGATCAATAATTACAATATCAAATATAAAGAGATACTGGGCATTTACAACAGGAAGAAGTTTGTTGCCAGTGTTGGCGATGAGCTTCCGAATGGTATCGTGCAAATGGCTAAAGTTTATGTGGCCAAAAAACGCAAGCTCAATATTGGAGATAAAATGGCCGGACGTCACGGGAACAAAGGTATTGTAGCACGTATCGTGCGTGAAGAAGACATGCCTTTCCTCGAAGACGGAACACCAGTAGATATTGTATTGAATCCGCTGGGCGTACCTTCCCGTATGAACCTCGGACAGATTTATGAAACTGTACTGGGCTGGGCTGGCAAAAAGTTAGGTGTAAAATTTGCTACGCCTATCTTTGATGGTGCCTCCATTGATCAAATAAACGACTACCTGACAAAAGCCGGCTTACCCGAAAACGGAAGTGTTTATTTGTATGATGGCGGAACGGGCGAACGTTTTGATCAGCCGGCAACTGTAGGCTACATTTATATGTTGAAGCTTCACCATATGGTTGACGACAAGATGCATGCCCGCTCGATAGGACCTTATTCATTGATCACACAACAACCACTGGGTGGTAAAGCACAGTTTGGTGGTCAGCGTTTTGGTGAGATGGAGGTTTGGGCACTCGAAGCTTTTGGTGCCAGCAATATCTTACAGGAAATTCTTACAGTAAAATCAGATGATGTGGTAGGCCGTGCCAAAGCATACGAAGCCATCGTGAAAGGCGATAATATGCCAGTGCCCGGAATACCGGAATCATTTAATGTGCTAATCCACGAGCTGCGTGGCTTAGGCCTCGAAGTTACCTTCGACTAATGATATCATGTACAGCCTTCGGATGAGGGCTGTACTTAACCGTTCTTTTAACTAAACAGATCCAAATTTATGGCTTTCAGAAAAGACAATACAAACAGCAGCTTTTCTAAAATAACGATCAGTCTTTCCTCTCCGGAAGCAATTCTGGAACGCTCAAGTGGCGAGGTATTGAAACCGGAAACCATTAATTACCGCACCTATAAGCCCGAACGTGATGGCTTGTTCTGCGAGCGAATTTTTGGCCCGGTAAAAGACTGGGAATGTCATTGCGGAAAATACAAACGTATTCGCTATAAAGGCATTGTTTGCGACCGTTGTGGTGTTGAGGTAACAGAAAAGAAAGTTCGCCGCGAACGCATGGGACATATTCAACTCGTTGTTCCGGTTGCACATATCTGGTATTTCCGCTCTCTCCCAAATAAAATTGGAGCTTTGCTTGGCCTTCCAACCAAGAAGCTCGACATGATCATTTACTACGAACGTTATGTTGTAATCCAGCCTGGTATCAAAGAGCAGGATGGCATTCAATACATGGATTTCCTCACTGAAGAAGAATACCTCGATATTGTTGAAGCCCTGCCAGCTGACAACCAGCATCTTCCAGATGAAGACCCGAATAAGTTTATCGCTAAAATGGGTGCCGAAGCCATCCATGATTTGCTTGCAGGCCTTGATTTGGACAAGATTTCGTTCGATTTGCGTCATAAAGCAAACACAGAAACATCACAACAGCGTAAAGCCGACGCACTCAAGCGTCTTCAGGTTTTTGAAGCTTTCCGCGATGCCAGGTCTCGTATCGAAAATCGTCCGGAATGGATGATCGTGAAAGTAGTTCCGGTTATCCCACCCGAACTCAGGCCTTTGGTGCCACTCGATGGCGGACGTTTTGCCACTTCCGACCTCAACGACCTGTATCGCAGGGTCATCATTCGCAACAACAGGTTGAAACGATTGATCGAAATCAAAGCACCTGATGTGATCATGCGTAACGAAAAACGTATGCTTCAGGAAGCTGTCGATTCTTTATTTGACAATTCGCGCAAAGCTAGTGCTGTTAAAACAGAATCAAACAGACCACTTAAATCACTCAGCGACAGCCTGAAAGGTAAACAAGGCCGTTTCCGGCAGAACCTGCTTGGAAAACGTGTTGACTACTCCGGCCGTTCGGTAATTGTGGTAGGCCCCGAGTTGAACCTCAACGAATGTGGATTGCCAAAAGATATGGCTTCGGAGCTTTTCAAGCCTTTTATTATTCGTAAAATGCTTGAAAGAGGCATTGTGAAAACAGTGAAATCGGCCAAAAAAATAGTTGACAGAAAAGACCCTGTCGTTTGGGATATCCTCGAAAACATTTTGAAAGGCCATCCCGTTTTGCTCAACCGTGCTCCTACCCTTCACAGGCTTGGTATCCAGGCTTTCCAGCCCAAGCTGGTCGAAGGTAAAGCCATTCAGCTTCACCCACTCGTTTGTACGGCCTTCAACGCCGACTTTGATGGTGACCAGATGGCTGTTCACGTGCCACTGGGCAATGCAGCAGTTTTGGAAGCTCAAATTCTGATGCTGGCCTCGCACAACATCCTGAATCCGGCTAATGGCGCACCAATTACAGTTCCTTCGCAGGACATGGTTTTGGGCCTGTATTACATCACCAAACCCAGAAAGAGCACAGAAGAGCATCCTGTAAAAGGTGAAGGCAAAAAATTCTATTCATCCGAAGAAGTTATCATTGCCTACAACGAAAAACGCGTTGATCTCCATGCGATTGTGTATGTAAAAACCAAGATTCGCGAAAAAGGAAAACTGGTTGAGACCATGCTCGAAACTTCGGTTGGGCGTGTGTTATTCAATGAAGTGGTGCCTGAAGAGTTCGGTTTTGTAAATCAACTTTTGACCAAAAAATCACTTCGCGATATCATTGGTGATATGGTGAAACGCCTTGGAACAGCTGCTGCTGCACAATTCCTTGACGATATCAAGAACCTTGGCTTCCAGATGGCTTACAGAGGAGGACTTTCCTTTAACCTGGGAAATGTGATGGTCCCGACTGTTAAAGAAGAACTCATTGCCCAAGCAAATGAAGAAGTTTCGGAAGTGCTGGCCAACTACAATATGGGTTTCATCACCAACAACGAACGCTACAACCAGATTATTGACATCTGGACACACACCAACTCCCGCCTCACAAACACTGTGATGCAACAACTTTCGCAGGACGATCAGGGATTCAATCCGGTTTATATGATGCTGGATTCAGGAGCGAGGGGATCAAAAGAACAGATTCGTCAGCTGTCTGGTATGCGTGGTCTGATGGCAAAACCGCAAAAATCTGGTGCTTCAGGAGGCGAAATCATCGAAAATCCGATTTTGTCAAACTTTAAAGAAGGGCTTTCGGTACTTGAGTACTTTATCTCAACCCACGGTGCCCGTAAAGGTTTGGCCGATACAGCTCTGAAAACAGCAGATGCCGGTTACCTCACACGTCGTTTGGTTGATGTGGCACAGGATGTGGTGATCACCGAAAAAGACTGTGGAACTTTACGCGGACTTACAATTTCTGCCCTCAAGAAAAGCGAAGAGGTTGTTGAAACACTTTACGATCGTATCCTTGGGCGTGTAGCCTTACACGACATCTATCATCCGCAATCTGGTGAGCTGATCATTCAGGGAGGCGAAGAAATCACTGAAGAAATTGCAGCGATCATCGAAGAATCACCCATCGAACAGGTTGAAATTCGCTCGGTACTTACCTGCGAATCAAAACGAGGTGTTTGTGCCAATTGTTATGGCCGTAACCTGGCTTCGGGCAAGCTGGTACAAAAAGGTGAAGCAGTTGGTGTAATCGCAGCGCAATCTATTGGTGAGCCTGGTACACAGCTTACTTTGCGTACCTTCCACGTTGGGGGTACTGCTTCCAACGTTGCAGTATTATCGAAGATTGAAGCAAAATTTGATGGTGTCCTCGAAATAGATGAACTGCGCTCAGTTGATTTCAGCAAAGATGGAAAAGACTATGAAATAGTATTAGGGCGCTCCGCTGAAATGAAGATTATAGATAAGAAAACAGGCGTAATCCTCACATCATCCAACATACCTTATGGTGCCAATCTTTATATTAAAAATGGCAGCGAAGTTAAAAAAGGTGATTTTATCAGCGACTGGGACCCATACAATGCTGTGATTCTCTCGGAATATGAAGGAAAAATAAGCTTTGAAAATATCATCGAAGGCGTTACCTATCGCATCGAGTCGGACGAACAAACCGGCTATAACGAAAAGGTAATCATCGAAACCCGTCAACGTGCCAAGAATCCGACAATCAAGATTCTCGACAAAAACAATGAAGTTGTCAAAGCTTACGATATCCCAGTAGGCTCCCATATCATTGTTGACGAAGGCGATCAGATCAAAGCCGGAGGTATGTTGGTCAAGATTCCGCGTGCTATTGGTAAATCGGGTGACATCACCGGTGGTTTGCCACGCGTAACCGAGCTGTTTGAGGCACGTAATCCCTCTGAGCCTGCGGTAGTTTCTGAAATTGATGGTGTTGTTTCGTTTGGCAAAAAGCTAAAACGTGGCAACCGCGAAGTTATCGTAACTTCAAAAACCGGAGAAGAAAAAAGCTACCTTATCGCTACCTCAAAGCAGATTCTGGCTCAGGAAAACGACTTCGTAAAAGCCGGTACTCCACTTTCGGAAGGTGCTATCACTCCTTCGGACATACTGTCGATCAAAGGACCAATGAAGGTTCAGGAATATATCGTAAACGAAGTACAGGAAGTATATCGATTGCAGGGTGTGAAGATAAACGATAAGCACTTTGAGGTAATTGTGCGACAAATGATGCGCAAAGTAGAAGTGGAAGATCCGGGTGATACCCGTTTCCTCGAAGGTGAATTAATTAACAAAATTGATTTCCAGGAAGAAAACGATGAAATCTTTGGCAAAAAAGTTGTCATCGATCCGGGCGATTCTGATAACCTCCTTCAAGGACAAATTATCACTGCCCGTAAACTACGCGATGAGAACTCACTGCTGAAACGAAAGGACAAAAAACTGGTTGAAGCCCGTGAAGCCAAACCTGCTACAGCCTTCCAGGTATTGCAGGGTATTACACGCGCCTCGCTGCAAACCAACAGCTTTATCTCAGCCGCTTCGTTCCAGGAAACAACCAAGGTGCTCACCTTAGCTTCTATCAATGCCAAGTCAGATGAGCTGATGGGCTTGAAAGAAAATGTGATCGTTGGGCATAAGATTCCTGCCGGTACAGGCCTGCGCGAATACGAAGATTTGATCGTAGGTTCACGTGCTGAGTACGATGCCGTGATGGAAGCAGCATCCCGCACTTTGAAACCGGAAGTTGAGAAAAAATAAATATTTTCAATAACATTTAAAGCAGGTAGGACGTTGCTTAAGCAGCAGACCTACCTGCTTTTTTAAAACCAATAATTATGGCTGAACAAAAAACTAAAAATCAAATGAGTATCGAATTGAGTGAAGAAGTAGCTGAAGGTATCTATTCCAATCTGGCTATCATCACCCATTCGCACTCAGAGTTTATCATTGATTATGCCAAGCTGATGCCCGGCGTACAAAAAGCAAAAGTAAAATCAAGAATCATCCTGACTCCGGAACATGCTAAACGACTATTTAAAGCTTTGGCCGATAACTTAAAGAAATATGAGTCAGTTCATGGCCCGATAAAAGATGCTCCTGCCCATGAAAACATACCCTTCAATTTGGGCGGACCGACTGCAGAAGCATAACTACAAACAATTACGACATAAAAAAAAGGTGAAGCTAATCCAATTAACTTCACCTTTTTGTTTATAAATCAATGCTTATTTCACAGCCATTAATGCTGCTTCATAATCAGGCTCCTCTACAATTTCGGGAACTTGCTCGGTGTAAACAACTTTTCCTTCTTCATCCAACACAACTACGGCACGCGAATGTAAGCCGGCCAAGGGTCCATCTGCAATAGTTACACCGTATTTCTCGCCAAAGCTGCCATCCCTAAAGTCGGAAGCATTAACTACATTATTCAAGCCCTCAGTGCTGCAAAAACGATTGTGTGCAAAAGGCAAATCTTTTGAAACACAAACAACTACTGTGTTTTCGAGATTTGAGGCCTCCTGATTGAACCTCCTCACCGATGCTGCACAAACATCAGTATCCAGGCTGGGAAAAATGTTAAATACTACTTTCTTTCCTTTCAAATCATCCAGGCTTAACTGTGAAAGATCAGTCTTAACTAGTTTAAAATCAGTTGCTTTGCTGCCTTTTGCCGGCAGATTGCCCACTGTGTGAATCTGATTTCCTTTGAGTGTTATTGTTGCCATAAAATTCAGTTTTATATTTCTTAGATAAACAAGCCATTGCAGAACATGTTCAAAACAAAATTAACTTCTTATCAAATCGAGAAAGATATGATTTTAGGCAAAAAGATAATCTTCACAACTTTAACTGCTATTTTATTGTATGACAGATTGAATGACCTTAATCAAAACCATAAATGCCTGACACAGTTGAATCGGAATTAAAAAAATGAAGAACAAATTTTGGACAACTGAACTCCCCTATTATAACTGAAAAATCTACCGACTACGAATTCTATTATATTTGTGTCATATAACAAGCAAACATCTCATGAAGGCCGGCTATTTCAATTTATATTTTTTGCTGTTAGTATTGCTGCTTTCCTTCGACAGTACTGCAATTGGACGATCGCGCCCTATTGCCTCTATCCCATTCAAAATGTCGGGAACTTATATTGTTGTTCAAACCAGCATCAACGGTGGGCCATTACTGGAATTGATATTTGATACAGGGGTGCGTCATACCATTATCACTGAATTGTATGAAAAGGACAGTATTAACATCCAATTAGAGAAAAGGCAAGCCATTTACGGACTTGGTGAGGACAAATCTGTTTATGCACTGGTTAGTTCAAATAACGAGCTTTCGCTGGGGAAGCAACAACTCCATGACAAAACTATTTATGTCATCGAAGAAGATATTTTTGGCCTTTCGGCACAAAACGGGCGCAAAATAAACGGACTATTGGGAAACGCCATAATGGAGCATCATGTTGTGGAGGTGAATTATACCGCAAGCCGCCTCCGTTTTTATCACTCAGAAGGCTTCACACCTCCCCGCAATTATATCTCCTGTCCGCTCCTGATCGAAAACAATAAAATCTATCTGACCATGACTATGCTTGATGAGCATGGCCAAACACGCACAATTAAAATGCTCATTGATTCAGGAGCCCAGCTGAATGCATGGTTCAAAACCAATAAAGGCGATCATTTGCCAAAAAACAAGGTAAAAGCACGTATTGGCGAAGGTTTTAGTGGGGAAATAAGGGGTCATCTGGCACGAATACCACGCATCTGTCTGGAAGATTATTGTTTTCAAAATCCTATTGTTGCCTTCCCTGATTCGAGCACCATTTCTGAGATTTACCTGAACTCCGACCGCGATGGCACCTTAGGCTCTGAGCTGCTTGCCCGATTCAACTACTTCATCGACATGGACAAAAAAATGCTGTACATAAAGCCAAACGGAAACTACAAAGCTGATTTCAACTATAATATCACAGGAATGGAAATAATCAAATCCCAATATCCATTTCAACAATATGAAGTTATGCATCTTTGGGACGATTCACCGGCCATGAAAGCAGGTGTTCAATTGAACGATGTGCTTTTGAAAATTAATGACCGAGAAATATACAGATTAAGTCTGTCGGAAGTACGAGGATTGTTCAGACGTCCATCGCGCACACCACTCACCTTATTGATTCGTCGAAACAATCAAGTACTGGAGTTGAAAGTTGATATGCGCGACCAGCTTGCTATCATTGACGATTAAAAAGGATTTCAATCTTTCAAAATTCCGGATTACGTGAACACATACAAGTTTAAGCCCAGCTTGAAAAAAGCAAGACATGTAGCGGTAAACATGTGCATATTAATTGTTGGCTCAAATACAAAATATTGGAAAAACTAAAAAACCGACAGACCTTGGCATAATCGAAATAATTTTATGAAGGATGAAACTTTTCCGGAACAATTTTCAGCATTTCCAGGAAACAATTTTTCCATTGATTTGGGGTTAAACAAAAAATTTGAGCGTTTAGATTTACACCAAATTTCTTAGAAATAATTCTGATTTGATTCTTTCCGAATAGTATCTTTAAGGCTGTATTAACTAACATTTCAGGTTTCCTTAAGAAAAATGAGATAAAAGCCAGGTATTTACCTTTAAGTTCATAGTCTAATGATGTCTGCTTTCTATGTATAATCAGCAAGGCAGATTTAACAGTAGGAGGTGGCAAAAAACTTTCAGGGTTTACCTCATATAAGAGTTTTATATCAAAAAAAGTCTGATAAAAAACTGTGATAGGATTGTGAATTCTGTTTGAAATCATCTTTTTGGCCGGTTCAGATTGAAGTACGATTGAACCACCCAAAAAGTTTTCAATGTTATCAAACATCAAAATTTTGAATATTTCCGAAGTAATCCTGTAAGGAATGTTTGAAACCACTTTGAAAGGGCAATTAGGAATTGTAAATGACCTGAAGTCGCACCCAACAATTTGAACGCTTTGATTACTTAAAAACCTATTGCGCAAATACTTAACCAAAGCGAAATCATTCTCGATGGCAATTATTTTATTGGCATTCTTCAATAATTGGACTGTAAAAAAACCTTTGCCTGCACCAATATCCAAAACAGTATCGTGTTGCGTTAGATTTGCTTGTTTAATTGCATCTTTAATTAGCAGTTTATCAATGGTAAAGTGCTGTCCCGAGTAACGAACGGGTAATCTATTTTTTGTCATTAATTCTACTTGTAGGTGAATACTGTTATTCTATTCGAAGAAGTGAATAGACAGTATTACCAAGCAGAGCAACTATGACAGAACTATGCTGGTTAACAGCAAGTTAATACCATAAATTATTCATAAACTGATTGTCTTGACCTGAAAAGAATGATTGGATTTATATCAGGACTGCCTATCACTTAGATAGATGTCCAAGGTCTGCTATAGTACATATCGTAAATGTCTAAAATGTTTGACTGCAAAACTATTGACTTTGCCTAGAAAAACAAAACAAAAATCGAAAGTAAACAAAGCCGAACGTGCACAAAAAATAAATTCTGACATATAACACCCTGAACTTCGCAGAACCCACTTTAGGTGATAAAAAAATCCTCCGACAAAAAAGCTCACCGGAGGATTTCATAGTAACAATTAGGTCAACGGACTAAAAATTCATTCTCAACGAAAAAATGAAATTTCTGCCCGATGCTACAAGTCCCGAACTATAAGGCATATAGCGCTGATCAGTTATATTCTCGATGCCACCGCTAAAAGTAAACATATCATTGATACGTTTCATGGCTTTAAAATTCAGTGTGTACCACCCGGGAGAATATGGATTTCCATCGCTATCAGCAGGATACAAATAGTCCTTTGAAATCTCTGATTCAGGCATATCTTTAAAGGGCACTTCCTGTGCATATTGGGCATATAAATCAAGACGCAACCCCCTGTGTTTGTAGCTCAGCCTGGTAATGCCGAAAACAGGAGCCGAGTGTCGCAAAGGACTCTTCGATCCATCGTCCAACTCCTCCTCGCCTTTCTGCCAGGTTAGATGACTAAACAAGCTAAAGCCATTCTCCATCTTCCATTCAGCAGCAATCTGCAGCCCATAAACCGTAGCTTTGGCCGCATTTTGAATGGCTTGTACCTTACTTAATTCGCCGTCATACATGATGCTGTCCAAACCGTTGAATAAAAAGTCACGACGCACCATAGCCTGATCAAGTAAGGTGTAGAAGGCTGAAATATCTATCTTTACACGATCGGCAAAGACCCGTGCCAGGTCAAATTCAGCATTATATGCATACTCAGGTTTGAGGTCAGGATTTGGAACAACAACTGCTCCCGGCTCCGAATCAAACACCTTGCCGATGTCATCCACATTTGGCGCCCTGAATCCTGTTGATACTCCGGCCCGAACTATCCATTTTTCGTTGGGTCTGTAGTTAAAACCCAGGCTACCGGTGAGAGCCCCGTCCTGATTTTCAGTGTTAACAAAAGGAAACTTGTAAAAGGTGGTGTCAAAAGTAGCGTTCATCGAAAAGTAATTGTAGCGTGCCCCAGCCTGAATCATACTTTTGTCTGACAATTCGTACTGATAAATGGCAAACAAGGCAGCCGAAAGCCAATCGGACTGCGGATAGCGAGCCGGGCCTTTCTGGCTTGTCAGGGCTATGATATCCCTGTCAATTCCACTCGATTCCACATCGTTGAATACCAGTTCGGCACCATACAACAATCTCGATCGCTCGTTCAAGGTCTTCCTTAAGTCAAAATTGAGCGCATAGGCATTCACCTTTTCAAATCGCTCATAAAGCACTGCACCCATGAAATCTCTGTCGTGACGGCTTTCTTCGAATTGCTGCGCAGAAAGATTCAACACAAACTCATCGAAAAGTCTGCGTTCCTTTTGGTGTGTTATGCTGAAGCGATTTACCAGCCATTTTTGTGGTCCGTAATACCATTCGGCACTCCGCGGAAGTCCGTTTTTATAACGCAAAAGCCTGTCATAACGACTATAATTTGTTGTATTGGAATAGATTAATCCATATTCAAAGTTCCAATACTCATTAGGTTGAAAAGCCAACTTCTGCATAAAATGACCCATTTCAAAGCCCGATGGTACCTGAAGCTGCTGATCTTCATTCTGAAAAACAACATCAGTGCCATTGATTCGCTTCACATATTCTTTACGCAGGTAAAAATCCGGGCCATCCGAACCCATTCGCAAATCGCCAAAACGATTGAAAGTGAAAGAAGTAACTGACGAAAGCTTTTGGCTTCCAACACGTACATCCACATGAGAGGTAATTTCATTATTAGCTGAAGAAAAGCGCGTAGCAGCACTTCCGTTCACCAAAATTTTGTCATCTTTCGCAAATCTTGGTTTCAGGGTCGAGAAATTCATCACACCACCAATAGCATCGCTTCCGTACATCACTGAACCTGGGCCATAAAGCACCTCTGCCTGATCGATCAAAAACGGATCTATATTAATGATATTCTGAATATTACCACTTCTGAAAATGGCGTTATTCATACGCACACCATCCACGCTGATCAGCAATCTGTTGGTGGCAAATCCCCGAATCATCGGACTTCCTCCACCCTGCTGACTTTTCTGAATAAACACCTCACCACTGGCACCCAGCAAATCAGCTGCTGTTTGCGGATTACTAACCTGAATCTCTTCAGGACGGATACTGGTAACACGACTGGTAAGCTCTCTCCTCGATTGCGCCCATCGTGTAGCACTTACAATTACCTCGTCAAGGGAATAATTTAAGGCCTTTAAACCAATCACAAATTCCTGTCGTTTCAATAGATCCCAGCTTACAATCCTGGTTTCGAAGCCAATACTTGAGAAATAAATACTATCCAGCTCACTAAACATCGAAACATCAGCTATGCCGGATTCATTGGTCAAAGAAGATAATTTTGGAGAAATGGTACTGATCGTAACGAATTCAATCGGAACACCTGATTTCTGTTCAATTACCTTAACAGTCTGGGCATTAAGGTTATAACATAGCATACTTACAAAAAGCAGCCCCATGTACTTTTTTAACATAGTTTTAAAAGAATAAAGTTATTAACTGGTTAAACTAAAACGTAATATCTATAACCAGTTGAATTGAGGAGGGTGCTCGATATGCTGAATAGGTTGATAACTATATTGATCGATAAAATACTGAAAACCTGTAATATAAATCATACCAATTTCGAAGTCGGGGCTTGCCGGCTTCCCTGCAAACCAGTGAAACGAAATGCTATGGTGGGATGAAGCAGCCGCTAAACCCGAATCGGGTTGAAAAGCCCTGGCCAGGGCAATTTTTTGCTTCAATACCTTGGTTTCCTTATAATCAGGATACACCAAAAACCAGGTTTGATGCGCCTCGGGAAAGGAACTTACAATGTCGTACATAATCCCGTCCCACACAAATTCTGTCGCATGGATGCGGACAAAGCGCGTACCTCTCCCCTCAAGCTCATCCTTTGGAATCGCAATATATTTCAATGCTTTTGTTTCATGCCTTTGCTTCATCTCAACCAAGGCATCTGAGCGTGCTTCAGCTTGTTCATGATGTAATTGCCTCATCAGCTGAAAAGGCAATACAAGAGAAACTAGCATTAAGAAACTAAATAAAAGCGTTACAATCCTTGACACACTGCAAAAATAAAGTAATACTTTTAAAACAAATCAAAATAATCACAAACAAGTCGGGGTGCTACTTTCCTGAAATACTGTAACTATCTGAAATTATGGAATCAACGTTACAATAGCCTGCCAATGAATACCAATATATCCAGCTCAAAGATCAAGCAGCTAAAAAATATTGCTCACTCTATTTAATTCGTTTTCAATAATTTACTGAATGACCAGTTTTTCCCTAATTAGGCTGCTGCCATCAAATAATTCGATCACATATACCCCTTTCTTCAGGAAGCTGATATCAAGCTTTTCTTTAGCATGCCACTCGCCCCGACTGTAAACCAATTTACCATCCAACTGGTACAGTTTTACTGCATCAAATGTTTTTGGTTCGGGGCAATCAAACCAGAAAACTCCTGATCCGGGATTGGGATAAATCTGAACCTCAGAATTTGTTGCGACAACAGTATTTACATCCATAATTGTTGCAGTAGCCGGAAAAGTGATGTAATCGACCCAGGCACAATCGCTACCCTCGCTCATGCTGATGTCTTTTGAATAAACCCATTTCAAAGTATGCTGACCTTCAGGAATTTCCACTGTGATCAATTCCCAATCTTCCTCGCCCGACCATTGTCCGAGCCGTGTATCGTCCACATAGAAGCTCAGGTAGTCATATCCCGATTCTGAGGAAACTTTTCGGTAAAAACTGATCTCGTCCTGCATCCAGATATACATATTGATCTTTAGCTCTGAAATTTGATTGTGAGTAATTGTTGCAGATTTAGCAGCATAACTTCCTTCATACACCACATCATCAACAATTTGCCAGTTCCGGCCCAATTCCTGAATCCATTCATAAGCTGTGAAGTCGCCGGTTTCAAAATCTTCAATCTGCAAACCAATTGACATTGGCCACGACCAGCCATCATCATACCATTCATAGCCTACCGGACAATCTAATAAAGCACTCAGCACCACTATGGTACCCTGAGGAGCATATTCATCCACATGTACTGTATAATTCACATCGAAGGATTCACCTGGATACAAACTTCCTATGTCTTGATTGCCATTTTCGATGGTGAGCCATTCCGATGCATATTCGCTCAAACTGATCGAGATATCATGTGCAGCACTTGTTCCATTATTGCCACCAAAAACATGGAATTGAACTGTTTCGCCGGCATCCAGCATACCGTTTTGATTGCCTGATTCATCGACAATTTCATAATGAGAAATATGATTTATTGGGATAAGAATCTCCAAATCAAAATGATCATTCCAGCTTTCATCTCCCGAAGTTAGCACCATTTCAATTCCGATAGCATAATCTGGTGGAACAAATGTCGAAATTTCCAGTAAAAACACGTCTTCCAGGCTTATGGTTTCACCCGCAGCGATGGTGCCTATTTCAAGCTCAGATTCCAAAACAGTTACAATCCAATCATCCTCAACACTGATTTGTGCCATAACGTTTTCGATATCCTCTGAGCCAATATTTTTGATTCCGATATTCAGGCTGACAGTTTCACCATAATCGGCTTCACCGTTGGCATTTCCCTGCTCATCCACCACTTCCATGCTTTCCCAAATAAGGTAAGGACCCTCGTTGGGAATGATCGTAACTGGCAGTTCCAATGGCAAAATATTCTGGCCAACTAAAACCAGACTTGCCTCGCCGGTTTCATTCAAAGCCTGATCAAAAACGATCACAGCATTACCATTGGCATCTGTTTCGCCAACACCCAAAATTTGTCCATTCTGTCGCAGATGACAGCGATATCCTGCCAGTGGTTCGCCGGCATAGCTCACAGCGAAAGACGTTTCTGTTATTCCAATAATTAACTCAGCCATGTAATCAACTTCAGGTTCAAAAGGCTCTGAAGTCCAAACACTTAACATAGGATCACCCAAAATATTTAAATCATAGAAATTCCAGCGCAGAGCACCCTCTTCCCATTGGCCAGGTGCTGTTACCCAGGGTGCTGTTTCTATTTTTGACTCCCTTAAAGCCAGTCCCAGATAAGGAATATTGTCAGTATAAAATGCATCTGTCATTTCGCGGTGCAAATGCGCAGCAGGGCCTTCTGTCTGGCCTTCGTTGAACCAGCCATAACGCGAATTCCCGATCACTGCAACAGCAAAATTTTCTATCAGCACCATTTTTTCCAGAATACAATCGTTGTAATCAAAAGCTCCGCAATCGCAGCCATGAGTGTGCAAGAGTGTAAAGTTGTGATCAATCCCATTGGTTACAGCAAAATTAGTTGCAGTAATATCAGCGTTATCCAAATGTGCTACATAAGTCTGGCTGGCATGACCCACATGATGCACAAACTGTTTACCCAGATTGATGCTGTTAATCAAATCACTACCTGACCAATAATTATCGTATTCATACATTCTTTCAACAACATACGATTCAGGAATACCATTGGTGGTGTAGCCATTTTCATCTGTTTCACCTACCAGAAGCTCAAGATAATCACGTCCCCAGGTATCTGGATTATTGTAGAGATTTTCGCCGGCAAACATTGGTTTTTCCAACTCACCCAATACGGGCTGCTGCTGATACATAAGAATTTTATTGAGCATATTATCCAATTCGGCAACATTACCAAATGGCATTCGGGCTACACCAATTTCGGGCAGCAAATCATCCTCACCGGGCTCGCCCCAACGATCGTCATCATCTTCGTTCCAGGTTCCGTCGAGGGCTGCATAATACAAGTCAGCAGGAATATTATCGGTGGAATAGCCGCTTCCGGACTCCACATAACAATAAAAACCACGCGCCGGAACGATATCCACATCGCCACCCAACAACAGGCTGTGAATGCCGGTTTCGTTGTATTTTTCAATCACATAATTTCGGATCTTCTCCTGTAGATCAATGCCATTTCCATTAGATGAGATTGTTTCTATTGTGACAATTTCGGAAGTAAAACCCCTTTCGAGCAGAAATTCCTGATAAACCTCAAACTGTTCTGCGTAAATCTCCTCTGTAACAATCAATAAATCAGTCTCGGGCACCACACGGGAGCTCAGTTCAGACTGTTTATATTGTTCAATCAATGCCGGATTCTGAGCCATTCTTTCAGCAGTAATTAATTGCATTGAACCAGCATTAAAAGCCACATCTAAAGCCGAACGAACCGGTGCAGTTTCAACTCTAACGATCACTTCATTTGCATAATAAACAGTCTGATCAGCCGGAATATACTGTAAAGGCGTGATCGTGCTCAAGGCAAAACCCATTCCATTAAACCAGGAAGTCAAGAGTTTTCCGTGCGCTTTCTTGGGATAAACTGTTTCAGATGCATAAATTTTTTCGTCTTTCACAAAAGCAAATTCACGTTTTTCAGAAAGCGGCCTCGAAGGCTGATAAGGCACAAGCAAATGCTTTGTTTCAAGTGGAATAAAGTCACCATAAATCACCTCAAGAGCAACAGCTTCCTGTCCGGGAGGAAGCAACAAACTAATACTTTTCCAGGGCAAAACAGGTTGTCCGGGCAGGGCAGACAAAAAACAACCTTCAAAAAATATATTATCACCCTTTGAAGTGCTAACAATTTGAGGGTCATCAAAATAAAAGGTCTTTTCGACAAATTGAGCATCAACAAATGTGCTGGACATTAGGAATGACAGCAAAACCAATAAACGTTTCATAGGTTTGGAATTCAAAATTCAATTGTGGTTAACTATGCGTCAAAGTTAAGCTTTCATCTATAACAAGCCTCTCATTGAGCCCTTTAGATTGATTCTAAATAAACATTCGGATGATTTTTTTAGAAACATTCACTTCTATTGTGCTATTTAATTTCGCAACAGCTCAACATTTTGATTAATCTGAAAGGATGATTTCATATAGAAACAGCTTAGTGTTTTACCGGGAAGTGAGAAATATCAAACTTTTCGCGCAACATCAAAACCCCAATTCAATTACTTTTGTTGGAGCTTCAATCAAGATTAATAATGACATACCTTTCTGCCTACTTAAACGAACTTTGGGAATTAACGGTTGAAATATCACCATATCTGCTGTTTGGTTTTCTATTTGCAGGAATTCTCAGGGTATATTTTCCTCAGCGATTATTAAATAAGTATATGGGCAAATCGAGTCCGGCAGCAGCATTAAATGCCAGTTTGCTTGGTGTTCCCATGCCACTTTGTTCGTGTGGCGTTATTCCAACCGGGATCTCACTCTTCAGAAACGGAGCTTCCAGAGGCAGCACAAATTCCTTCCTGATTTCAACTCCACAAACAGGAATCGATTCCATTTTGGTAACCTATTCCATGCTCGGATTACCCTTTGCGATTATTCGTCCTATAGTGGCATTAACGACAGGCATTGCAGGCGGAATGCTCACCAACTGGCTTATTCCTGATCGAGTTTCAAATGCAGTATCAGCCAATGTTTTTGAGGCCGAAAAGGAAAGACCTTCTGTCTTGGGAAGGCTCAAACTAATGCTGAATTATGCTTTCGTTAGTTTTCTGCAGGACATAATGAAATGGCTGATTATTGGTTTGCTGCTTGCTGCGCTGGTATCAGTTATTATTCCGGATTCATTTTTTGAACAATACATTGGCAACAGTATTTTGGAAATGTTGGTCATATTGATTGCGAGCGTTCCGCTTTATGTTTGTGCCACAGCGTCAGTACCTTTGGCTGCCGTTCTGCTTTTGAAAGGGCTTTCGCCGGGTGCTGTCCTGGTATTTTTGATGGCCGGACCAGCCACCAATGCCGCCACGATGACAGTGCTCTGGAAAACGCTTGGCAAAAAATCTACCTTAATTTATTTGGCTACTATCATTGGAGGATCATTGTTGTTTGGCTTTCTGATCAATCAACTACCATCAGCATGGTTTGCTGTATCATTGCCTGGTGCCGGGCACGAGCATCACCTGATCCCCGAATGGCTTCAGCTGTCTTCAACTATATTGCTAATGCTATTGCTTGCCAATGGTTTCTACCAGAAATACATCAAAAAAACGACCTTAAAAACAGAAAATATGGACACACACAAAAACTTCTCACTTTTCAGCGTGCAAGGAATGGATTGTAATCACTGCAAAAACAGTGTTGAATTAAATCTAAGTAAATTACCTCAAATACAATCTGTTGAAGCAGATTTGAAAACACAAACTATAAAAATTGAAGGAAAAGACTTTGATGAGGATGGTATCAAAAAAACAGTAGAATCCCTGGGCTATAAGTTCGGGGGCAAACTATCCTGATTGTAGTTTAACAAACCGTTAATTCTTGAATTTGTGGATCATAAGCTCATTTCAATCATTGAGTTTTCCATATCTTTGATGCCCGAATTTACTCATGAATAATGAAAAACTGCCACCCGCTCATCCTCTTGTTGCTGCTTTTTGTTCAGACAATTTCTGTTAAGAGTCAGCAAAGCTTTTATAGTTGTTATACTGGTGATAATGAGCATTATGAAGTAAGACTTCATCTTGTAAATGCCAGCAATAAACTCAATGCAAGCTTACTATTAAAACGAAAATCAAATACGATTGAGCAGCTTAATCTGACGGGAAGATTAAAACCCGGAGGAGATTTTCATCTGGGAAGCAATTTTGGTGAAGACACCCTTTTGGTCGGTCGCCTCACAAGTTCCAGACTTGAAGCCTATTTTAAAGACAAAACAAACGATTTGGTTTTGATGCATTTACAAGCCGAAGAGCCTTCAAATCACCTGGGTCTGGATGTTGAAACATACGAACAACAGCAAGCCCTTGATTCTGCAAAGGCAGATAGTCCACAGGCCATTTATGAAGGGCAGCTATTAGTTCCAAAAACAAACAATGCGCCATATGACAGTCTTTTCGCACTCCAAAAGAAAGGAAACAAGCTGCAATCTGTAAAGCTGGATGAATTATTATACCTTGAGGCAGAATCTTTTTTTTCTGATTATCAAAAGCTTAACAATTTCGAGGATAAGGACGCACCTGTTTATCAATGGATCAAAAGCAGCGAAGTTGCCGTGCAGTTCAATCAGCAAGGAATTATTTGTTTTTCAACAGCCGATTATGTTTATACCGGAGGTGCGCATGGACTGAGCTCGCAGTGGTTTTTTGTGTTTGATTTGGAGAGGATGGAAAGCTTAACAATGCATGATGTTTTTAAAGCTGAAGCGTTTGCTATTTTGCCATCACTCCTTGAACAATCTTTGAGAAATACCTATCAGGTAGATGCCGACAGCAGCCTTCATTCCGTAGGTTTTTTTTCTGACGAGGTGGATCTTAGCGAAAATTTCTGGTTAAGCGCAGCCGGAATTGGCTTTTATTACAACAGTTATGAAATTGCTCCCTATTCCTTTGGTCATACTTCGGTAGTGTTGCCATTTTCTAAAATCCACGATTTGCTTAAGCCCGAGTTGTACGAACGTTTGAAAGCCATTCAGGCATCATTAAATCCAGGCTTATGAACATTGTTTCGCTCTTCTATGAATTAATGAGTGTGCTCGGCGCACTGGCATTCTTCCTTTTCGGGATGAAGCTCATGAGCGAATCGCTGCAAAAGATTGCAGGTTTCAGGATGCGGCAATATCTTTCGGCCATCACAGCTAACCGCTGGAAAGGACTGCTGACAGGATTTGCAATCACAGGTATTCTGCAATCATCATCTGCTACTACGGTACTTGTGGTGGGATTTGTAAATGCCGGCCTGATCACCATTTTAGATTCTGTCAGCCTGATCATGGGTGCAAATATCGGCACCACCGTAACAGCCTGGCTGATCACTTTTTTTGGTTATTCATTCAATATCAGAGTAATCATTTTGCCTTTGATAGCACTTGTTATTCCTTTATATTTCAGCAATAACTCAAAAAGAAAATCAGTGGCTGAATTTGTTTTGGGTTTTGCGATCTTATTTATCGGACTGCAATTTTTAAGAGACCTACTACCTGATATTCACCGCGAAGCAGGAATATTGGAATTCCTTCGGACAAAAGCCGAAAACAGCTTTCTATCGCTCTTTTTTGCCACTTTGATCGGCATTGGCATCACCCTGCTTATTCAATCCTCCACAGCCACCATCACACTCACCATCGTCCTATTGAGCGAAGGTATGGTAAGTTTTGAAATAGCTGCTGCACTAATCATTGGCGAAAATATTGGCACAACCGCCACAGCAAATATCGCTGCCATCGTAGCTAACCGAAACGCCAAACGAACAGCACTTATCCATACCCTTTTCAATCTTACCGGTGCTCTGCTTATCATCCCTGTTTTTCAATATGTTATGCAGTTTATTGAGGAAATCAAGGAAATTATCCTGCAGTTGAGCGAAAAGGATGCCATACTTGCTGCTCCTCTGAAAGTCAGTTTGTTTCACACTCTTTTCAACCTCAGCAATACATTGATTCTGATCTGGTTCGTAAAACCACTTCAGCAATTGAGTTATGCCATTATACCTCAGAAAAAAAATGAAGAAATTGGAAGAACCCTCAGCCTACACGACAATTTCGTAACGCCTGTTTCTGAACTTTCATTAATTCATCTGGCTAAAGAAATCAGCAAGATGGCTAAAATCAGTCAAAAAATGTTTGATCTGGTTCCAAAATTACTGATGGAGAAAAATCAGGAGGAATACCAAATGCTCAACGATAACATCAGAGCAATGGAACAGGAGGTTGATCAACAAGAGCAAATTTTGATGAACTATCTTGCCAGGCTCACAGAAAGTAAATTAAGCACCGAAAGCTCAAAACTTGTCAATGGCAGCATGATCATTGTGAATAATATCGAAAGTATTGCCGACATCTGCTTTAAGCTTGCAAGGATAATCGAACTCAAAAACAGCCAGAAAGCCTGGTTTAACCAACCGCAACGCGACAGACTTCATCTGATTTTCGAAATCGTGAAAGAAAGCCTGAATCAGATGAAAGCAAACCTTGAAAGACCTCAAAAACCAGATTTAGTGGTGGCTCAACGAATTGAAATCCAATTAAATGACCTGTCTAAAGAGTACATCGAAACCCACCTTACTGACCTCAAGGCCGGTGCCTATCCTTTTAACTCAGGAAATTTTTATCAACAAATTGTGGTTTACTGCGAGAAGGTAGGCGATCATGCCTTTACGGTATCCGAAACACTCAACAGAAGTTATTGATTACCAACCTGATGCTAAAACATCAGCCAGATGAATGGTCTTAACAGGTAGCTTATGCTTGTTGATATAGGCTTCCTGATGCATCAGGCAGGAAAGGTCGGTTGAAACAATAAATTCAGCCTCGGTATCCAAGGCATGATGAACTTTTTGCTCGGCCATAGCAGTAGAAATGGCTTCGTGTTTTACGCTAAAAGCACCTCCAAACCCGCAACAAACCTGACGATCCTTCATTTCGACCAGTTCCAGTCCCTTCACTTTGGATAATAACAAACGTGCCTCATCCTTAAGGCCATATTCGCGCAGGCCGGCACAACTATCGTGAAAAGTAACTTTGTGAGGGAAACTTGCGCCAAAATCTATAAACCGAATTTTATTGACCAAAAAATCTGAAAGCTCAAATAAATTTCTTGTCAACCGTTTATACTCCAGGTGGTTGGCGGTATTATGGAAAAGTTCGTGATAATAATTTCGAACATAACCCGTACAGGAAGCAGAAGGGCTAACCACCGGACGATCGTTCGGAAAATCGCTAAGAAATTTATTGCCCAGCTTTTTGGCATCATCCAAAAATCCACTGTTAAAAGCCATTTGACCACAACAAGTTTGATCGGGATTATAGTGGATGCTCACACCAGCTTTTTCGAGCAGTTTTATCATATTCATTCCTGTCTCCGGATAAAACTGATCAACAAAACAGGGTATGAACAGATCTATTGTCATGGCTTTTTTTGGCAAAATTACATGAATTTTTCACATTTCAATTAAAGCAGGCAATCCAAAAACAAATCAAGAAGTTAGCCTTGGTTGAACAGGCCTGTTTTTCGCATCATCGACCAAAACGCAGGATATGATTTTGCAACCACATCAGGGTCGTCCAGTTGAAGTGCACCTACCTTAAGTGCCAGTGGTGCAAAAGCCATGGCAATGCGATGATCGGCCCAACAATTGATTAGCAGTGGTTTTGAAGCATCAAAAACTGGCAGCTTTTTGTTTGGTTTGAGGATGTAAGAGCCTTTTTCGATTTCCTGAAAAAAAACTTCCAGCTTCAATAATTCGGTCTTTAATGCCAACAATCTGTTCGATTCCTTGTGAACCAGATTATCAAGTCCGGTAAATTTGGCCGTATTTCCCAATCCTGCACAGCTAACAGCCAAAGCAGGCAGCAAATCAGGGTGATGCCGCAAGTCGCACTCAAACGCTGAAACCACCTCACCCTGTTGGAATATCCTCACGCCATCAGGTTCCTGATGTGTTTGAACGCCTAATTGTTCAAACAGCTGTGCAATTACCTTATCACCTTGTAAGGATTCGAGACTCAAATGGTCGAGCACTAATTCACCACCCTTGCTCAGAGCCATCATCTCATACCAGTAAGAGGCAGCACTCCAGTCGGGATGTATCCGAAGACCAACATTTTTATACGGCACAGGTTCAACGATAATCTTGTCGTTTTGCTGTTTCACATCGGCTCCAAAATGTCGCATCAATGCTATGGTCATTTCAATATAAGGCAATGAGCTCTGACTTCCGCCAAGCTGCAAGGTCAGGCCATTTTCCCATTGCGGTGCTGCCAACAGCAATGAAGAAGCAAACTGACTACTTCTGGAAATATCCACAGCAGTCTGTCCTCCGTTAAGCATTTTTCCATGAATGCGTAAAGGCGCAAAACCTTCTTTGCCGGTATAAGAAATATCGGCACCTAAGCTTCGAAGCGATTCAACCAACTCTCCAACAGGCCGTTCCTGCATCCTGCCCGAACCAGTGAGCATCCATTTTCCGGGAAGTGTAGCCAGGTAGGTCAACAGGAAACGAAATACTGTTCCAGCGTTCCCACAATCGATAACCAGTGGAATTGCGGATTGCGAACATTCTTTGATCTGTTTCAGATTAGCTTTTAAAAGCTGCGTGTCTTCGGCATCGCTCAACTGTGTAATCAAACGATCAAAACCACCATAAGCACGAATCATCAGTGCTCTGTTACTTTCACTTTTACTGGTACTCAACTGAATCCTTCCCTTAAGCAGGGTGTGGGTTGGGATAAGAATTTTTGCATTTACCATATCAAAACAATTCGCTGTACCAGATTAAACACTCCCTGAGCTGTTCTGGTTCAACGGTTACATCAAAAACAGGTTTTTTGTTGCTTTCGATGCAAACCATCAAAAGCTCTCTTCCCCTGTTTTTTTTGTCGTGAGAAATGATATCCAGAAGTGTTGTAATGTCAGAAGTGACAATTTTAAATGGCTCAAAATGACGATGATAAAAGCTGACATAATCCTCTAAAACATTGATTTTTAATCCTTTTAACCTAACAGAAAGATACAACTCAGCTACAATCCCGGCTGCAACCGCTTCGCCATGCATCAAGGTTTGTCGTTTGCTCATTGCAAAACTTTCGAACGCATGACCGATAGTATGTCCAAAATTCAGGGTTTTTCTCATCCCGATTTCTGTTGGATCTTCAGCAACCACATTCAGCTTAAACTGTGCGGCTTCGATTATAGCTTCCTGCAGTTGTTGATTCACTGAAAAAGAAAAATTCTCCAAGGGTTTTAACCCTTTCATCGTTAAAAAACCATATTTGATCAATTCGCCCAGGCCTGATTTCCATTGCCTTTCAGGTAGAGTTTTCAAAAAATCTGTCAGCACATAAACCTTAAGAGGCTGATAAAAAACACCAATATGATTTTTATATCCGTCAAAATCAATTCCGGTTTTTCCGCCCAGGGCAGCATCAGCCATCGCCAGCAGAGTGGTCGGAAAATGTATCGTGGTGATCCCGCGTTTGTAACTAGCAGCAGCAAAACCACCCAGATCGGTGATCACCCCTCCACCCAGATTAATCAACACAGCATCTCTTCCAGCACCTGCTTTGGTAAGCTGTTTCCAAATTGAATGAAGCTGATCCAAATTCTTGTTTTCTTCCCCGTGAGGAATTTCAATGAGTATAGTATCATTCTGTATTTCAATAAAATAAGACCGAATCAACGGCCAACAATAATGCCAGGTATGATCATCCAGCAAGACAAATACTTTTTGTCTTTTTTGTTTGAAAACACGGATTTGCTTCTCGAAATCAGCCAGGGCATCCTGATTAAAAAAAAGGCTAGCAGTGTAAGGGTTCATCATTTTGCTTTGAGCAAATATACTTGAAATAAAAAGATCTGCTTCAAAAACACTGCTACTAATAAAAAGCTGCCAGCAGCAATTCCAGGTGATGAAACGGTAAGCGATGTTTCTGGGCGATAAAATGATTGGTAAGTTTCCCGTTAAAGGCATAAACCCCTTTTGCAAAAGCTCTGTCCGATTGCAGATAAGCCTGCACACCGCCTGCTTCGGCAATTTGCAACAACAGTGGCATAAAGAAATTATTGAAAGCAACAGAGGCTGTTCGCGGCACACGTGATGCCATGTTAGGCACCGCATAATGGGTGATTTCAAACTCCTGATAAACAGGATTTTTATGCGTTGTTGGTCTGCTTGTCTCGAAGCACCCCCCCTGATCAATGCTCACATCAATGATCACTGCGCCGGCTTTCATTTTTTTAATCATCGCTGCACTGATCATGCAGGAAGTAGTACCATCATTGGTATGCTTGGCACCGATCACTACATCAGCCGTTTGCAAGGCCTCACCTATCAGATCGGGTTGAAGTGCCGAGGTATAAATACGTTGTCCCAGGTTATTTTGCAGGGTTCTCAGTTTATACATAGAGTTATCAAAAACCTTGACCAAACAACCCATCCCCAGAAAACCGCGCGAGGCATACTCAGCCACATTACCCGAACCGATGATAACCACTTCGGTGGGTGCCACACCCGGAAAACCTCCCAACATCTGTCCTTTACCATATTCAGGGTGACACAAATACTCAGCAGCCACCACAACACACATATTACCAATTATTTCGCTCATCGACCGCAAGAGTGGAAGTGCTCCGGATTTATCCTGAATATGCTCAAAGGCCAAGGCCACAAGCTTTTGCCGAAGCACCAGCTCAAACCAATCTCTGCTGTGTGCATTTTGCTGCAAAACAGAAAACAGTGCCTGGCCGTTATGCGTAAAAGCAAGCTCTTCGATATCTGGAGGTGCTACTTTCAGGATCAGATCAGCCTGATAGGTCTCGCTGGCATCCTCCACCATAATAGCACCTGCTTCGGCATATTCGTGATCGCTGTATTGAGCAAATTTACCGGCTCCGCGCTGCACGAAAACCTGATTTCCATGCGCTGTCAACAAGCGAACACCATCCGGAATCAAGGCAATACGTCGCTCATCAGCTTGTTTTTCGGCCGGTATTCCAATTTTCAAACTGTCTTTTTTAAATGCCTTTTCAAGCTTCTCTTCCTGTGGCATCAGGCTGTGACTTCCCGCAAATCGAATAAACTGGTTCTCCTGCGACATAGGTTAAACTGCTGTGATGAGCCGGCAGCTGATCGTACGCACTCCGCTATGCTCATCAGGTTGAATATCAATTTTTACGTGATTATCCGGTAAAAGTTGCATAATCTTCTCGGGCCATTCGATCAAACAACAATTACCACTGTAAAAATAATTCTCGTAGCCAATATCATAGGCCTCTTCCAGCTTTTCTATACGATAGAAATCAAAATGAAAAAAAGACTCCCCTTCCTGAGTAAGGTATTCGTTTACAAGTGAAAATGTGGGGCTGTTTACCTCATCGGTGATATTCTCGAATCGACAAAATGCCTTGATCAGCGTCGTTTTTCCAGCTCCCATCGGACCATAGAAAGCCATCACCGGAAAATCATTTCTAATTTCGGAAAGCCAGGCGGCCACCTCTGTGAGATCAGCCGGCCTGGCTGCCACGAAAAGCTTTGGGGTCATATTCTTTGCACTTTTGGTTTGAGATGAATCACCGGGATCAGCATTTCGTAAATAGAGATTCCGCCATGTTGAAAGGTGTTGCGGTAATAATTCACATAGTAATTGTAATTGTTGGGATAGGCAAAAAAGTCGGCCGATCGCGCAAACACATAGGAAGTACTCACGTTAATGCGCGGCAAAAAAACATCTTCGGGATTCCTGACCTCAAAAACTTCTTTTGAATTGTATTTCAAGCTTTTACCGTATTTATACCGCAGATTGGTATTCACATTTCTGTCGCCCAGAATTTTTACGGGATCTTTCACATACACCGAACCGTGATCAGTTGTCAGCACCACTTCTGAATCTTTGCGGGCAATAAATCTGAGGATATCGAAGAGGCTCGAATGCTCAAACCAGGATTTCATCAGAGAACGATAAGCTGCCTCATCTTCAGCTAGTTCGCGTATCATCTCCATTTCTGTCCGGGCATGTGAAAGCATATCCACAAAATTGTAAACAATCACATTCAGCTGGTTACTCATCAGGTTCGACATATTGTCGGCCAGCTTTTTGCCTGCATTCAGGTTAAGCACTTTGTGATACGAAAATCGTATATCCTTGCCAAATCGTTTCAGTTGTTCCTGCAATAGCTCTGCTTCATACTGGTTTTTGGTGCCTTCATCTTCTTCGTCGGTCCAGTATTGTGGATATTTTTTCCTGATTTCATTTGGCATCAGTCCTGCAAAAACCGCATTCCGGGCATATTGTGTGGTGGTAGGCAAAATGCTGCAATACACCTCGTCGCGCTCAACTCTGAAAAATTCTTCAATCATGGGCTGTATCGCTTTCCATTGATCGTAGCGCAGATTATCTATCAGGATCACAAACAAAGGATTCTGGCTCCTTGCCAGATGCGGAAACACCTTATCGCGCATCAAAGTATGAGATAAAACCGGCTTACCCTGCGGTGAATCATTCAGCCAGCTCACATAATTCTTCTCTACGAAACGCGAAAACTGAAGATTGGCCTCATCCTTTTGCATATTTAGCACTTCGATAATGCCCGGATCGGCAGCTTTTTCAAGCTCCAACTCCCATCGAGTGAGCCGTTTAAATATATCTACCCACTCTTCAAAGCTGAGTTGATTATTCAGCTCCATGCCAATATTTCTAAACTCCTGCTGATAAGTCATGGTAGATTTTTCGCTGACGAGCTTTCTGTTTTCCAGGTTACGTTTCAGGCTCAGCAAAATCTGATTTGGCTTTACTGGCTTAATCAGATAATCAGCAATATTACTTCCTATCGCATCCTCCATAATCGATTCCTCTTCGCTTTTAGTGATCATCACCACAGGAAGGTTCGGATACTCTGCCTTAATTTTTTCCAGGGTTTCGATGCCAGAAAGTCCGGGCATATTTTCGTCCAGAAAAACAATATCAAGATGCTCTGCCCGAACAATATCCAGGGCTTCGTCACCATTATTGATGGCAATAACTTCATAACCCTTTTGCTCGAGAAAAAGGATATGTGGTTTTAATACGTCAATTTCATCATCTGCCCATAAAATTCTGATTTTATCCATAAATATAAATTTTTTATAACTGATTATTTTAGGTGGGTAAAGATGTTGACGATAAGTGTACTTTTGTTGTTAAATGCAAGAAACGTCGCTTTTATTGTGAAGCCTGACGCGATAAGTACAAAATTAACAATAATTATGCCCTTTGAAAGCGCAAACAAAAAGAAAATATTTAACGATCCGGTTTATGGTTTTGTAAGCATACCCGATGAATTACATTTCGACCTAATTGAACACCCTTATTTTCAACGTTTAAGGCGAATCAAACAGCTTGGACTCACCCATTTGGTATATCCAGGTGCTTTGCATACTCGTTTTCATCACAGCCTGGGAGCCATGCATCTGATGCAGCAAGCCATACAATTGCTAAATAACAAGGGTTATAACATCAGCAAGGGCGAAAAACAAGCCGCTTCGCTGGCCATACTGTTGCACGATATCGGCCACGGCCCCTATTCACACACACTCGAAAAAACTATTATTGAAAATGTGAACCATGAAAAGTTGTCGCATGTTTTTATCCAGAAATTAAATACGGAACTTGCAGGAGCATTGGATGAAGCATTGGCTATTTTTGAGGGGAAACATCCACGACAATTTTTAAGTAAACTGGTTTCGAGCCAGCTGGATATGGATCGGATGGACTACCTGAAGCGCGACAGCTTTTTTACGGGCGTTACCGAAGGTAATATCAATGCCGACCGGCTGCTGGCCATGCTGGAGGTAGTGAACGATGAACTTGCTATTCAGGCCAAGGGAATTTATTCAGTAGAGAAATTTATCGTTGCCCGCAGGCTGATGTACTGGCAGGTGTATTTGCACAAAACCGTGCTGAGTGCAGAGCATATGCTGATGAATGCCTTTTTGCGTGCCCGCGAAATTGCCGACAATCTGAAAGCCTCAACACCCGATCCGCTTTATTATTTTCTGCCAAAACAAAACAACCCACCAGATTTTGCCAGACTTGACGAAACTATTTATCAATATAGCCTTCTGGATGATTTTGATGTGTTTTCTGCGCTCAAATCATGGAGCCGCCATCCTGATAAGGTTCTTAGTTTTTTAAGTTACGGTATTGTCAACCGCAAATTATTCAGGGTGGTGATGGCCGATCAGTCTTTTGAAGAAGATCAGCTTCTGCAGCTGCAAAAGGAGATTTGCAAACACTATGGGATGGCTTCAAATGAAGCCAAACACCTGCTTATCACCGGTAAAACATCCAATCACGCCTACCATCCGCAACAGTCGCGCATTAATATTGTATATAAAGACGGCAGCATCAAAGATATTTCAGAGGCATCAGATCAGCTCAACATCAGCGTATTATCTCATCCTGTGACCAAATATTTCCTTTGTTTCCCAAAGGATGTCCCATTAGGGAATTTACATCAAAATCTTTTGTAGTTTGCATTAGCAGATATGATTTCTAAAATGAGTGATTCTTATTAACAAGCAGAGGTATAATCACAGTTCAGTTTGGTGTATAGGGCAGCAAATTAAAAATTAAAAGAGCTATCTGGAACAGAAGCTGAAATATGCAGAGTTTTTAAGGATTGAAATCACTATTGTCAGATAAATCATAATGCTTCGTGCCTCAGATATGCTAATCATCTTTTGTTATTTGCTGTTTACTATCGACCGCCAATCTTTAATTATCTTATTAAAATCCAAATGAATGATAGTTAGATTACACCCTGTTCAGAGAACCTACAGGACTTAGGTAACAAACATAAAATATTTTGGTCAAATACAAGATATACCAAAATATGTCAAATTTTTTAACTTTTTAAACCTGAGTTTTTATCTTTGAGGTTTCGATAAGTCTTTCTCATGGAGAAAGCCAAAACCAAAACCCGGCTTGATCAAGGCATAAAATCATATAAACAGCTGATAAATAAAAACTTACGAACCATTTTTAACGTACAATTAATATACAAAACCAAATTCCAATCTTATGAAAAAAATCTTACTCACTTTAACATTTTGTACCATCTTTGTTGCTTGGGGCCTGCTTAGTGCTTCAGAACTAACTGACGAGCACACAGTAGTACGGGGCGAACGACCTCCGGTCAGTCTTAAATCACTGACAGCTGCCGATTATGAAGCCGGAAAAATCTATGTCAAGTTTAAGGCTGAATATTCCAATCTGGTACAAAGCGGATTTTCACCGGACAAAAACCAGTGCATTAAAACAGGTTTGCCGGAATTAGATGTGTTGAACCAGCAATATCTGGCAAGCGAGTATAAACAGATCATTCAAACGGTTTACAGCAGTAATCAGAAATCCACTCAGTATAAGCAACGACATCAAGCCTGGGGCTTTCATCTGTGGTTTGAAGTAAAACTGGCCGAAGATGCCAAAGTATTAGAAGCTGTGGAGGCTTTTCAATCCAATCCGGCTATCGAACTGGCTGAACCCCTTTATACAAAGGTTTTATACACACAAAAAGCCAGCACCGAAAACAGTGAGGATCTTGTTCCAGGGATGCCGCCTTCCAATGTCATTGTTGATCGTTACACGCCTGATGATCCATTATTGGGTGCCCAATGGCATTATAATAATACAGGCACCAATGGTGGCACAGCCGGCAAAGACATCAGCCTTTTTGATGCCTGGGATATAGAAAAAGGCCATAACGATGTGATTGTTGCTATTATTGACGGCGGTATTCAAACCGATCATGAAGATTTAGCCGGCAATATGTGGAGTGGTGTTGGATACAATTTTGTTGATGACAACAGCACGATTATTCCTCATTTCCATGGCACACATGTGGCCGGTACTGTGGCTGCCGAAACTAATAATACCACTGGAGTTGCCGGGGTTGCCGGAGGCAGTGGCAGCAACGACGGGGTGCGATTGATGAGCTGTCAGGTTTTTAAAGCCGTTGAAGGTGGTGATATGGGTGGCGGTTTTGCAGAAGCCATGATTTATGCTGCCGACAATGGAGCAGCCATTTCACAAAACAGCTGGGGAACCAGACCTGCAGAGAGTTATAATCACCTGGTGCTTGATGCGATTGACTATTTCAATGCTTATGGAGGAGGAGATGTATTGGATGGAGGCATTACAATATTTGCTGCTGGTAATAGCAATAGTGATTCCATCTATTACCCGGCTTATTATTCAGGAACCTTATCAGTTGCTGCTACCAACAATCGGGATGAGAGAAGCTATTACAGCAATTATGGCGACTATACTGATATTTCAGCTCCAGGAGGCGAAATGTATGTTGGTATTCCTGAAGGCGGGGTTTTCAGCACCTATACCGGTAACGGATATACCTATTTGCAAGGCACTTCCATGGCCTGCCCGCATGTTTCAGGAGTTGCTGCCTTAATTGTATCCTATGCCCATCGCAATGGCGTTACCCTGAAAAATGCTGATGTCTATCAAATTCTGAAAGAAACAACTGACGATCATTATGCCGAAAATCCGGGCTATATCGGTAAATTAGGAACCGGACGACTTAATGCTCATGCGGCCTTGCTGGCTACAAATAACTATTTCTCGCCCACTGCGCTAACGCCTGACCATTCTTTCGATTTTGATGGCACTATGCAAGGCTGGTACAGTGTTGCCACAACCGGACACAAAAACTTTGTATGGACCGATCAGGGAGCGTTGTATGGCGGACAGATTGAATCTGCCACGGCTGATAACGGCTATGTGATGCTGAATAACCTATATGAAGAGTGGATGGGCCCAAGCCCAAATGCCGCTGCATTGTATTCTCCAATATTTGATTTAACCGGCTTTACGAATTTATTTTTTAGTTTTGACCATAAGGCCAAACAAATTGGACAGGATTATGATCCTCCGTTCCCAAATATGAGTATTAAACTTGAAGCGAGTAATGATGGATTTGTTTCCAATATACAAGAACTTTGGTCATACAATTTCCCTAATACAGCGCATCTTTCTATTGAAGGAGTACAAAGCGTTAATATCAGTGCGCTTGCAGGCAGTCCTAATGTACAATTCCGCTTTAATTATGCGGGTGGTGGTGGCTATTGGTGGCTGATTGATGATGTGAGCATTAGCAGTTTACCAACACCTACCTTTAGTCTTGCAGAGGAGTTTTATATCAGCGATCAAACTGTATTTATTTCAAACTTTAATGATTATGATTCCGGCACAAACATATATTATACTCTGGATGGATCGGCGCCCACCAGCAGCAGTGTACTGTATGATAACACCAATGGAATTTTATTGGAAAACATAAGTGAATCTGTTACTATTTATGCCATTGCCATTAATGGTGCAAATGAAAGTGGTATTGGTTCTGCTACTTATTATTTTCCTGTTCATGTGGCAAATATCGCCACCTTGCGCACAATGGCTCAGGATGGAACCACATATAAGCTTACCGGAGAAGTAGTTCTCACCTTTCAAACAACTTATCGAAATGCAAAATACATACAGGATGCTACAGGAGCTATACTGATTGATGATTATTCAGGTATTATTACTACCACATATGATATTTATGATGGAATTACAGGGATTATTGGTACTTTGTCAACCTACCAAAATATGTTACAATTTATTCCATTAGCTGATCCCGGATCTGCCACAAGTACAGGCAACACAGTGACTCCCATTGAAGTGAGTTTAGCCAATCTTGATAACACCTACCAGGCTAAGCTCGTTAAGATTATTGATGTGAGTAATAGCGAAACAGGAAATTATGTCTCTGGTCATAATTATAGCATATCTGACCCTTCCGGGTCTGGGGTTTTGCGTACTGCTTATTCAGATTTAGATTATATAGGCACTCCTATTTCGGAAGATCCTCAGGATGTAATCGGGGTGATATTGCAATTCCAATCAAGTATCCAACTCGTGCCACGCAGCCTGTCTGATTTAACGAGTCTGATATCCTTTTATTTCCGTGGTCCAAGCTGGATGGACAATAATCCGCATGACCCACAAATTTGGGGCCCCTTTAACGGCTGGTCAGGAGCAGCAATGATGACCTACGATAATGACCTGGAATGGTGGAAAACAACCATTGAGGTTGCGGATCCCTTCAGTGAAATAGAATACCAGGCCCGCTTCTCGCAGGTTGGCCAAACCAAATATCAAAAAGCCTTTGGTAACTTCAGTGCCAATCCAACCTTTACCACCACCACCAGTGAAATATGGATCGATGCCAGTGAGGATGCTTCTTTTGCCTGGGATGGAAATGATTTCTACCTGGCTGAAGATAAGATCACCGAAGAGCAGCCTGTTACAAGCGAACCGGCAGATCATGTAACAAACCTTGCTATTACCGCTGATTCTGAAAGCCAGATCAGTCTTAGCTGGACCGATTCTGATGCAGCCTATTACCTGATCAAAGGAAGTGCTGTTGGATATGCCGACATCAGCGATCCTATTGACGGCACGGCTGAGGCGGATGCCTTATTGGTAAAAAATGTAGGCTCCACAATTCAAAACATTAGCTTTGGCGGCCTCGATGTTGCTACCACCTATTACTTCAAAATATTCCCTTACAACGGTATTGGATCAACCATCAATTTTAAAACTGATGGCACCGTGCCTCAGGAATCCGCCACTACAAATGCCGGCCCTCCCTATTTCTATGCCGGATTAGAAGGCGACGGAGAAACTAAAACAGCTTATGCTTCAGGAACAGTCACCATCAGCAATGTGGAATGGAATTTAACAGAAGCTTTGATTGGAACAGATGATAATGATTACAAAACAGGTGTTCGATCTGTAAGGATGAGGGGCTATGGCACATCTGCTATGACCATGCTGGAAGACAAGGCCAATGGCATCGGAAGTATTTACTTTAACTACCGGCGTTATGGCACAGATCAGCAGGTGGACTGGAAAGTAGAATACAGCGTAGATGGAGGATCAAACTGGACACAAATTGGCAGCACATTCACTGCCCCGGCAAGTGATGAAGTGCAAACTTTCCACGAAAAAGTGAACATGGACGGGAATGTCAGAATCAGAATCAAAAGAGCTACAGAAACAGGCAGTACCAATCGCAGACTGAATATTGATGATATGCTTATTACAGATTATAATAAGGTTACTTTCCTGGCTGATATGTCGTTAGCAGAAGGCTTTGATGCAGAAACAGATGATGTTTATCTGTCCGGTAACCTGATTGCTCCCGAATGGGGCGAACCGGGCACCAATAGTAATGCCTTGTTCAGCAGACTTGGCCCTACTAATACCTGGATCAATGTATTGAACCTCTCAGAGCTTCAATACGAGTACAAGCTGTTTAAAAACACGGGCTGGAGTAACGGCGAATGGGATGGTAATCCGAACAGAAAACGAACTGTTTCGCATGGTGAAATAATAACAGAACTGTATTCCTATGTTGAGTTTTCGGGCAATGGAGCTATTTCAGATCCCTCCAATTGGGCTGCTTCGACCATCCCCGATGGGAATAACATCATGATTAGCGGCACAGCACAGCTTAACCAGGCACTCGTGGCAGAATCAGTGATCATAGAAGAAGGAGGAAGTATTACAATTCCACCCTTACAGGATCTTACTGTCAACAACACACTGACGAATAATGCTGGTGCTGCGGCTTTGCTTTTACAATCCGATGCAAGTGGCACCGGCTCGCTCATCCACAGCTCGGCAGATGTTCCTGCCACTATCCAACGTTACATAAACGGCGGTGGCTATCATTTGGTGAGTGTTCCAATAAACGGAGCACTTACAGCCGGATTATTCATGCATTCCTATCTGTATTATTTTGATGCAACTGCCGATCCACAAGACTGGGATGGCGTTGGGGAAGATCCGGAAATAGCGATCACCAACAACCAGGGTTATATGATTTGGTTCACCGGCAACAATACTACCTACGATTTTGAAGGTGCATTGATGAGTGGCGACTTTGTTACGGCAACACCAGCTGCGGCATCCGTATATAATGGTTCATACAATGAAGGCGGATACAATCTGGTGCCCAACCCCTATCCTTCGGCTATCGACTGGAATGCCGAAGGTGGTTTCACCGAAAACAATCTCTTTGAAACTATCTGGATATACAACAGAGATGCTGGAAATTATGGAGCTTATGTGAGAGATGCCGGAAGTGGCACCAATGAAGTAAGCAATATCATTCCTGTCGGGCAGTCGTTCTTTGTTCAGGCAAGTAACGCTGGTTCGGGCTCTTTGACGATAAAAAATGAGGCTCGCACACACTCGGCCAACAATTTCCTGAAAGAACCTGCGCAGATAGCAGAGATGCTCAGGCTTCATGCTGCGGCAAATAATCTAAGCGATGAATTGCTTGTTCAGTTCAATGCAGATGCCAGTCCGACTTTTGAAGGTAACCGAGATGCGCAAAAAATGCGATCTGATGGTGAAGCTCCACAGCTTTTCAGTTTAAGCGAGGAAGGTACCGAACTTAGCATCAATACCCTCCCCTATCGGGATGAAACCATAGTGATTCCGATCGGCTTTGAGCTGTCAACAGAAAGTGAAGTCAGCTTTAACTTTACTAATCTCGAAAGCTTTAGCCCGCTGGCTGAAATCTACCTCGAAGACTTGCTATCCGGCCAGATGATCAATCTGCGCGAACAGCAGGAATACAGCTTTACCCATGCCACCGAAAATGATCCTTTCCGCTTCAGGCTGCACTTCAAAGGGGTGGTTGGCCTGGACGAACAAGCGGTTTCCGGGCACCTGATCTGGAGTTACGATGACAAGATTTATGTGTGCATACCGGCATTAACCGGCAAAAAAGTCACCCTTCAACTCGTCGATCTGCAAGGCAAAATGATTTACCAGGGGGCACATAATCTGAGTAATCCCGAAATTATTACCGTACGCACCAATCAACATGTGTTGGTAGCACGGATCATTGCCGGCAATCAGGTATTCACAAACAAAGTATTCATCCGCTAAAAACATGATAACCATGAAAAAGATAATAGCTCAAATCAGTTTAATCACAGTTTTAATCCTTTCAAGCACAGCCTTGCTGGCACAAGGCCCGCCACCACCTCCCGAAGATCCCAACGCAGGCGGTGGCCCTGTTGGCGGAAACGCCCCCATCGGCTCCGGCCTTGCCATACTGCTGACACTTGGCGCTGCCTATGGCGGTCGCAAGGTATATCAATACTGGCAATCGCAAAAAGAAGAACTGGAGGACTAATTCCATCATAGTTCATCCCCAAAAAATCTCCCCGTTGGCAATCGCTGGCGGGGGATTTTTTTTTGAAGAGGCTTTTAGCTTTTGGCCATTAGCATTTAGCTAGTATTAACTTATAACTCATTATTTTCGCTTTTTATTCCTGTTACGAAGCAACAACAACTTTTTACTTTTTACTTTTTACTTTTGCCTTGACTCTTTTTCCTTGGCTCTTTTTACTTTTTACTTGGCTCTTTTTTCTTGGCTATTGGCTTTGGCCCCGCCAAGCGGGGGCTTTGGCTAATTACTAATAAAACTAACAAAAAAGACTTTTTTTAAACGCAGCTGCCGCATGAATTGGTCATCGCGATGCCCTGCGATGCCCTGAGCCTGCCGAAGGGAGCCTGCCGAAGGGAGCCTGCCTGTCTGCCGCCAGGTAGATCGAAGGGAGCGATAGTCGAGATGCTTTCGCGTGGTTATTTATTAGTGCTCACCGACCACATCACATCAAGTCTTTTGCTTTTTCTTTTTAGCTGCCGGAAACAATATGTTATTCAGGATTAGGCGATAACCTGGCGAATTGGGAAACATATCCAGCTCGGTAGGTGGATCACCAACCAAATGCTGATAATCCTCCGGATCATGGCCACCAAAAAATGTCCAAAAGCCATTGCCAAAATTCCCATGAATATAACGATCTTCATTAAAAGCCAAGTTATCACCCAAAACAATCACCTCCGATTTCACCAGGTCTTTGTTAAAAGCCGTGGTTTGTCCCATAAAGCCTTTGATCAGCTTTTCGTGATTTTGCGTTAGCATAGTTGGCACAGGATCCCACTTGGCCGAAAAGTCGAACAAACTAAACACATCATTGGTTTCATTGATACTCCTTGACCTGTAATTTGTTACATCAATATCTGAGATTTCATATTCCTGAGGATTGGTCGAAACCTTAAAATCCGTAAAGGCTATGCAATTGTCGTAATTAAGCATTTCGGGATGGCCTGCACCAATGGGATCGCCATCAAACATCACATCGCAAATATCCAGTCCATCAGCAGCCAAGGCTACATCATAACTATCTGTGGCCGAACACATGGCAAACATATAGCCACCACCAGCAACAAATTCCCTTATTTTTTTCACCACAGCAAGTTTGAGCTGAGAAACCTTTTGAAAGCCATGCCGCTCAGCAGTTTGCTGTTGCTTTTGCACATCTTCCTGATACCAAGGAAAATGCCTGTAACGTGCCCAAAACTTACCAAACTGACCTGTGAAATCTTCATGATGCAGATGCAGCCAATCATACATCGGCAGCACATCCGAGAGCACCTCATCATCATAAATAATGTCATAGGGTATCTCGGCATAAGTAAGCACAAGGGTTACGGCATCATCCCACGGAAGCTTGTTTTTGGGTGAATAAACAGCAATACGCGGCACTTTCTGCAATTTCATCTCGTCCATATTTTTACCCGGATCGGCAATATCCTGTAAAATGGCAGCTGCCTGCACATCGGCTATCACCTGATAACTCACATTACGCAGCTTACATTCTTTTTCGAACAAGGGATGATGCGGGATAAGGTAACTTCCACCACGGTAATTGAGCAACCAGCTGATTTCAATCTCTTTTTCAAGCACCCAATAAGCTACCCCATAAGCTTTCAGGTGATTGGCCTGGGTTTCGTCCATGGGTATCAGCAAATAGGCTGCTCTGGTAATTCCCGGCATCAAAAACAAAAGGATAATGATTAGTTTACTATAGCTGCGAATCAGGTTCATCTTCATCAAGATTTAAGTTACAAAACTACAATTCTGCTGCTTACAACAAACCCTAACGCACGAAATCAAATGTTAAACAGACTTAAATCTCAGCCTATTGCTTTATCAGCCTGGCAAATGCCTGCTTATCATGTTGATCAAGCAGCTGGATCAGATAACTTCCGGGCTTCAGTTTTGCCGTTTGGAAATAATTGCAATCACTAACAGAAAAAGCAGCAATAAGCCTGCCTTGCTGGTCATAAACCTGTGCTGTTTTCCAACAATGTTGCTCATCCACTATCCGTACAAAATCTGATGCAGGATTGGGTGCCAGCTTCAGTGGTTGCAGCTGTTGAGCAGGCAGTTCGAGCCTGCCCACCAGCTGGCCATTGGCATCAAAGCGTACAACAACCACATCATGCTGAATCATATCACCGGGGTAATGATTGTAATCCCAAACAGACATAACAGCAACAAAGCCACCATCAGCAGTTGGCATCGTCCCTGCACTGCGATATTTTCTTACCCCATCCCCATAAACTACCTGATACTCCAGCTCCAACTGATGATTTAGTTTGTTAGCCATATACCAGGAAGGGACCGGCCCAATTACACTATTTATTGTACCAGCAATAAATAGGCAATCACCATTAACATTCATGCTATTATAAAAGTCAAGCGTGTCAACAGCTCCAAAATGATGTAATGGCATGATTTCACCTTTCCAACTTACAGGCTGAAAAGCCATCTCCAAATTATCAATGGGTGGTGGGCTTCCCTGTTTATAATAATTACCTGCATAATAAAAGGTAGTATCATTCAAAACACCAAAATCCCTTATCTCAATTTCCACCTCTCCCTCAAAATCAATTATCGAATCAAGTGTAAAATCAGTATTAAGTCTTATTATTTTGTCAGGAAAACCACTCTGATAATACTTTCCATCCCCACCCAATTGTACAAGGCCAAAGCGTATAATTGAACTTGTATCTGTAAACTGCTGTATCAAACTTCCATCAGGACTCATTTCAATGAAAAATCTGTGGTCAGCTACTGTAGAATCCGTATCATCATATCCTCCGGCAAGCACTACATTGCCTGTCAAATTGACAAAAGCAGCATGATAACGCTCACGGAAAGCCGATGAGCCAATCAGGGAATCCCGGGAGAGCTCCAAGCCGGTATCAAACCAGCGCAAATACAGCTGAAAATCATGGCTCACTGAATCGTATGCATTGCCAACAGCCAGATAATTCCCATCCGGCAGTGGGTGGATATGTGCTATCCGCGTACCATAGCCTTCTATTGTATTGTAATGCAGACTATCAATCAATTCCAACTCATCTGAAACAAGGTAAGTGATATTGTTATAATCGTAAAACTGATTTACGTCATCCGGAATAGGTTCATACTCGCCCCTGGTTATCGTAAGCAAAAAGTGATTCCCATTCAACGGAGTAAGAAAGCCACCTGGCTCGTCCATACTGGTTTGAATGATTAGCTTGTTCTCTGTTTGAGCTTTCGCAGATTGAATGAAAAGCCCGACTAAAAACAGCAGCAGCAATTGTAAAAGGTGCTTTTTCATGATTGCGCGATTTGAATTAGGTTACCTTCTCGTACAAATATACAAAAAGCCCTGTTTTGTTGGGCTTACAAAACATTTTCTATTCAAAAAAATAGTTACCTTTGAAGCTTGTAGCTCATGCCCCTTGACGGGCATTTAATTATTTAATCTTCAGTAAATTACAAATATCATGAAGCAAACAGCATTAAACCGTATGCACCACGAAATGGGTGGAAAAATGGTTGAATTTGCAGGCTTTGAAATGCCTGTTCAATTTGAAGGCATCAATGTGGAACATGAAACCGTACGCAAAGCACTTGGTGTTTTTGATGTTTCGCATATGGGCGAGTTTTGGGCAGAGGGGCCAAAAGCCTTTGAACTGGTGCAAAGAATCACTTCAAACGATGTGGCTGCCTTGTATGACGGAAAAATTCAGTACAGTTGCTTCCCGAATGGCAAAGGCGGCATTGTGGATGATTTGCTGGTTTACCGCTTTAATGCTGAGAAATATCTATTGGTTGTTAATGCCGCCAATATCGCCAAGGATTGGAATTGGGTGGTTAAAAACAATATCCACAATGCCCAAATCAGCAATGCTTCCGACAGCACCTCTCAACTGGCCATTCAAGGCCCTAAAGCCTTGGAAGCCATGCAATCGCTTACGACTACTCCCATCACCGACATGGAATACTACACCTTTAAAATAGTGGAATTTGCAGGTGTGAAGGACGTTTTGCTTTCTACCACCGGCTATACCGGATCGGGTGGATGCGAGATCTATTTCGAAAACGATGACGCTGAAAAAATCTATCATGCGGTATTGCAGGCCGGTGCCGATTTTGGCATCAAACCAATTGGATTGGCAGCAAGAGACACCCTCCGGCTCGAGATGGGATTCTGTTTGTACGGCAACGATATCAACGACAATACCAGTCCGATAGAAGCAGGATTAGGCTGGATTACTAAATTTACAGAAGGCAACGACTTTATCGACCGCACGCTCCTCGAAAAACAGAAAGCCGAAGGAATTAGCAGACAACTCAGGGCCTTTGAAATGATCGACAAAGGCATCCCGAGGCAGCACTACGAAGTGATAAACGAAAATGATGAAGTGATTGGCGAAGTAACATCCGGAACCATGTCGCCCATGCTCAAAAAAGGTATTGGTATGGCGTATATCAAAAAGCCATTCACTAAACTAGGCACTCAGATTTTCATCAAAGTACGCGATAAAAAGCTGGCTGCAGAAATTGTAAAACTGCCTTTTTACAAAGGCTAAACAAAATTTTAATCAAAATGCGGGTAAGCCATTGCCCGCATTTTTTGTGTCCCTCACTAACGAATTTCCCTATCAGATTCTTTAGTAGTTTTGCGGCTTAAACAAAAACAGCTCATGTCAAACGAAAATGCAAAAGACTTCAAGTGGCAAACAGAACAATTTGCCGATATCCGCATCTTGCGCTATCAGATCAATGGCTTTGAAAAACTCAGCCTGAACCAGAAAATTTTCACCTGGCATTTATATCAGGCTGCCCTCGCCGGGCGCGATTTGATTTATGATCAAAACTACAAATACAACCTCATCATTCGTAATAGTCTGGAAGCCGTTTATCAGCATTACGATGGCAACAGAAATGATGAAAACTGGACTCATTTTGTTACCTATCTCAAGCGGATCTGGTTTTCGAATGGTATCCACCATCACTATTCGATGGATAAATTTTTTCCGGCCTGTGCCGAAAACTGGCTGAAAGAAGCTTTGAGCAGCCTGGATGAATCTCAACTTCCGATTCCAGTTCATCAAGCCAAAAATGAGTTTGTTGATTGGCTTACCGACCTCATTTACAATCCCGAAGTTGCCCCAAAAAGACTAAATCAGGATGAAGGAGCTGATCATGTGGCTCAATCGGCATGTAATTTTTATGATGGCGTAAACCAGCAGGAAGCAGAGGATTATTATGCCGGTAAGTCACAAGCCAACGAACTTGAACCCGTATGGCATGGATTGAACAGCCGTTTGGTAAAAAGAAATGGAGTGATCCGTGAAGAAGTTTGCAAGTCGGATGGGCGTTATGGCAAAGCAATACGCAAAATTGTTGTGCTCCTCGAAAAAGCAAAAGATTTTGCCGAAAACGAAGCACAGCAAGCCATACTCGAAAAGTTGATTCAGTTTTACGAAACCGGCGATTTGAAAACTTTCAACGAATACAACAAGCTTTGGGTTCAGGATACCGATTCAGTGATTGATCTGGTGCATGGCTTCATCGAAGTATATGGCGATCCGCTGGGGCGGCACGCCACTTTCGAATCCGTGCTTTCGATGAGAGATGAAGAAGCAACCCAGCGTTTTGGAAAAATCAGCGAGCTGGCTCCCTGGTTCGAGGCAAATTCGCCTATTGATGAGGCACACAAACGCAAAGATCCTAAAGGCGTGAGCTACAAAGTGATACAGGTAATCGTCGAAAGTGGCGATTGCAGCCCTTCCTCTCCTATCGGCATCAACCTGCCCAATGCCGACTGGATCAGAGAAAGTTACGGATCAAAATCGGTTTCGTTGGGAAATATCGAAGATGCCTACGAAAATGCTTCTCAAAGTACAGGCTCAATTGAAGAATTTTATCTGCCTGAACAACAGGAAAGAATTAAAACTCACGGCGCACTGGCTTCTAAAATTCATACCGGACTTCATGAAGTGATTGGTCATGGCAGCGGTCAGCTTATCCCTGGCGTACCGAGCCCCAAAGAGAGCCTAAAAAGCTATGCCAACACCCTGGAAGAAGCACGTGCCGATTTGGTGGCGCTTTATTATATGCTGGATGAAAAGCTTATCGAAGAAGGATTTACGGACAGCCTTGAAACCGGAAAAGCGGAGTACGACAGCTTTTTCCTCAACGGATTAATGCGTCAGCTGGTACGTTTGGAACCCGGGCAACAACTCGAAGAAAGCCATATGCGCAACAGACAGCTCATCGCAAAATGGGTCTTTGAAAAAGCTGCTCCGCAAAGAATCATTGAATTGCTGGTGATCAACAAGAAAACCTATATTCGCATCAATGATTACGACCAAACCAGAAAGCTTGTTGGGGAGTTGTTGCGCGAAGTACAGCGAATCAAGTCAGAAGGCGATTATCAGGCAGCCAAAGCTTTGGTTGAAGGTTACGGCGTGAAAGTTGACCAACAGCTTCATCAGGAAGTTTTGGAAAGGTGGAATAAACTTGGCATAGCACCCTTTGCAGGTTTTATCAACCCTCAACTGGAAAAGGTATGCAATAACGGCCAAATAGATGATATCCGTATCGTTTACCCGGAAAATTTTGCCACACAGATGCTTTATTATTCAAGTCATTTTGCGTTTTTGCCGGTTTTGAACGACTGAAAATAAGGAAAACAGTGTTTTCCGCTAACCAGCTACAATAGAATGAATTAACGAATTAATACAATTCCTTTTTTACATGAAATTTCAGGGCTTGAAATAACTTACCCACATTTTATCCATGAAACGACTGGCTCATCAAAGACAAATGGGAATAAGAATAATTCAAAAAATTAACATCAGGTTCTGTAAGCATAAAGCTTGAGCCCACTCCGAAAAGTTAAAAAACTGCTGATTTCTAGCTTTCCCCCATTTGGATTAGAGGTAAATAAGCTAAAAATCAGCAGTTTTAGAAAGTCCCCCTTGGGGGATTTAGGAGCAAATTGACTTTTCGGAGTGGACTCAAGCATTGAAAGTCCAATTTTATACATTTCTATAAAAAATGGAAGCCCTAATGCGATTAAATCTGAATATCAATTTGGTTTAAAGAAGTTTCAAAAGCTGGTCTAGTTTTTTGCTAACTGAATATTCAACAGCAACTTCACTTCATCAGCTACTACCACTCCACCAGCCTCGGTAACGGCATTCCAGCTGAGGCCAAATTCTTTACGGCTAACTTTGCCCTGTAATTCAAAACCGGCTTTGGTATTGCCATACGGATCAGTCATCACGCCGCCATGTTCCACATCTAAAGTGATTTTTTTTGTCGTTCCGCGCATGGTAAAGTTTCCGGTAAGCTTGTAGGTGGATTCGCCTGTCTTTTCAAAGCTTTCCGAAACAAAACTGATTTTGGGATAGTTAGCAGCATCGAAGAAATCGGCCGATTTAAGGTGGTTATCACGATCGGCATTATTCGTGTTGATGCTGTCAACCTCTGCTTCGAAGTTGATCGTTGCCGGTGTAAAGTCATCTGAAGCTGTTTCGAGCTGACCGCTAAAACGATCAAAACTTCCGGTAACAGTTGAAATAACAAGGTGTTTCACTTTAAATTGCACTTCCGAATGTGCAGGATCAATAGTCCAGGTTTTCATAGGATTTTCTATTTATTGTTTGCAAATTTGTTTAATTCAGGGATCATTTTTAATCCACTAATTAAACAATCCAGCCTGTTTTACGTTCAAAGAGCTCATGTTAATTTTTCTAAATTGTTTATTTTCGCAAAAAACTATGCTATGCTAAAACTGTCGGGATTTTCGCTACTGCTTTTGGTGCTTCTGAGTGCCTGTTCGCCCAACCCACGTAAAACAATGGAACTGATCGAAGAAGGCAGAAAACTCAGTAATCGGGCTGACTACAAAGGAGCCGTGGAAGCATACAGCCGTGCCATAAAATATGACAACCAGTCGTATGAAGCCTATTTTTTAAGGGGAGCATCATTCTTTAATCTAAGAAATTATAAAGCCGCAGTAGAAGACTATCTGAAAGCGGTTGAAATAAAACCCGACTATGCTGACGCCTGGTTCAACCTGGGACAGATCATGGATTATGAACAGGATCGCGAGATGGCCTGCTATTATTATAAAAAAGCTGCAGAATACAAAAAACCCAACATTGGCGATTACTTGCGTAACTGCCCCTAAATGCCATTGATGAATCCCAAACCGGTAATCTTCTGGGACTGGAACGGAACCCTGCTGAATGATGTAGATTGCTGTGTGCAGGCCATGAACAAGCTTCTAGAAGCCCGCAATCTCAGACAACTTGATCGCAGCAGATACAGGGAATTATTTGACTTCCCGGTAAAAAATTACTACGAAAAACTTGGTTTCGATTTTCGCAAAGAAGCATTTGAGCTGCCTGCCCATCAGTTTATGAAGCATTATAATGAGTTGGTTGGGCAAGCCTCTGTTTTTGAGGAGGCAACACCACTGTTGGATAGACTACAGCAGCAAGGATTTCGACAGTTTATCCTTTCGGCCATGGAACAAGCCTTGCTCAAAGATTTGACGAAAAAAAATGGTATTCAACAATATTTTGAAGGCATCCAAGGCATCGACAACCACCTGGCCAATGGAAAACTTGAGACTGCCAAAAGACTTTTCAAAAAAATCAATGTCCCGGCTCAAAATTGTTTGTTGATCGGCGACAGCCTGCATGATGCCGAAGTTGCTAATGATTTGAAGATACAGGTGCTATTGTTTAGTCAGGGTCATTTTAGTCAAAGCAGATTACTAAAATCTAATCAAGCTGTAGCCCACGATTACAGCGCAATCGAAGCATTTATTGAGAAACAGTTTGGTTTTTAATTGTAGGTGGTTGAAAAAAAAACAGCCCGGCTTTGATTCTGACTACATCCTGCTCTCCGCATATAAATCAAAGGATTCGGCCCCCGAAATACTGAGATCATAAAATTCGCCAATCTCCAGAGATTGCTTCCCCGAAAGTATTACCTCATTATCCACTTCAGGTGAATCGTATTGGGTGCGGCCTATATAATAATCACCTTCCTTGCGGTCGATCAACACCTTTTGAATGCTGCCAATTTTTTGTTGGTTAAGCTCCAACGCAATATCCTGTTGAATGGCCATCAACATTTCAACGCGTTCCTGCTTCACATCTTCCGGCACATCATCACCCAAATCAAAAGCCGAGGTGTCTTCTTCAGCCGAATAAGCAAAAACACCCATCCGCTCAAAGCGCATCTCCCTCACGAAATCACATAATTCCTCAAACATCTCCTTCGTCTCACCCGGATAGCCAACGATAAAAGTAGTTCTGAATGCCAGATCGGGAATGCGCTGTCTGATTTTTCTTACAAGCTCTCGCGTGTGCCCACCATCAAGGCCGCGTTTCATGCTTTTGAGTAACTCACTGTTAATATGCTGTAGCGGCATATCCAAATAATTACAAACCTTGGGATGTGTTGCAATCAAATCGATTAATTCCTCCGGAAAGCCTGCCGGATAGGCATATTGCAACCTGATCCACTCAATGCCATCAATCTCTGCTAAAGCTTTGATGAGTGAAACAATCATGCGTTTGCCGGTCAGGTCGATGCCATAATAAGTCAGGTCCTGTGCTATCAAAATCAACTCCTTAACACCCGAAGCGGCGAGCTCTCTGGCCTCCTTAATCAAAACATCTTCCGGAACAGAAACATGCTTCCCGCGGATAAGCGGAATGGCACAAAAAGAACATTTACGATCGCAGCCCTCCGAAATTTTAAGGTAAGCGTAATGAGCCGGTGTTGAAAGATTTCTTTTGTAGTGCTCAGGAATGTTGATCAGCTCCTTTTGCTGAATCATTGCGGCTACCTCTTTAAGCTGATCAACACCAAAAAAGGCATCCACCTCATGAATTTCTTCTTCCAGATACTTCTTATAACGTTGCGACAAACAACCCATCACAACAAGCTGTTTGATCTGATTAGCTTTCCTTTGCTGTGCAAAAGCCAGGATTGTATCGATGCTTTCCTCTTTGGCATCTCCGATAAATCCGCAGGTATTGATGACTACAACATCAGCTTGCAGATCTGTGTTGTGAAGAACCTGATATTGTTCAGGGGCAAACAATGCACCCAGGTGCTCTGAATCAACGGTGTTTTTTGAACATCCGAGCGTAACGATATGAATGCGTGATTGTTTCAAGTATATGTGCTAATCAAAAAGTGTTTCCACAAAGAGCTTACGGTCAAACAGTTGAAGGTCTTCCATCTTCTCTCCTATTCCGATATATTTCACCGGTATTTTAAACTGATCTGATATACCAATCACCACTCCTCCTTTCGCAGTACCGTCCAGTTTGGTGAGTGCCAGGGCATTCACCTCTGTGGCAGCAATAAACTGGCGTGCCTGTTCGATTGCATTTTGTCCGGTTGAGGCATCCAACACCAAAAGAATTTCATGAGGCGCATCAGCCACAACTTTCTGCATCACTGTCTTTATCTTGGTGAGCTCTTTCATCAGATTGATTTTATTGTGGAGCCGGCCGGCGGTATCAATAATCACCACATCAGCCTGCTGGCTCACGGCTGATTTTACGGTATCAAAAGCCACAGAAGCGGGATCGGAGCCCATAGCCTGAGCCACAACGGGCACATCAACGCGTTGTCCCCAAATCTTCAACTGGTCAACCGCAGCAGCCCTAAAAGTGTCGGCAGCACCCAGCATCACCATTTTTCCGGCTTTTTTGAAGTTATAAGCCAGCTTACCGATGGTGGTTGTTTTGCCCACACCATTTACTCCTACCACCATAATTACATAGGGTTTGGTTTCGGCGGGGAGATCAAAATCGGTGCCATCACCAGAATTATTTTCTTGCAACAACTCGACAATCTCTTCTTTCAAAATCGCATTCAACTCATTTGTTCCGAGATATTTATCACGAGCAACACGAGCTTCGATGCGTTCGATAATCTTCAAAGTAGTATGTACTCCCACATCCGATGTCACCAGGATTTCTTCCAGCTGATCGAGCACTTCATCATCCACCTTCGCCTTACCCGCAATAGCCTTGGTGAGCTTACCGAAAACACTGCTTTTTGTTTTCTCCAGGCCCTTGTCGAGGTCCTGCTTCTTATCCTTCGAAAAAAAAGAAAAGATTCCCATATTGATGAGTTTAAACGAAAAAAGCTCTTCCGGCAAAACCGGAAAAGCCTCAGTCATTACTGAAATAGTTTCATTATCTTTTGCTCAGAAATTCCTGAACCTTGTCGTTAGGAACCATAGTTTCAGAAAAACTATAAGAACCTGATTTGGAAGATTTGGTCATTCTGATGACTTTTGCGAATTCTTTACCGCTGCCTGTCTGCAGGGTTGCAACTACTTTCTTTGCCATAATTCAGCTTATTTTATTTCTTTGTGAACCGTCATTTTTTTCAAAATGGGGTTGTATTTCTTTAACTCCATACGCTCTGGCGTATTCTTTTTGTTTTTGGTGGAAATATACCTGGAAGTACCTGGCATTCCACTGTTTTTGTGCTCGGTGCACTCAAGAATAATCTGCACCCGTGCGTCTTTGCTTTTCTTAGCCATGCTTCTGTCTTTTCGATTTTTCGGACGGCAAAAGTATAATAATTTAATGAATTAACCTAGCTTTTTTCGTTCTTTTTTACGAAATATTAAAAATCGCTTTGAGGTATGGCGAGATACCGGTAAAAAAGAATTCTACAGCGATAACCATCACGATTAGTCCCATCAGCTTCATCATGATTTTATTTCCGGTGTCGCCCAGATATTTCATGATCGAATTTCCACTCAACAAGATAACTAAAATGATCAGACATACAATTAATATTGAACTGATTAAAATAATTTTCTGGCTGATTTCCGGACTTTGATCCATCAAAATAATTGCATTGGTGATTGATCCGGGTCCGGCAATCATAGGGATTCCAAGCGGGGTGATCGACACATCATCCACATATTTATTCACCTCTTCGGGAGTGATTTTGATCCTGCTCAGGCGGGCATTCAACATATCATATCCCAAAATGAAAAACAAAACCCCGCCAACAACCTTAAGTCCGGATACAGAAATCCCGAAAAAAGTAAACAACATTTCGCCGCCAAAAGCAAAAACCACCAGCGTGAAAAAGGCTGTGATCAATGATTTTATAGCAGTAAGTCGTCTTCCACGCCTGTCGAGGCTGCTGGTCATGCTCAAAAAAACAGGCATCACCCCCAGGGGATTCATGAGGGTGAGAAATGAAGTCATGTAAAGCAATAGAAGCGTGAGATGCTCGCCCATCTTTTAAGCCTGCTTTTGAATGATTGCCTCAACTTTTTCGAGTATGCGCCTTTCTGCTTCTGTGGCTTGCTGCATCACCTGAGCCCCTTTTTGAACCATTTGATCTGCAAAGCTGCGGTCATCGATGCCTGCAGCATTGATTTTCACATTCAGGAAGGCACCATTCACGGCTGCCCTGGCACAAATTGCTCCCACACCTGCATCAGAAACTGAATTTGGATTTCCCATCTCAGCCATGGCTTCAATTAGTTCCATCGACGACAAGCTTAGTTCCATTACCTTAAGTGGCACTTCAATGGCATATTTCGAAGCTGCCTCAATGGCTTCTTTTCTGGTTTGCTTATCAGCCTCAGATTTTTTTGGCAGTCCAAAAGCATCCATGATTCTGTTAAAAGCGTTGGTATCTTCATCCACCATAAACAAAAGCTGATCTTTGAGCTTCTGTCCTTTTTCGGCCCAGTCGGAGAAAAACTTCCATCTGTCGTCCCAGCCTCTTTTGTGTGAAGATAAATTGGCAACCATAGTAGCTAAACTAGCTCCCAATGCACCTAGATAAGCAGATACAGAACCGCCACCAGGTGCAGGAGATTCGGAAGCCGTTTCGTGCGCAAAACCGGCAACAGTAAAATCAATCAGCTTTTTATGACCGGCATCAGCAGCAAGTTTGTATTCGATAATTTTCTCGTGCGGATCAAAAGGCTTCAACTCATCCAAACCCATTGATTTCACAGCAATTTTAATGAGCTCTGCCTCATCCACACCTAAAGAACGCTGTTGTTTTTCGAGGAAATATTTTCCTGCATCTGTGAGGGCTTTCAAAGGAATCAAACCAACCAATTCCGAACCTGTAACCCTGATACCGCGGGCTTCGGCCTTGCGACACACCTCATCAAAAGCGATATGAACCGGCGTGATGCCAATATTTGTAAGGTTCATCGAAATCTGAGCCACCCCATATTCTTCAATAAACCAGCCAATGGCTTTCACCGCCTTCAAACTGCCCGGGATATAAACCTGATTGCCTTTCTCATCTTTCACGATCTTTCCGGTTATGGGATTTCCTTCCCGTTTCACGCGTCCGCGCTCACGCACATCAAAGGCGATTGCATTGGCACGTCGGGTGGAGGTTGTATTCAGGTTTACATTGAAAGCCACCAGAAAATCGCGGGCACCAACAGCCGTTGCTCCGGCTTTCTCATTCAGCTTATCCGGGCCAAAATCAGGCTTCCATTCAGCCCGTGTGAACTTTTCGGCCAGACCTTCGTATTCGCCTGCACGGCAGTTTGCCAGATTTGCCCTTTCGGGTTTGAAAGCGGCATTTTCGTAACAATAAACAGAGATATTCAACTCATTGCCAATGCGTTCGGCAAGTTTACGGGCATATTCAACTGTTTCTTCCATGCTGATATTCGCTACCGGAATCAACGGACAAACATCTGTAGCTCCCATCCGGGGATGTTCTCCTTTGTGTTTGCGCATATCAATCAGCTCAGATGCCTTTTTAACGGCAAGAAATGCAGCTTCTATCACTAGCTCAGGTTCTCCAACCATAGTCACAACCGTACGATTTGTTGCTGCACCCGGATCAACATCAAGCAGACTAACACCTTCTACGCTTTCGATTTGATCAGTGATTTGTTTGATGATGTGCATATCGCGTCCTTCACTAAAATTAGGAACGCATTCTATTAGTCTCTTCATAAAATATTAGGTATTTCGATTAAAATTTTCCTTTGATCATCGTTTTCTCAACCTTGTTGATGCCATAATAATAAGGCATATAAGCCAGGTTATCCATTGGTTTGGTCAGGATAAGATTAGCCTGCTTACCAATGCTGATGCTTCCGGTTTCTTCACTCAGATTCATGGCATAGGCTCCGTTGATGGTGCAGGCATTCAAACCTTCTTCAGGTGTGAGCCGGTATAAAATGCTTGCCATGCTCAGGATCAGTTGCATATTGCCCGAAGGCGATGAACCAGGGTTAAAATCAGATGCCATGGCAACCGGCAGTCCGGCATCGATCATTTTTCGCGCCGGCGCATAAGGCATATTCAGAAAAAAGGCCGCTCCCGGCAAAATGGTTGGCATGGTTTCGGAGCCAAGCAAGGCGGCAATTTCCTCATCACCCGTATATTCCAGATGATCAACTGATAAGGCGTTGTACTTCACACCCACTTGTATGCCTCCTGAATAATCCAGTTCGTTGGCATGTATCTTAGCCCTGAGGCCATATTTCATGCCTGCATTAAGAATTCGGTCGGTATCCTCCACTGTGAAAAATCCCTTGTCGCAAAACACATCCACATAATCAGCCAGTTCTTCGGCGGCTACCTGGGGTATCATTTCATTGATAACCATATCCACATATTCTGATTGTCGGCCACGGTATTCCAGCGGCACCGCATGGGCACCCAGGAAATTTGCTTTTATGGTGAGTTCACTTTCCTGCTTCAACCGCCGGATCACCCTGAGCATTTTTAGCTCTGATTCGGTAGTCAGGCCATAACCACTTTTAATCTCCACAGCTGCTGTTCCCATTGCACGAATTTCATCCAAACGTGGCAGCGCCTCCTCAAATAGCTGATCCTCACTAATTTCTTGCATCCTGCGGGCAGAATTCAAAATCCCCCCCCCTCTTCGGGCAATCTCTTCGTAGCTCAATCCGTTGATTTTATCAACATATTCCAACTCCCTGGAAGCAGGATATACCAGATGTGTGTGGCTGTCGCAAAAAGCAGGCAAAACCAAACGATCTCTGGCATCAACCTGAAATTTTTCGGGAATCTGACTGTGGAGCTCCTTGAAACGTGCATCGGCCATGCTGCCATAATCGGCAATTTTGTCAGCTTCGGTTAAGAGCCAGGCATTTGTCAGGCTTTTAACATGAGCCATTTCTTTGCCTCGCAAGAGTAACTTGTTATCTTCCTCTATACCAATAAGTTCTTTAATCGAGTGAATTAAATATCGCGCCATTTTCAAAGGTTTCAGTGAATGAGCAAAAGTAGTGTTTTACACTGAAATGGCAAAAGCAAACAGGGGATGTAAAACGCTGAAAACTTCAAAAAATCCTGTTAATTAATCGCAGCAATCAAATGCTTTAGCAGGTCGGCTTTGCTTTTGTCGGTGAGACATTCCATGATTCTGGTTTTAAATTTCCAGCATGTCATTTGCCGTTTCTCAAATATCCTGCTGATCTCATAAGTTGAAATATCTGGTTGTTTGCACACTGTTTCGGCCAATTTAACAGCCTCTGTCAAAGGAATCCTACAGCGGTGAAAAACTGTGTGAGCGGTGGCACTTTCCTCTGTTTTACACTTGGTGCACCTTCGTGAATAGGGTTTCTTTCCGGCACAATAATGGTCGTGGCCACATTTGCGGCAGACAAAACCAGTGGCCCATTTATAATTCGCCAACACCTGCAAAACAGCAAGTTCCGGGTCTGTTTCTGTGACCATGAATTCAGCATTTAGCGATGTTTTAACTTCTGACATAATAACAATTTAACTGCTTAAACGTTAAAGAGGACAAGTGGCTCTGAGTTTTTAACTTCAAAAATCAATTGCGTATTTTGGAACACTTTTTGCTGCAAAGGTAAAAATTTTAGTGATATTTAAGCGATTTAAAAATAAAAAGTATTACTTTTGCCGCAGATTATAAAGATTAACAATACCGATAAACTATGATCAGAAAATCATTCTTACTTTTAGCTTCCTTTTTTGTGCTCATGACAGCGTGCAGCAGTACAACCGGCAAGCAAACCAATAACGACAACGCCCCTAAAGTAGAAGAAGAAGTATCAGGAAAACCTGTTTATCTGACTTATGATACTTTCCTTGAAAAAGTGTGGAATTTTGAAGAAAACCCTCAAAACTGGGTTTATGAAGGCGAACTGCCAGCAATAATTGACTTTTATGCCGACTGGTGTGCACCTTGCCGGAAAATTGCACCCATCATGGAAAAACTTGCAAAAGAATATGATGGAAAGATTCACATATACAAAATAGATGTGGACGATGAACAAAAACTGGCAGCAGTTTTTCGTGTACAAAGCATTCCATCCGTGCTCTTCACCCCGGTAGAAGGCCAGCCTATGATGCAGGCCGGTGCATTAACTGAAGAAATGTACCGAAAAGTAATTGATGAGGAACTCATCAACAAATAATTGAAACACAATATCTTAAATTATCAATAATGGAACATTTAACAAAAGAAACTTTTCTTGACAAAGTATTCAATTACGAACAAAATAAAGACTGGAAATTTGAAGGCGAACTTCCCTGTCTGATTGATTTCTATGCCGATTGGTGTCAGCCCTGCAAAATGGTAGCTCCCATTCTGGAAGAACTTTCAAAGGAGTATGAAGGCAAAATCAATATCTACAAGATTGATACAGAAGCCGAAACAGAACTGGCTGGTGCATTTGGAATCAGAAGTATTCCTTCGCTCCTTTTCTGCCCGAAAGACGGACAACCACAAATGGCAATGGGAGCCCTTCCAAAGGATACCATGAAAAAAGCCATTGAAGACGTCTTGCTAAAAAATTAGACAATAAAACAAAATTGCAAAACCGTTGAAAAGATATTTCAACGGTTTTTTTATGCCGGATAAATCTGGATTTGTAGCTTTGCAGCACATGACAGGACTATTTTCGACAGCCTATTTCCCTCCGATAAGTTATTTCGGCAAGCTGATAAATTGCGATAAGGCTATTATTGAAACGGAGGAAACTTACACCAAACAAAGCTACAGAAACCGTTGTGTGATCCTGAGTGCCAATGGAATACAAAACCTAATTATACCCGTTAAAAAACCCAACGGCAACCATACAAAAACAAAACTTATCATTCCTGATTACACTATCAACTGGCCGGTTCAGCATCTGCGGGGCTTACATACAGCTTACAAATCGTCGCCTTACTATGATTACTATATTCACTATTTTGAAGAAATACTACTGACAGCATGGCCTTCGCTGCTTGCATTAAACGAAGCCTTGCTGCTGAAAACCGCAGCTCTTCTGAAATTTTCTTTAAAAGTTTCGCACACCGATTTTTTTACAAAATCACCTGAAGGTCTTATAGATTTCAGAAATTATTTCAATCCAAAGCATGCTTTGCAAGGCGCATTTTTCGAGGAATACTATCAGGTTTTTGGCGATAAATTTTCCTTTATCCCCAACCTCAGCATCCTCGATTTGTTATTCAATGAAGGCCCTCAAAGCATCCAATATCTCAATAAATTGAACTTGCCTAATCCGGATAAGCAATTCTGACATGATAGATATTCATCAGTTTTTTCTTCAAAACCTTTTTTACGGTATTAATCTCTTTTAAGGTAATGTTGGCATTAACAAACTGATTGGTTTCCATTTGTTTAGTAATGATATTCTCGATCAGGTCATTAATTTTTTGCTCCGTAGGATTTTTTATACTCCTGGAAGCTGCCTCCACCGAATCGGCCATCATCACCACGGCTGTTTCCTTTGAAAAAGGAATAGGACCATGATAGCTAAAATCGCGTTCATCCAACGTCAGGCCGGGATTCTGCTTTTGTTCCATAAAATAAAAATACTCAACACGACGATTTCCGTGGTGGGTGCGAATGAAATCAATGATCTGCTCCGGAAGCTTTGCTTTGCGTGCTTTCTCGATACCTTTTCTAACATGATCAATAATAATTTGAGCACTTTCAGCAAAAGTAACATCATCATGCGGATTGTATCCACCCATTTGATTTTCAATAAAATAAACCGGATTATCCATTTTGCCTATGTCGTGATACAAAGCTCCGGTTCGTGCCAGTAAGGTATCGCCGCCAATCTCATACAAGGCCTCTTCCGAAAGATTGGCTACCTGCATGGAATGCTGAAAGGTGCCGGGTGCTTTTTGTGCCAGTTGCCTAAGCAGCGGAGTGTTGGTATTGCTCAATTCGAGCAGGGTGAGGTCGGTTATCATGCCAAACAACCTCTCCAACAAATAGATCAGCGGTAAAGCCAGCATGGTAAACAAAGCACTCAACATAAATGCGCCAATTTGTTGCCAACTCACTGCTGCTATATCACTTTCCTGAATAAGTGTAAAACCGGCATAAACAACCAAATAACCCAGGAATATTAACACAGAAGTTCTGAAATAATAAATTCGTTTGTTGTGATTCACCAGGCCAAACAAAACCACAAAACCTATAACCAATTGCAAAAGCAGAAACATGAATGGGTTAGGCACAACCAATCCCAACAGAATGATCGTCAGCAGGTGAACCATCATGGTGATACGGGTGTCGAAAAAAGTTATCAAAATGATCGGCAACAGGCCAAAAGGCATCAGATAAATCAGCGTTGGCTGTAAGTCGAGAATTAAAAATGAAGGCAATAAAATGGTCAGCATCAAAAGTAAGATCATATTTACCTTCTTAAGCTGATCAAAAACATCAGGTCGTATGATTCTTAAAAAGAAGAACAAGGCCATCATCACTGCCACTACCAAAATAATTTGTCCAAAAAGCAATGCATTTTGCTCAGATATCGTTCCAATGCGTTGTTCATATGCTTTTTGAAGCGATTTTAAGACATTATAATCGTGATCATCCACCAGTTCGCCTTCCGAAATGATAAGCTCATCCTTTTGAATTATCCCACGAGTAAGTGCCAATTCATTCAATACGGCATCGCGTTCTCTTTTTGTTGCTGCCTCATCATAAAACACATTTTGAACAAATGCCTTGCCCATATCATCTGCATAACTGTTTTCCGACCCAGAAATGGTTCGTGACAAAAAAACAAGTGCACTGTCATAAGCCGATTTCAAGGTGTAAAAATCACGAAGTTCGCTAACCGTCACAACTTTATCATCAATCAGGTTAAGCTTCGATTGTGCTTCCAGATGCTCTAAAACAGGGTGATAGGCTAAAATCCCCTGCTGTTGAATTGAATCAAAAATATCAAGCAGGATCTGCTTTTCGGAAATCATCAAGGTATCATTCGATGGTTTCGAATCATGCAAATCATCTAGTTGAGCAGTAAAACTTTGACGTGCGTTTTTTGTAATTTCTTCCTGCTTAACAAAATACGGATGCACGTTTTTAAGCAATTCCTGTTGCTCCTGTTTCAGGATTTCGTCTGGCTTATAAATCGCAAAATCAAAAGGTGCAAACAAACTCTCTTTTTGCCAGGGTTTTCCTTTTTGAAAATCGAATCTGAATTTTCTTTCGCGTGGAATCTGCCAGACGATGATGGCAGCTACAATCATGAAAACCAATATTTTCATGATTTCATAATAATTATGACGTAAAAAACTGACCCACTGTTTGAGCATAAATCAAGGTCTTAGTTGGAGCTACATATTTTTATCTATGATACTGCGAAAGTAAAACATTTTATCTAGCTTAGCAGCACCAAAAACGGCTAATCAAATGGTTTATAGCAAATTTAACTGAAACTCAAACTTACAATGGAAAACTTAGGCATCTGTCTTTTCACCCATATTCCGATGCGATCGCAGGCTTCTGACAAATCAGAAATGGTGAGTCAGCTCCTTTTTGGCGAAACTTATAAAGTGCTGGATAATAAATCGAAATGGCTGTTGATACAACTTCACAGCGATGGCTACGAAGGCTGGATCGATAGCAGTCAGCATCAGGTCCTACCGGAAGAAAAATGGCATTCGTACAATCAGGATACCAGTTTGATCCTTAATAATTTGACAGCAAATATCAGGACTAAAAATAATGGCAACCGAATCTTGAGTTTTGGCAGTGTTTTCAAAAATTCCATGACCGAAATCTTTCCTGATTTTTTCGGAGAAATTTCAACAGAGGATTTTGTTGCCATGCCCACAAATTTTGATGCCGACAAAATGACAGCTGCTGCCACCAAGTTAGAAGGAACCACCTATTTATGGGGAGGGAAATCTGCTTTTGGCATTGATTGCTCCGGTTTCACACAAATATGTGCCAAAGCAGCCGGCTATCAGCTATTCAGAGATGCCAGCCAGCAAGCAGGTCAAGGCAAAATAATTGATTTTCTGGAAGAAGCGCAAACAGGTGATCTGGCATTTTTTGATAACGAAGAAAGTCAGATTGTCCATGTTGGCATTATCCTTTCGCCCGGAAAAATAATTCACGCTTCCGGCTGTGTACATATTGACTCACTCGATCATCATGGCATTTTCAATAAAGGCCAAAATAAATACACCCATAAGTTAAGGCTAATCAAAACATTAAGACCTTAAACTTAGTATTTTTTATTGTCTTATTACCGGTTTTCCCCATTTCTTAGAATAATTTTTAAATCGCTTAAATATCACTATTTGGCATACTTTGTGATAGCAGTGAGTTAATTATTAACATTAATACCCGAAAAAATTATGGTTTTACCAACACCTTTAAAACACGTCGAAACAGCAGATGAACTCACCAAAATCATCAGCGAAAAGGAAAATGTAATGGTATGTTGCGGTCGCATGGGACCTATGTGTATTCCGGTTTATGGCATTATGGAAGAACTTCAGGATGAATATGAACATGTTGAATTTCGCGATATGGCCTTTGACTCACCCGAAGCGCACATCATCCGCAACCTTCCGGAATGTTCAAGTTTTATGGGCTTACCCTTTACGGTTTATTATAAAAACGGGAAAGTAGCCGCCGCAACAAGCAGCATTCAAAACAGAGAGCAAATCACCTCAATTCTTGACAAAGAATTTGGTAAATAGAGAATAACAATCCGGCGATTCTTGTACAAGAATCGCCGGCAACTTATACATAAAACTACTATGGAAGCCATTCACTACAACAGTATTATAATAGGTGCCGGCCCGGCAGGACTAACAGCCGGAATCTACCTTTCACGCGCCAAAGCAAAAACATTAATCCTGGATTCCGGCATAGCCGGCGGACAAATGATTCTAACGCACGAAATAGCCAATTATCCCGGCATTGAATCAATTTCGGGTTACGAGTTGAGCAATAATATGCGTGTACAAGCCAGGAAATTTGGATGTGATATGCTTTCAGGCATTTCGATAGCACAGATCGACTTTGAATCGGAGGTAAAATCGCTAAAATTGTCGAATGGCAAATCCTTCACAGCCGATTCTATCATTCTGGCAACAGGTGGTCGCTCCCGAATGATAGGCGCACCAGGAGAAACCAATTTTAAAGGTCGCGGAATATCCTATTGTGCAACCTGTGATGGAGATTTTTTCCAGGATAAGGAAATTGCGGTTATAGGCGGCGGAAATACTGCACTGGAAGAGGCTGTTGCGCTTACCAAATACGCCTCAAAAGTAACATTGATTCATCAGTTTGATCATTTTCAAGGCTTTAAACACACCGAAGAAGAAGCCAGAACCAACGAAAAAATACATATCCAACTGAATAGTCGTGTTGTATCATTCAATGGCAACGACAAGCTTAAGAGCATCACCGTTGAAAATCTCCTTACACACGAACTTACTGATATCGAACTGGATGGAGTGTTTATTTTTATCGGTTATGAGGCCAACACTGATTTCCTGCAAGGCAGATGCATCAGGCTCAACGAAAGACAGGAAATTGTAACAGACGATAAGCTGCAAACCAATGTTCAGGGAGTTTTTGCTGCCGGAGATGCCCTGGCCAAAAGATTCCGCCAAATCACAACTGCTGTATCAGATGGAACCATTGCCGCCTTGAATGCACTGGAACATATCAATCAACGCAAACAAAAAGCTGCTGAAGCAAAGGCAAGCTAATTTAAATTGGTTCTAAATACATTGTTAATTTGCAAACAATAAAAAAATAAATTTATTTTTGCAACAACTTTTCTTCGGGGCAGGGTGAAATTCCCGATCGGCGGTATAGTCCGCGAATCCCCCTCAAAGGGATTGAATCGTTGAAACTACGATACCGACAGTTAAAGTCTGGATGGAAGAAGAAAAAGTCAATATGGTAACTTGCATTATGGCAGCGTGTAGCATCAAAAGATATGAAATACATGAGCCATATCTGCTGTATTGAATTAAAGTCTTGCCCCGTAAAAAAAAGTTACGGGGTTTTTTAATTTAATACTTACACCATGAAAAAATTATCGCTGCTGCTGGCAATCATTTCGGCTTGTTTGGGCTTAAACGGACAACAAACCATAAACGGCAGGATCTATCATCAAAACACCAATGAGCCCTTACCCTTTGTGAATATTTCCGGCCGACATCCCAATCAAAGCACAAGCACCGATCTCAAAGGGCAGTTTACAATCCAACTCGATTCACTCGAACAGGAAATAACAATTTCGCATCTGGGGTTTAAAACCAAGGAAATAGCTGTTAATACAGCAATGCAAGAATTAAACATAGCCCTTGAGCCAGGTGAAATCAACTTGCAGGAAGTGAGCATTTTGGCAGAGATTGCGCAGGAACGTCACAATCCGGTTTCGTTTAATCAGATTGATGCACAGACTATTAGCAGTCGTCTTGGCGATCGTACCCTTCCTGAAATATTGGAACGAACACCTGGTGTTTATGGTAGCCGCGATGGGGGCGGTTCAGGCGATGCCAGCCTTTCGATCAGGGGGTTTAAACAGGAAAATATTGCAGTCTTGCTAAATGGTGTTCCCATCAATGGCGCTGAAAACGGACTGGTTTATTGGAATAACTGGCTTGGCCTAACGGAAGCCACAGCAGGATTGCAAGTGCAACGTGGCATTGGCGCATCCAAAGTGGCCTTAAACTCGGTTGGTGGCACATTAAATATCATCACTGCACAGGCATTTCCCAAAAAACAAGGCTTTGTGAGCATGAGCACTACCAGTTATGGCAACAACAAATTCACATTTGGATACCAAACGGGGCAGATGAAAAATGGCTGGAACCTTTCATTTTTAGGTTCACGGCTCAGTGGTGACGGTTATATTGATGGCACATATGTGGATGCCTGGGCATATTTTTTCAGTGCCGGAAAAACATTCGGAAAGAATCATCGGCTGGTGATCACACTTTTGGGCGGACCCGAAAGACACGGCCAACGCACCTTAAAACTTAGCCATAACGACATTGACAAATATGGCATTAAATTCAATAAAGACTGGGGGAGCTACAATGGCACCATCAATAATGCTTCAGAAAATTTTTATCACAAACCGCATTTTTCGATCAATCACTACTATAACATCAGCGATAAAGTTTATTTAAATAGTGCCGTGTATTTGTCGCCCGGCTGGGGAGGCGGAAAGTGGCACGACAGCTTTCAGAACAGCCCCGGGATTTTTGATTTCAGAAATCCTTCCGGACAAATTGATTGGGCAGCGATTTATCAATACAACGCAAGCTTCAATGATACTTCGATTTCTGAAAATGGAAACTTTATTGGCAAAGCCTCCAGAATTGTTCAAACACACTTTTTGGCCAGCCATTTCTGGGGAGGAGCTATGAGTACAGCAGAGATACGTTTGAACAACAGGCAAAAAGTCATCACCGGCCTGCATTATCGCTATTTTCAATCCTCACTCACACAGAAGGTAGCTGATCTGTTAGGAGGCGATTTTTATATTGACGATTTCAGCTGGTCAATGGCAGGTGCTGCAGGTCGCAAGCGTGTTAAAATGCCAGGTGATATTATCCGCATCAACAATGGAGCTTTGCTGCATCATACCAGCCTGTTTGCACAATGGGAGATGGAAGCAGGAGATTTCACTTTTTTTGCTGGTGGCACCCTGTCGGATAATCGATACCGAAGGCATGATGAGTATAACTATCCCAAGGACAAATGGAGCCAGTGGGTTGCTCATTCTGGCTTCGACTTGAAAGGAGGCTTCAACTTCAATGTCTCAAAAAACCAACAGCTCTATCTTAACGGAGGTCATTTTAGCAAAGCACCTTACTATAAGTTTGTTTTTGGCAACAGCACCAACACTCCCGTTACCTCCATCCGGAACGAAAAAGTTTCGACTATTGAGCTGGGATACGGATTCAGAAACGACATGCTTCATCTCGGATTGAATGCCTACCATACCATGTGGCAGGATGTTTCGTTTCTCAGCAACGAATACATTCAATTGGAAAACCAACAGCAAAGCCGGGCAATGGTTCAGGGACTTAATGCGCTGCATCAGGGCATTGAATTTGAAGGCAACATAAAGCTGGCAAAACAAATCCTCCTGGGCTCTTATCTTTCGGTGGGCAACTGGCAATGGAAAAACGATGTGGAGGCTGTGCTTTTTAACAACCTGGATGTGGCTGTGGATACAGTAAATGTTTTCGCTGATGGCCTTATGGTCGGCGGGCAACCTCAACTTCAGGCAGCTTTATACCTCGACACCAAACTATTTGATTTGTTCAATTTAAAATTTGACCTGACATATTATGATAAACATTACGCAGATTTTGCTCCTGACGGCAGACAAGATCCTGCTGACAAATCACAAAGCTATCGGATTCCGGCTTATACCTTGCTCAATATCCATCTTGGAACACAATTAGAGATTGGAAATTTGCCTCTGTCTGTCTATCTGAACGGGAATAATTTGACTGATAAAGTTCATATTCTCAAAGGCGAAGACGGGACAAATCACGATCGTGAGAGCTTCAGAGGTTTTTGGGGATTTGGCCGAAACTTTAATGTGGGTGTTAAGCTTCAGTTCTGATAACCTATCAAAAAAAGGATTGCATTTCTTTTTAACTGTTTATATCATGTGTTTCCCTGAACATCAAATCCGGCCATCGTTATTGTTAACAAATATCAAACTTTGTTAACAAAAAATTAAAACCTGTCAGAAAACAATCTACTATTTTTGAACCACGAATTAAACCATTAATCAAATTTATTCCTCATGAAAAAAGTTCTACTACTCAGCCTTTTAGCAACTCTTGCGATTTTCGGCTGGCAAAGTGTTTATGCACAAGGTACTACCACTTCCGGAATGAACGGAAGAGTATTTGATAACTCAGGCGAAACCCTTCCGGGTGCAACGGTTGTTGTTATTGACCTGCCAACCGGAACTCAGTTTGGTACCGTAACCGATGCCAACGGTTATTACAGGATCCCCAATATGAACGTGGGCGGGCCTTACAAGGTAACTGTTTCGTTTGTAGGTTTTAAACCATATGTAAAAGAAGACATCTTCCTTACATTGGGGCAAACCTTAAAACTTGATGTAAAGCTCAGTGAAACGGCAGTTACACTAGCCGATGTTGAAGTGGTCGCCTCAACAAACGATATCTTCGATGGTAACAGAACAGGTGCCGAAACTTATGTAAGCAAAGACCAGATTACCAAATTGCCCACGCTTAGTCGTTCGATTGGCGACTTCGTAAGGCTTACGCCACAGGCTAATTTTTCGGGAAACACAGGTGCTATAACTGTGGCCGGAGTAAACAACCGCTACAATGCCATTTCGTTTGATGGTGCTGTAAACAACGATGTGTTCGGGCTTTCTGCTTCCGGCACTAATGGCGGACAAACTGGCGCCACACCAATCAGTCTGGATGCTATCGACCAGTTTCAGATCGTTGTGGCTCCTTATGATGTTCGTCAGGGTGGCTTTGCAGGTGCGAGCATCAATGCCGTTACCCGTCGTGGCACAAACGAATTTGAAGGTTCGGCCTATATGTTTTACCGCAATGAGAGTTTGGCCGGAAAAACCCCGGGCAAAGACGTGAAAGACAGAACCAAACTGGATGAGTTCACAGCCAAAACCTATGGTATGCGCCTTGGCGGTCCTATCATCAAAAACAAACTCTTCTTCTTTGTGAATGCTGAGTTTCAACGCGATGAAACGCCGCAGCCATTTAGCTTTGGCAATTATATTGGTAAATCTACCGAAGGTCAACTTCAGGCCTTTGCCAATAAACTTAAAGAATTTGGCTATGATCCTGGCGGGTACTTAAACAATGTCCGGGAACTTAACAGCGATAAGTTTTTAGCCCGATTCGACCTAAACCTGGGTAAGAATCATAAGCTGACCTTGCGTCATTCCTATACTAATAGCGAAGCCATTCGAGCAAACAGATCAAGTAACAATACTATCAATTTTTATAATAATGGTGAATACTTTCCAAGTGTGACCAACTCAACAGCCCTTGAATTGAAAAGTAACTGGAACACCATGTCGAACAATCTTATCATTGGCTATACAACAGTGCGAGATGACCGCAATCCACTTGGTGGTAAATTCCCATATCTGCAAATCAAAGATGGTGAAGGTACGATCTATGCCGGATCAGAACCTTACTCAACTGGAAACCAGCTTGATCAGGATATTTTGACTGTCAATAATAATTTCACAATTTATAAAGGTTCTCATACGGTTACCTTTGGGGTAAATATTGAATATGGCAAATCCTATAACCTGTTTATGCGTCAGGCATTTGGTCAATATCGTTACGATAGTCTGGCTGCTTTTATGTCGGATAGCCCTGCCTCACGATACGACCGTGGCTATTCACTCGTTGATAATATTGTTGGCGATGGTTCAGCAGCTGCTGCTGATTTCCGTACCATGCAATACGGCCTGTATGTGCAGGATGAATGGCAGATAAATGACAATTTTAAAATTACAGCAGGTTTGAGATTTGATATTCCTCAATACCTTGATACTCCAAACGCAAAAGGCCGACAAGTAGTTTGGGATGGATTCAATGATACCACCGTTGCTAAAATTGAATCGTATGGTTATGACCTTAATGGAGCAAAAGTTGGTGAAATGCCGAATGCTTATCTTAGCATCAACCCACGACTTGGCTTTAACTGGGATGTTAATGGTGATCAAAGCACTCAGCTGAGAGGTGGTATTGGCTTATTCACGAGTCGCTTGCCTCTGGTTTGGCCAGGCGGTGCCTATACCAATAATGGCGTAACTGTTGGTGGTGTGATTTACGATGATACTTCAATTCCGATCAATTTCCGTCCTGAATGGGACAACCAATATACTGCAACAGATTTCGGACAATCAGATCCAATTCCAAGTGGGCAGGTTGACTTATTCTCCAAAGATTTCAAAAATCCTCAGGTACTCAGAACCAGTATCGGTATTGATCACAAATTGCCCTGGTGGGGTTTGATTGGAAGTGTTGAAGCTATTTATACAAAAAATATAAACAATATAATTTATTATAACGTAAATCAGGTTCCTTCTCATGGAACTACGATTAATCCTAATTTTGATCCAAATGAAGGTTCTGTTTATCCGGATCACCGTCCATTGTATCCCTACCAAAGGATAGAAAGTGTTTATTCCCGCATTATATATGGCACAAACACCAATAAAGGACATACTTATAACATTACTGCACAACTTACTAAACCAATTAGCAAAGGGCTATCTGGTACAGTAGCCTATACCTTTGGCCGGTCAAAATCAGTAAATGACGGAACATCTTCTCAGAATAGCTCACAATGGCGTTATATGGAAACAGTGCGCGGATTGAATCATCTGGACCTAAGTTATTCAGATTTTGATTTAGGCAGCCGTGTGTTAGCTTTCCTATCTTATCGCATCGAATACGCGAGCAATTTTGCTACTACGCTGAGTCTTGTTTATAACGGACAGAGTGGTCAAAGATATTCGTATGTATATAATGACAATTATGGCTGGTTGAATTACGAACGTGAAAACGCCGGTAATCTCATTTGGATTCCTGCAAATCAAAGTCAAATTAATTTTGTACCGATCTTTGATGACGAAGGTAAAGTTATAAAAACTGCTGATGAACAGTGGGCTGCCCTTAATAGCTTTATTGAAAGTGATAAATACCTCAGCAAAAACCGTGGCGATTATGCCGTGAGAAATGGCAGTCGCCTTCCTTTCGAAAGTGTGATCGACCTCAAACTTGCTCAGGATTTCTATATTAACGCAGGTGGTAAGCGGCATACCTTGCAGCTTACTTTGGATATCTTTAACTTTACTAACCTGCTTAATCCAGAATGGGGAATTCGCAGATATATTACTAACGATGCCTGGCAGCTGATTACCTATGTTGGAACCGATCAAGATGGAAATGCTACGTTTAACTATTCCGGCCCGGATAATGTAGAAGATGTCTATAACGTCAGCGATGTTGGCATCTACGGTTCGCGCTGGACAGGCCAGATCGGTATCAGATACTTGTTCAACTAATTCTGAATAATTAATAATTTAACAAGAAAGAGGCTCATCATCGGGCCTCTTTTTTTTCCTTAATTTCGTTGTTCTATTAATTGAAACTTTTACAAATGAAACAGCTATCCTTACTGGTAATCTCAATTTGTTTTTTACTGCTTTTCGGTTGCTCCCCACAAAACAATAAAAATCAAAGCGACAAACGCATCCTTGTTGTTCTCTCTCTTGATGGTTTCCGCTGGGATTACCCAAAAATTCACGTCACACCACAGCTGGATCAAATGGCCCTTGAAGGCGTTAAAGCCGAACGAATGATTCCGAGCTTCCCCTCTACCACCTTTGCTAATCATTATACCATGGCAACAGGTTTATATCCAGATCATCATGGAATTTTAGTAAACAGATTTTATGATCCTGAACTGAAGGAATATTATAACAATGAAAATAACAGTAGCTCTGTGGAACAAGGAAAGTTTTATGGCGGTGAGCCTATCTGGGTAACAGCCGAAAAACAAGGCATAAAAACAGCCACCTTTTTTTGGGTAGGAAGCGAAGCTGATGTACAAGGCATCAGACCAACCTACTGGAAAAGATACGAACACAACTTCCCTTACGAACAGCGCCTCGATACTGTGATTGCCTGGCTGCAACTCCCCGAAGAACAACGCCCGCGTTTGATCATGTGGTACTTTGATGAACCTGACTCAAGCGGACACCGTTACGGACCTGAAAGCGACAGCCTACAGCCTGTGATTCATCGCGTTGACAGCCTGCTTGGTGTTTTCCGCAGCAAACTTGCTAAACTACCCATTGCCGAAAAAGTTGATTTTATCGTTGTATCGGATCATGGCATGGCAAGTTTGTCGTCTGACCGGCGCATCATGCTGGATCAATATGTGGATACCAGTATGATTACGCTGATTGACGGCTGGAATCCAACTATGAATCTGATTGTGAAAGACGAGTTCGAAGACAGTGTTTACAATACTTTAAGTAATGTGCCTCACCTGAAAATCTGGAAACATGGCAAGGCACCAGATCACCTCAATCATGGCACGCACCCGCGCACACACGATATGACACTTCTGGCAGATGACGGCTGGAGTTTATTCTGGTCGTGGACTGTTAACGAAGCAAAAGGAACCCACGGCTACGACATCCGCAACAAGGATGTGAGTGCAATCTTTTATGCAACAGGCAATTCCTTTAAGCAAAATACTGTTGTAAAGCCTTTCCAAAACATTCATCTTTACCCTTTAATGGCCGAAATACTTAAGCTAAAACCAGTTGCAGTTGATGGCAAGCTCGACAGCATAAAAATGGTTCTCAAATAACTTTCTGATGAAAAATTTGATTTTCAGGATAGCTTTTGCATCTATCACCACAATATGTTTTCCAAAGCTTTATGCCTGAAAATCGCACCCTATTCCAGCGAAAGTGTTCACTGATCGTAACTTTGGAACGGTAAAAATGAACGGCCTCTTATAAGAAAGACGGCTGGAAATTTTTTTCCAGGAGAAAACAAGCAGAGTCATTAAGAACTTTTAACCAGGGTCTGCTGAAAAAAACCTAACACATTGATATAATTTAAGTTGCCATTTATTGTATTGTTGTTTCCGCAAGGTTTTTATGAGAAATCATCTAAAATCCATGCAGTACAGTGTAATATTTGAATCAAGCTACTTCGTTAAAGCCTATTCTGAATTTAAAAATGTCAACAAAAATGTGTTGGCTAGCCTGTCGCACGCCATCTTCTGTGTTGCCTGCGACTCGAAGTATATCGATACATCTTCGTCTTGTCGCCTTGAATCTGGCATACGACAGACTTTTTCAGCAGACCCTAACTACACAAGAGAAATCAGAGTTTATCAGCTTGTTGTTGTGCCTGTTGCATGATATTGTCGGCTTGCCTTTGTGCTTCTGATTCTACCTGATCTGCCCGCTGATTAGTTTGTTGCTCCAAATTTTTCGCCTGATTATCAGCTTCGGCGCGTATTTTCTTAGCCACTTCTTTTGCTGCAGCTTCTGCCAGGATCCCTTTCTCTTTTCCCTCTGCAATTACTTTCACTGCCTGTGCTTCTGCTTCAGTACGAACTCTTTGGGCTGCCGAAGCACCTTCTTCTCTTATCTTTTGTGCTGCCGATGCGGCTTCAGCAATCAGCTTATCAGCTTTAGCCTGAGCCTGATTCAATATTTTGGCTGCTTCCTCACGACTTTGCTCACGCAGTTTCTCTTTTTCCTCATCAATTTTTTGGCTGATCTGATCTTTAATCTGTTGCTTTAGGTTTGATGCATAATCCTTGTAATCAATACTAAAGACCGGATCGGAAGTTGTACCTGTCATTTTTGCCTTGATTTGCATTTCATCCTCCGGATTCACTGAGAAGGTATTTCCAGCCAAACCTGCCAGGTCAGTGATACCCTTTTGAATTGAGGATCCCAGCTTACCATAAGGCACTTTGAAAAACAAATCATAATCAAGGGTTTGATCAAAACCAGTGCTACCCGATATGGTCGTTTCCTGCCCCCTTAATTTCACATTAAATGGTTTTTGATAAACCCGTCCGTTGATAAACTCGAACGAAATATTCAGACCATCTGTTACCATTTGGTCGAATTGCTGCGTTCCAAGTAACGCATTCAGTTTTTGTAAGCTACTCAGGTTTGAAATGCTTAACTGACTGGTTTTTAATATTCCACCTCCTTGCATACTTTCATATACCGGACTAAATTCAGCATCCAGCTTAGTGGTAACCTCAAATTGTGCCGTCATAGTTCCTTTAGCCTGCTGCGCAATTGGCACTGTTTTCTGCAGAAGTTCTATGGTTTTCCAGGCTTTGGGAATATCCAGATCGGTAAGTTTGAAATCCACTTCCAACTGAGCGGGCATATCTTGCAGGGCAGCAAAAGTGCCGTTCATATTCATCTTTCCATCCAATAATTCTGCAGCAAACTCCTCGAACTTAATTTCTTGATTTTCATAATGCAACTTCGCTTTTACTGCGGTAAGTTCATATGGCTCAAAAATGAGTTTTTGCATATTCGATTCAAAATCAAATATCAGGTTTTTCGGTAATTCCAAAACAAATTCGCTCGAGTCAGAGGCAGAACCTTCCGGTTGTTGCTCCTCACCAGTGAGGGTCATCAATTCATCCACATCCAGCAGCGTAGATTTATGATTAAGTCGGCCTGTTAAAGTGCCGTCAGCAAGTGCATAAGGCAGGTAATCTTCTATTCGACCATCAACTCTGATGTCGCTCCTGCCAATACTAATGCTGGTATTAAGCAAATCAATGAATTTGGGAGACAAATTCAACTGCGCATTGGAAATCTTAACCGGCAAGCTCAATACGGTTGAATCAGCAAACTCAAAATTCTGCAAAACCAAACTTCCGGAAGCATTCACCTGATCAAACCGATTGTTTTCGATATCAGACATCTTGCCTTTTATTCTGAAATCGGCTTCCAATAAACCTTGCAAATCCAGCTTTTGCTCATCGGGTAATAAGGCCGTCAGCTGTCCAAAATCGAGCACGCCCGAAGTGGAAAAATTAAATTGTGGATCAGATACCGGAGTTTTCAGGCTGAGATTCATCCGAAATGGCTGACCTGCAAGCTGCCAGTTGAAATCGGAAATTTCTATTTCAGCATCATCGGTTTCGCCGGTTTTATTGTTAACCGAGGCATTCAGATTTAAGGTTTCGACCCTGGCCGGCAAATCTGGATAGCCAAAGGATGCATTATCAACTTTAAGATTAAGGCCGTAAGCCGGAAGTTGATTCTCGCTATAGGTTCCCCTCACAAAGCCATCCAGTTGAAAATTTCCGTTCGCCTGAAACTTATCAAAATCATTTTTATAAAAGGCCGGGATAAGCGAAATCAGCTGCCTGAATTCAGATTTTGGTGCATCAAAATTTAATAACAAGGTGTAACTATCCGGATTCATACCCACCGAGCCTTCAAAATTGACCAGCAAATCGTTGAGTACAAGTTGATTCTCCTTAAAAGTGTAAATACTATTGGCCAAATCAATCAGAAACATGGCATTAAAACGCACTGCTACGCCATTAAAATATGGGAAGCCCTCGAAACTCAAATCGAAGGATTTTGCGGTGAGCCGGGTAGCCAAACTCGATTTATCGGTTGAGAGATCACCTTTCATACTCAGCTCCATTCCATGAAGTTCGGCCAGTAAGTCCATTGACTGATCAATATATTTTAAAGTTCCGTTCATCAGGCTCATTTGCTTGATTTTTAGCTGTATAGCCTCAGTACTCGTTTCTTCAACAGGAGCATCAGCTGTTTCCGAAGGTGCTGCAATATCCCAGTTTGCCAGTCCTTCTTTATTGACCAGCAGATTAATGAAAGGTTTATAAAACCTCAATTCCTTGATCACATAATCGCCATTTAATGCTTTTAGCACATCAATTCGCAGGCTCAAAGCTTCAAGATTCAGCAGGGTATCATCCTCAAAGGCATCAGTACCAATGATACTCAACTGATTCAAATCGAGCGTAAAATCAGGAAAATGCCTGATAAGGCTCAGGTCGGCATCAGCAAAATCAACTTTCGCATTCACTTGCTTGTTTAGCTCATGCTTCACAATTTCAACAATCTCGGCTTTAAAAAACAAAGGAAGAATCAGAATAAAAGCCAATACAAAAACGATGACGATCGTAATAACTTTAAAAAAGCGTTTCATAAACTTAAAAATTTGTTGGTTTGTTGACGTAGCAAATGATCGAGGCACACCAGGGCAGCCATTGCTTCCACGATGGGTACAGCACGCGGAACGACAGTTACATCGTGTCGGCCTTTGCCTTCCAGCTTTACTGTTTTGCCTGTAACATCTACTGTTTGCTGTTGTTGCATAACTGTTGCAACAGGTTTAAATGCCACATTAAAAAATACTTCTGCGCCGTTAGTGATACCCCCCTGTATGCCACCTGAAAAATTAGTTTTGGTAGTCAGCTTTTCATCATCCTGAACAAAAACATCGTTATGTTCTTTTCCACTCATCCTTGCGGCTTCAAAACCGCTGCCATATTCAAAACCTTTCACAGCATTGATGCTCAACATCGCTTTGCCAAGATCGGCATGAAACTTATCAAAAACAGGCTCTCCCAGCCCGGCAGGCAAGCCCAGAATACTTCCGTGAATAATGCCACCAAGTGTATCGCCGAGGTCTTTTGTCGCCAGAATAAGTGCCTCCATTTTTGATGAAAGCTGCTTGTCAGGACAGCGCACAATCGAAGCTTCAATTTGCTCCTGATCGTATTGCTCTTCAAATTTTATCATCTTAACAGCCCCGATTTGAGCAACATAGGCCAAAATCCGTATGTTTTGGGTAGCCAGAAATTGCCTGGCAACAGCTCCTGCAAAAACCCTGGCTACCGTTTCGCGGGCCGAAGACCTTCCGCCGCCGCGATAATCTCTAAAGCCAAATTTTGATTGCCAGGAAAAATCGGCATGAGAAGGCCTGTAAACATTTTTAAGATGGTCATAATCCTGAGATCGCTGATCTGAATTTCTGATCAAAAAAGCCAGGGGTGCTCCGGTTGTCTTCCCTTCGAATAGGCCAGACAAGATCTCAAAGGTATCGCTCTCTTTTCGCGAAGTAGTCAAATTCGACTGGCCGGGCTTTCGGCGATTCAGTTCAGCCTGAATAGCTTTAAGGTCAAGCTTGAACCCTGGAGGACAACCATCTATCACACCACCAACTCCTGCTCCATGCGATTCCCCAAAAGTGGTCAGTCTAAAAATTTCACCAAAAGAATTTCCTGCCATTTGGATTAAAATATTAAAAAATACAGCCTAAAACGTAACACGAAATTAGCGCATCTGCAACACTTAAACAATCTTTAATCATTTAAGTTCGGATTATATTTCTGTATAAAACTTGCAATATCGCTGAATAAATCGTATTTTTATGCTTCATATTTGATTACGAATTGTCCGCTATAATTCAAATAAAAACGCAATTTCAGGAATTATATCGTCCATAGCTCTGCATCGAAGGGCCTTAGAATATTTGAAATGAAAGCTTATACTTCAAGAGGAGTTTTTGTTATGTCATGTCTTCTTTCGTTACTCATTTTTTCTTCATGTGAGAAAAACGAAAACTATGAGCCTGGCGTGCCATCAGGCGAAATTTCTGATTTATTCAAGTCTTATACCTTATTTGACACTTTAAGCTATTGGATTTACATAAACACTGAAGATCAACAACTTGATACAGTTCTGCTGCTTGATTTTTACACCGAAAAACGCTATCATGCACCTGTTAATCAAACTCCGGGATTTCACTATGATGCTTATGTACTTCATTTTTCAGGTAAGAAAACCGGAATTATAAAAGGAGAAATAACCGGATGCTACACAGCAGATCCAGCTGATAGCCTGGCCGAAAATTATCGGATCTATTTTAGTAACAACAGGTATTTTAGTATTTTAACACCTCGTTATCCTTTAGAAGAGGAACAGCTGTTAGGTATCAACGAAGGGGTTTATACAAATGAAGCTTTTTACAATACTTTTGAGCAAAACGGCCATCGCTTTGAAGCTGTATTTCAGTCGAGTGTTAAAGATTATCAACAAGCACCAGATACTGTTTTTATGCGTTTTTATATGGCAAAAAATGTTGGACTAATCCGCTATTACCGGCAATACAAAAACGAAACAGACAATTGGATTTTAAGCAGCTGGAATACAAAACCCGCGAAAAACCCATAAAAAAACCCTGCTTATCGGGCAGGGTTTCAGCTAATTATTAGGTCTTTTACTCCACAAGTATTTTTAATTTCGACTCAAGAATTTTCAAATCATTCTTTGCCCTGTTGATCTTTTTCTCATATTCAGCTTTCATCAGATCGGCTTGTTTGCTTTGCGCAAAAAATCCAATATTATTTTCCCAGAGTTGAATCTCCTCACGTAATTTGCTGATCTTAACCGACAAGGTATTCCGTTCTCTGCGGATACGGTCGCGTGCATCCGGATCTTCCTTCATATTTTCTACCATCCCGCGGTATTCAACAGCTGTGAGCTCGGCTTCGGATATCTTCATCTTCTCAAAAAGCTTATCTACCACCTTGCGATATTGTTGTTGCAGCTGGTCTTTTTTCTTGATTGGCACAAAACCTATCTCCATCCATTCGCGCTGAAAGGCCTTGGCAGCATCCAGGTTTTCTGAACGGCTTTTCTTCACTTCAAAAGCCTCGATGCGGCTGATCAGTTCGAGTTTTTTCTTTAGATTATCCTCTTCATTGGCTTTCATACCTGAAAAATGCTCGGCTTTGCGGCTAAAGAATGAATCGCAGGCTGCTCTGAATCTTTTCCAGATCTTATCGGAATGGCGCCGAGGCACAGGACCGATGTCTTTCCATTCCTGCTGAAGCTGTTTCAACCTGTTGGTGGTTTTTCGCCAATCTTCAGAATCCTTAATAGACTCGGCTTCAACACACAATTCAAGTTTGCGGTTATAGTTTTCGAGCTGTTGCTCTTTGATCACTGCAAAAAACGATTTCTTGCCTTCAAAGAAAGTATCCATGGCAGCCTTGAACCTGTTCCAAATCTCATCATTAATCTTTTTGGGAGCCTGACCCACTGATTTCCAAAGCTTGAAAAGATCATTGATTTCATTTGATTTTTTCTGCCAGGACGAAACTGATTCGGGCAACTCACTTACCAGCTCTTCTACCTTTTCACATAAGGCCACTTTGGTTTCGTAGTGCCCCATCTGCTCTTCATGGATCTGAGCATAATGCTCTCGTCTCAAGGTATTTATCTTATCTGTGGCTGTTTTGAAACGCTCCCAGATTTCATCTTTCTTCTCTTGCGGAACCGGCCCGATCTCTTTCCATTCGTCATGGTATTTCTGAAGCAGCTTAAAGGACTTTGTGATTGAAGTCTCCAGCAAAAGCTCTTCGGCTTTCTCACACAATTCGATTTTTGCTTCCAGATTCTTTTTCAGATCGAGGTCGCGCAATTCGCGGTTAATCTTTACTTTATCGAAAAACTTCTCGACCAGGAAATGATAGTTATTCCAGAGGTTGGTGATTTCTCCGGCCGGAACTTGTCCGATTTGTTTCCATTTATCCTGTAGAATCTTAAACTCATCATAAGTCTTTTTGAGTGTTTCCTCCGATGCGATGAGTTCTTTGAGTTCCTCTAATATGGTGTTTTTGGCTTGCAGGTTCTCTTGTTTTTGCTTTTCGAGCAGTTCGTTAAATCTTGCCTTATTCTCCTTATACTTATTAAAGGCAGCCTTAAACCTTGTTTCGAGCGGATCGTCCGTATGCGAATAAGAATCCTTATCGCCACCATCAAGGATAAATTGCTCCATTTCCTTTTCAATATCCTCTTTGTTCAGTTTCAGGAAATGAACTTTAATTGCTGCCACTTTACTTTTGATCTGTGGAATATCAGAATTTTCGACTGTTTCTTCCAGCAATTCAACCAGTTGAAGCTTGTTTAAGGTAGTAAAATCATGTGCTTCACCATCTTCATCATCCTCATCGTCAAGGTGTTGATCGGGGGCAATCAACTGTTGAATTTCACTTACCTCTTCAGGCTTTAAAATTTCTTTAGTGTGGGCCTCGGTTTGTTCCTGCTCTGGCTGTTGCTTCTGATTTTGCTGCAAATCTTTCTCAAGGTCTTTACCAGCGATCAGTGCGATAATCTTTTGTTTTTCGGCTTCACTGATCATCTTCTCAACATGTTCCTGTTCGGGCTTTTGCCCCTGATTTTGCTGTGAGTCTTTCTCGAGGTCTTTACCAGTGATCAGTGCGATAATTTTTAGTTTTTCGGCTTCACTGATCAGATTTTCAACTTTGGCCATAGGTTTCTCCTGTTTTTCAAGGTTTTTCTTTCCGGATTGATTCTCCGGCTGAATTCCATTTTCGCTGTTTGCAGCGTTTTCGGATGCGGGCAATTGTTCTAAGTTATCCATTATTAATTTTGTTTAACGAATCAGAAAACCATCTTCATGGAATTCTGTAAAGCAGTTTCAAAATAAGGCTGCAAAAATAGGAATTATTTGAGAAAAAAGCGTTTGCGTAGCTGATAAACAGTAATATATTTAACAAATTCGCGCGGGTTTTCGGTACATTTCAGCAATAAATCAATTTGCCAACTCCCGGCATTGTGATCGTGAAGGTAAAATCTAAGCTAGGCATCTTCGCTTTCTTGCTCAGAAGACTTATCCGAAAGTTCAATTCCACTATTCTCGTCTGTTTTCATATCATTGCGCACTTCGCCTTTTGCCATTTTAATACCCAGTTGCAATGATATCTTTGCCAATGCATGAGTTGAAACTGGCGCGGTGGCAATAACAAACACTATCAAAAGCAAGCTGCCAAGGACGACACGCCAGCCAGGTTGCGCCAATATCAATGCTATCAGAAACAAGATCGTTGCCAGTGACGATGCTTTGGTGATGGCGTGCATGCGCATATAAACATCATGCAACCTGATGATCCCGAATGAGCTAACCAAGGTAAAAAACGAAGCCAGCAACAATAAAATAGCAATTAAAATTTCCATTATTGTTTCAATGTTTTTTTCAAATAACGAGCAAAGGCAATATTGCCCATAAACATCACCAAAGCCGTGATTAAAGCCACATTCAGGTAAACCGTTTCTCCACTCACGATGATTACCATAATGATAAAGCCAATAAGTGAGGATGCAGAAAGATCGATCACGATAAGCCGGTCAGTAATATCAGGCCCTTTAAAGAGCCTGAAAATTGCCGCGAGAAATGCCACAGCCAAACTCGCAAAGGCAATATATATTGAAATTATCAAAAACTGTGATTGTATTTCCATCATTCAAAAATCTTTATTATGCGTTTTTCAAAAGTAAGCTTCACATTTTTTATAAATTCTTCAGGATCATCGAGATACATACTGTGAATAAAAAGTATCTTTCGGTCAGCACTTAAATCCACACTCAAGCTTCCAGGTGTCATCGAAATGAGATTTATAAAAGCCAAAATTGCAGTATCCGTCTTCAAATCAAGCTTATATGCCACTATCCCATGTTTGAAAGTCTTCTTCGGTCTGAGGATATCGTAAGCCAAAATTGTACTTGAAAGAATCATCTCGATGGCATAAAAGGGTACAAATTTTAAAAATGCCCAAACTCTTCCTGGTAATCGCTTAATATTGAATGTTTTACTTTGAGTCATAATCCGATTCATTTATGGTTGTTCAGGCAAAACGGCTTTTATATACAAGCTTGGATCAAGCAGTTGCCTCGCTGCTTCGGCAAAATAATCGTAGGTATAGCCGATGGTCAAACCCAATAACAGTGTCAACGTAACAACTATTATTGTGCCTGTCCAGGCAGCCGGCTTAACCTTTTTTACAACAAGATCAACACTATTTTTTTCAGGTTTCCACATGGCTTCATTCCAAATCTTAACCATCGAAAAGAGGGTTAAGATACTCACTATCAAGGCAACGATCGTGATGGTCCAGTGGGCACCGTCAAATCCGGCATAGAGGAGCAAAAACTTTCCAAAAAATCCTGGTGTTGGCGGGATACCGGCCAGAGAAAGTGCCGGAATAAGAAAAAGAAATGCCAATAAAGGTTTCGTTTTATAAATCCATCCTAAGTTTTTCAGGTCGTAGGACCCTTTGTAAAGGTACATCAAACCTCCTGCCATAAAGGTAGCTGTTTTGGAAAACATATTATGAACAATAAACAAGATAGCCCCGGCAAGTCCCACAACCGAAAACAAACCTATCCCCATGAGAATATAGCCAATCTGACTAACGATATGAAATGATAAAATCTTCCGGATATCGTAAGAGGAAGCTGCCATCAAAACTCCAAAAATCATCGTCAAAGCCGCCACTGTAAATATCACAGGCTGCCAGAAGGTAACATCAAGTTGTGCAAATAAACTATAGAACCGCAACATCACATAAACGCCAACCTTGGTAAGTGTGGCACCAAAAAATGCTGTGATGGCAATCGGAGGCGTGGGATAGGATGCCGGAAGCCAAAAGAAAAACGGAAAAACAGCTGCCTTGATCCCAAAAGCGATAAAAAACAGCATAATAGCACTGTTTACTAAAGGAGGCACAGGTTGTAAACGCATTTTATTGGCAATATCAGCCATGTTTAATGTCCCAAGCTGACTATATAACAGTCCGATAGCTGCCACAAAAAGCATCGAGCCAATCAGATTCATAACGAGGTATTTTACAGATGCACGCAACTGCAACTTCTCAGAACCCAAAGTAATCAGCACAAAAGATGAAATCACCATTACCTCAAACCATACGTAGAGGTTAAAGATATCACCTGTAAGCAAAGCACCATTCACACCGGCAAGCAAGCCTTGGTAAAGTAGAAAAAGTCCATTTTTTTGCCGATCAAAATCCACAAAACCAATACTATATATTACCGAACCTATGGCAACCAAACTTACTGCAAGCAACAATATAACACTGGTGTAGTCGGCAACAAATGTAATTCCGAAGGGAGCAGGCCAGCCTCCGGCCTGAGCTACCAGATGTCCATTCCCGCTCAATCTCAATAAGATAGCAACAGCTGCAAACAATTGAGCAATCACCGAAACAATACTCAATCCCTGCTGGTATTTAAGCCTGCTCCGAAAAGCGATCAATAAAACGATCGAAATCAAAGGGATAAGTATGGGTAAAAAAAGCATCATGACTTTTCTATTTCGCTTAATTCATCTAAATCCACCGTTCCGGATTCTTTGTAAAACCTGTAAATCAATACCATACTAAATGCTGCCACACCAAAACCGATTACCAGTGCAGTCAGGATAAGGGCTTGTGGAAGCGGGTCACTGGCTGTCGCCAACTCGCTGGTTGAAATCGGTTCTGCAAAAGCAGGGCTGGTTTCGGTGAGGCCTCCCGTAAAAAACAGCATCAGATTAGTGGCATAGCTCAAAAACAAAATGCCAATCACGAGTTTTACAATGCTGCGACGTAAAAGCAAATAAATACTTACAGCATATAAAAATCCGATCAAAATGGCCATCAATAAACTCATACATCCTCCTCCATCACTGTAAAAAGTACTTTGACTAACATTCCAGCTACAGTTAAATAAACACCCAAATCAAATAATAAAGGAGTGCCCAGTTTAAGTGAAAAACCACCAAGTGTGAGCGTTGTCCAAATGCCTGTGAAAATACTGTCAGCGCCATTCATCAAACCAATCATACCGCTAAACAGGGCAATGCCAATTCCTAATCCCATAAAAAACATGGGTTTAACCAGGCGAAGTTGTTTTGCTTTGCCAACTCCAAAGGCACCGGCATAAATCACATAGGCCATGCCGGCTAAAAGCCCTGCAATAAAGCCTCCGCCCGGTTCATTATGCCCACGGTATAAAACAACCAAACTCAAAATGAGTAAAAAAGGCTTCAGATGAGCGGCAGCTATTTTTAATATCTCTGTTTTCATCTGCTACTTTTTTTCTGGGCATTCAACTTCAAAAGCGACACGATTCCTATGGCAGCCAATGCCAGCACAACAATTTCGCCCAGCGTATCCAGTGCTCTGAAATCAACTAAAATCACATTCACAATATTCTCTCCAAAAGCCTTGGCATAACTGTTTTCAACAAAATAATCAGAAATTTTTGTAATTGTTGTTGGCTTGCTGGTCTGTAAGGCTAAAAAACCCATAACAAATCCAAAAAACACTGCCACAAAACCATCGCGGATACGCAAACCAACACCCGAATAATTCAGATACTTTGGCAAATGATAAACCACCATGGCTCCTAACACAACCGTGAGTGTTTCCACCATGACCATCGTAATTGCCAGATCTACACCACTATACAATACGAAAACAATTGTTATCCCGATACCAACAAAACCCGTAGCAATCAGTGCAACCAAACGACTTTGAGCCACAACAACGGCAATGCTTCCAGCTATAATCATAATCGCTGCGAGCATCGCAAAGAATGCCAAGCCGTTAAATTTAAGATCGAAATCGAATTGAAAATCAATCGCAGGCATTGTCAAAATCAATAGCAAAGCAGCAGCAATAAAAATAGTCATCAGATAAAAACGATGATAACCATGCTGCACCACAGCAGTTTTTCTCTTGGTTAGATTCAGAAACACATCTATACCGGCAAAAAATCTTTGTGAGAGTTTTAAATTAAAGTAGTTGCCATTCAAATAGGAAACAATACGGATTATCGCCTTTCGGCAAAAAAACATCACAACACCAAGTAACACAGTTAGAAAACTAAGCAGCAAGATTTCATTGAATCCGTGCCACAGCTTTAGTTTGATGAGCGTTTCGCCAGGAAGGATAGCCTGAAAGGCCGGACCCAGCAAACCGGCAATCTGATTGGGAAAAATCCCCAGCAAAAGACTGATAAAAACTAATACAGCCGGGCCAGCCAAAAGGGATACATCCGGCTCGTGCGGTTGTTTTTTAAACCCCTGCTTTTCGCCCCAAAAAACACCATAGGCAAAACGCAGAGAAACAAAAACAGTAAAGGCATTGGCCAGAAAGCCCGTCAACAGGATGAAATTTCCTGCTGCAGGTGCATTGAGTTTTGCTTCGTACATCAGTTCTTTGCCAATAAACCCAATCATGGGAGGGATTCCAGACATGGATAACAGTGCTAACAAACTGATTACAGTTGCCACCGGCATATACCGATTCAATTGCCCAAGTTGATTCATATCGCGTGTGCCTGTGATCTTTTCAATGTTTCCGGCCATCATAAATAAGGTGGCCTTGTAAAAAGCATGAACGAGCAAAAACACCAGGGCAGCAGTAACGGAATAAGCTGTTGAGGTGCCGATCAATAAGACCATCGTGCCCAGAGCACTCACCGTAGTGTAGGCCAGAATCTTTTTCAGATCCTGCTGTGCCAGGGCAAACCATGCACCAACAAACATCGTTACAACCCCAAAAACAGACAAAGTATAAATCCACAATTCCTGCGATTCCATCACCGGATGCAAACGTGCCAGAAGGTAAATGCCGGCTTTGACCATGGTTGCCGAGTGCAGAAAAGCGCTAACCGGCGAAGGAGCCTGCATGGCACCGGGAAGCCAGAAATGAAATGGGAAAATGGCTGATTTTGTAAAGGCTCCAATCAAGATCAGGATGGTGGCAGGCACAAATAAGCTGCTCTGCAAAAAAGGCTGTGGATCGCTAATTACAGCTTCAAAACTAAAACTATGATACGGAAGCGACATCATAATTAAGCCTGCCAGCAGGGCAAGTCCGCCCACACCGGTAATCAGCAGAGCCTGCAGGGCAGCTTCACGGGCAGCTGTTTTTTCGTGCTTAAAACCTATCAGCATGAAAGAGCTGATACTCGTAAACTCCCAAAACATAAAAAGCGTTATCCAATCGCTTGCCGTAACCAAACCCAGCATCCCGGCCATAAAAAATACCAGGTAACCAAAAAACCTGTTAGTCTTTTGATAAGATCGCATATAATAACCCGCATAGATCATGATCAATGCTCCAACACCAGTGACCAACAAGGCAAAGAACAAGGACAAACCATCAAGATTGAACGACAAACCAATCCCCAATTCCGACAACCAGGGATAAACTTCTTTGAAAGCATCGCCCCGACCAACAGCAGGAATCTTGCTCAGGAAAACAAAAAAAAGACTGGCCGGAACTATCCCAAGCAACCATCCTGATATTTTAGGAAACTTCTGGTTGACAAAAGGAGCTATAACGGACAACCCAAATAAAATGAAAATACTTGTTAAAATGATCACTTCATTTCGTTCTATAATTTACATAAACAACACTCGTTACCATTAGTTTAATCCTCAATCGAAATTGGAACGATTAAACAACAGGTAACCAAAGTTTATCACAAACATAAACTTATTGTTTTCGCGGTCGTAATAATTCAGGGCTGCACTCAATGGGCCAAGCGGTGTATGCAAGACCACCCTTCCGGAAAACACCCATGACATTTCGGGAAAGCTGACACTAAAATAAGGAACTTCATTAATCCCCTTATTTACAATTCTTTCGTAAGGCTGAAACATATAGGTTTCTGCACGGATATCCATGTTTCTGAATGGCGAATAAATAAGTTTGAATCCGGCTCCCAGGTAATTATAAGCCCTGTAACGTTCCAAAAAAATAGTCTTCATATCACCGATTGGTTCAAAAACAGGTGCCGACAATACACTGGCTGTATAATTATTTTGCAGCTTTTGATCAGACAGTAAGGCTTCTCCCAAAAAACCATAAGTAAATCGACCTGTTTTGGCAAAAAAGTTATCGTAATGAACCTTTAGTCTGTAAAAGGCTTGATTTTGGCTAAATATCAACGACTTAGATAAATTTGAGCCGGGAATATTCTTCTGCTTGCCATCAAAAAAAGCCAGTTCTACGTACCATCGCATCCCGGCATTCGCCAGATACTTCTTATTCAGGGAGTTATAATAAATCCCTACATAAGGTTTTATGAAATCGAGCTGAGAAATATCTGCGGTATCATTTCTGCTAAAATTATTTGTTTGATAATAGTCGAAACTCCTTCTCCCGCCTGCCATCCCAATAGCTGCCTTTGTTTTACTTCCCAGGCTATGACCCATTTCAATTGCTATACCTGATTCGTTTTCAATAATAAAAGCAGGTGTTGGATCTTCAAAAAAATAGGTGGCATTTTTAAAATAGTCTTTTCGTGCCAGCTGGGCTCTCATCAGTCCAAAAAACGGCTGCGCCCCAGGCAAATCGAAACGCACCTCGCCCTGAACAGAGGAATAAAACCTTCCGAAATAAGCATTTATACCATAGCGACTTCCTATCCTTGAAAGCTTACGATATGTCAGGCCCACAAAAGCCTGATTTGTAGCAGAAGACGATATATTACCACCTACCTCAGCCAAAAAAGGCTTCGAGAGCGTTACGTCCAATATCAGATTAAATTGCTGCTGCAAGGTATCAAAAACCAATTGTGGATAGATATAGCTGATCTTATCGTCTGCCAACAGATCGAAATAGGTGGATTTCAAGGTTTGCAGATTGCTATACTTTTTGTTATAATTCAACTTTCGGTTGATATAGGCCGATTGCTTTGGCTTCACACCGCGCACAATAACAGAATCAAATTTTAGCTCAGGAAGGTTATCTCTGTATGATGTCCTTGATTGTTTTATAGCCAAAGTATCAATCCTTCGTTTAATTTTTGTCTTTATCTCAGGCAATTTGTCAATTGTTGCCTGGTAACCACTGTCGATGCACATTTGTATCCGATCGAAATCAAGCAAGCCGAGAGGCCCTATCTTAGAACGAATCAAAACACCTTCATCCTCAGAAAGTGTGAGATCAGCTTTTCGCATGAGCATATTCTGCAATTGCGAAACAATATCATTATCCCTTGGCGAATCATAGTTTCCGGCAGCAACACTTCCTATAATCAAATCAGGATTAAACTCATTATGAGCGATCTCTGTAGGAAAATTATTAAACATCCCGCCATCAAAAAGCAATCTGTCGTTCACAACCAAAGGCTTAATCAGCAGAGGAAAGGTTGCCGAAGCCCTGATGGCTATCCCCAGCTGGCCTTTGTCCAACACAACGAGTGTGGAAGAATCAATATCTGATGCCACACATCTGAATGGAACAAAAAGCTTATCAAAATCATAATCAGAGGCAGCCGAGGCACTGCTAAACAATTCCATCACAGCATAATCCATCAGATAGGGAGAGATCAGACTTGATGGTAAACGCGAAATAAAACGTTTCTCAATGCTAAATGGAATCGTAACCCATGCCGGATTGGCCTCCTCAAGCCGATAATTAAAAAATCGTTCATCAATTTTGCCGGTCACCCATTGCTTAAAATCTACACTCTTAACCAAAGCTTCAATTTCGGATGGAGAATAACCCGAAGCATACAAGCCACCGATTATTGCACCCATCGAGTTGCCCACAATATAATCTATCGGTATCTCATTTTCTTCCAAAGCTTTAAGCACTCCTACATGGCTCAAACCTTTGGCTCCTCCACCACTTAAAACTATCGCAACTTTTTGGGCTTCAACACGATAAGCAAGCGCAAATAAAACAAAAAGTAAAACAATTCTTTTTAGGATTTGCATGGCCAGATTGTTGACGCTAAAATACAATTATACCGGATATTAACCTACCTTATGATTAAAAAAAAACCGTTAAACCTGTATTGATCTAACGGATTTAATGAACGTTCACCTGCTCAATCAGACAGATCGGAGTGCCTGATCAAGATCAGCAATGATATCTTCCACGTTTTCTATGCCGACTGACAAACGCACTAAACCATCGGTGATACCTGCTATATCTTTAGCTTCCTTGCTTAGTTTGGAATGAGTCATGCTGGCCGGATGTTGTATAAGTGTTTCTATCCCTCCCAACGAAACTGCCAATAAAGCAAGCTTCACATGATCCATCATTTTCTTTCCGGCCACCAGTCCACCTTTCAAACCAAAACTTATCATTGCACCAGGGCCTTTCATCTGGCGATTGGCCAGTTCAAACTGTGGATGTGATGCCAAACCAGGATACAATATCCACTCTACTTTTGGATGATTTTCTAAAAACTCAGCTATTTTTTGCGCATTTTCCTGTGCACGATCAATGCGAATACCTAAAGTTTTCAACCCGCGACGGGTAAGCCAAGCCTGATGTGGGTCCATATTAAAGCCCATATTAACCATCACCCCACGCATCATTTTATAATGTTCTTCGGTTTTGGAAACTACCATGCCGGCAACTATATCGGCATGGCCATTGATGAATTTGGTCATCGAATGAAGCACAACATCAGCTCCCAGCTCAAGTGGTTTTTGGAGGTAAGGGCTACAAAAGGTGTTATCCACACAAACCGGAATATTGTGTTCGTGCGCAAGTTTGCTAATGGCTTCGATATCAGTAATCCCAATGGTTGGATTTGCGGGGGTTTCCAAGTAAATCAACGAAGTGTTGGGTTTGATGGCTTTCCTGACATTTTCAACATTTGTAGCATCCACAAAACTTGATTCAACGCCATATTTTGGATAAAGACTTTCCATGATTGCACGCGATGGCCCATAGAGCGAATTATGTGCAACCAGATGCTTGCCGGCTCCCAAAAATGCCAGATAAACAATATTTACAGCTGCCATGCCCGAGCTGGCACCAATACCACCAAAGCCACCTTCGAGATTGGCTACTGCATTTTCGAGCTCATTGATAGTGGGATTGCCGATACGGGTGTAAATATAGCCATCTTCCTCACCGGAAAAGCACTTGGCTCCATGATCCGCATTCTCAAATTTAAACGTTGAGGTTTGGTAAATAGGCGTTACCGCGCTTCCTTTCGGATCTTCAAAACCTCCGGCATGAACTGCCCTGGAGTTGAATCCCAAATTTTCGTCTTGCATGATATTAAAAATTATTATTTTGATTAAAAAGAAAGAAAAAACCGGCCTCAACCGGTTTCTCGTATTATTTCGAATGCCTTTTAAAAAGGCCAGAATTGATTATCGTTCCAGATTTGTTCTTTCAGGTCTTCGTTCAACCTGTGAAGCAGCCGATGATGTGTTTTTTCCCAATCGGCAAGCATCTGATACATTTCCTTTTCGTTTGGATCCTTTGCGCTATTGGCTCTTTCGGTATATACCTCGATTGCTTTGTTCTCGAAATCGATGGAGGCCGAGATAGCAGCTGCCTCAAAACTTGCTGCCGAAATTTCTTTCTTTACCTGATCTGAAAGGATACGCTCCACATCAGTATCGTCCACATCTTTGTGCAATTCGTTTTTCAGAAACTCATGATTGGCCTCATAATGCTTAAACTGTTTCGAAAGAAACTCAATATGTGCCTGTTCTTCTTCGGCCATGGTTTCGAATACCTGTTTCACTGCTTTACTTTCCGTTTGACGGGCTACCTGGGTGTAAAATGCTTTTCCTTTACGCTCAAGCAATATCGCTGTTTTCAGGATGTCAGTAGTAGTTTTTGGGCTTTCCATGTGCAAAATGTTTTAATCGTTTTTGTATGGCTTCAAAGGTAAGGATTTTTGCTTAAATTGTTTTCTAAATAAGTTCTAAATAAGGAAATTTAATAAGCTGTTTTGATGAAATTGCATTCAGACTATCTTTGTGCTCTAAAGCAGGATTATGAAAGTTTTAATTCTAAACGGCCCAAATTTGAATCTGACTGGTAAACGTCAGCCAGAACACTATGGAAATCAAACATTTGAAGGGTTTATATCGTTGCTGAAAAAGGATTTCCCTGAAATCCAACTAACTTATTTTCAATCCAATATTGAAGGTGAATTGATTGATATCCTTCAGCAGTCGGATCAGAAACAGGATGCGGTAATTTTTAATCCAGGAGGTTATAGTCACACCTCAGTGGCCTTGGCCGACGCCATCAAAGCGATTGCCATACCGGTTGTTGAAGTGCACCTGAGCAATCTTTTCGCCCGCGAATCTTATCGGCATCAATCGCTTACAGGAGCTGCTTGTGAAGGAAGTATTTCTGGTTTGGGAATGGAGGGTTACCGACTGGCCTTACAATATCTGTTTATGAAAAATCTGCTGGATCAAGGTCGGTAAATTTTGTTTTCTTCTTTATAAAGTGTTGAAATACAATATTTTTTTGATACATCTGACCAACCTGATGTGGCTTTATCTTTTCGCGCTTCATGGCCAGTGAAGGCAACTTACGGTAAAAATGTAAATGTGCGTGGGCAACGGCCAAAAAGTCTCCAAAGCCACCTTCCAGCAAAAATTTAACACTGGCAACACCATCCAGGATCAGTCTGATGAAAATAACCTGGTAAAGCCTTTTTTGCGGGAGGTTTTTGTATAAAAGTGAAAGATTATTTCTAAAATTAAGGTAAGTTTTTCGGGATGAAATTTTGGGCAATGTCCCTCCGCCAACATGATAAACAACTGATTGAGGACAGTACATAATTTTAAATCCTTTGTTTTTCAATCGCCAACAAAAGTCTATCTCTTCCATATGAGCAAAAAAACTATCATCGAGCCCGCCGTGCTGATGAAACAGATCGGCCCGTACGAACATACAGGCACCGCTTGCCCAGAAAACCTCAACCGGATCGTCATACTGCCCGTTGTCCTTTTCAAGGTTTTGAAAAACTCTGCCCCTGCAAAATGGGTAGCCAAACTTATCAAGAAAACCACCTCCAGCTCCGGCATATTCAAAGTGATCTTTTTGGTGTATCGCTCTTATCTTTGGCTGACATGCAGCGATATTCGGATCACTTTGCATCAAATCAATCACCGGACTGATCCAATTGGCCGTTACTTCAATATCTGAGTTGAGCAACACATAATAGTCTGCTTTTATCTGCCTTAATGCCAGGTTGTAGCCCGTCGAAAAACCACCATTGTGCAAATTCTGAATCAGACGGACCTCAGGAAAATTCGATCTTAAATAGTCAACCGAATCATCAGTGGAAGCGTTGTCGGCAACAACCACTTTAGCATCCTCCATACTATGTCTCAGCACAATCGGCAGGTATTGTTCCAAGAATTTCTTCCCGTTATAATTAAGAATAACAACGGCTATTTCAGGCATCAGACAGTATTTTTTCGTTGGTGTTTCCAGCGTCTGTGCGACCAGAGCCAGTTGTCGGGCTGTTTAGTTATAGCTTGCTCAAGCAATCGTGCGTATTGCTCGGTGATTTCATTGGCAGATGTTTGTTTGGGGTTGAGTGTAATGGGAATAAGTTTTACCTTATAATATCCTCTTCTAACTCTCGAATTGTCAGCAAATACAACTGCATAATCAAGTGCTTTTGCCATTTTTTCAAGGCCATTGAAGAAAGCAGTTTCACGATTCAAAAAATTTGTCCAATAGTCCTGTTCATTCCCGCCGGGGCTTTGATCAGCAGCAATAAACACAGCATTATGTCTGTCGTTCAATTGTTTGAGTCCTCTGTACGTAGCACGTGATTCGAGCATGGTGAGGTTGTTGTGATTGGTTCTGATTTCCTTCACCAATACTTCAAACACCTTGTTCGACAGTTGTTTATAAATGGCAATACCATTGTGTTGGGTTTTCAGTGGAATGGCCTTTCCAAACCACTCCCAGTTGCCACAATGACCAGTAGCCAGAAATACACTTTTACCCTGATCAGCCAACTGAACCAGCACTTCTGCATTTTCGTAATGCATCCTTTTATGTAATTCATCCTTGCTAATCCTGGCCATCTTTATATACTCAGCAAAGAGATCGGTTAGGTTATGGTAAAACTTCTTCTCAATTTGCTTAATCTCCGATCTGGATTTTTCAGTAAAGCTTTGTGTCAGGTTTTTCCTAACAACACTTCTTCGGTATCTAATCAGGTAGTAAGCAAGATAATATAAAAAATCGGAGAAAAGGTATAAAAACCACAATGGGAAACGTCCCCAGAAACGGGCAATACTTCTGAGCAATTTATATCCCGGGCTATTCATTTAGGCTGTTACTTTGCTTGCATAAAAAAACAATCAGGCAAAGGTAAGGATTTTTAAATCTTGAAAAAGCAGCTGTATGTGACACCAGCAATGGTAAGTCTTCTATGCCGTTTTTATTTCAGATCATTGATGATTTGAGTCGCCCTGTTGCCCCAGGTATCCTGAGGTGCCGTTTCATCAATACTGTTAGGATCCCAGGTACGGCGATAGATATCCAACTGCCAGCGGTAGTTGGTTAATTCTCCAAAGGCATCGGAATGTATCAGCATAAAATCGTTGGTAACTATATCTCTTGTATAAAAAACAAATCTCTTATTACGTTGATTACCAAGCGTATAATACTGCCATATTTCATAAGGATATGCGCCTGGCTCATTATAACTTTCCATAATCTGATTGGGCGGGCCATACTTTAAATAGACACGTCCGCGGTCAGAAGCATAACCTTTCTTAGTAGGTGTTTTATAAGCCAGATTAACTTTCTTTACTTCGTAATAATACTGTTGCCAGGCTTCCTCTGGCGCAGAAAAGTTGCGCGTAACCCAGAAATTATAGAAATACTTTTTCATCAAATCTGCATCATTTTTTGCAACTAGATTGTAAACATAATCTCTTTCCACCTCTGATGAAATGGGCTCCAAGCATAATAAATACTCGCGAAGACTATCCAACTCGCTGATGCGGTTAACAAAAGTATTATTAACATTCACAGATGCTAAATCATTCATTTTGTAACCCATTCCGGGATTCGAGCGTCTGAAAAACACAGTATTTTGTGTGATCTGTTTGTTTTCACGATCCCGCACTTCCAATACTAGCTTATAGTTTCCGGATGGTAACTCATTAATATCAATGGTGTTAAACACAATGTTAACAGCTTTGGAATCCATCCGCTTCCTGAATTGAAACCCATCAATAATTTTGCCACTCTCAAACGATTCAATGTAATAATTCAGCAGATATCCGGTGCCTTCCCCAAAAACCTTTTCGGTATGATACACCTCGGCATAAAACGACATTGTTTTCATTGATTCGGGGTAAAAAGCATAAACAAGCGGAACCAGGTTATACCCGTTTTTGGTCAACACACCTACTTTATCAGTCTTTTCATAACTTTCAATCAATTGTATTCCACTGATTGCAATTTCATCCTCCGAAAACTGCAGCTGAATATTTTCCAAAGTCTGGAAAGGAGGATCCAGCTCATTGTTCATATCAGAGATAATCAGCTCGAACTGATACTTACCGGCAGGTAACGAAAAACGTTGTTGGTCGATAAAGCCAAAATCAATGGCTGAAGTATCTGTGATGGTTGGACTGTTTAGGGCATACTTTGCATAGTCAACAATGGAATCGTGTTGTTTGAAGAGCATTATAATTTCAATGCTGGCCTTATATTTTCCAGGTTCTGTTTCATTAAAGTACACTGAATTACCATCGACAGCAAGGTAAGTTTCGATATAAGGATCAGCGTCTGGAACATAAAAGATTGCATAGGATAAATAGGCTCTCATGCTTTTGTTTTGCTCCTGAGCAAATCCCTGAAACAAACAAAAAAGTAATATAAGCGTAATTAATTTTCTCATAATCGGTATGTTATTAAATGAGGCAATCCAACAGAAGGAAATCATTTATATTACAAAGATACGATCATTTATACTGAAAGCTCAAGTTGAAGTCAGCAAACGGCACAATGTAAACAGTTATTGTAATATAATCAATACTTTAGGCATCATCGAGAACAGGAAAACCCAATGATATTAGGCTGTCGTGGTCGAATAAATGCTAAAATCAAACCAAGACATTTCTAAAAATTTCATCATTTTTCAACTCAGGCTTTGTGCGAAATCAAATTTTCGTACTTTTGCAGCGGAGGAATGGCAGAGTGGTCGATTGCGGCGGTCTTGAAAACCGTTGAGGTGCAAGCCTCCGGGGGTTCGAATCCCTCTTCCTCCGCTGAAGATCAACAAAAAGAGCAAAAACCACCGAAAACTGCACGTTTTTGGTGGTTTTTTTATTGAAATAGGATTAAAAAAGCTAATGCTTTGAAACTATTCTTCAAAAACACTGAGTTTAATCATTTTGTCGCCTTGGCGTATCCTGTCAACCACTTCGATATTTTCAATCACCTTACCAAAAACAGTATGATTACGATCCAGATGCGCAGTATTTTCGCGACTGTGACAGATGAAAAATTGTGATCCACCTGTATTTCTTCCGGCATGAGCCATTGACAACACACCACGATCATGTCGTTGTTTTTCACCATCAAGCTCACAATTTATGGTATAACCAGGGCCTCCTGTGCCATCGCCTTTGGGGCATCCACCCTGAACTACAAAATTGGGTATTACCCTATGGAAAGTAAGGCCATCGTAAAAGCCTTTCTGTATTAAGCTTATAAAATTCTCCACAGTTCCAGGAGCGTCATCATCATACAATTCAACAATCATAGTACCCTTGTCGGTTTCAATTTTTGCTTTCTTCATAGTTATTTAGCTAAATATTTATAAACTTGTTTGCGAATATCTTAATTTACAATACGCATCGACTTATTAAAACGGATTTTCCCGCCAAATAATGATTTGTTGGGATCGAGCGACAGCCAGACAAAAACAGCTTTCCCTACAACATGATCTTCAGGTACAAAACCCCAAATGCGTGAATCAGCAGAGTTATGACGATTGTCGCCCATCATCCAATAATAATCCATCATAAAGGTGTATTCAGAAGCAGGAGAACCATTTATCAGAATACTCCCATCTTTTACTTCCAGCTCATTTCCTTCATAAGCAGTGATAATACGTTCGTACAAAGGAAGATTTTCGGTGGTTAGCTGAACTGTTTTGCCCTTCTCAGGTATCCAAAGTGGTCCAAAATTATCGATATTCCATTTAAACTCTTCAGAATTCGGGAAAACCTCCGGATCCCAGGTTTCGGGTGATTCAATAACTTTCTCAATACTTCTCACATTAGGCAAATTTCTTAATTCATCCGCAACCTGCTCACTAATCCAAAGCATGTATTCATCCGGTTGGCTGAGACGCTTTCCTTCAGTGATATCATACCTATCCATAACTCGCTGATTGATCATGGTTCCATCTGTTTTCACAAGATGTTTAAACTGCAGTGTGGCAGGCGAATCAGCCTTGCTTCCATTCACATACAACTCAGATCTTACGATCCGAATAGTATCACCAGGCAATCCTACTCCGCGTTTGATATAGTTTTCGCGCTTATCAACCGGACGGGCAATGATATTACCAAAATTTCTCTTATCCGTCCAAACCCGCTCTCTTCCATATTCGCGCACCAATGAATAATAGCTTACATTACTCTGGAATCTGTCGCTAACCGTATCACCGGCCGGATAGTTAAACACAACAGCATCGTTTCGTTCAACATCTCCCAAACCTGCAAAGCGATAAAAAGGCAGTTTGATCCATTCAACATAACTCTTAGAAGTCTGGCTCCAGGGCAAGGTATGATGAACAAATGGAAATGCAAGCGGTGTATTGGGAATTTTTGGGCCATAGCTTATCTTGCTTACAAACAAGAAATCGCCAACTAAAAGTGATTTCTCCATACTCGAAGTAGGAATGGTATAGGCTTCTATTAAAAAAGTGCGGATAATGGTGGCTGCCACTACGGCAAAAATGATTGCATCGAGCCATTCGCGCACTGGTCCTTTTTTAGGACGCTCGGTAACTGAAGGATCATGGTAGGTTAGCTTTTTATCGGCACTGATCCAGGGCAGATATACAATTGGAACTACCACAGCCAAAAACTGTTCTCCCAGGCCATACTTTCCATAACACTTTACCAACTCAACGAGCATCAGCATATACACAAATACGTTAAGGAAAGGAATCAAAAGCAATATATACCACCACAAAGGTTTTTTTATAATCTGCAACAGTACATAAAGGTTGTAGAATGGAATTAAGCTCAGAAAAGGCTTTTTCCCGGCTTTGGCAAATAACTGCCAGGCAAAAATTGTTGGAATGGTAAAAAGCAACGGAATAATAATAATCAGTGCAAGCATGATACTGTTTTTTGAAAGTGCTAAATTAGGAAAGTGAACTCAAAAGCCGGCCGGGATTTTGTTAATAATTCGTAATCACTTGAGCGGCAATGCATAAAAAAAATCTTTTTGCTGACCATCAAATCTGATAAGGATTCCTCCATCCCGTGCCATAGCATTAAGATAGGACAAATCAATTGAAATACTGTCGGTTATCATCTCACGGCAGGCGTCATCATCAGAAATTACCAAATCAATCAAGGCCTGTTTTGGATAAGGTTCGTTTTCAATTTTAATCAAATTCACCTTCTTTTGCGGAATACTGCAGCCACCGCTGTACATCACAACAGTATGCAGACAATTACCAAGCAGGTCAAATGAAATTATGTTGTAAGCTCTGCCGCTAATTTTGTCGTCCTTATTATCTGAGATATTAAGACTCAGGCAACTATCCGATGAATCATTCTGGCTATCGACAAGTTTTTTGGAACCTGAACAATTTCCAAAAATGAAAGAGGCACAAATTAAACCCATTATGCCAGGAATAAGATAGCGCGATTTGCTACTCTTCATCTGTTTGAAGTATATCTTGCATAGTAAACACGCCTTTTTTCCCAACTAAAAACTCAGCGGCCATCAAAGCACCTTGCGCAAAACCATTTCTGTTTAAGGCTTCGTGCGTCAGGCTCAACTTTTCATCAGATGAAAAAAGCTCCAGACAATGCAGGCCATTCACTTCTCCTTCGCGAACTGCTTCAATTGGCAAGAGCATTTGATTCGGTGTTTCTTCCAGCGCATATCCTTTGATAAGCGGATGATACTCTTTTACCAAACGAGCAATTTCGAGTGCTGTGCCACTTGGTTTATCTACTTTATGTTGATGATGTTTTTCGGATAATCTCATCCTGAACCCGTATTTTGCAGCCAATTGACTCATCTCTTTGGTAAGCATAAACATCAAATTCATGCCAACACTAAAATTGGACGCATAAAAAATGGCCTGCTTTTGCTCATCACACCAGCTAATCACCTCATTTAAATGATGATACCAACCGGTTGTACCAACAACAACCGGAATATTGGCATCAAAACACTTATGGATATTGTCAACCACCTTGTCAGGAAGACTAAATTCAATGGCAACATCAGCCTTCACAAACTGATCCAGTTGATCGCGCCAGTCTCTTTCGTTGTCGAGTTTGGCAACGATCTCATGACCTCGGGTCAAGGCAATTTTTTCGATGAGCTTACCCATGCGTCCGTAGCCTATCAAAGCAATCTTTATCGTTTTCATGAAAATGTTCCTAAAATCTAAAAAAATGCTATGGCACGAAAATAGCACATTTTGGCTTAATTTTACTCATAAAACTCAAAACTTAATCTTAAGACTTAATCCGGCCTGCATACCGGCATACGAATGCGGAATCTCTCCGTACAGTTGATCGTGCGTTATTATTGGTTCAACCCTAAGGGACAAATCTTCCGAAATATCATAATCAAAAAAATGAGCATCCACCGTAGCGTCAATAATATTCACCACGTACCAAAGACCCATCACCACCCAGCTAAGTTCCATATTTCGCCGGTAATAATCCCTGATTGATTGCAGATCCTCTGCCGAATATTTATCAACAAAGTCATTATCAATAGGGTAATCGCTTTCGCTTGAAACATAATTGTAGGCTTCGCGTGCTTTGCGATACATTTTTCCATTGGTACTGGCAAAATAATAAATGGTTCCTATTCCGGCATAAACCACCGGAATTTTCCAGTACTTGCGATTGTAAGCTTGTCCAAGGCCGGGAAGAATTGCAGAGTAAATTGTTGCTTTATGTGGCGAGTGAGGTTTTTTCACTTCTGTTTTGCTTTCAGGCTCCTGCGCATAAAGGTTCAAAGCAAGAAAAAACAAAACAAAAAAAGTCAAAAAAACTGACCGATTCATAACAATTTAATCATTTGCCAATTGTGCAATCAACTTGTCGAAACCTGAATCATCAGCAAAACTTATCAGGATACTACCTTTGCCTTTACTATCGCGCTTAATAGTAATTTTTGTGTTCAGTCGTTGTTCTAGTTGTTTCACTTTTGCTTTGTGGTAATCCGGGATACTACTTTTTTGTTTTGGTGTTGATTTTGATTTACTGCGAGGTGTATTTACCGCTCTTACCAATGCCTCTACCTGTCTTACATTAAGTTCTTCCTCAACTATTTGTTGCAAAATAATTAACTGTTGCTCAGAACTATCCAGATTTATCAATGCTCTGGCATGACCCATAGTGATATGCCCATCGCGCAAAGCAACCTGCACTTCTGGAGGCAATTTTAGCAGCCGTAAAAAATTCGTTATCGTTGACCGGCTTTTCCCTACTTTCTCGCTAAGCTGTTCCTGAGTCAGCGCACATTCTTCGATCAGTCGCTGATACGAAATGGCTACTTCCACAGCATTCAGATTCTCTCTGTGGATATTTTCGATGAGTGCCATTTCGAGCATCTGTTCGTCATTCGCTACGCGGATAAAAACAGGAATTGTTGTCAATCCGGCAATTTTGGAGGCACGCAGCCTTCTTTCGCCCGAAATTAACTGGTATTTATCGTAACCCAGTTTTCGCACCGTAACTGGCTGAATTATTCCCTGATTCTTAATGGAAGCAGCGAGTTCGCGCAAGGCCATATCATCAAATTCGGTTCGGGGCTGGAATGGGTTTGCTTCAATTTTTTCAAGTGCAATCTCGGCTATCGCTCCGGCCACATAATTACCCGAAATATCGGCTGATGTAATATCGGTATCCGGACTCTTAAGTATTGCTTCAAGCCCGCGCCCCAACGCTCTTTTCTTCGATTTTCCTGAACTCGCTGTCATTTTTGTTTTCGATTTATTCCTGTTTTGCCTTTACCTGTGTGCTTAAATTATTCTTTCGAAGTATTTCACGGGCAAGGTTTAAGTAATTGACGGCACCTGTGCTTGTAGCATCGTGCATTATTATTGTTTGCCCAAAGCTGGGAGCTTCACTCAAACGCGTATTTCTGTTAATAATTGTATCGAACACCATCGTTTGAAAATGCGCTTTCACTTCATCAACCACTTGTTTTGAAAGGCGCAAACGGCTGTCGAACATCGTTAAAAGTATGCCTTCGATGTCGAGTTTTTCGTTCAGACGCGTCTGGACAATCTTAATGGTGTTTAATAACTTTCCTAATCCTTCGAGGGCAAAATATTCGCATTGAACCGGAATAATCACCGAATCAGCTGCTGTTAAGGCATTTACGGTAAGCAACCCCAACGAAGGCGAACAATCGATGATGATGAAATCATACTCCTCTTTGATCTTATCCAGCACATTTTTCATCATCCTCTCTCTGTTGGGCAGGTTAATCATCTCAATTTCAGCCCCTACCAGATCAATATGAGCAGGCATAATATGTAAAAAGGGTGTATCTGTCTCGCGGACAATCTCTTTAGGTGGAATGCCATCGATGATGCACTCATACACGCTGTTTTCAATTTCTTTCGGATCGAAACCTACACCGGAAGTAGCATTAGCCTGCGGATCAAAATCGACCACTAAAGTTTTATATTCAAGCACAGCCAGGCTGGCAGCCAGGTTGATGGCTGAAGTAGTTTTGCCAACACCACCTTTTTGATTTGCTATCGCAATGGTCTTACCCATAAATACAATGGTTTTCTGTTAAAATATTCATCCCACTACCATCAGGCAGCACCCTACAAAAATACATTTTTCGAACAGGTGCCCGAAGCAAATGAACATTTACTTTTCAACATTTGTGCTTCAGAACACTTCGTCATAAATATTAAAAGCTGCCTGAGCAGCTTTTAAAATAACTATAACAAAAGCTTAGATTTCTTCGTCCAATTTGTCGAGATCTTCGAAAGAAACATCAACCGATTCATCCTTGGGGTCTGTTGTTTCTGTTTCGTAATCCTCAGGTACTTCGCCCGTTTCGATGAAATTGACAGAGTCGTTTAGCCCTTTTATGAATTTCTCAAAATCCTCGCGATAAAGGAAAAGCTTGTGCTTTTCATAAAAAAACTTGCCCTGTTCATTGCTAAACCGACGCTTACTCTCAGTAATTGTCAGGTATTGCTCGTCTTGCCTCGTTGCCTTTACGTCAAAAAAGTAGGTCCGCTTTCCTGCGCGTATCGCCCTCGAAAACAATTCTTCACGTTTGTTTGGCCTTCCTTGATCTTCCATTGCGCTATCCATATTATTTGCTTGATAAGTTTCAAGGCAAAAATAATAATTTCTGATAACAGCTGATAATTTTGTTGAAATGCATTTTAAAAATCAAACTATTCAAAACAATCCTTCTTATTATATTGGATTATCGCCTAAGCTTTCAATTTAGATTTATTCCAAATTTCAAAATTTATCCTAATTTTGCAGCCGCATTTGAACAAAACCTGTGAACTGGCTTTTAATACATTATTGATCAAAATATTTCAAAAAAAAATACAAAATGGCCAAATTTGAAATCGTAATGCCCAAAATGGGCGAAAGCGTTATAGAAGCAACAATTACACGTTGGATCAAAGGAGTTGGCGATACTGTGGAAGAAGATGATGCTATCGTTGAGATAGCCACCGATAAAGTTGATTCCGAAATCCCTTCGCCTGTTGAAGGAAAAATTGTTGAAACGCTTTATAATGAAGGTGAGGTTGTGGCTGTTGGTAAAGTGATTGCCATTGTAGAGATGGAAGGTGAGGATGAAGAAGAAGCTCAGAAACCTGAAGCCGCTGCACAAGAGAAAGAAACTGCCAAACCAGAAGAAAAACAAGGTGAAACCACTGCTGATAAAGATGTTCCTGCAAAAGAAACAGCAGTAAATTACGCCGATTCAGAGCGTTTTTATTCTCCTTTGGTAAAACAAATCGCTAAAACCGAGCATGTTAGTCTGGCAGAACTCGAAAGCATCAAAGGAAGCGGAAAAGAAGGCAGGGTAACCAAAAATGATATTTTAGCCTACCTCGAAAACAGATCAGCAAAACCAGCACAGGATGCTCCTGCAAAAGAAAAATCAACAACATCCTCGCCAGCCAAAGCAGTTACCATCGAAGCACCAAAAGTGAGTGCCGGCACCGGCGATCAGATCATCGAAATGGATCGGATGCGTCGCCTTATTGCCGATCATATGGTTATGTCGAAACAGGTCTCACCTCATGTTACTTCCTTTATTGATGTGGACGTAACCAATGTTGTAAACTGGCGCAACAAGGTAAAAGACCAATTCCAAAAGCGTGAAGGCCAAAAAATCACTTTCACACCTATCTTCTTCGAAGCTGCTGCCAAAGCACTCAGAGACTACCCGCAAGTAAATGCTTCTGTTGACGGTTATAATATCATCCTTCGCAAAAACATCAACATCGGCATGGCCACGGCCCTCCCCAATGGCAACCTGATTGTTCCGGTGATTAAAAATGTGGATGAGAAAAACCTGCTGGGCATCACTAAATCAGTCAATGACCTGGCAAACCGTGCCAGAAACAATAAGCTGGAGCCTGATGAAATACAAGGAGGCACCTTTACGATTACCAATTTTGGTTCGTTCGACAGCCTTACCGGCACCCCAATCATCAATCAGCCACAGGTGGCTATCCTTGCTGTTGGTGCTATCCGCAAGCAAGCAGCAGTGCTCGAAACAGCCATGGGCGATGTGATCGCAGTTCGTCATATCATGATTCTTTCGATGGCTTACGACCACCGCATTGTAGATGGTGCCCTGGCCGGCATGTATCTGAAGCGAATGAAGGAATTACTCGAAAACTTTGATCCGGAAAGAGAAATCTGAAAAATCTCAAATATAATTCAACAGGGTTGGGAAGCTGACTTCTCAACCCTTTATTTTTTATCCTATGAAACTAGAGCTTAAAAAACCACTGGCGTTCTTCGATCTGGAAACAACCGGCCTAAACATCACCGATGATCGGGTGATTGAAATAAGTATTTTAAAGGTTCTTCCCGACGGAAAGGAAGAACTTAAAACCTGGCGAATAAATCCCGGCATCCCCATTCCGGAAGCATCGGTGCAATTTCATGGTATTACGCAGCAGGATATTGAACAATCACCTGTGTTTAAGTCGGTAGGCAAAGAAATTGCAAACTTCTTGCAACATTGTGATCTGGCTGGTTACAATGCCCTTAAATTCGACATCCCCATGCTGGTGGAAGAATTTCTGCGAAACGACATTGATTTTGATCTGAAAAACAGAAATTTGATTGATGTTCAAAACATCTTCATGAAGATGGAACCACGAACCCTGAAAGGTGCTGTGCGTTTCTTTTGTGGCCGCGAACTCGAAAACGCCCATTCTGCCGAGGCGGATACCATTGCGACTTATGATGTGCTGAAAGCTATGATTGATAAGTATGAGGATCAGGATTATGAAGATAATATGGGCAACAAAAGCAAAGCCGTGGTAAATGATATGCAGGCCTTGCATCATTTTTCGCAACATCACCGCAATGCTGACCTTGCCGGACAAATAATTTATGATGCTGAAAACCGGGAAATCTTTAATTTTGGGAAGCACAAAGGACGAACGGTGGAGGAAGTTTTTCAGCAGGAGCCATCCTATTACGACTGGATGATGAAAGGCTCGTTTCCGCTTTACACCAAAAAACTGATCACCGCCATCAAACTGCGAATGTTTGGAAAAAATGTTAAAATGTAAACTTTAAATCCATGAAAATCATTTGTATAGGCCGTAACTATATAGCTCACGCCAACGAGCTGAATAATCCTGTCCCTGAAAAACCGGTCTTTTTCATGAAACCTGACACGGCTTTGCTGCCACCACACAACCCGTTTTTTTATCCGGAATTTTCAAATGAAATTCACTACGAAGCCGAACTCGTGATCAGAATCAATAAAAACGGCAAGCATATAGCCGAAAAGTTTGCACATAAATATTATGATGAAATAACGGTAGGAATCGACTTTACAGCACGCGACCTGCAAGCAGATTGCAAAACAAAAGGCCTGCCCTGGGAAATTGCCAAGGCTTTTGATTTTTCGGCACCCATTGGAAAGTTTATCCCCTTACATGCTTTTAAGGATAAAAATGATATCCCCTTTGGACTAAAAATCAATGATGAATGGCGGCAGCAGGGCAACAGCCAAAATATGATTTTTAGCTTCGACCGGATCATTGCCTATGTTTCACAGTTTGTGACCCTGCGAAGTGGCGACCTCATCTTCACCGGAACACCCGAAGGCGTTGGCCCTGCAAAAATTAACGACCATTTCGAACTCTTCCTGGCTAATGAAAAAGTGCTGAATTTCAATGTGAAATGATTTCTGCATTTTCACCAAAAGTTGATTGTTCCCAACCTACCCCATAAGGAGAAGCATAATAGGAAATAAGTCTGAAAAGATCTTCAAAATTCACTTATCTTTGCTTCATACCTTTACACAATGCCACGAAAAATAATTGCTGTACTTGTCGGTATTCTTGCGGGATTCCTGATTATTGAACTGTTGGAGTTTCTACGTCAGTATATTCTACCTTTTCAGGCAGAGATTATAATTAAGAATAATGGTTTCCCGGATGCACAGGAATGGATTGAAGCTCTACCGCTTAATTATTTCATTTTTCTTTTAATTGCCTATCTCGCCGGTTCCTTTGGGGCGGGATTTCTAACGGTTACCATTTCTCCGCATAAAATACTGGCTTTTGTAACAGGTTTTGCCTTGCTGATCAGTGTAGTTATCCAGGTTTTTAGCCTGCCTCATCCACTCTGGTTTATCATTGTCAGCCTGAGTATTTTCCTGCCTTTTGCCTATTTGGGTGGAATTTTAAGCATGAAACTATTTCGAAAATCCTGAACCATAAAAAAATAACCGCATGAAAAAATATCTAATCATTTCATTCACAGTACTATTAGTATTACAGATGAATCTCATGAAAGCAACAGCATCAACTAAGAAAACTGACTTTGGAAAGGAAAACATTCAGTTAGTGATCAACGAATTAAAGCAGCAATCCGAAGCTGATCAATGGGAACGCATCGAAAGAAGTGTTTATCAGCTTGCACAGTTATGGACCACCGAAGATGGCAGTTTTGAAGATTTCAGAAGTCTTTGTGCGACTTACAATGCAAAAAATGCCAGCGAGCGCGAACAATTGTTTTTACGCATCCAGGATAATTTTGAACTGCTATGGGGAAGTTTTAACAAGATGAATGTCGGGCTTAAAATTCCATTGCATGTTGACGATGGCGAAATTCTGGAGGTTGACAGGCTTTTTGGGGGTTATAGCCCGGGAGCACACCTTACATCCGATTTTTTCAAGAATAAAATTGCCTTTATCGTCCAGTTAAACTTTCCAAATTTTACACTCAAAGAAAAGACTAAGCTGGCGCCCAACTGGAGCAGACTGGACTGGGCTTATGCACGTATGGGTGATGTTTTTACGGCTCGAATTCCGGCCACTCTGCTACAAAATTATGCGCAACTTTCAACAGATGCTGATTCCTATATTTCTGATTATAACATATTTATGGGAAACCTTAGAGATAATAAAGGTCAGCAACTATTTCCCAATGATTTGAAACTGATCACCCATTGGGGTCTGCGTGATGAGCTAAAAACACATTACGGGAGCAAGGATGGCCTCGAAAAACAAGCCATGATCTATGCTGTGATGGAACGAATTATCAATCAGGAAATTCCTATACAGGTAATCAACAATGATGAATATTTGTGGAATCCTTTTACCAATATGATTACGAAGGAAGCTACAACTTACCGTTACACTTTTGAACCCAATACACGATATCGTCATCTGCTGAATTTGCATGAGGCGCTTCGCGAAATTGATGCTTACACACCAAACGCACCATCGTATATTCAACGACAATTTGATGAATCTATGGAGATTCCGGTTAATGATGCAGAAAAGTTATTTGTCAGTTTGTTGAGCGATCCCATTTTAAAAGACGTTGCGAAAATCATTGAAAAAAGAATGGGCAGGAAACTTCAGCCCTGGGATATCTGGTACGATGGTTTCAAAACACGGTCCTCATTAGATATCAATAAAATTGATGCCATTCTAAAAACTAAATATCCCGACAAAGCCAGCTTTGAAGCCGATTTGCCAAACATTTTGATCAAGCTGGGATTCAATACAGACTCTGCACATTCGCTGGCTTCCAGAGTAACTGTTGATCCCTCGAGAGGTGCCGGACATGCCTGGGGTGCCGCCATGAAAGGCGACAAGGCCCGTTTGCGCACACGGATTGGAGCTGATGGAATGGATTATAAAGGTTACAATATTGCCATCCATGAATTTGGTCATAATGTGGAACAAACCATCACCTTATACGATGTGGATTATTATATGCTGAATGGTGTTCCGAATACCTCCTTCACCGAGGCACTTGCCTTTGCTTTTCAGGCCAGGGATCTGGAATTGCTGGATATGGAAGTCAGTAACCTGGAAGCTTCACATCTGGCCGCTTTGGATCAGTTGTGGTCGAATTACGAAATCATGGGCGTTTCGCTGGTAGATATCAGGGTTTGGAAGTGGCTTTACGACAATCCGGGAACCGATGAATTAAAACTTAAAGAAGCTGTTACAAGCATTGCCAAAGAAGTATGGAACACCTTTTACGCCCCTGTCTTTGGTGTAAAAGGCTCACCTATCCTAGCCGTTTATTCTCATATGATAGATAACCCGCTCTATCTTTCTGCCTATCCGATTGGCCAGTTGATAGAATTTCAGTTTGGACAGTACATCAGTGATAAAGACTTTGCTGCGGAGGTTTACAAAGCATTCAGGCAAGGCCGACTTACTCCCCAGGAATGGATGAAAGGTGCTGTAGGCGAGCCCATATCGACGAAACCAGTAATTGAAGCTGCTGAAGAGGCAGTGCAATATTTCAAATAAATTAAAACTGAATTGATTTAAAAGGATTGACTTCATAGTCGGTCCTTTTTTTATCTGTCGATGGCATACTTTCCGGGGCCAAAAACAAAGAGCGTTGCAAACAATAATAAATACAACAGGCTCATCTCCATGCGGGCAAAAGGATCGTTGGCATGAATAACAAAAGCTGCAACAAGCATAGTAAAGATCAGCGAGAAGGCTGCAAAACGCGTAAAAACCCCAAGCATAATCAACACTGATCCAATTACTTCTGCCCCAACAGCAAGGAGGAGCGACAATAAACTACCCACACCGAGCGGATCAGGAAATCCTTCTGCTCTGCCATCAATTAAACGCATCAGTTTGGGATAGCCGTGCGTTAGCATAAAAGCACCGCTCGCCAGCCTGGCTATGAGTAACCACACAGAAACAAAACCCGATAAAGGTTTGGATGAAGTTAGAAATGACATGGTAATTTTATTAAGTCAATATCAATAACCAAATACACACGGCTACTCTTTTTCGCGCAATTTGCCATAGCCTTTCATAATACCCCGGGTTGAGTTGGCAATGAAACTCAATATTTCATCACGCTCGGGCGAAACCGGGAAATTAGCTTCGATATAACTCACGGCCTGCGAAACATTTTTTCCTTTGAGGTAGATGATTCTGTAGATATCCTGGATAGCGTTGATGCGATCATCAGAAAAACCACGCCGACGCAGCCCAATGGAATTAACCCCGACATAAGACAGGGGTTCGCGACCGGCCTTGGTGTAGGGTGGAACATCTTTGCGTGCCATTCCGCCTCCGCTAATCATCGAATGTGCCCCGATTTGCACAAACTGGTGAACTGCGGCCAATCCGCCTATGATCGCCCAGTCGTCAACACTGATATGGCCGGCCAGGTTACAGGCATTCGCCAGGATCACATTATCACCAATTATACAATCGTGCGCAACATGCACATAAGCCATCAACAGGCAGTTGTTGCCCACTACTGTTTCCCAATTCGCTTTAGTACCTCTGTTAATAGTCACAAACTCGCGAATCGTAGTATTGTTTCCAATCCTGACGATCGTATCTTCGCCACTATATTTCAAATCCTGTGGAGCTGCTGAAATAACTGCCCCAGGAAAGATTCTGCAATTTTTGCCGATTCGGGCACCTTCCATTATCGTAACATTCGATCCAATCCAGGAGCCTTCTTCAATTACAACATTCTTTTCGATGTTTACAAAAGGTTCGATCACAACATTATTGGCAATTTTTGCCTGTGGATGAACATATGCCAGCGGTTGATTCATAGCAATTTATTGATATTAATGTTTTTTAGCTATCTGGGCCATGAGCTTTCCTTCGGTAACAATTTTGTCACCAACATAGGCGATACCTCTCATATTACATATTCCTCTGCGAATGGGTGATGTGAGTTCAAGTGCAAAGACGATGGTATCGCCGGGGACAACCTTATGCCGAAACTTAGCCTCTTCAATTTTAAGGAAATAGGTGATGTAATTCTCTGGATCCGGAACTGAGTGAAGCACAAAAATACCACCTGTTTGTGCCATTGCTTCAATCTGCAAAACACCCGGCATCACAGGTTCTTCCGGAAAATGACCAACAAAATAATGCTCGTTCATCGTCACATTCTTTACTCCCAGGATATGCTTATCGCTTAACTCAATGATTTTGTCAATCAATAAAAAAGGGGGACGATGTGGTAAAATCTTCTGGATCTGAATGATGTCGTACACAGGAGGTTGATTCAGATCAAAGGGAGGTTCTTTTAACATGATCGGTTTTTTTGTTTGTTCCTTTATCAATTTAGCGAATTCAGTATTGGCATAATGTCCTGGCCTAAATGCTTTTACATGGCCTTTTATCCTTTTTCCCAACAGACTAAGATCCCCTATCACATCCAATAGCTTATGACGGGCAGGCTCGTTGTCAAAATGCAAATCAAGATTATTCAAAATGCCTTCGTCCTTAACTTTCACTTTGGGTTTCTTAAACAGGTCGGCCAATCGATCCAGCTCTTCCTGGCTCACCTTCCGGTTCACAAACACAATGGCATTGCTTAAGTCGCCGCCTCTTATCAGGTTGTTTTTCAACAAAAACTCCAGTTCATGCAAAAAAACAAAAGTTCGGCAAGGTGCAATTTCATTTTTAAATTTTGTAAGGTCATCCAGCGAGGCATGTTGTGTGTTAAGCACTTCGGTGCCATAATCAATTTTCACATCCACCTTATAGCTATCATAAGGCTCAATCGAAAGCTCAAACCCTTTTTCCTCATTCTTAAAATGAACAGGATGTTTGATCACGATGTATTCTCTGGCGGCATTTTGTTCCTCTATACCAGCCGATTCAAGTGCTTCAACAAAATAACGGGCACTTCCATCACGGATTGGAATCTCATCCATATCCATATCAATCAACAGATTATCTACACCCAAACCTGTTGCGGCAGCCAATACATGTTCGATTGTATAAACCCTGGCACCATTTTTCCCCAGGGTCGTGCCACGTGAAGTATCAACCACATGATCAACATCGGCTTCTATAATTGGCTGGCCTTCAATATCAGTGCGTCTGAATTTGATTCCATGATTGACCGGAGCTGGATTAAAAGTGATTTTGCCTTGTTGGCCGGTATGAAGTCCGGTGCCTTCGACACTAATCACATTTTTTATTGTACATTGATTATCTGTCATAAGTTATTGACAAAAGCATTAAGTGCGTGTAAAAGTCTGCGCAAAAGTAAGTGTTTTAAGTCAAACTTACACCTATGAATTATGCCCCTGGATTTCAGAAAGTTGCTTCTCAAGTTGCTGCACTCTGTCCATCAAACGATTCAAACGTCGGGTATGCATATAAATACGTTTGTATTCATCAGCCGGAATAGCCGGCGAACCCATAAAGACTGCATCCTCTTTGCGAATACTTGTTCCAATACCAGATTGTGCGGCCAACTTCACCCCATTGGCAATTGTTAAATGTCCGGCAAGACCTACCTGACCACCAAACATGCAGCTTTTACCAATCTTGGTTGAGCCACTGATGCCGGTTTGCGCTGCCATCACCGTATTTTCTCCAATTTCTACATTATGCGCTACCTGAATTAAATTATCCAGTTTGGCGCCTTTGCGAATCACTGTGGCGCCCAGCGTTGCTCTGTCGATCGTTGTATTGGCACCAATCTCAACAAAATCTTCCAGAATTACCTGTCCTATTTGCGGCACCTTTTTATATTGATTATCCGATTGAGGTGCAAAACCAAAACCATCACTGCCCAAAACCGCCCCCGCATGAATTACACAGGATTTACCAAGCACCGTACCTGCATACAGCCTGGCCCCTGGATATAGGATGCTATCATCGCCAATCTGACAATCGTCACCAATATAAACCTGTGGATAAATCTTTACATTGTTTCCCAACTTTACCCTATCGCCAATATAGGCAAAAGCACCAGCATAAAGCTCTTCTCCATAAACGGTTTCCTGCCCAAAAAATGCCAGAGACGAAATACCAGTCTTATTACCAGCATATTGCTGATACACTTCAAGCAATTTTGCAAAGGCAGAATAAGCATCGTCCACCCTTATCAAAGTGGTTTTGACCGGCTTGTCTGGTTTAAAATCTTTATTAACAATCACAATGCTGGCCTCTGTTTCATATATATAAGGTGTATATTTTACATTGGCCAAAAAACTTAATGTTTCAGGCTTCCCCTCCTCTATTTTCGAAACATTTGATACAGATACATTTTCATCTCCTTCGACAATGCCCGAGAGCAAAGCAGCAATTTGAGCAGCAGTAAACTTCATAATTTCACTTTTTTTATCAAACAAGTAACTTAGCTTATTTTTATATAAGCTGAAACGGAGCGCAATTTACGATTATTCAACTTACTAAGTGTAGTGCTCAACAGATTAAGACCTATAATATCTGCACAAAACTAATTTTAAACAAGAGTGTAACATGCTTAATTTCTTTAACTTACCTTAATTTCGTTTAACTTTTTTTAACGCAACTACTCTCAGGCCTTTGTTATATTTGCATTCCAAAAAAAATAACCTCTAAAAATAATATGATGCAGACCGATATCAGTGCGTTGAACGAAAAAATCCAGCAGGAAAGTCAATTTATTGACCTGATTAATCTGGAAATGAATAAAGTAATTATTGGTCAAAAAGCCATGACCGAGCGCTTGTTGATCGGATTACTTGGCAATGGCCATATTTTGCTTGAGGGTGTTCCCGGATTAGCAAAAACCCTTGCTATCAAATCCCTGGCCAATGTGATCAAAGCCGATTTCAGCAGGATACAGTTTACTCCTGATTTATTGCCTGCCGACCTGCTTGGAACACTTATCTACAGCCAAAAGACAGAAGAATTTGTAGTTCGCAGGGGCCCTATTTTTGCCAATTTTATTCTGGCTGACGAAATAAACCGTTCGCCTGCCAAGGTGCAAAGTGCTTTGCTCGAAGCCATGCAGGAACGTCAGGTTACGCTTGGTGATGAAACCTTTACCCTGCCAGATCCGTTTTTGGTTATGGCAACCCAAAACCCAATTGAACAGGAAGGCACCTATCCCCTTCCGGAAGCTCAGGTTGACCGTTTTATGCTAAAGGTTGTGATCAATTATCCTAAAAAAGAAGAAGAAAAATTAATTCTTCGGCAGAATATCACCAATGAATTGCCAAAAACCAATCCGGCCATCAGCCCTGAATTGATCTTAAAAGCCAGGGCAGTAACCAGAGAAGTTTACCTGGACGAAAAAATTGAAAACTACATCACCGATATTGTCTTTGCTTCACGTTTTCCGGCAGACTATCGCCTGAAGAGATTCGAAAATATGATTAGCTATGGTGCATCGCCCCGTGCAAGCATCAATCTGGCATTAGCCTCGAAAGCATACGCCTTCATCAAACGAAGAGGTTATGTGATTCCGGAAGATGTGCGCGCAATAGCTCACGATGTGCTGCGGCATCGCATCGGCCTCACCTACGAAGCTGAAGCAGAAAACATCACCTCCGAAGAAATAATTAACGAGATTTTGAATACGATTGAAGTGCCATAAAAATTCATTAAACGGCATTGACTAACGCAAATCAAAAAATCGTGGAATCAACGGATATTTTAAAAAAAGTAAGAAAGATAGAGATTAAAACACGAGGTTTGTCCAATCAAATTTTTTCCGGACATTACCACAGTGCTTTTAAAGGGCGGGGCATGGCATTCAGCGAGGTGCGAGAATACCAGTATGGAGATGATATCCGCAATATCGACTGGAATGTAACAGCCAGATTCAACCATCCGTATATCAAGGTTTTTGAGGAGGAGCGTGAACTCACAGTGATGTTGGTGGTGGATGTATCAGGTTCAAACAATTTTGGTTCAGGCAGGCAACTGAAGCGTATGCTTGTTGCTGAGATCGCGGCTGTACTGGCATTTTCGGCCATTCAAAACAATGATAAAGTAGGCGTGATATTTTTTAGCGATCAGGTGGAAAAATTCATTCCTCCCAAAAAAGGCAGCAGCCATATCCTGAGAATCATCCGCGAAATTATCAGTTTTGAACCGCAACACCAGCAAACCGACATATCTGAAGGTCTGGCCTCCCTGACAAGCGCTATCAAAAAACGATCAACAGCATTTTTGATCTCCGACTTTATGACCGCTTCGCCCTTTGATCATGCCCTTCGTATCGCTTCCCGAAAACACGACCTCGTTGCTTTGCGCATCACAGATAAAAGAGAACTGGAAATTCCATCGCTGGGCTTACTAAAGCTCAAAGATCCTGAGACCTATAAAGAGATTTGGGTCGATACTTCCTCAGCAGCATTCAGAGAGGCATATGGCAAGAAAATTCTAGCCAAATCACAGGAGCTCAATCTGTTATTTGCAAAAAGCGGAACGGATAACACCCAGCTTTTCACTGATGAAGATTATGTGAAACCGCTGATGAAACTTTTTAAACGGAGGGAGGCCAGAAGATGAAAGCTGCAAAACAAATAATGGCAGTGGTTCTGATTGTTGTGTTCGGATTAAAAACCAACGGACAAGCTGTGGAGGCCATTAGTAAGATTAGCGCAGATTCGCTCAGTCCAGGAGAACGTTTGATGCTGGAAATCAACATGAAAGCACCTGAAGGTTTTGAAGTTGCCTGGCCCGACTTTCAGGACACCCTTGCTGCTGGTATAGAAATTCTTGATAAAAGTGAGATTGAACAAATTCCGCTCGACAATGACGGTAATGTGTGGATGCGTCAGGAGCTGACGCTCACCATTTTCGATACTGGTTTTCAGCAGATTCCACCTGTTAAGTTGAGCTTTAAACCCCGCGGCGACTCCGCTAGTTTTGAAGCCAGCACACCACCACTTCAGGTTTATGTGAGGCCGGTACAAATCGACACAACAACTACTTTCAAGCCCATCATTGGCCCACGAAAAGAACCCGTTACCCTGGCCGAAGTAATCCCCTGGATTATAGGCGGTCTTGGTCTGGCTGTCATTGTCGCTCTTATCATTTGGTTCTTCGTTTACCGCCAACGCAAAGAAAAAGCATTACCAATCTTCCATAAACCGGCTATTCCTCCCTATGTCAAAGCTTTGGACGAACTGGATACATTGCGACACAAAAAACTTTGGCAAAATGGCAAAGTGAAAGCTTATTATTCAGAGCTAACCGATATCGTTCGCGTTTATATTGAAGATCAGTTTAATGTGCCGGCTGTTGAAATGACAACACCCGAAATCCTAAAGGGAATCAAACCATTACAGATCAATGGTGATGCGAGCAGTAAACTAGAACACACACTGCAACTTGCTGATCTGGTGAAATTTGCCAAGATGCAACCCTCAGCCCTAGAGCACGACCTCTGTTTGGAAGGAATTGTCACTTTTGTGAAAGAAAGTCATGCCAATATTTCGGATAATGATACAATTGATATTGCAGAAAAGGAGGTGCAGCAATGATCGAAAATATCACATTTGCCCATCCTGATTTGCTCTGGCTTTTGCTAATCATTCCGTTGGCCATTGTCTGGTATGTATTCAGAGCCAACAAGCAGCAGGCCTTTTTGCAATATTCTGATCTCAGCATAATGGCCTCTCTGGCAAAAAACTGGAAAGTAATTTTTAGACATGGTCTTTTTGCTTTTCGCTGGTTAGCCATTGGTTTATTGATAGTTGCACTTGCCAGACCTCAAACCAGCTCTTCGTCACAAAATATGACAATCGAAGGAATTGATATCGTAATGGCACTGGATGTTTCGGGAAGTATGCTGGCACGCGACCTTAAACCTGACCGTTTGGAAGCCTCCAAAGCGGTTGCCTCCACCTTTATCGAAGACCGTCCGAACGACCGAATCGGATTGGTAATATTTAGCGGCGAAACATTCACACAAGTGCCGCTTACAACAGATCATGCCATTTTGCTGAATATGTTTAAAGACATCAAAAGTGGTATGATTGAAGACGGAACAGCTATTGGTGACGGGTTGGCAACAGCTGTAAGCCGGATAAAAGACAGCCGTGCCATTTCAAAAGTTGTTATTTTGCTTACGGATGGCGTAAACAACGCCGGATCGGTTGATCCAATGACTGCTGCCGAAATTGCAAAGGTATTTGGTATTCGGGTTTATACCATTGGTGTTGGTTCACTGGGAACAGCACCTTATCCCGTGCAAACACCCTTTGGAATCCAACTAAGGGATATGAAAGTTGAGATTGATGAAGCACTATTACAAAATATTGCCAGCCAAACAGATGGACGCTATTTCAGGGCAACGTCAAATAAAAAACTTGAAGAAATTTACCAGGAAATTGATCAGCTTGAAAGATCTAAAATAGAAGTGACCGAATTTAAAAGAAAACACGAAAAATTTCTGCCGCTGGCATTATTGGCTTTTTCTTTGTTAATTGCGGAATTTATTTTGAGACAAACCATTTTCAAATCAGTAATAGGATAAAGGAATATGGAACCAAACGTTATCAGATTCGAAAATCCGGACTATCTTTATATACTGGCAGTAATTCCTTTGTTTTTATTGCTGTTTTGGTGGGTGAGCTGGCACAACAAAAAACTCCTGAAACAGTTTGCTCAGCCTGCACTGCTCAAAACACTTATGCCTTTAAACTCTCCGGGAAGAAAACGGCTTAAGTTTTTCTTTTTTTCATTGGCTCTTGCCAGCCTGATTATTGCGTTGGCCAATCCGCAAACCGGTGCCCGCCTGGAAGAAGTGAAACGGGAAGGCATCGACCTTTTTATTGCCGTGGATATCTCCAACTCGATGTTGGCAGAAGACATTGCCCCAAACCGGCTCGAAAATGCCAAACAAGCCATTAACCGATTGATTAATAAACTTCAGGGCGACAGAATTGGGATAATTCTTTTTGCCGGTAAGGCTTTCATACAACTTCCACTCACAACAGATTATGCCGCTGCGAAGATGTTTGTTTCAACCATCGAAACCGATCTGATTGATGCCCAGGGCACAGCCATCGGTGAAGCGATCAGCACAGCCACTGCTGCCTTTGACGAAAACGACCACAACAAAGCCATCATCATTATCTCTGATGGAGAAGATCACGAAGAAAATCCGATGGATGCTGCCAGGCAAGCGGTTGATTTAGGAATAAACATCTACACCATAGGAATGGGATTGGCCGAAGGTGCCCCTATTCCGGTTTATAACCAATACGGCAAACGGACAGGATTCAGAAAAAACAAAGAAAACAGCACGATCATCACACGATTGAATGAGCCCATGCTACAACAAATCGCAACGACCGGAAATGGCCGTTACGTAAGAGCCAATAACAGCCGGTCAGGTTTGGATGCCATCTTTAACGAAATCAATCAGCTTGAAAAATCTGAGATTGAAGCAAAAGTTTTTACAGATTATGAAGATCAGTTTCAATGGTTCATAGGTCTGGCATTGATTTTGTTGATATTGGAAGCCGGAATTTCGACGGCCAGAAAACAATGGGAAAAATGGTTTAACATTTTTGACAGAAAGGAAAATCATGCATAAACTGTTCATCCTCTTAATATTAGTATTAGGCTCAACGCAACTATTCGCCCAGAGTGATAAGAAGTTGATTCGCAAAGGCAATAAGGATTTTGAAAATTCAGAATATCAACAAGCCGAAAAAAACTACAGCAAGGCACTGGAGACAAATCCAAGCAGTAACAATGCCGCTTTCAATCTGGGTGCCTCACGCTATGTTCAGGAAAACTTTGAAGAAGCGGCTAAGGACTTCAACAAGGCAGCTTCGATGAGCTTAAAAGCCGAAAAAGAGGCTGAAGCACTTTATAATTTGGGCAATAGCATGATGAGTCTTGAAAAATATCAGGAAAGCATTGAAGCTTATAAACAAGCTTTAAGGCTGCAACCCGAAAATGAAAACGCACGCTACAACCTTGCATATGCCCAATGGAAACTGAAGGAACAGCAAGACCAACAACAGGATCAAAATCAGGATCAGCAGCAAGATCAGAATCAAGATCAACAGGATCAGCAAGAACAAAATCAGGACCAACAAGAGCAGAATCAGGATCAACAGCAGGAACAGCAACAAAATCAGCAACAGGCAGATACAGACCAACAACAACAGCAGCAAGGGCAGCAACCACAGCCACAGCAACTTACAAAAGAAGATGCTGAACGCATGTTGCAAGCCTTGCAAAACAATGAAAAGAAGACAATGGATAAGGTAAACGAACAAAAGGTGAAATCGGCTGCACGCATCAGCAAAGAAAAGGATTGGTGATGCCAGCCGGAAAGGTGATATATTTGTAAAAAAGATTAAACTTGCATGAATGCTTGAAATGAAAAACATCAGAAGTTTACTTTTCTTTTTGCTGATTCCTCTGATAGGATTCAGCCAGGAAGTAATGCTTAAAGTGAGCACAAAAAGTCAGGTTGGTCTTGGCGAGCAGTTTCAGCTTGTTTTTGAACTTAATGCAGAAGGGGAACGATTCAAAGGCCCTGATTTCGAAAACTGGCGTGTGCTTTCCGGCCCCATGAGCTCAACAAGCTCAAGCATTCAGATAATCAATGGTCAGATGACCAGAAATTTCACACAATCCTATACCTATATAATCTCTGCCACGAAAGAAGGAACATTCGAAATTGGTTCAGCTGAAATTACTGTGGATGGAAAAACTATTAAAAGTTCGCCAGTATCCGTTAAAGTGGTAAAAGGTAGTTCGTCAGCTTCATCAGGAACAGCCAATCAGGGTCAAAGCCAGGGGATTACAGATAGAGATTTATTTTTAAGAGCCATCATCGACAAGAAAGAAGCCGTTACCGGTGAGCAGGTGATTGTGACATACAGAATTTATACACGCGTTCCGGTATCTTCCGTTTCAGTGACAAAACTCTCTGCCTTTCCGGGCTTCTGGACCAAAGATTTGTTAAGCGACAAAGAAGCCCTGCAGCAATCAACAGAGATTATCAATGGCGTAGAATACACTGTTGCCGACATCAGAAAAATGGCTTTGTTTCCGCAAAAAACCGGAAAATTAACGATCGAACCCATGGAGCTCGAGTGTGTTGCCCAAGTAAGGACACAAACAAGCCGGCAACGATCAAGAGATCCGTTTGAAAGCTTTTTTAACGATCCTTTCTTTAACAGAGGAGTTGCCAATGTCCAAAAAAACCTTGTTTCTGAACCCCTTTCCATTGAGATCAAGTCGCTCCCAAGCCAGGGCAAACCCATGAATTTCAGTGGTGCTGTCGGGCAGTTTGGAATCAGTTCAGGAATAGACAAAACTGAACTGAAAGCCAACGATGCCATCACATTGACCTACACCCTGAGCGGACAAGGAAACATAGAACTTGCCGAATTGCCTCAGCTAAATTTCCCACCCGATTTTGAGGTTTATGATCCAAAAATCACAAACAACATCAAAACGTCAGCAAATGGCATCAGCGGCACAAAAAAGTTTGAATACCTTCTGATTCCCAGAACAGCAGGTGAATTTATTCTTAACGAAGTGCAGTTCAGCTATTTTGATCCTAAAAAACAATCTTATATCAACCTAAAAACACCTGCTTATACCATTAATGTTGAAAAAAGCGGCGATAAAACCACACAGGGTGTTTTTGTACCAAGCCAGTCAGATGTCAAATATATCGGTAGTGATATCCGACACATAAAAACCAACACACTCGCCCTCAGGCCAATTGGCAGGTTCTTTTTTGCTTCCTTTACTTATCTGGCTGTGCTTGTCATCATGATACTGATTTTTGCAGGAAGCCTGATTTTAACACTTAAGCACAAAAAACTTAATAAAAATCTGAAACGTGTCAGAAACAAACAAGCCACAAAAATCGCCAGGAAACGACTCAAAACAGCTAATATTCATTTAAAGAATAAAAATCAGAATGAGTTTTATGCCGAGATCAGCCAGGCATTGTGGGGATATGTCAGGGATAAGTTTGATATAGAGCCTTCAAAACTGGCATTGGACTATATTGCAGAAGTTCTGAACGAAAAAAACGCCCCTGAGACAATCATCAATGAATTGGTTGACACCTTAAACAAGTGCGAATTTGCTCGTTTTGCTCCAGGTGAGTCCGGCAAAAAAATGGAAGAGCTTTATAGCAATGGAATTGAGATCATTACAAAAATTGAAAAAACAGTACGCTAATGGTTAGTATCAAACATATGCTATTCAGGATGAGGATATTGCCATCATATTCTGCTGATTTTAAAGCATCACAGCCAAAACAAGAATCATTTCCAGTGGTTGTTTCTATTCTGAGATTTGCTATGGTGATGCTGTTGTTTTCTTTTACATCAGTTTATTCACAAGAAAATGATTATCAACTGCTGTACAAAATCGGCAATCAACAATATAATGAAGCAAATTTTGATTCAGCCTTGGTCGTTTACAACAAGATTTACGAATCTGGTCATACTTCGGCCGAACTCCTTTATAATATAGGTAATGCCCACTTCAAATTAAGGCAAATTCCAGCTGCTATTTTGTTTTACGAAAAAGCACTGAAGCTTTCGCCAAATGATGCAGACGTCATGCACAATCTGTCCATTGCCAACAGTAGAATTGTTGATAAAATAGAACCCGTACCCCAATTATTTTTCAAAAATTGGTGGGACACTTTTTATAAAATGTTTTCGGCTGATTGGTGGGCGATCATTTCGTTGATTTCGCTCGGAGCTTTGTTATTACTGACTTTTGTGTTTATCGTATCTGAGAGCCGTTCGTCACGCAAAATATCATTCTTTCTGGGATTGATATTTCTGCTGATAACTACCGGAACTATTGGAATGGCTTCACAAAAGTACTATTACACGAAAACGGTTAACGAAGCCATCATATTTACACCTACGATTACAGTAAAAAGCTCCCCATCTGCTTCGAGCGTTGATCTGTTTGTTCTTCACGAAGGAACCAAGGTGAGTTTATTGGATGAAGTGGATGGATGGAAAGAAATAAAAATTGCGAACGGAAGTGTAGGTTGGATGCCTTCAGAAAGTCTGAGAGGCATATAACCAAGCATCTTTGCCATGCAAACCAGGTTATTAAATTTGTTGACTATCATTGTCTTATCAATTGTTGGTTTGTTTAATCAATCCTGCCTCAAATCAGAACGTCCCGGAATACCAGCTGAAGTGGTTCAATCAATTTCAGAAACCGGTTTTAATCGTGTTGAACTTACAAAAACAATTGCTGAGTATATTGATCAAGATGACAGTTTATATTTACAATCAGCTTATTATCTGATAAAACATCTTCCACATCAATATGCTGTAGAATACAAAATCACTGATAATAACGACAGTAGCCTCCGTTTTGAACCCACACAGTTTGAATCATTCGAAGCCCAGGAAAAATGGTGGTATGATCATAAATACAACAAAAACGGCATTCGCTACAAAGCCAAAAAATATACACTCGACAAGGATACAATCACCGCCGGGCTCTTAATAAATACAATCGATCTGGCCATATTGAGCAAATCCTTTTCTTGGACTACTTCCTATTCAACAAATGATTTTTTTGAATACGTTCTCCCCTACCGTTTTGGCAATGAAAGCTTACATGATTGGAGGAAGTCTGTTTTGGAAAATTTTGGTTGGATAATTGATTCCTTGGAAAACCAAACCGATCCTTCAGAACTCATCAAGTTTATTGATGATTACATAGATATTAATTTTTCTTTTGACAAACGATATCAGCGTATTCCGGAACCACAAAAACTGCACGAAATACTTCAAAGCAAAACAGGAAACTATCAGGATCTGGCTTATTTAAAAGCCATGCTACTCAGGTCGTTTGGGATTCCAGCCACAATTGATTACGTCCCTTATCTTGCCGATACTAGCGGCAGCTTCTATTTTGCTGTTGCCAAAAATATCAACGGAAAATTTGAAGCATTACTACCTCCTGGTACCGGGTATCTTTTCAAACAAAATAAAATACCCAAAGTTTACAGAAGAATTTATTCCAAAAATCCAAATAGTCTATTTGCTATTAAAGAGCTGAGTTTAAGTACGCCACCATTTATCGGGCATTACCATTATGAGGATGTAACCAGCGATTACGTGCCCGTGTCGTCAGTGGAGTTCGATGTTAAGAACAACGACACCTTATATTATACAGCCGTGTATAACGACTCGATGTGGCGGGCAGTTGACTGGGCAATCACTAAATCGCCGCAAATAATTTTCCAGAATCATGGCCAAAATATTAGCTATCAAATAATGTTAGTAGTTAATGATTCGTTAGTCTTTGAATAAATACAGCCCGATTCATCTCTAGAAAAACCAATAGCAAGCAATGAATCAGGAGGTTGTAATCTCCTCAAACTTAAGGTCATTAACCGAAAACTGGAATACTGTTGCGTTAATAAATTTTAAGTTTATCTTTGTTGCGTTAAATTAAGCCAGCACAAACGTTAAGGATTGTTAAAGAAAAACCGATTTTAAGTGTTGCAGGTTTCAATATTTGCTGTAACTTGTGCCACTATTTGAAACAGTCAAAGAACTGAAATATAATCAAAATTACATGATATGAAAAAAGGATTTCTACCGTTAAGTTTATTATTGACACTCACACTCTTAGCCGGAACAAGTCTTTTAGCCGGAACCCCGGAAAATGAGGATATCAAGGCACCTCAAAAAGATCAGCAGTACGCTGCCGAATCCTATTTAAAAAGCTTGAGAGCTAACCAACATACTGGCACTATCGATGTCAGAGATGTGTTAGAAGCAATAAACCAGACCCGGGCAATGTCAGAAACCCGCAATCGCGAAGCCTTAAACTGGACTAATCTTGGCCCCGATAATTTTGGCGGACAGGTAAAAGCCATTTTATTCGACAACAAACCAGGAAATGAAGGCAGCATATTGATTGGTGCAAGTGGTGGCGGAGTTTGGAAATCAGTAAATAATGGAATCACCTGGACGAGAGCTAGTAATATCAATATGTTAGTGAGCTGTATGGTTCAGGCACCCAATGGAGACATTTATGTGGGGACAGGTGATGGATTCGAAGCCCAGAAACTAAACGGACTAATCGATTATAATTATACTACCGGGCTGGTAGGTCAGGGAGTTTTCAAGTCAACTGATGGTGAAAATTTTGTTCAGCTCGAAAGCACTTTGCCTGTTGCTAATGATAATTCGGCTTCCTGGGCATTTGTAAACGAACTTGCCGTGAATGAAGCAGGTCATGTGTTTGCAGCAACCAATAGCGGACTGATGGTATCGACTGATGGTGGAAACAGCTGGAATATTGCAGCAGATGAGGATGGTGCTGAACTGAATATGAATGCCACTGACGTAAAAGTTGGTAGTGATGGCATTGTGGTTGCCAGCGTTGATAACAAATGTTATATCTCCAAGCTTGGCGATGTAAATGCTTTTATAAATCGCTCGACTGGCGACTCCATCTCATTACCTGAATCTGGCGTTAGTCGTCTCGAATTAGCCATTGCTCCCTCAGATCCAAATAAACTTTATGCCAGTGCCGTTACTATTTATGGTGTTCATTTAGGTATTTATGCATCATCTGATAAAGGTGACACCTGGAATGTAATACTTCCGGCAACTACATCAGAAAATATTTATGAAGAATATGGGAACTACAATAATTGTATCACGGTTTTCCCAAATGATCCTGACCGCATCCTGATAAATGCCGTTAACCTATGGCAGGGCAAAAAAATTACTGAAGTTGGATTTTATTCATGGGATGCAAAATCAAACGACATTGCCTCCGATCTAAATCCTCTCTATGTACATAGAGGACAACATATTACAGCATTCAACCCAACTACTCCAAATCAAATCTACATTGGAACTGATGCAGGGGTATTTAAGGGTACTATTTCCGGTGATAATTTTACTTTCCAAAATGCAAACCGTAATTTCATCACATCCAGGTTCTACACCGTTGCCCCTACCGGCCAGGAAAACAGAGTAGTTGGAGGATCTCAGGATAATGGTACTATCTATGTTTCTTCAACTGGAAATACCTCAAAACAAGGTGAAATTATTTACACTGTTTCCATCCCAAATAATGGCGGATCTACAGTTGTTTCGACCATCAATCCAGATGCTGCGGTACTTAGCGCAGAAGCAGGAAGTATTGACCGGACCGAAGATATGGGCTTCACGCTATCTACACAGTTTTTGTCTGATCAAATCAGTAATACCTCATTCATTACCCCTATTGCGTTATGGGAAAGCTATGACAACGAAAACAGCAGAGATTCAATAACTTTTCATGCCCGAAAAAATTATGCAGCTGGTGAAGTGTTAAAAGTGAAAAGCTCAAACTTTGAACATCCATTCTACTATACACTGCCCACATCACTGCAAAGTGGCGATTCGATAAGAATTAAAGATATCGTTTCGACCAGGTTGTTCATTGCCACAGCTAACAGGATTTGGATGACCAAAGACCTGTTGAATTTTGGAGTTCAGCCCGAATGGTTCGAGATCGCTAATACAAGTGTTAATTTCTCAGGTGTTCCGCAATCCATTGCATATTCAAAAGATGCTAACCACCTCTTTGTAGGAACGCGTGATGGAAAATTATTTCGTATCTCAAACATTGCCCTGGCACATAATTTTGATCTGGCAGATGTATCAAGTCCACAATGTATCATTGCAACCCGTCAATTACCGGTTAACATTCCCGGAACATCCGATCCTATCAGCCAATCAATCACTTCCATTGCAGTTGACCCCAATAATCCAAACAATGTAATGATAACGCTTGCCAACTATGGCAATGAGCATTATGTTTTAATGACAACAAATGCTTTGGATGCCGAACCAACTTTTGTAAGCAAACAGGGTAATCTGCCCAAAATGCCCGTTTATTCCTCCATCATTGAGATGAGCAATCCAGAGAAGGCCATGCTGGGAACCGAACATGGAATCTTCATCACTGATGATATTTTTACTAGTAGTCCGGTTTGGGTTGCCGAACAAAGCGAAATGGGCGATGTGCCTGTGTTCGACCTTAAACAGCAATGGATAAACAAAGCTGCTGATACTGTTCAGTTGATCAATATTGACACTACTGTACTGCATTATCCTGGCACAAATAACTATGGTATTATCTATGCTGCAACGTTTGGAAGAGGTTTCTTCAGATGTAATAACTTCAGAAAACCTGTAGGATTAGAAGAAAATCCTATACTTGCCAATCATCCTGAAGAACTGGTAGTTACGATGTATCCCAATCCGGTAAATACTCATACCACTTTGAAATTTGAGATATTGCAAAATGCAAACGTAAATTATCAGGTGTTTGATCTTTCCGGAAAACAAATTATGTCGCAGAACCTTGGCAACCTTAGTAAAGGAACCTATCAAACCGAATTGAATATGGACAAGCTGAAACGTGGAGCTTATATTATAAGGCTCGACAGTGGTAACGCAAGTAAAGCCTTGAAATTCTTCGTTTATTAATTGAATATTGACCTCAAAATCAAGTAAACAATGAAAAGATTTTTATCCGTTTTAACCATAGTGCTCATATTTGGATTACAACTTTCAGCACAGCAGCGCATTTACACACCCGAGATGAAAGCACCAGCAAATGGAGCTATTGATCAGATGCCTAATGCACTGCTCGACTGGAATGCCGTTACTGGACAAGGAACAGAGGTTGTATATGAAGTTCAGCTTTCGCAGGATGAAACATTCAATAACCCGGTATCCTTCCCTCAAACAAGTGTTACGGCTTATGAGATGTCGGAACTGAATTTTAATGAAACCTATTACTGGCGCGTTAGAGCAAGTGATGGTATCGCCACCTCAGATTGGTCGACACCCTGGTCATTCACAGTAGTAAAAACAGTAACCATTACCTCACCGGCAAATGCCTCCGTTCAAAATCCGGATGCCTTGCTAAAATGGAATGAAATAACAGGCGTAACTGGATATGATATTGAGGTTGACACCGCTTATAGTTGGCGTGCCGAAAGTTCGGGTCAAAGCAATAATCTATTTGGAGTGTTCAATGTTGACGAAACAACTGCTTGGGCAGTTGGTGCTTCTGGTACCATTCTAAAACTGGAAAATAATAGCTGGACATCAGTTACAAGCCCCGTTGACAGTGATTTACATGATGTATTCTTTACCTCAGTCAATTCAGGATGGATTGTTGGGGTTGATAGTGTTCTTCTCCATTATGATGGCAACACCTGGTCAGAAGTGGAACCAGGCACAAGCGAAGATCTGAATGCATTATTCTTTGTTTCAGAAACAGATGGTTATGCCGTTGGTAACTCAGGAACAGTACTGCATTACAATGGAACAGATTGGAGCCAGATTGATGTTGGAATAGTTGATAAAGACCTTTTTACTGTTCACGGGATCGACAGTGATAAGATAGTAATCACCGGAGCTTCAGGAAACAGTGCTGTTTTTGATGGCAGCAACTGGACAACTTATTCATCCGGAAACAGAGATATGCTGTCCGTTTGGATGCTTGCATCCGACAATATCTGGGCAGGTGCCAAGGGAGGTCGCTTGTATAACTTTAACGGCACCGAATGGACTGAACAAGTATTAGGAAACCGCGATTGGCAAGGCATTCAATTTCTGGATGCTGAAACAGGATATTTGATTGGTCGCAACGGAAATTTAGCTGTATTTAACGGAACAATGTGGGAACTTGCTGCCAGTGGAACAGGAGACGATTTAGCTGATATCCATTTGTTTGATGAAAACAGTGGTTACATTGTAGGAAATGGTGGTATCGTAATCTCTTACCAGGGTGATGGCTTTAACAGTGAATACCTGAAAAGTTATACGGTGAGCAATAGCATCCTGGAATACAGGCTTAGCAACCTGTTATTTGGCAAAAATCATTATTTCAGGATGAGAACAAAACATGCTGCTGCTACCTCAGATTGGTCATCTGCTGCCTCTTTCACTGTAATTTCTAATCCAACTTTGAAAACTCCTGCTAATAATGCCACTGAAATTGTTCTCGATCCTACCTTAACCTGGGATTCAATAAGCGGAGCAGGACGCTATACAATCCAAATTGCTCCTAATCAGGATTTTTTAGATGCCTATACCTATGAAACTAATGTGGCAAGTTACAACATAACTGGTTTGGCATTTGGCCAGGATTATTATTGGAGAGTGAATGCACGTCATGCTGGTGGTGTTTCTGACTGGTCTCCTGCTTTCAAATTTAACACAATTAGTACGGTAGTTTTAACCGCACCTGCTAACAATGCAACTGAAGTTGCCCGCGTGCCACGTTTTACCTGGGAAGAGATCCACGGAGCACAAAAATATATGGTTGCCCTTGATAAAGCACCCGATTTTCCAAATGGAGAAATTGAAGTTGTGGAACATAACTTCTGGCAACATATGTTTATGCTCGATCCGCTTGCAACTTACTACTGGCGCGTGAAAGCAATTCAAGGCCTGGATTCAACAGCCTGGAGCGAAACCTGGAGTTTTACAACAGCTAACGAAACGTCTGTTGAAGAACAATTTCAACAGGCTTTCAAGCTCTATCCAAACCCTGCCAACGATTATATTCAATTAAAAATTGAATCGGCAAACTTCCAACAGGCTCGTCTGGAAATTTACAATATCATTGGCAGTAAAGTATATGAACAGGAAATAAGTTTTGGAATTGATAAACAATTGATTACAATTCAACTCGAAGACTTTAAGTCAGGATTGTATTTTGTGAAATTAATCCATGACTCAAATGCCTTCACGCAAAGGCTTATCATTGAATAGTTTTTCAGATAAATTACTTACAAACACCTGTTGATATTCATTCAGCAGGTGTTTTTTTTATCTATCTTATAACAAAACTGATTGATAAGTTGAACTCCATTTTGCCAAACCTAAGATGAATTAAATTTCCAAGCTTAATACCATTTCGCGAGGCAGATACTCACATCTCAAAACTTAGGGAAACAAATTTACAGAGCCTATCACTTTCAGTGAAACACAGTTGGATTGTGTAAACCGGCTAATCCTAAGCTTTACCTATAGAAATTAAACCGCTTTCCAAAACCAAAACTAATGTAAAACGTCAGGAAAAATTTCTGGTCTTTATTGTCAGCAAGGATTGTAACTCCCTGCGGATAGAATTCGAATGCCGCACCTACTTCTGCAGCCTTAATCTGAGTTTTTATGTAGCCAAACTCAAAATTCAGACCTGATTTGAAATACAATCCAGGACGAAGTGAAATTTCACCCAGCCCCTTTGTAAATGGAGCTCTGCCATAGATATCATGCGTTGAAGTTGAATTTTCGTTATAACGTTTGGTGTCAATCACAAGATTACCGTTTACACCTTGCTCAATATTGATCACAAAATAATAGTAAGGCTTTTGAAAGGCAATACTAGCCCCGCCTTCGAGCAACCACCTCAATTCAATACCACCCCAATAAGGCTTTTGATTCAATAGCTTTTTCACACCATAACCACCACGCAAAATAAAAACATCATTCAGTTTTCCATAAACATACCTTTTCGAATTATTGTAATATGGATTAATGAGTTTCACCTGCTTAGGTGATTTCATGGTCAATAACTCAATATTTAAAAGGGTAGTTGTGAAAGCGTTTTTATTACGCCCGGGTTTATAACTCATTGCAAAACCCAGGTTATGCGCTGTTACATTACCGGTTCGTTCCCGATTATAAATAATTTGTTCGGCCACATCATCCAACTCATCATTTTGAAGATCCTGACCAAAAATAACTCCTGAAAAAACCAGGAGTAAGATCAATAAATAAATTGAGGCCTGCTGCATGATTAAATTATTAAAACAGCGGACACCGGACCAAAAAGCCCGACCAATTAATAGCGTGTTTCGCGCTGAAATTTATGCGATTCACCATAAGCAGCACATTTACTTGTCGATTTGCAAGAAGTAGCTGCAAGTGATACGGCAAAAACAAATAAAATTAGGACAGCAATTTTTTTCATACCTTAGCGGAAGTTAATTATCCATTACAAAATTTGTTACAAAGTAACATATAATCTTTTAAAGAACAAAAAACAAAGTTTAATATTGTTCAAATAAGAAAGATATGCCGGTCAAACCCGAGATTGATGACAGTTGGTATAAAGTGTTGCAGCCTGAATTTGAAGCACCCTATTTTAGTGAACTCAAAAGTTTTTTAAAGGAGGAGATGTCGCAATATTCTATCTTTCCACCAGCTAAATTGATTTTTAATGCCTTCAACAAAACACCACTACCTGCAGTAAAAGTAGTTATCCTGGGTCAGGATCCTTATCATGGTCCAGGGCAAGCACACGGGTTGGCATTCTCAGTACCGGATGGTATAAAACCTCCGCCAAGTCTGGTAAATATCTATAAGGAACTGGCGTCCGATCTGGGGATCACAGCTCCAAAAACCGGTAATTTAGAGAAATGGGCAGCTGAGGGTGTTCTCTTACTCAACACCTCCTTAACAGTGCGATCGGGCAAGGCAGCCTCCCATGCCGGCAAAGGATGGGAAAAATTTACTGATGCGGCAATTAAAGCTGTTTCCGAATTTCGTGCCGGCGTAGTATTTATGCTTTGGGGAAATCATGCGATCAGTAAAGAGCAATTAATTGACACTTCTAAACACTTGGTTCTTAAAACAGTACACCCCTCTCCACTTTCTGCTTCGAGAGGCTTTTTGGGTTGCAGACATTTTTCGAAAGCCAATCATTATCTTGAAAATATTGGCCTCCTTCCTGTGAACTGGCACCTGGATACCTAAAGTTACTGAGATATTGCAATACAAAATTGTTCAATCAAAAATTTTGTACCTTGCGCCGATTAAATTAAAAAACAAATATATGCGTAAACAGTTTATTATCACCACAATGCTGGTGATGGGTCTTCTGACTCTTCAGGCCGGTGGTTATCAGGTGCGCCTACAAAGCAACAGGAGCACAGGTATGGGTCTTACGGGTACTGCCTTACAAATGGGAGCCACTTCAATGTTCTATAATCCAGGTGCTTTGGCGATGATGCAAACCAAAACCGACTTTGCACTGGGTGCAAGTGGAATTATTTCGCGGATCAGCTTTCAGAAATTTGAATCAGATCATATTGCTGAAACAGATAACAGCATGAGTACTCCATTTTATTTTTATGGTGCCGGTAAGATCAATGAGAAATGGTCCGTAGGCCTGGCTGTATATACACCTTATGGCAGTTCCTCCAAGTGGGAAGACAACTGGGCTGGCAGATTGCTCATTCAGAATATTTCCTTACAGGCTATTTACTTTCAACCCACAGTTGCGTATAAGATAAGCGATAAACTTGGCATTGGTGCTGGACTTGTTTATGCAACAGGGAAAGTTGAATTACAAAAGGGTTTGAATTATGGTGCTGACAGTTATGTGAAACTAGAAGGCAGCACATCCAATATTGGCTTTAATGCCGGCTTGTACTATAATGCCAGCGAGAAGCTTTCGCTTGGTTTGAATTATCGTTCAGAAATTATGATGGAAATCACTGGCGGCGATGCTACCTTTAATGTTCCAATCGCTGTGGGAGCCAATATTCCAAATGAAAACAAATTCGATGCAGCACTTCCTATGCCTGCCAATCTTGATTTTGGGGTATCCTATCAGGCAACAGAAAAACTACTCTTATCAGCCGAAATTAATTATGTGATGTGGAGTACTTATAAGGAGCTTGAATTCAAATTTGAAGAAAAAGGGGAGCTTTTAAACTCAAAGAACCAGCGCGATTATAAGGACACCTTTATTCCAAGAATTGGTGCCGAATACGTTTACAGCGACCTGCTCACATTTCGTATTGGCGGATACTATGATCCCAGCCCGACAAACGAAAAATATTTTACCCCCGAAACGGTAAGTCTCAACAATCTGGCTTTTACTTTAGGTTTAAGTATTACACCTTCGGAAAAGCTGAGTATTGATTTATCCTACTTGCAGATAAATGGTTTGCAGGCTACTAAAACCTATGAACCTGATCAGTTTGGTGGCACTTACAAATCAGCTGCTTATATCCCGGGTATTGGTGTGTCGTATCGTTTCTAATCTTAAAAAATTGACAATATGAAATTGAGAATATTATTTGTATTGGTTGCTGCCGCCACGATGTGGGCCTGTCAACCAGAAATAAACGAATTTGAACCAACAAAGGGAAATGCAGATTTCTCTGTCTATATGTCAGCCGGCAACTCGCTCACTGCAGGCTATGCAGGCGGTGCCTTATACCGTTCAGGACAGGAAAATTCCTACACGGCTATCCTGGCCAAACAGTTTGAAGCAGTTGGTCGTCAGGGAGCCTTTAAAATCCCTTACATTAACAGCGAAGATGGAGTTGGAAATCATGGGGCTAGCCTGAGAACAAAGCTCGTAATGGGTTTTTCAACTGACTGCCTCGGAAACACTTCATTGGCACCTGTTCCGGCTAATCCAAATGCCACCCAACAGGAGCTGGCTATCTTGCTTGGTACAAGTGTTGCTGCCGAAGGACCTTTTCATAATATCGGTGTTCCGGGAGCAAAAGTCACTCATTTACTTGCTCCGGGTTATGCCAGCCTGAATCCTTTCTATGCCAGATTTGCCAGTGATGCATCTAATGCCGTAATCGATGAAATTGGAGTAGTGCAACCTACTTTCTTCACCCTTTGGATTGGGAATAATGATGTATTAACCTATGCCCTGGCTGGTGGAGCAGCGGATGAAATCACTGCTGTTGAAACCTTTGCTGCAAGTATGGAAGCCGTCATCGGCACTTTTAAAACTACTGCAACAGCTGGTGCCATTGCCAATATCCCCGATATCACTGATCTTCCCTATTTCACTACCGTTCCTTATAATCCAATTGTATTGCAGGATCAGGCATTGGTTGATCAACTCAATACCGGATATGCACAATACAATGCCGCAATGGACCAATTTGGTCTGCCCCATCGAATCAGCTTTAAATTAGGAGCTAACCCAATGGTGATTCAGGATCCAACCATTCCAACTCCTCCAGGTTATGAGATGTTGCGCATCAGGCAAATCAATGAAGCGGAACTCGTACTACTCTCCATCCCACAAGATTCGCTGAAATGTGGATACTGGGGAAGCATGAAACCCGTTCCCGGGCAGTTTATCATTACACACGATGAAAAATCTGAGATTGATGCTGCCATCGTTGCCTATAACCAGATTATTGAGACAGCTGCCCAAAATCACGATCTGGCCCTGGTAGATATGAACGAACTTTTAAACCAGGGATCAACTACCGGAATCAAAATGGATGGTGTACTTTTCACCACTGAATTTGTAACCGGAAATGCTTTCTCAACAGATGGAGTTCACCTCACACCACAGGGTAATGCACTGGCCGCCAACACCTTTATTGATGCGATCAATAAAAAATACAATGCCAGGGTTCCAAAAGTTAGTGTCACAGATTATGAAGCTGTAAGATTGCCTTAAGCAAACACTAAAAAACCGGCTACTGTGAAATTTGTGCGGTAGCCGGTTTTTTTAATTTTTCAATCCAAAATGAAAAAACTCATTTTTGCCACCAACAACCAGCACAAACTACAAGAAATCAATGCTATTCTGGGTAACCAATTTCAAGTACTCAGTCTTGCCGAAATTGATTTTCACGATGATGTCCCTGAAACATCTCCAACAATTAAAGAAAATGCGATCCAAAAAGCTCGCTATATCTTCGACCTTACAACCGAAAATTGCTTTGCTGATGATACCGGACTTGAGGTAGCAGCACTTGATGGCAGGCCCGGTGTTTTTTCGGCAAGATATGCAGGTGCAAAGGCCAGCTATCAGGACAATGTGGATAAACTGCTCGTTGAAATGAAAGATAAACAAGACCGAAACGCTTGCTTCAAAACGGTGATAGCATTATTTTGGGAGGAACAATTGCATCTCTTCGAAGGAAAAATCTGCGGACAAATCCTTATGCAACCTACTGGAATAGGTGGTTTTGGCTACGATCCTGTATTTGTTCCGGATGGCTACCAACAAAGTTTTGCAGAAATGCCTGCCGAATTAAAAAACAAGATCAGTCACAGAGCCCTTGCCACACAAAAACTTATTAGCTTTTTGCAAAAACAATAGCACTCAGGAGCAGATATTCTCCAATGCCATATCAAATAGTTTTGCCAAACTAATCCCCATAAATTCAGCTTGCTGAGGCAAGATACTCGCTTCAGAAATCCCAGGAACAATATTTACTTCAATAAAGAAAAGCTCATCCGAAGTAAGGATAAAATCAAACCGAACGAAACCTTTACACTCCAGAATGGGATACAATTGCGCAGCCGTTGATTTGATCCAGAGCTCATCTTCCTCACTGATAGGTGCTGGCGTAATTTCGTCTGCCATTCCCTTGGTATATTTGGCTTCGTAATCAAAAAATTCATTCTTGCTTACAATTTCCGTTAATGGAAAAACTATCAAGCGTTTGTTATTCTCCATCACCCCACAGGCGATTTCTCGCCCCTGAACAAAAGCTTCGGCCAAAGCCTGATGATCCTCCTTTAATGCCGTTTGGATTGCATTTTTGAATTCTTCCGTCTTCTTCACCTTTGTGATTCCCACGCTCGACCCGCCATTATTGGGTTTTACAAAAACCGGCAATCCACCTAAAAACGAGATGATCTGATCTGAATCATAGGTTTCGCCCGCATTGATCAAAACCGACTTAGCCACTCTATAGCCATGCGATTGCACTACCCGCTTGCAAAAATCCTTATGAAAAGTAAGGGCCGAGGTCGTGTGTCCGGATGAAGTATAAGGAATACCAAGCAAATCGAAATAACCGGTCAATATTCCATTTTCGCCCGGGTTTCCGTGGATCGCGTTAAAAACAGCATCAAAAACTATCTTTCGATCGTTGTAAATAAAACTAAAATCATCTTTATCAATAGCAGCTTCTTCACCATTATCGAAGAGTACCGCCCACTTTTTCTTTGAAATCAAAACAAGAAATCCCTGGTATTTATCCTTGTTGAGATTTGCCAGCACAACCCTCCCGCTTTTCATCGAAATATCAAACTCCCCGGAATCACCCCCGCAAACAACTGCAATAATTTTCATAATTTCATTTACATTATAGACTTATACTACGCTTTTAACACAAACAAAAAGCTGTAATAAAATAGCTATCTTTGCCGCCAATAGACAATAAATACAGGCTGTTGTAGTTTTTAAGACAACTTATTGCTTAGTCAGGCTAAATTATAAAAAAATGAAGGCTTTCGGTTTTCTTTTCAAAAAGAAATTCTATCTGCATCTCGCCATCATCCTACTGTTAAGTATTTTATTGATCTGGATGATTTTTCGGTCGCTCGACAAATACACCCGACATGGCGAAGTGTATATCGTTCCTGATTTCACCGGACAGGCTCTTCAGGTGATTCAAGATCAATATGCCGGACTTTTCAATTTTGTTTTGCTTGATAGTGTTTACATCAAAGATTTACCCAAAGGTTCTGTCTTTCAGCAAGACCCACTGCCCGGCTCAAAGGTTAAAGCCGGTCGAAACATATATTATGTTAAAGTAGCTGTAATGCCTGAGCAGGTGATCATGCCAAATTTGAGAAATCTCTCAATCCGACAGGCTATGGTACTACTTGAGAAAGAAGGACTTAAGGTAAATCAATTGCTTTATATTGATCATTTCGCAAAAAATGCAGTAATAGAGCAACAATATCAGAATGAAGTAATAGAGCCCGGCACTCCCATTTTTAAAGGACAGGCTATCGAGCTCATACTTGGAAACGGAAATACTAGAGACACGCTCACGCCCATGCCATTCCTAACGGGAATGTTGCCAGCGCAGGTAAAACAGACTTTGTTCAGGGCGGGATTAAATCCGGGTGAGTTTTATTTTCTGGATCAGGATTCTGCTTCTTCCAGGGTATTCCGCAGCTCCCCATCTTCATTACCAGGTAGTTACGCTCCTTTAGGAAAAAAGGTTGATATTTGGTTCCGATCCGAAAAAACCTTCAATTTTGAAGACCTTATCTTGCAAATGCAGTCGGACAGTTTAAGTCGCGACAGCCTTCAACAATTAATCAACGAAATTTATCACTTTGAATAAAATGGCAATTAAAAGTCAATTTATATCCGCAATTTTAATTTTTTTGATAGGGCAAACTGCTACACCGCTTTATGCACAGGAAGTAGTGAGTGGCCTTGCCGTCAATCCTGCATATCAGAATCAAAATGCGGTGCTATCTAAAGGCAATGAAGGAGAAATCACCCTTCACCTTCCCTTTTTCGAAGATTTTTCAACAACAAAAGTCAATACAGATCAGCTCAAATGGCCAGCCAATGCAGTTTTCATTAATGCAGACTTTCCTTATCTGCCACCAAACCACCATGCTGCAACATTTGATGTGCTGGACGGGCAGGGAAAAGTTTATGAAAATGCCTCCATCAGGCCTTTCATTGCCGATGTGTTAGAATCTGCACTTATCCGGCTCGATTCTGTATTCGAACCCACACAACAATCTTTGAGCCCGGCTGATTCTGTATATTTCAGCTTTTACTATCAACCTCAGGGAAGAGGAGATAAACCTGAGGCCCACGACAGTCTTGTTTTGCAATTTGGTTATCCAAATGGCGAACTTCAATTCGACTTTATTGACTCTACAAAGGTTTGGGTGGACGACTACCTGCTGGCCAACAATATTGATTCTATTTTTCCTTTAGATACGCTTTATGCTCCCTTTGGTTGCGACACAAATCTTTATTGGATCAGCAACCGGATACTCACCTGGGGTGATGAGGTTACCTTGCCCTGTGATTCGGTTTTTAAGCCGGCAGTTAATTGGGAAACCGTCTGGGCCATGCCGGGAATGTCGCTCGATTCCTTTTATTTTTACAATCAGGCTTATTTCAAACAGGTTTTGATACCGGTTACGGATACGTCCTATTTTAATGAGCGATTCCAGTTCAGGTTTTACAATTATGGAAGCATTTCCGACAACACATTACCCTCCAATCGAAGTAATGTAGATCAATGGAATATTGATCTGATCAGGCTTGATCGCAACCGCAGCCAAGCCGACACAAGCTATCCGATGATCAGCTTTTCGGAGCGGGCACCTTCGTTCCTGCGCAGGTATCAGGCGATGCCTTACAAACAATATCGCTCTGACCCTACAAATGCTGTGAAACCAAGCATTGAGCTTTTCATCACAAACCTGGACAATGTCACGCATAATACCACATACGAATACAGCGTAAAACAAATCGCTGGCAATCAAAATTTTGATTATTACGGCGGGAATTGTAACCTGGATCCCTTCAGCACAAATGGTTTTCAAACCTGTGAGACTGGTTGTGGTGCTGCCCATGCCTGCCCGAACATTCAATCTTTGTTTTCGCTCGATTTTGATCGTGATTCCACCTCCTATCAAATCACACATTATGTCAGCGACTCAACTTATCAGCCACCGCTTGTTGATTCTATTACCTATCAGCAGGGCTTTTACAACTATTTTGCCTACGACGACGGAACACCAGAATTAGGTTATGGACTGGAACCAGCCAGTGCACATATGGCTGTACAATTCAAAATGGTTGTGCCCGACACTTTAAAAGGTGTTCAAATGCTTTTCAACAGAACCTTGAACAATACTAATAATAAGTTTTTTGACATCGTGGTGTGGAAAGATAATAACGGAATGCCTGGTGAAGAAGTTTACAGGCTAGTAAGACAGCGTCCGCAATGGAGCGATAATATGTATGAATTTCATTTATATGAATTTCCTGATCCTGTTATCATGAATGGGATATTTTATATTGGTCTGATGCAGGAAGAAATGGGAAGCATCAACATCGGATTTGATGCCGCATTGGATAATAGTCAGTATAATTTTTACCGCTCTGATGATCAATGGAGAAACAGCATAATACCCGGATCAATTATGCTGCGTCCGGTGGTTGGAGCATCCTATTATATCGACATTCCGGAAGTTGATAATCCAGAAGAATTTGTTTTGAATTGCTATCCCAATCCCGCACAAAATTATGTGCAGCTCAGTCTGACAGGCTTAGTTCCTGATCATCAAACCAAAATACTTTTTTATGATGTTACAGGCCGTGTTGTTCATGAACAAAACTGGCAAGACAAAATTTCGATTTCAGGCTTTAAGAAAGGATTATTATTTGTTCGGATCATACATCAAAACAGGCCAGTTGCCACTCAAAAATTAGTGATTACACCCTGATATGGAATACACAATAACCGATGAAAACAATTCGGAACAACTGGAAGAAAACAACGAACTTTACGAGCATTTTCGCTTTGTGGCCGACAAAGGACAGGCTTTGCTAAGGGTTGACAAATTCCTGATGAACAGAATAGAAAATGTTTCGAGAAATAAGATTCAGCAAACAGCCAAAGCAGGTAATATTCATGTAAATGGAACTGTTGTAAAGCAAAATTACAAAGTAAAACCTGATGATGTAGTTGCGGTTGTGTTTTCGTATCCACCGCGTGAAATTGAAATTATCCCCGAAAATATTCCGCTGGAAATTGTTTATGAAGATGAAGATGTGATTGTGATTAATAAACAATACAATCTTGTTGTACATCCCGGCCATGGCAATTATTCAGGAACCTTATTGAATGCACTGGCCTATTATTTTCAGGAGACTTCGCAGGAGCTTGAAAATGGTTTTGGTTATCTCGCCCATCGCATCGACAAAGACACAACCGGTTTGCTATTGGTAGCTAAAACCGAACTCGCTCAGGCAGTATTGGCCCGGCAGTTTTTTGAGCATACGATCGAACGAAAATATCAGGCCATAATCTGGGGTTCGCCAAAAGAAGAAAACGGAACAATAACCGGACACATAGGCCGTAGCCTGAAAAACAGGAAGGTAATGGATGTTTTTGCAGACGGAAGTCATGGAAAAGAAGCCATTACGCATTATCGGGTTCTGGAACATTTTGGATACGTTACTTTAGTGGAATGTCAGCTGGAAACAGGGCGCACCCACCAGATCAGGGCTCATATGCAACATCTTGGGCATCCACTATTCAATGATGCCTGGTATGGTGGTGATAAAATTTTAAAGGGAACTTCGTTTACCAAATACAAGCAGTTTATCGAAAATTGTTTCAAAATCCTGCCACGCCATGCCCTACATGCCAAATCGCTTGGCTTTATTCATCCTACAAGCGGTAAACAGCTTTTCTTCGATAGTGATCTGCCACAAGATATGCAGAGCTTGATCGAAAAATGGCGTAATTATACGTCTTCCAGAAATACGGAAGAAATATAACTAAGGTCTGCTGAAAAACACCTAACACATTGATATAATTTAAGTTGCCATTTATTGTATTGTGGTTTCCGCAAGGTATTTATGAGAAATCATCTAAAATCCATGCAGTACAGTGTAATATTTGAATCAAGCTACTTCGTTAAAGTCTATTCTGAACTTAAAAATGTCAACAACAATGTGTTGGCTAGCCTGTTGCACGCCATCTTCTGTGTTGCCTGCGACTCGAAGTGTATCGATACATCTTCGTCTTGTCGCCTCGAATCTGGCATACGACAGACTTTTTCAGCAGACCCTAACTAACACATTTATTTTATCAACAGCACTTTATGCATTTCTGTCTGATCTTCTGTGATCACATGAAGAAAATGGATTCCTATTTGATGATTTATAGGGCTGATAACCAATTTGTTATCCGCTTTTACGGTCGAAATATCAATTTCCCGTCCTCTCAGGTCAAACAAAATCAATTGCGGATTCTCCGGAAATTCCTTTCCAAAATCCAGGGTAAAGCTTGAGGTAACCGGATTGGGATAAATGCTGCCCGAAACTTCGATATAATCCTCCAAAATTAATGTATCACTCACTGACTCATTGGACACCACCAGCCTTACATCAAAATTTCCTGAACGAGGAAAAGTAATCATTCCCGGATCTTTTTGGGTCGATTGCTCAGGTTGTCCTCCTTCGAAAAACCATTCATAATCCAAAATATTTCCTGAGGACAAATTTGTAAAACCCACTTCCTGTCCCACGATAATATTTCTATGCTGTGACATAAAATACGCTGTCAACACTTCTGGATCATAGCCCATACCTGACAAACGCATCACCCCTGTTTGTTCAGGATCGAGCCAGGGTGCCAGCTGCTCGTTGGCTAAGGTGCCATTTTTATTCCACGAAAAAGAGAATTTGCCAAAATAATCAGGCGTTAAAGGCGAATCACAAGATGCCAGGCCTCCTGTTAATGTTCCAATTATCAATTCGTTATCATCAAACAAAGGAGAACCCGATGAACCTCCTTCGGTTACTCCATGTCCATTCTCAGTTTCGGCCCACACTACGCGCCAATAGGGTGCATCCGGATTTTCACTGCCCCCCTGATAAGCAGTCGAAAGTGGCGTTTCTGTGTAGGAAGAAATCTTTTTGATATCCCCATCAGGATGGTGAATCGCATGACCGGAAGCCGTGGCCACGTTCTCTCTGTTCCATCCATTAAAAAAGGGTCGGTAATGTTGCGGAACATCCTGCAGAAGAGATAACAGCTTAAAATCTGAGTCAACAGAAACATCATCTTCAGATTGTGCAAGCAAGCGGGCTCCTGTAAGGGTTTGATAGACAGGTGCTGTTTCTGGATTTTCGCAACCTTCAGCTTCATAATTAAAAGCAAAAATCCATTGGGCATAGTCCGCTTCCGTGGCATTTTGACCACAATGATTGGCAGTTAAAAAAAGGGGAGCAAAATCTCTTCGCGTATTATTAATCAGGCTACCTGAACAATAAAACAAGCCTGAGCCTTTTTTCACAAGAACCCGTGCTACACCTTGTTTTTGATTTACCAGCGAGGCACCTTCTTCACAATTTACATTCACTTCACAATCGCCGGATGTACCAAAACCAAAAGCATCCTTATAAAGCACACCTATCTCATCCAGAGCCAGATATACCGCATTTGTATCCTCCACCGTCAGCTCAAAAACGAATTGATCACCATAAACCGGTCCGTAAGTCAATGGCAAACTGTCGGAAACAGTTATCTCCTGAAACTGTTTTTTGTTACCATTTGAAAGTTCAACAACAAAATTCGCATTCGCTGCCTTCAAATCCTTATCAAAATAGAACACCAACGGTGATTGGCTTCCGTTGTTAATCAGGAGCTGCCATTGATACAATTTTTCCCCAGCTAAAAAATACCACCCAGAATTACTTTTAGTGCTCAACTCCGTATTTTGGGTATATCCTATCCTTAAAGGGAATTCATTTGCTTCATGATTTCCCAATTGGCGAACTGAACTTACCTTATGCACTATAGGAGCAGGATGCTGCTGATTGATTGATTGCCCAAGACTAATCTTCAGCAGAAAAGAATTAAATACAAACACAACAAAAACAATAGCAAATCCGGATATTCCCGCAGGTTTTATCTTTAAATTTAATACTCTATTACTTTTAAATTTAGGCACACTTATTAGCATTAGTCTTTCATTTCTGCAGTGATGGGGATGCGGACATCATTCTGATAGGCTACCACAAATGCATCGTGTATTCCTCTGTTTCTCATTATATTGGCATAATTTAGTGCAGCCTTGAAACTAGAGAAACTACCTGTAGAATAGCGATAGATCCCCTGATGCTTGTTCTCAACAACAGGATAATCGAAACTTACATTGGGATAAATTTTACTGATATGACTAATCTGTTCGCGTTTGGCCAAAACCTGAACCCGAAATTCAAAAGTCTTTGATTTTTGTGCCGACTCCAGCTCAAGTACTGGAACAACAGCGGGTTCAACAGTTTCCGGATTATCTGATTTTTTTACCTCAAACCGGTCGTATTCAACCACTTCGACCGGACCAACAGGTGAAATCCCGCTTTGAGAAGGTTTAGGTTTAATCCTTTTACTTCCGGAGCCCAACTGATACGCAATTCCAATATGCGTAAAAAACAGTATCTCCTGCTTAAAACCATCGGCATAATAGTCCAGATCATCTGATAATACGGTATGAATTGAACTATTGAAATCAAGGCTCAAATTGTCTGACAAAGCATACTTTAATCCCAAAGCCACCGGAACTACCATGCCGCCTGATTTAAAGGTTGCGCCGGCGGTATTACTGTTATTTTCAACTATTATGTTCTGTGTCTGGCTGTCTCTCAGGGTACCTTTCCAGTCGCCGAAATGCAAACCCAGTGTGGCATACAGGTTAAGGTTGCGCTTGTTGTATCCCCAAAATAAATTCGACATATTCAAAAATCCGTGTATCCCAATTTCGAATATCCGACCATTGTACTCCAGATTTGCAGCTGTACCATCCAAAAAATTATCCTTCACGGAGTGAAGGCCTGATCTGTGCAGGCTAAATCCAAGACCAAATCGCTCGTCAAAATGTCTTCGGGCTATCATCTGACCCGAAAAACTCGTTTCTCCTGAAAATTTCTGAAAAAAGTTTTTCCGACTGATATCTCCATAATACTGACCAAATCCCAATTGAAAGCCAAACTCCCAAGCTGGTATAGGAGACTCATATACACGACCACCCGATTGCGATTTCAACTCAGGAAGAACTAAAACAAAAAGTAATAAAAGAAATATTGTTCTATTAATCAGGCTCATTGCATAAACTATTTCTTGTATTGGCGGCCACAATACTCGATCAGGTATTCACTGGCACTCCCATAACCCAGATCATAGGATTTTTTCCAATCGGCACAAGCCTCATCCGTTTCTTCCAGATAATATCTTGCAACTCCTCTGTTAAAATAGTTCTTTACCCAGTTGGAATAGTCCATTACCTTTGAGGGTTTCAAATCAATTGCTTTATCAAAATAGGATACTGCGTCTCTATACAAGCCTGATTTACTCAGCGAATTACCCAGGTAAGCATACAACATAAAATCATCTGCATTTGGATTTTCCTCCAGGGCTTTGTAAAAAGCTTCTGTAGCACCAAGGTAATCGCCTATCTGATAACGGAGCACTCCCCAATTGTAATTTGAGGTGTAAGCTGTGGATGCATTTTCAACCGGCACATAATAAGATCTTGAATCCTCAATAAAGCTGCGAAAAGTTGCAAAAGGGATCTCATAGAAATAATTGTCGAACAAACGAGTCCAGTTATCAGGAGAAGTTTGCATTTTGATCAGGTTTTCATTTCTGTAGGTATCAATCATTTTGAATCGGACAACCTCTTTCTCACCTGATTTTATTGGATAAACAGCAAAAATCATATTTCGATCGTTAACAACTCTTCCGGATCTTATATCCTGTATCCTACGAATAAACAAATCCAATGAAAATCCGGTTTTACTTCGCGGAAATGATTTCATTGCTCCTGTTGCATACTTTTGCAATCCGCTATGTCGGCCTGACACCATCGTTTCGTCAAAATTTCTAATTTCATCCACCAGATAACATTCCAGATCAACAAGATACATAGTGTTGAATGTGAGATCGTCCGGAAGTAACTCAAACAGTTTCTCACTACGAAAAACATAAAATGCTAAGGAGTTATAACTTTTCCATCCTTTTGCCAGATAGTCAAATTCAAACTCACCATCTTTATACTTTCTGATCAACATATTATACTGTTTTTCGTCGATCATTATTTTTCTGAGTTCGATCGAAGTAAAATTCTCCAGGCCAAGTGCATCAACAGCCGGTTGACGGGTAGTATTTGTCCGGCTGTCAGTATAAGGAATTCTGTTTTCGCTGTAAGCCCACTTGCCATTATCCTGCAACGACCAGCCTATTGCGTGTTTGATTTCAGATTGAACCGGGCTTATTATGGAGAAATTCTGTAACTCATATTCATCAACTTCTTGTTGAGCAACAAGTTGAATCGAAATCGCAATCAGAAAAAAGAATAAAAAGTGCTTCATGGCGATTGGTAAGCTGAGTTAGTACGTGATTAATTACTTCAAAATTAGTAAAAACATTTAACAAGGCTAAAATAATGATTTAACTACTATTTGAATTATATCATCAATACTTTTATTCCAGAACTTATTAACACTTCTGACACCGGTAAATTATTCCTACCTAAAAGCCCAAATGCAAAATAATTTGATTTATAGCGGCATCCAATCCTTCAGGATTTTTTCCACCAGCTGCTGCCAGGCCAGGTTGGCCTCCTCCCCCGCCCTGAATTTGTTTAGCAGCCTCTCTAATCAAATTGGCAGCATTCCATGATTTTTCTGTAACTAACTGATCTGAAATAAATAAACACAATACTGGTTTATCCTTATTCACACTTCCAAGAACAGCCACCAGCCTTTCAGCCGATGAACGCATAGCTGCTGCAATCTGTTTTAGCTGATCCATTGAGGCATCGGAAATTTTTTCAGTAACAAGCTTAATTCCATCAATTTCTTTAGCCTTATGCAGCAGGTTTTTCGCTTCCGTATTGGCTTTTTCGATTAACAAATCTTCTAATTCCTTGTTTATTCTAACAAGTTGCTGATTCAATTGAGCAACCCCTTTGACAATATCACCGGTACTTTTCACAATTTCCTTGATTTGCTCCAGCTTATCCTGCATATCAATAACATACTGCTCGGCTACTTCACCGGTAATAGCTTCCAGGCGACGCACTCCTGATGCTATTGCTCCTTCCGAAACAATTTTGAACAGTCCGATTTGTCCTGTTGCTTTTACATGAGTTCCACCACAAAGCTCAACTGAATAAGAACGATCGAATGAAATCACGCGTACGTTCTCACCGTATTTTTCACCAAACAAGGCCATGGCACCCATTTGTTTCGCATCATTGATTGGCACATTTTCCAGTGTTTCATTAGGAATATCAGCCCTTATTCTTTCATTAACAATTCGTTCTACTTCCCTGATTTCTTCTTTTGTCATCTTCCCGAAATGGCTAAAATCAAAACGCAAACGTTCTGCATCTACCAGAGAACCTTTCTGCTCGACATGTGTTCCAAGGACCTGACGCAAAGCAGCATGCATCAAATGTGTTGCACTGTGATTGTTAGCAGTGCGCAGGCGAAGCTCGGAATTTACTTTTGCAGTAAATACCATTTCAGGTTTTTCAGGTAGTTGAGCACTTATATGAATGATCAGGTTATTCTCTTTAATGGTGTTGATGATTGCAATCTCTTCATGATCAGACACCAGCACTCCAATATCTCCAACCTGACCACCTGATTCAGCATAAAATGGTGTTTGATCCAAAACAATCTCGAAATGCTTTTTCTTTTTCGTCTCAACTTCCCTGTACTTAACAATCCGAGCTTGCACCTCCAGTTGTGTATAGCCCACAAATCGGGTTGTTTGGCTGGTTTCATTCACAATCACCCAATCACCGGCAGCTACTGCAGCAGCATTTCTGGAGCGGTTTTTCTGTTCTTCCAAATGCTTTTGAAATCCTGCCATATCTACATCCAACCACTTTTCGCGAGCCAGTATTTTGGTCAAATCAACCGGAAAACCATAGGTGTCGAATAATTCAAAGGCAAAAGCCCCATCTATAGTTTTAAGATTAACATTTTGCTCAGTGTAGGCCTCAAAGCGTTTAATACCATGCGAAAGAGTGCGCAAAAATGACTGCTCCTCTTCAAAAATAACTTTTGTAACCAGTTCCTGTTGTTGCTTGATTTCAGGAAATGTATCGCTTAACTGATCAACAAAAACAGGTAACAATTTATGTACGAAAGGTTCCTCAACATTCAAAAAAGTAAACCCATAACGCACAGCTCTTCGCAATATCCTTCTGATTACATAACCGGCACCTGTATTAGCCGGCAACTGACCATCGGCAATGGTAAAACTTACCGCTCTCAGATGATCAGCAATCACGCGCATGGCAATGTCTCTTTTCTTATCCTGACCATAATGACTATTAGTGATCTTTGCAATTTCCTGAATCAAAGGCTGAAATATGTCGGTATCATAATTTGATTTTTTATTTTGCAATACCATTGTCAAACGCTCAAATCCCATCCCGGTATCCACATGTTGAGCCGGAAGTTTCTGCAAACCTCCGTTGGCCAGGCGATTAAATTCAATAAAAACAAGGTTCCAGATTTCAATCACCTCTGGATGATCCTGATTAACAAGCAAGGCTCCGTCTGTTTCTTTTCGTTCCGAATCATCCCTGATGTCAACATGAACCTCAGAACAAGGGCCGCAAGGACCTGTTTCACCCATTTCCCAGAAGTTATCCTTCTTGGACCCAAACAAAATTCTGGACTCTTCAATATGTGATTTCCAAAAATTTAATGCCTCATTGTCTTTTTGAAGACCATCCTGATCATCACCACCAAAAACAGTCACATACAAGCGCGATTTATCAATTTTAACCACTTCGGTTAAATATTCCCAGGCAAATTCAATAGCTTCCTTCTTAAAATAATCGCCAAACGACCAGTTACCAAGCATTTCGAACATGGTATGATGATAGGTATCATAGCCCACCTCTTCCAAATCGTTATGCTTGCCTGACACCCTCAAACATTTCTGAGTATCAGCGACTCTGCTATATTTTGCTGTTTCATTTCCCAAAAAAATATCTTTAAACTGATTCATCCCGGCATTGGTAAACATCAATGTTGGATCATTTTTAACAACGATAGGTGCAGACGAAACCGTGGTATGCTGTTTGCTACGAAAAAAGTCAAGAAAGCTCTTCCTTATTTCAGATGATTTCATAATGAGGCAGTTATTAACAATATTTAGTTTAAAACCTTTATAATAAAGCTTGCAAAGTTAGCCGAAATAATTAATTTTGCCTCAGTACTCAAATAAGTTGGGTTGTTTTTGTAAAGCACAATAGAATTAATGGCGGAACCAAAATATATTTTCAATCACAAAACGCTTTCGTACGAAAAGTATCAGCCTGGATGGCGACAACGGATGATGCGTTTCTTTTCCTACTTACTTGCAACAGCTGCCTTTGCACTGGTGTTTGTAGTGGCAGCGTTTTATTTTTTAGGATCGCCAAAAGAGCGCATTTTGCATCGTGAACTATCTTTTATGAATTTGCAATATCAAATTCTTACAGAAAGACTCGAATCCATGGAGTCGCTCTTAGCCGAGATGCAAGAGCGCGATGATAATATTTACAGGGTCATCTTTGAAGCTGAACCCATTCCAAACACCGTTCGTAAAGCAGGTTATGGAGGCGTTGATCGTTACGACAACCTAAGTGGATACAAAAATTCTGAATTAGTAAAAGACGTTTCAAAACGTTTAGACCAGATTGCCAGTCAGATATACGTGCAATCGAAATCGTATGATGAAGTTTATGAAATGGCAAAAAATAAAGCCGAGATGCTAAGTGCCATCCCTGCAATTCAGCCAGTGAATAACTTGGATTTAAAGCGAATATCTTCGTATTTTGGTGTAAGGATGGATCCCTTTTATAAGGTGAATAAGTTTCACCAGGGTGTTGATTTTTCGGCTCCTATTGGAACAGAGGTATATGCTACCGGTGATGGAAAAGTTATTTCAATCTCAAAATCAAAATGGGGATATGGAAATACGCTAGTAATTGATCACGGATTTGGATACCAAACCAAATACAGTCATTTACAGGATTTTAAAGTAAAAAAAGGAGAAAAAATAAAACGGGGACAGCTAATTGCCACTGTTGGCAACACAGGTAAATCCACTGCTCCACACCTTCATTATGAGGTGCATAAAAATAAAAGACCTGTCAATCCTATTCATTTCTTCTTCAATGATCTAACCCCCGAAGAATATGAAATGATACTTGAGTTTTCTGTTCAGCCCACACAATCAATGGACTAATTCCATGAATAATACTTCATCTAAAAGGGTTTACTATCCAATTGGTAAGGTGGCAGAAATGTTTCAGGTTTCTACTTCATTGATTCGGTTTTGGGAAAAAGAATTTCCGGTTCTTCGTCCCAGAAAAAACAAAAAAGGAAATCGTCTTTTCACCGAACGTGATGTAAGATACCTGCATATGATTTACCACCTTGTAAAAAACAAAGGCTATACGCTGCAAGGTGCAAGAGAAGCACTTAAAACCGATTTTGATCAGATAGAGGAAAAGGTAGTGTTGTTAAGCACGCTAAGTAAAATGCGTAAGTTTTTAATTGATCTGGACAATCAACTAGCTGAAAAACAAAAGAATCAATAGATCTTTTCTGAGATTAAATAGTTGGTAACATAATCCTTAACCCCTTCTTCAAGACTTATAAATGGCTTGCTAAAGCCAGCATCAATAAGCTTCGACATTTTAGCTTCAGTAAAGTACTGGTACTTATCCCGAATATCAAGCGGTGTATCAATAAATGATATCCGTGGTTCCAGTCCATAAGCCTTAAATGTAGCAACAGCAAGATCGTAAAAAGCACGCGCCTTTCCGGTTCCCAAGTTATACAACCCACTTTCTGGTTTCTCATTCATCAAAAAGCCTATCACTTCGGCAACATCTTCTACATATACAAAGTCTCTCAATTGCATCCCGTCTTCAAATTCAGGATGATGAGAGCGAAAAAGTTTCACTTCACCCTTTTCTTTTATCTGATTAAAGGCATGAAAAATCACCGAAGCCATGCGGCCTTTGTGGTACTCATTCGGTCCATATACATTAAAAAACTTCAATCCTGCCCAAAAAGGAGGTGTTTGAGGCTGCTCCAGAACCCACTTATCAAATTCATTTTTCGATCTGCCATAAGGATTAAGCGGTTGTAACCGATTAACAATTTCATGATCATCACTATAACCAAACTCACCTAAGCCATATGTTGCAGCAGAAGAAGCATAAATCAGCGGTATATTATAGCGGATGCAGGCAGTAAAAACTGCCTGGGAATAAGTGATATTCAATCTCTCAAAAATAGAATAATCAAATTCAGTAGTATCAGTGCGGGCACCAAGATGGACGATAAAGTCAACCTTTGTGTTGTTAGCATCCAGCCAATCAATAAACTCATCACGATTAATAAGGTTATGATACGACTTAGAACGAAAGTTTTGATTTTTCTCATTTCTTGAAAAATCATCAACAAGGATTAGATCTTCAATTCCTTTCCGGTTAAAATATCCGGCCACAACACTCCCAATAAAACCAGCGGCACCAGTAATAACTATCATAGCTAAAATTTTAGTAGGCAAAAGTAAGAAAAAGCCGGTATTAAAATCAAAAATCCCCACTACAATAAAGCAGCGGGGATTTGATAAGGGGCGGCGACGACCTACTTTCCCACCGGTTAAGGCAGTATCATCGGCGCTGGCAGGCTTAACTTCTCTGTTCGGAATGGGA
>Ga0334893_1000084_pt1 | contig 168914 bp, 155 predicted proteins | sample GraSluR3_MG_5_FD_207218 | JGI IMG/M metagenome (GOLD analysis project Ga0334893, IMG submission 207218) | Sludge microbial communities from methane-producing bioreactor in Wageningen University, Netherlands - Granular Sludge_09_05-R3 | ecosystem: Engineered > Bioreactor > Anaerobic >...
CACATTTTCGAGGCGCTTTAGCCATGAGTTCTCACTCATAACTAGCCTTATAGCTACCAAGCTCCTTGGCGATTACTTGGATCGGACTTTCACCGACAAGCGAAGGGACAGCTTCGCTGGACACGCTTCTATAATCATAAAAAAAATTTAAAATTTTAGTAAAAACCTTTATTTTTTAAAGGTTTTTTAAAGGTTTATAGTTTATATTATAATTAAGAAATTGCAAGAAGATGATTTATCTTATATAGGAACCATTTTTTCTTCAACTTTCCCCTTTATTTTTTATAAATATTATCTAATGGTGGTTAATCCCACCATTAGATAATATGGTTCCTTATTTATTACCAAGGAGGTCTATTTATGCATTGCCCTGTTTGTGGACAAAGGTACATCGGAAAAATCGGCAGAAAGAAGTTTTTTTGCTCCAATTGCTATTCAGAACTAGTTATTAATAAGAACATATGCAGTGTATTTAAAATTGACGAGAACGGTAGCTTAGTAAAAATATACGAAAAACTTTTAAATGATATATTATACCCCCAAACAAAAATTAAAGAACAATACAACAACTAGAAAACAGCCTCTAAAGGCTGTTTCCTAGTTTAAATTAACTATCTGATCCTATATCCTTTCTAAAGTGCATTCCATCAAAGCTAATATTTAATATCTCTTTATATGCCCTTGCCGCTGCTTCTTCCAAGGAAGACCCTAGGGCTGTGACTGTTAACACTCGTCCTCCGTTAGTATAGTATAAGTCTTCTTTTTGTAGTGTGCCGCTATGAAAAACAATGGCTCCTTCTTCCTTTTCCAAACCCTTTATAAGTTTGCCCTTCTCATAGCTTTGGGGATAGCCTCCAGAGGTCAAAACTATTGTCACTGCCTTATCCTTCTTCCACCTTAAGCTGTCTTGGTCTAACCTATCCTCTATCACATCTAAAAATATATCTACTAAATCACTGTCTAATCTTGGTAATATTACTTGGGTTTCAGGGTCTCCAAAGCGCACATTGTATTCTAATACCTTTGGTCCCTCTTTTGTAATCATTAATCCAAAGTATAGTACTCCCCTATACTCCAAATTATCATTTTTTATTCCCTTAAAGGTTGGTTTTATAATCTCTTCCAACACCTTTTGATGAAGTTCTTCATTATATATAGGACTGGGCGAAATTGCTCCCATACCGCCTGTATTTAAACCTTGATCCTTATCCAATGCTCTTTTATAATCCTGGGCAGTTATCATTGGCACAAAGCTCTTTGAATCTAGAAATACCAATAGTGAAATTTCCCTGCCCTCTAAAAACTCTTCTATTATAATTCTCTTACCTGCCTCACCAAAGACGCCATCTATCATCATTTCTGAAATGCATTCCCTTGCTTCCTTTTCCTCTTGGGCTATTATAACTCCCTTTCCAGCAGCTAATCCATCGGCTTTTATAACTAAGGGATAACTAAAATTTTTAAGGGCTAAAAGAGCTTGTTGCTTATCCTTACAATCAACATATTTTGCTGTGGGTATATCGTGTTTTTCCATAAATGCCTTTGAAAATGCCTTACTTCCTTCGAGTTGAGCTGCCTCCTTTGTCGGTCCAAATATTTTCAATCCTTCTTTTTGGAAAGCATCAACTATTCCCAAAGTTAAGGGCAATTCTGGGCCTACCATTGTAAAATCTATATTATTTTCCTTAGCAAAGTTCACTAAATACTCTATATCCTCTATGTCTCCAGGAATACATTGTGCCAATTGTTCTATTCCTCCATTTCCAGGGATACAAAATATTTTTTCGGTTTTTTCACTTTGGGCTAATTTCCATACTATTGCATGTTCTCTGCCTCCACTGCCTATAACTAATATTCTCATTATAATTTCCTCCTAATGCTTAAAATGACGCATACCAGTAAATACCATTGCTATATCATGCTTATCACAAAGGTCAATAGACTCTTGATCTCTAATAGAGCCTCCAGGTTGTATAATTGCTGTTATTCCAGCACTTGCTGCCTCCATAACAACATCATTAAAGGGGAAGAATGCATCAGAAGCCATAACAGAACCCTTTACCTTGCCATTACTTCTTTCAATGGATTGCCTTGCAGCCCATATTCTATTCACCTGACCTGGACCTATGCCCAAGGTTTGTTCCTTTTTAGCAACTACTATTGCATTTGACTTAACATGCTTAACAGCCTTCCAGGCAAAGAGTAAATCTTCCAGCTCACTTTTACTTGGAGCTTTTTTAGTAACTACCTTTAACTGGTCTGCACTTATCATTGCACTATCCTTTTCTTGAATAAGTAAGCCGCCCTTAACCTTCTTTACATCTATTTCTTTTCTTTTTCCACATGTAGATAAATCTATTTTTAATAATCTAACATTTTTCTTTTTAGTCAATATCTCCAAAGCCTCGGAGCTATAATCAGGAGCTATAACAATTTCTAAAAAGATTTTATTTATCTCATGAGCTGTTTTCCCGTCTAATTTTCTATTTAAAGCAACTATCCCACCAAAAATTGAAACTGTATCACATTCATAGGCTTTTAAGTATGCAGTGAAAATATCCTCCCCACTACCTATACCACAGGGATTTGTATGTTTTAATGCAATACAGGTGGCTTTATCGTACTCCAACAGCATTTCTAAGGCTGCATTTGCATCATTTATATTATTAAAGGATAATTGTTTTCCATGAAGTTGCTTTGCTCTTGCAATAGAGCATGGGACAGGCTGAACTTCTCCATAAAAAGCCGCCCTTTGATGGGGGTTTTCCCCATAACGAAGGTCTTGGATTTTTTCATAGGTTAGGGTTAAATTTTCAGGGAAATCCACTTGTTCTATTTGCCTTGCAAGATAGGATGATATTAAAGTATCATATTGGGAGGTATGGGAAAAAACCTTCTGAGCTAAATATAACTTTGTTTTTGTATCCACATCACCATTATCCTTTAATTGCTGCAAAACAATATCATAGTCCACGGGGTCAGTTATAACTGCCACATCCTGGTAATTCTTTGCAGCAGAACGAAGCATTGTAGGTCCACCAATATCAATGTTTTCTATTGCATCGCCCAGGGTAACATCATCCTTTAATATTGTTTCCTTAAAGGGATAAAGATTTACCACTACCAGATCTATTGGTTGAATATTTAGCTGGTCTAATTGATCCATATGGGATTTTTCATCCCTCTTGGCTAAAATTCCGCCATGAATAGCAGGATGCAAGGTCTTTACCCTTCCTCCTAAGCATTCGGGAAAGTTAGTTACTTCAGAAATACCAATTACTTTTATATCATTATCCCTTAATAATTTTGCAGTTCCACCGGTGGAAATAATTTCAACACCTAAGGCCTCAAGCCCTTGCGCAAATGGAATAATGTTCTCTTTATTTGAAAGACTTATTAATGCTCTTTTTATCATATCCCTACCCCTTTCTAATTATTTAATAACATAGGTCGGAACGGCGAGGGCGCCGATCCCTACTGATAGTTTCAGCTATACAGAGTATTAAGATGCTTCATAAAGCGACGACCTAATGGTGTCTCGACATTTGCAAAGGTGCATATGAAGACATCTTATAGGCTTACCCCATCTCGAAGCAAAAAGAACCGTCCCTATGCTTCTTTTGCTTTTCTTTCTAGCATCTAATAACTACTTTCCGTCCTTTAACCTCTATCTTCCCTTCAGTAAATAAAGCTACAGCCCTTGGGAAAATTCTATGCTCTACTTCTAAAACTCTTTTAGCCAAGCTCTCAACACTATCATCCTGATAAACCTCCACAGCCTCCTGCAAGATAATTGGTCCCGTATCAGCACCCTCATCTACAAAATGAACAGTGGCACCGGTAATCTTCACCCCATAATCCAGAACCGCCTGGTGTACCCTTTGCCCATAAAAACCCTTACCACAAAAGGAAGGAATTAGGGCAGGATGAATATTCATTATGGCATTGGGAAATGCCCTAACAATATTTTTATCTAAGATACTCATAAAACCCGCTAAAAGCACCAAATCAATTTTATAGCTTTGTAATAAATATAATACTTGCCTATTCCATTCTTCCCTTGACTCAAAGTCAGACTTTAAGATTGTAAGGGTTTCTATATTTTCATCTTCCGCACGCTTTAGCCCATAGGCATCTTTTCTATCACTTATTACTAATTGAATTTCCCCATTAATTTTCCCCTTATTAATTTCATCCATAATAGATTGGAGATTACTGCCTCCTCCAGATATTAAAACTGCAATTCTTTTTATCACCATAGCTCTACGCCCTTTTCACCCTCTATTATATTCCCAATAATATATGCCTCTTCTCCCATACCCCTCAGGGTCTTGATAATATTTTCTACATCATTTTTATCTACTGTCATCACCATTCCAATGCCCATGTTAAAGGTGTTATATAAATCATCTTTCTCTAGACAGCCTATTCTTCCTAATAAATTAAAAATAGGTGCTATTGGAAATGAATTTATATCTATCCTTGCAAGACAATTTTCGGGAAGCATTCGAGGAATATTTTCTATGAAACCGCCCCCGGTTATATGTGCCAATCCTTTTATAGTATAGCTTTCCAATAAAGCTAAAATAGGTTTAACATAAATACGGGTAGGAGTTAATAGTACTTGTCCCAGTATATCGTCTAATTCCTCTATATATTGGTTAATCTGCATTTTCTCCTTATCAAATAATAGCTTTCGAACAAGGGAAAATCCATTACTATGAAGTCCCGATGATGGTAAGCCTATTATTGCATCCCCAGGCTTAATGTTTTGACCTGTAATAATACTATTCTTATCAACCACTCCTACGCAAAAACCCGCTAAATCATATTCATCCCGGCTATAAAAATCAGGCATTTCAGCAGTTTCACCGCCAATTAGGGCACACCCGGCATCCTTACATCCCTTTGCCACTCCCTCCACAATATCGGCGGCATTATTGGGATTTAATTTACCCGTTGCAATATAATCTAAGAAGAATAAAGGTTTAGCACCTTGACAAAGTACATCATTTGCACACATAGCCACTAAATCTATACCCACCGTATCATGGATATCCATCATAAAGGCTAGCTTTAGCTTTGTGCCCACTCCATCTGTTCCGGAAACCAATATAGGATGTTTATATTTTTTTATGTCTAATTGAAATAATCCCCCAAAGGATCCTAATTGGGATAGAACTCCAGGAATTTTTGTGCTATTTATATGTGACTTCATTTTTTCTACAGCCTCATAGCCTGCTTTTACATCAACTCCTGCATCCTGATAAGTGATTTTATTTTTCATTCCTTACCTCCCTATCTTTTTTCAAAGAGATGTTTTGTAGCTTCCTTTGGTACTTCCATTGGATAATCCCCGGTAAAACACCCTGTACATACACCCTTAGATACTCCCTTTACAGTTTTTAATACACCCTCCTGGCTAATGTAGCCAAGACTATCTGCCCCTATTTCCTCACATATTTCTTCTATGGTTAAATTATTTGCAATTAGTTGTCTGCTATCCGGAGTATCGATTCCAAAATAGCAGGAATTAATAACAGGTGGTGAGCTTACTCTCAAATGAACCTCTGCAGCTCCGGCATTTTTTAAAGCCATTACTATTTTTTTACTGGTTGTACCCCTTACGATGCTATCATCAATCATAACTACCTTTTTACCTTCAATTGCCGATCTTAAAGGATTAAGCTTAATACCCACAGCCTGTTCCCTTGCCCTCTGACTTGACTCTATAAATGTTCTACCGATATATTTATTCTTAATCAATCCTATTCCGTATGGAATACCCGAAGCCTCTGCATATCCCATTGCAGCAGGAGTCCCCGAGTCAGGAACTGAAATAACAACATCTGCATCAACAGGATGCTCCTCAGCTAGGATCTTACCTGCCTCATAGCGTGAATGATATACACTTATCTCATCTATAATAGAATCAGGGCGGGCAAAGTATATATATTCAAAAATACAAATAGCTTTTTTTGAACTAAAGGAGCTACCCTGTGTATGGATTCCCTCTTCATCAATAACTACAATTTCTCCAGGCTCAACATCTCTTATTATCTCTGCTCCAACAGCATCTAGGGCACAGCTTTCTGAAGCAATCACATAGGCATCCTCACTTTTACCTATAATGAGTGGGCGGTTGCCATGAATATCCCTAATACCTATCAGCTTGTCATTATTCATAACCACTAGGGCATAAGAACCCTTTATAAGGTTCATTGTAGATGATAATGCTTCTTCTATACCGTTTTGATGCATTTGAGCCAATAGATTTGCTATTACCTCACTATCGTTAGTACTTTGAAATATAATACCCTTGTCCTCCATTAATTGTCTAAGGGAGTGGGCATTTATTAGATTCCCATTATGGGCTAGGGCTATTGAACCCTTTTTATACTTCACCACCAGAGGTTGGGCGTTTTGTGGACTGCCACCAGCACCAGTTGTTGAATAACGTACATGTCCTATTCCCATATTACCCTGCAGCTTATCTATTTTACCTTGGGCAAAGACTGTATTTACTAATCCCATATCCTTATGGAAATCCATATTTCTATCCTTTACAATAGCAATGCCCGCGCTCTCTTGTCCTCTGTGCTGTAGGGCATAAAGTCCATGATAAATATCATATGCTACATTTCTTTTTTTTGAATAAATTCCAAAAACTCCACATTCCTCATGTAAATGATCATCAGCTCTGTCTATTGTAATTGACATCCTAAAGCCTCCTGCCAGATTAGTTTTAAAATCTCAATTCTTTCCTCAAGAACCTTTTTATTTTGAATATTTATTATAAGATTATCTCCACCCACTACTCCTAGTTCCTGGAAAACAACACTAGATTTTTTGAGATGATCTATAGCTTTTTCTTTATCTTCTTTTTTTACGCTAATTACATATCGACATTGACTTTCCCCAAAGAGTAGGGCGTCCTGTCTTATATTATCCTTAAGATTAATGTTCGCACCAATGGTTTTATCAAAGCAGCATTCTGCTAATGCAACAGCTAAACCACCTTCACTACAATCATGGGCTGATTGAACCAAACCTACTTGAATTAGATCTAGAAGAAGTTTTTGATATTTCCTTTCCCTTTCCAAATCCACCTCTGGAACAGGTCCTTTTCTCATATTGTGAATAATCTTTAGATATTCACTGGCACCTATTTCCTCCAAGCTTTCTCCCAAAAGAAGAATTATATCTCCCTCTTCCTTAAAATGCTGGGTAGTAATATGATTATAATCATCAATCACTCCAACCATTCCAATTATAGGAGTAGGATCAATAGCTGAGCTTGGAGTTTCATTATAGAAACTAACATTTCCGCTAATAACCGGAGTATCTAATATTCTACAGGCTTCACTAATCCCAAGAATTGATTCTTTAAATTGCCAATATACCTCTGGTTTCTCAGGATTTCCATAATTTAAACCATCTGTAATAGCTATAGGTAAACCACCACTACATACGATATTTCGAGCAGCCTCTGCTATGGCTATTTTGCCACCCTCCCTAGGGTTAAGATAAACATAATTATTATTACAATCGGTGGTAAGTGCAATGGACTTATGACTTCCACGAATACGAAGAACAGCTGCATCTGAACCAGGCTTAACTATTGTATTTGTACGAATCATGTGATCATATTGTCTATAAATCCATTCTTTACTGCAGATATTAGATGAAGCTAATAATTTTTTTAATGTCTCTTTATAATTATCTGGTTGATCAATAGATTTTATATCTAATACATTTAACTCTGAAAAATAGGATGGTTCCTTTGTCTCTCGAATATAGACCGGTGCCCCGCCGGAATCTAAGGATTCAGCTGGTAAGTCTGCTACGATTCTTCCCTTTTCCTTAATTGTAAGCTTTCCATCATCCTTTACATGTCCAATAACTACTGCATGGAGTCCCCATTTAGTAAATATTTTATTTACTTCCTCCTCTTTGCCCTTTTTAACTATTACAAGCATTCTTTCCTGGGATTCAGAAATCATTATTTCTATTGGATTCATGCCTTCTTCCCTTTGGGGTACTAGGGACACATCTAATTCCATGCCACTGCCTCCTCTAGCTGCAGTTTCACAGCTGGAGGATATTAACCCAGCCGCCCCCATATCTTGAATACCCACCACATAGTCAGTTTCAAAAAGTTCTAAACATGCCTCCAATAATAATTTTTCCATAAATGGGTCACCTACTTGTACAGCAGAACGCTGTTCCTCTGATTGCTCTGAAAGCTCAACCGAGGCAAAACTAGCACCTCCCATTCCATCTCTACCGGTTGCTGCTCCTACATACATTACTGGGTTACCTACGCCGGTGGCGGTTCCTCTTTTTATCTGATCATGTCTTAGCACTCCCACACACATAGCATTAACCAGTGGATTTCCCTTATAGCCTGGTGAAAATCCTACCTCTCCACCTACAGTCGGAATTCCAATACAATTTCCATAACCGGCTATTCCTTCTACAATTCCCTTTAGAAGGTATTTAATCCTGTCCTCCCCTTCTATTTCACCAAATCTTAGGGAATTTAGAGAAGCAATAGGTCGTGCTCCCATGGTAAAAATATCTCTTATAATGCCCCCCACACCTGTTGCAGCCCCTTCATAGGGTTCAAGGGCTGATGGATGATTGTGACTTTCTACCTTCATGGCTATTGCCATATTATCTCCTATATCTACTATGCCTGCATTTTCACCTGGACCCTGTAATACCCTTTCCCCGCTGGTGGGAAATTCCTTTAACATGGCACGGGAGTTCTTGTAGCTACAGTGCTCTGACCACATAACACCATACAGATTAATCTCTAATTCATTGGGCTCTCGTCCTATGAGTTTGATGATGCGTTTATATTCATTTTCAGTAAGACCAACTTCCTGCCAAAGCTGTTTCATCATCTACTCCCCCTTTTTTTCCAGATAATTAATTATAGAATCAAAAACTAATTTACCTTGAACGTTCCCTAAAAGTTCTTCTCCACATCTTTCTGGGTGAGGCATCATACCTAATACATTGCCTTCTTTATTAGTAATTCCTGCAATGTTAGATATGGAACCATTAGGATTATATTCCTTGCTAGCATCTCCACTCTCACTACAATACCGGAAAAGGATTTGTCCATTGTTCTCCATTTCCTCCAAGGTTTTTTCATCAACAATATAATTACCTTCACCATGTGCAATAGGTATCTTTAGTAATTGTCCTACTTCGCCTTGATTAGTAAAGGGAGTTTTATTATTCTCTACTCTTACATAAACTTCATCGCAAATAAATTTTATATTTTCATTTTGAATAAGGGCTCCCGGTAGCATCCTTCTTTCTGTCAACACCTGAAAGCCGTTGCATACCCCAAGAACTAGCTTCCCCTTCTGGGCGTGCTTCTCGACACTTTCCATTATTGGAGATTGTGCTGACATGGCACCACAGCGAAGATAATCTCCATAGGAAAATCCCCCTGGTAAAATAATAATATCGTATTGAGAAACATCTGTTTCAGTATGCCAAATAGTATCCACATCTTTTTTATAGACTTCCTTCAAAAGATAATACATATCAATATCACAATTTGAAGCCGGGAAAACAATTACACCAAATTTCATATTTATCCCTCCACAATCTCTATATGAAATGTTTCCATTACCTCGTTTGCCAATAATTGTTCACACATTGCCTGTATTTTCTCTTGGGCTTTGTCCTTAGAAGTTTCATCTAAATGGATTTGAATGAGCTTTCCCATTCGAACCTCTTTTACTTCCTGCCAGCCCAATTGATTTAGTGATGCCTTCACTGCTGCACCCTTAGGATCAGATATACTGTTTTTTAAATTAACATATACATTGGCTTTCATATATTTCTCCCCCTTGTTATTCTATTTAAAACTTCATGATAACCCTCTTCTACCTTACCTAGGTCTCTTCTAAATCTATCCTTATCTAGTTTTTCTCCTGTGCTGATATCCCATAATCTACAAGTATCCGGTGAAATCTCATCAGCCAATAAAACATTTTCATAATGTCTACCAAATTCCAACTTAAAATCCACCAATAAAATACCTTGTTTTTTAAATATTTCTTTAAGTATTTCATTGATCCTTAAAGACATTTCCTTAATAGTATCCATCTCTTGGGTTGTAGCAATATTTAAAATTTCTATATGATCCTCATTTATCATTGGATCCCCCAGTTCATCCTTCTTATAACAAAACTCCAAGACTGTTTTATCTAATACAATCCCCTCTTTTAATCCTAATCTCTTGCTTAGGGACCCAGCGGTTACATTTCTTACCAACACCTCAATGGGAATAATACCCACCGCCTTTACCAACATATCTCTATCGTTAATTTTTTTAATGAAGTGGGTGGCAATGCCTTTCTCTTCCAAAGCTTGAAATAAAACACTAGATATGGCATTATTCATTTTCCCCTTTTCCTGGATACTGCCTTTTTTTAATCCATTTCCTGCAGTTGCATCATCTTTAAAGTAAACAATATATTGATCTTCATTTTCTGTGGAAAAAACTTGTTTTGCCTTACCTTCGTATAGCTTTTTTATTTTATTCAATTAAAGTTCCTCCCCCTGAAGATTTTTATTCTGCTCTATTACCTCTTGTTCCATTTCCCTACGCTTTTTCTGTATTGCTGTTTTAATGGCAGGATATTTTATTGCAAGAATTTCTGCAGCTAAAATTCCGGCATTTTCACTTCCATTTATTGCTACTGTCGCCACTGGGATACCCTTTGGCATTTGAACAATAGACAATAGGGAATCTAGACCATCAAGGGTTGAAGATTTTATAGGCAGTCCTATTACCGGAAGGGTAGTGTAGGCTGCTATCACCCCTGGCAAATGTGCCGCCTTACCCGCTGCTGCAATAATTACTTCCACACCTGTTTTTTCTGCCGTTTCTACATATTCTTTGGTTTGATTTGGAGTTCTATGTGCCGAGAGAATTCTAATTTCAATATCTATCGAAAATTCCTTTAAAACTTCCCATGTTTTTTTTACTATTTCTAAATCAGACTTGCTTCCCATAACTATTCCAACCTTAGGCAATAAAATAACCTCCTCTATTTAAAATAAAAAAAGCAGCAAAGCTGCTTCCACTAGGGAAACCTAGTTTCCCTTTGGCGATGGCAAAACCAGCCATCTGAGCACACTTCTTAATACGGCAGGGGATCTTCCCCTACAACCCCTTATTTTTATATTATAGGAAAGTAGAACTTTCCTATAATATAAAAAATACACATTAACGACTTGATAATTAATGGTATTACCCACATTACCATCGGAGGAGCATGTAATTTTAAATTACCTACCACTACGAAGAACCGTGTATCTGTGTATTTAACTCTTTATTTAAAAATCCGATTAGAAGTCTTCTAATCGGATTTTAAATTTATTTAGGCAAGATAGTGAATCTTAGAATAAATAATAATGCTATTATATATATGGCGGGATGTACTTCCTTTCCCTTACCAGTTGCTATTTTTGTAATTGGATAAATAATCATACCTGCTGCAATTCCATTAGCAATACTATAGGATAAAGGCATAATAGCCATAGTAAAGAAAGCAGGCATTGCTTCTGAAAAATCATCAAAATTAATATTTCTTACAGATGACATCATTAATACTCCTACAATCATTAAAGCTGGAGCAGTAGCTTCACCAGGTACAATACCCACTAGAGGCCAGAAGAAAATTGCTCCTAAGAATAAAGCTGCAATAGTAACAGCTGTTAGACCTGTTCGTCCACCATCACTAACACCAGCAGCACTTTCAACATAGGTAGTAGTAGTGGATGTTCCTATGGCTGCGCCTACACTTGTAGCAACTGCATCAGCATATAATGCCTTTTCCATATTTTTAACATTTCCCTTTTCATCTACTAATCCTGCTTGTGTTGCTGTTCCAACAAGTGTTCCAATAGTATCAAACATATCTACTAAGCTAAAGGAAATAACTACTGTTACCACACTTATAATCGCGCTGATTAAAGTTACTTCTCCTGTCATATTTAACAAACCTGCAAAATCCATTTTCAAAAAGGTTGGTCCTAAACTTGGAGGTGCAGATACTAATGTAAATCCTTCTAAACTAACAATACCCATTGGTATAGCAACAATTGTTGATACAAGAATACCAATTAGAATAGAACCCTTAACTTTTTTAACCATTAAAATTCCAGTAACAGCTAATCCTATAAGTGCTAATATAGTTCTAGGTTCAGTAAAATCTCCAAATCCTACTAAAGTTGCAGGATTATCTACAATAATATGTCCATTAATTAAGCCGATAAAAGCGATAAATAATCCAATACCACCAGTAATTGCATTTTTTAAGGATTGAGGCAGTGCTTCAACAATTCCTTTTCTTATACCTGTAATTGATAATATTAAAAATAAAATTCCTGATATAAATACTGCAGCTAAAGCTTGTTGCCATGTATATCCAAGTCCCAATACAACACTATAGGCGAAAAATGCATTTAAGCCCATTCCAGGTGCCAAGCCAAAGGGAAGATTTGCATATAACCCCATTACTAGTGTACCAATAACAGCTGCTATACATGTTGCTACAAATACAGCTCCAACAACCGGATCAGCCATCATACCAAGTTCAGCAGCCTCTGCCCCAAATAATCCTTGGGCATTCATGCCTGCTTCCTTTAGGATGTTTGGGTTTACAAAGATAATGTAAGCCATGGTAATAAAAGTAGTAATACCTGCTATAATTTCTGTTTTTACATTTGTGCCATTTTCACGCAGTTTAAATAATCTTTCAAAAAAATTGCCCTCTGGAGATAATTGATTTGGTTTATTACTCATAAGTAATATCCTCCTTTGTAATTAAATATGTAAATATTATTCCTTAGGAATATGATTAACTACCCTATAGTTTAAGACTAATGGATAGCTATTATTCCTTTACTGCTTTAAAATAAAAAAGATGACTCGGTCTATAAGTGAAACCAAGCCATCTTATTAATTTAGATAATAAAGGCATTGTTTCACCCATAGTCAAACAATTTACGGTTGTTTGGTAGAAACGATCAGGCCATATCCCTGAATTTATATGAGTGAGTCATTCAGTTGTTTATAGCTAAATAATAGCAAACTTTTTTTAGGATGTCAATAAGAAAACGAACTTTTATAAATTATTTGTAATTAATTTTTAGTATATGTATAAAAAACACGAACATTGTAATGAAATATTATCAAATATTAAGTATTTTCCCCTTCCAAAACCTTGCTCTTTTCTTTCACATCTATATCCTTATTAAAGCTTTCATTTACATCTTTATCCACTACTTCAATCTCTCTTTCCACTTCTTTCAGAGCTTCTATATCTTCTTCATCTATTACATTAACTCTTTCTTTTTCGACTTTATCATTTTTTACTTCATCTTTTACTTTGCTCTCTTGCACTACATCATCAACTTTATTAAAATCTTGATTAGTATTTTCCTCCTCTTGTACATCTTCTATCTCCTCAGCTTTTTCTTCAACTCCTTCTTCAGTACAACTATCATAAAATTCTTCCTCTCCTCCATCCTTAGATTCATCAACACCATCACCTTTTAATTGTTTCTTCTTAATTCCAGGTTTAATAATTTCCTTTTTATATACTAATACCATAAGTCCGATAAGTGATGGATATCCTATTATCACTAAAATAATGTAGGGTATCTTATCTTCAATAGAATCTAATAGCAATATAGGTGTAATCCCAAAAAAACCTAATAAAAACACACTTACATAAAATAATATATATATTGCAATTTTTAAAATCATAAATTTTCCTCCTTACCTTATTTTCCCTTTAATAGTGTTTTATTCATTTTACCCAAATAAAATTCTTTTTATTTTTCACTAACCTTTTTGAACTTACAAGAATATACTATTAGAGAAATAAGGAGGTGAAATATATGTATTATTATAATCCAGGTTGTCCCATGGGTACTTTTCCTTATACTATAATGGCTGGTGATACTCTATATAGTATTGCTATGAAATATAATACTACTGTCAATGAGATTATTAGAGCAAACCCTAGGATCAATCCCTATTGCCTAAGAATTGGGCAAAGAATTTGTATCCCTATGCCACCAGTTCCACGGCCTTGTCCTGCTGGCACAATGCCTTACACTGTACAGTCAGGGGATACCTTTTATTCCATCGCAAGAGAATATAATATAAGTGTCATAGCCCTCATGGAAGCAAATCCAGGTGTAGATCCTGATGCTTTAATGATAGGTCAGAGGATTTGTATACCTCAGCGTACAACACCACCAGCTCCACCAAGACCACCAATGCCAACACCACCGAGACCACCAGCATCAGGTTGTCCTTCTGGTACCTTTGCATATACTATAAGATCAGGGGATACATTCTATAGCTTAGCTCAGCGATTTAATACTACTGTAGAGGCTATTCAAAGAGCTAACCCTGGGGTAGATCCTAATAATTTACAAATAGGACAGAGAATTTGTATTCCTGAGGCTACCATACCACCTGTATGTCCTTCAGGCACCTTTGCCTATGTTATACGCTCAGGGGATACCTTCTTCAGCTTAGCTCAGCGTTTTAATACTACTGTAGAGGCTATTCAGAGAGCTAACCCTGGGGTAGATCCTAATAATTTACAAATAGGACAGAGAATTTGTATTCCTGAGGAAGATGGTACACCACCAGGTTGTCCTTCCGGTACCTTTGCATATACTATAAGATCAGGAGATACCTTCTATAGCTTAGCTCAGCGATATAATACTACTGTAGAGGCTATTCAAAGAGCTAACCCTGGGGTAGATCCTAATAATTTACAAATAGGACAGAGAATTTGTATTCCCGAGGCTACCATACCACCTGTATGTCCCTCAGGCACCTTTGCCTATGTTATACGTTCAGGAGATACCTTCTTTAGATTAGCACAACGATTTGATACCACTGTAGAAGCAATTCAGAGAGCTAACCCTAATGTGGACCCAAATAATTTATTGGTGGGGCAGAGAATTTGTATTCCTAATTGAACTGAACCACCAAGTGAGTGTCCATCAGGTACTATCGCCCACACTATAGAGTCTGGGGATACCTTCTATAGCATAGCTCGACGCTACAATACCACTATAGATGATATTCGAGCGGCAAATCCTGATGTGGATCCAAATAATTTAATCATTGGAGAACAGCTCTGCATACCAAGAGTATAAAATTAATATTCTCCTCTATCTGCTGGGTAGAGGAGATTTTTGTTCCAAATTTTTATTATTTGAATATATTAGAATAAAGGAGTGATGAATTATGAGTACAAATTGTCCAACTGGTACTATTGCATATACAATAGTTGCAGGCGATACCCTTTATAGCCTGGCAATAAGATATAATACTTCCGTCCAGCAAATATTATCAGTAAATCCCAACATTGATCCTAACTTTTTAAGAATAGGTCAAGTGATTTGTATACCAAGTCGGCAACCTACACCACCATGTACCGGTACCCTTTACACCATTAGAGCAGGTGATACCTTCTATGCTATAGCTATAAGAAATAATATTACAGTAAATGCTTTAATAGCTGCAAACCCAGGGGTTAATCCAAATGCCTTAAGGATTGGTCAAGTGATCTGTATTCCAAGAGCAGTTCCACCTCCAGGTACTTGTTTAGAGGGAAGTTTTGCTTATACTATAAGGGCAGGGGACACATTATATGCCCTTGCAAATAGATATGATACTACCGTAGATGCAATTTTACAACTCAATCCAAGTGTAGATCCTAACTCTTTAAGAGTAGGTCAAATTATATGTATACCTGAAAGGCCAACAGGCATTTGCCCACCAAATACTTTTGTTTATACTATTAGGGCAGGGGATAATTTCTATCAATTAGCAATAAGATATAACACCACCGTGTCAGCCATAAGAGCAGCTAATCCCGGTGTAAATCCCAATAGACTACAAATAGGGCAGAGAATTTGTATCCCTAGATAGAGACAAAAAGGGTATAAAGTGATTTGATTTTGTCTTTCTTGCTTTAGGGATCTTAGGTTTACTGATAACTGATATCTCATTGTTTAAGATGATTCACTAGGTTTTGCATGACATTAAAAAAAGAGGGTATCTACCCTCTTTTTGCATTTCCTTTATATAATTATTAATACCAGCCTCTTAGCTTCATCGCATCAGAAATCTTTTTAATTGAGTACATGTAGGCTGCTTTTCTAGGTGTTACATTATATTCTTCTTTAATTTTCCATACATTTTCAAAAGCGGAAACCATAGCAATTTCTTCTTTTTCAACTGCTTCTTGTTCACTCCAATAATATCCATAGAGATTTTGTACCCATTCAAAATATGATACTGTTACTCCACCCGCATTTGTAAGAATATCTGGAGTTAATGTTATACCTCTTCTATTTATTACTTCATCTGCTTGTACTGTGGTTGGTCCATTCGCTGCCTCGCATACCAATTTAGCATTAATCAATTCTGCTTCTTTTTCTGTTATAGCATTTTCCATAGCTGCTGGAATCATTATATCTACATCTAATCCCCAGAATTCTTCTAAGGAAATTCTCTTAGCCTTAGGATAATTAACGATTGACTTATTTTCTGCTTTATATGCAGCTAAATCTTCATAATCTAAACCTTCTTCATTATATAATGCATATGTTCCAATTTCTCTATCCCATTCTCCTATTGCTACAATAGTAGCTCCTTGTCCTTGTACATTCTTTACTGTGAAACTTCCAACATTACCGAAGCCTTGAATAGCTACTTTTGAATTACTAATATCTATTCCCAGTTTCTTTGCAGCTTCCCTTGCTACTACTGCTACACCAAATCCTGTTGCCTCGTTTCTTCCCTTAGATCCACCAAATTCTACTGGTTTCCCTGTGATTACTCCTAGATTTTGCTCACCCTTAAGCTTACAATATTCATCTACCATCCATGACATTATCTGCCCATTGGTATTCACATCTGGAGCTGGAACATCTATTTTTTCTCCTAAATATTTATGTAACCCTTGAATATAACCCCTAGATAATCTTTCTAGTTCTCCTTGAGAAAGCTGTGAGGGATCAACTGTTATTCCACCTTTCCCTCCACCATAGGGTATTCCAGTTACACAACATTTAAAGGTCATCCATATTGATAAGGCCTTTACTTCTTCAAGGTTAACTCCTGGATGAAATCTTATTCCACCTTTACCAGGACCTACTGCATTATTATGCATTGAACGATATCCTTTAAAAACTTTTACAGAACCATCATCCATCTTTACTGGTATAGATAATTCGATTACTCTCATGGGTTCCTTTAGTAATTCATATGCGGATTGATCTAAGTTTAGCGCATTACATGCATCCTTTACTTGTTTTTGCGCATTTTCTAGTGGGCTTAAATTCTCTTTAGCCATTATTAATTCCCCCTTAATAATTTTAGATATGTTATTTTTTAACATATCCCTTTAAATTTTAAAGCATATCACATACTTATAACCCCTTAATTCAATAATATTTTATCATATTAATATTTTTAAATCAAACATGGAATTCTATTTATCTAAACTGTTCAACACCGTCCCCGCGCTTCCTTGCCACCGGAGAGCAGGCATTTTTTATTAAATTATTTATCCTTTTTATCCTTTGGTACGTGAAGTAAATCTTTTCTATCCTTTAATAATCCATCAAATAATGATGATACCAATGGATTCTTTTCAGAACTCTTTATAAAGGAAGTTCTATCAATTTTATAAAGTCCCTTTGCTCTATTTTTTCTAATCTTAGTATCTATGCTTAAAGGCTGACCTCCACCGGCGACACATCCTCCTGTACAAGCCATAACCTCAATAAAATCATAATGACTTTCTCCTGATTTTATCTTCTTTATTAATTGATCTGCATTTTTCAGTCCATGTACTATTGCTATCTTTACACTGTTTCCTTCAAATTCAAAAATTGCTTCCTTTATATTTTGCAATCCTCTAACATCCTTAAATATTATATCCTTGGCAAGATGATCTGGCTTATTCCTTAATAATCTCGTAACTACAGCTTCAGTAACTCCACCGGTAGCTCCAAATATTATTCCCGAACCACTGGCCAAACCAAAGGGCATATCAAAGGAATCCTCTTCCAGCTCATTAAATAATATTCCGGCTTCCTTTATCATCATTGCTAATTCCTGGGTAGTTATAACCATATCTACCTCTTTAACTCCATTAACTTCAAATTCCTCTCTAGCAGCTTCAGCTTTTTTAGCAGTACAAGGCATAACAGATACCATTATGGTCTCTTTTTTATCCTCTTCGTCTTTCTTCTTATAATGTTCCTTAATTACTGCACCAAACATTTGCTGGGGAGATTTACAAGAAGATATATTGTCCCTTAATTCCGGGTATCTATTTTCTGCAAACTTCACCCAGCCTGGACAGCATGATGTGAATAAAGGTAATTTTTCTCCCTTAGTGAATCTTTCTAAAAACTCATTACTTTCTTCCACCACAGTCATGTCTGCAGCAAATGCCGTATCATATACCTCATCTACCCCAAATAACTTTAATGCCGCTATTATTTTACCTATAGTTATTTCACCGGGAGCTAACCCAAATCTTTCTCCTAGTGCCACTCTAACTGCTGGAGCAACCTGAACAATAACTCTTTTACTGTCATCATCTAAGACATCCCAAAACTTCTCCCTATCATCCTTAATAGTAATTGCTCCGGTAGGACAGACAATTCTACATTGACCACAATTAACACAATTTACTTGACCGATATTCTTATCAAAGGCAGGGGATATCTTTATATTTGATCCTCTATGGGTTAAGCTTAATGCTGCAACTCCTTGTACTTCCTCACATACTCTTACACAGTCACCACAATATATACATTTATTAGGATTTCTTTTTATACTGTAGCTAGAAACATCAATGGGTAGATTTTTATTGGTTTGTTCAAATCTTACTTCCTCTAGTCCAAATCTACGGGATAACTTCTGTAATTCACATGTCCCCGTAAGATGACAGGATGTACAATCCCTATCATGATTAGATAGTAAAAGCTCTAATATTGTTTTTCTATATTTTCTAATCCTGGGAGTATTAGTAAAAATCTTCATACCTGCCCTTGGAACTGTAGAGCACGAGGTAAATATTTTTCCTCTGTCATCTTCAACAATACACATTCTGCAGGCTCCATATACACTTAATTCTGAATGATAACAAAAGGTAGGTAAATTTATACCGGCTTTTCTTACTACTTCTAAAACATTTTTTTCATCACTAAATTCTACATTTCTATTATCAATAATCATGGTTTTCATTTTTACGCCTCCCTTATCGCTTCAAATGAGCAAGTTTCTATACAAGCACCACATTTTATACATTTATCTTGATCTATTACAAAAGTTTGTCTTATTTCTCCTTCTATTGCATCTACAGGGCATATCCTGGTACATTTACTACATCCCTTACAAAGCTCTGGATCTATTTCTATTCTTTTTAGACCTTCACAAGTTTTAGTAGGACAATTCTTTTCTACTATATGTGCCAAATATTCATCCCTAAAATATCTTAAGGAACTCACTACCGGGTTGGCTGCAGTTTTTCCTAAACCGCATAGGGAGGTATTGGTAATTGTATCCCCTAATTCTTCAAGTAGTTCTAAGTCCTCTAGTGTTCCCTTACCCTCAACAATTTTTTCTAATATTTTAAGCATTCTCTTGGTACCTTCTCTACAGGGTACACATTTGCCACAGGATTCATTTTGAGTAAAGTTCATGAAAAATCTAGCAACCTCTACCATGCAAGTGTCCTCATCCATTACTACCATTCCACCGGAACCAATCATGGCGCCAACATTACTTAGGGAATCAAAATCCAATGGAAGATCTAAATGTTTCTCCGTTAAACATCCACCGGAGGGTCCGCCTATTTGTACGGCTTTGAATTTCTTTCCATTCTTAATACCGCCACCTATTTCAAATATTATATTCCTAAGAGTAGAACCCATGGGTACCTCTAATATTCCTGTGTTATTTACATTTCCTGTTAGAGAAAATGCCTTAGTACCTGGACTACTTTCTGAACCAACTGTCTTATACCAGTCTGCACCCTTTAATATAATGTGGCTTATATTGGCATAGGTTTCAACATTGTTAAAAACTGTTGGCTTTTTCCATAAACCTTCTTCTACTGTCCTTTTCACCTTAACCCTAGGCATTCCACGCTCACCTTCTATGGATGCCATTAATGCACTAGCTTCTCCGCAAACAAAAGCTCCTGCCCCTTGACTTATATGTATATCAAAGGATAAATCAGTTCCTAATATATTTTTCCCTAATAATCCAAACTCTCTAGCTTGTTCTATAGCCCTTGTCAATCTTTTTACTGCCAATGGATATTCAGCTCTTACATATATATATCCCTCTGTTGCATTAGTGGCATAGGCAGCTATGGTCATTCCTTCAATTATACTATGGGGAAGCCCTTCCATTATGCACATATCCATAAATGCTCCCGGATCTCCCTCGTCACCATTACATATTACATATTTAGTGTCATTATTATAGGAAAGTACTTGAGACCATTTTACTCCCGTTGGAAAACCTCCGCCTCCCCTACCTCTTAGCTTTGAATCTTCTATTTCATTACAAATTTCTTTGCTGGTCATATTTTCTAGAGCCTTAGCCAAACCCATATATCCTCCATGGATAATATATTCCTCTATGGATTCAGCATCTATTTCTCCACATTTATCTAATACAAGTCTTGTTTGATTTTTATAAAATGGAATGTTTTTTTGTTCTTTATATATCTCTTTCTCTGAACGATGTAAAAGTCTTTCAATGGTTTTATTATTTATTAGGGTTTCCCTTACTATTTCTTCACAATCCTCAACATCTACCTTTGTGTAAAGAATGTTTCCAGGCTCAATCCTTACTAAAGGTCCTGCTTCACAAAGTCCCGGGCATCCACTTTTCTTTAATCCTACACCTTCATCTTCCTTTTCTAAATCTAGCTCTACATATAAATCATTTTCACTGATAATTCTTTTTAATTCATCATATAAATCCAGTGCACCTCTAGCAACACATCCAGTACCAGAACAGATAATGACCTTCTTCTTTTGATTGTTTAAGGCATCTATAAATTTTTTTTGTATATCCTTTAATTCGTTAATAGTATTAATCTTCATCTTAATCAGCCTCCTTTATATTATTTAGCAATTCTACAATACTTTCAGGAGTTAGATGTCCATATACTTTTCCGTCTATGTTAACTGCTGGCGCCAAACTACAAGCACCTATACAGGATACCACCTCTACTGTAAACATTAAATCATCCGTAGTATTTTTGTTTTCCTCTAAGGATAATTCCTTTCTTAAGGAATTTAGAATAGGCATGGATTTTCTTATATGACAAGCCGTGCCATCACATACTCTGATAATATGTTTACCCTTTGCCTCCAATGAAAAATTTTCATAAAATGTTGCAATGCCAAATATCTTTGCTTCACTAATGTCCAATTTATCAGATACATATTCCAAGGTTTCCTTAGGTAAGTATCTATATTCTTTCTGTATCTCTTGAAGTATGCTTATAAGAGATGATTGTTCCTTACTGTGTTTTCCCATAATTGCATCTAATGTTTCTTTCATTTCTAACATGCCTAATTCCCTCCCATTATAATTTAATTTACCATGTGCAATATTGTTAATTTTTTAACACTAAAAGGTCCAGTATTACTTAAAATTTTATAAATTAGTCCTATTACCTCCATAAATTACAGTAACTTCCAAATTAAAAAACCTATTAGATTGTCAATTCATTAACACACATTAATCATACCATCTTTAACCATAATGTCAACCTCTATAGCATATTCGCAATTTTCTAATAATTCCCCTTAATACACCCATTTATTGCTAATTCTTTCTCCGCAAATGCAGTGTCAAACAACTCTTATATATGTGAAAAGATAGATAATACCCTAGAATAGAAATTGAATAAAAGCAAGGGAGGATTTTAAAATCCTCCCTTGCTTTTATAAAGCTTTTAAAATAAATACTATAGATATTTACTAAAGTTTCTCCGTACTAACTCCAATAAACTTTCCTTATTGTTTAACTTAGGATCCTCTATTACCCGTTCAAAGAGATAATCTAATATCTCACCGATAATTCTTCCCTGAAAAAATCCTAATTCTAAAAGCTCATTTCCATTAATGGCCATCTGACTCTTTTCAATGACTTCTTTATTTTCGATAATTCTTTTGATTTCATTTTCTCTCTTAATTAAAAAACCTATATTATTATTTCCAGCTGAACAGATTTTATCTGCTTTTTGAAGGGCTATAAGCCAAAAAATCTTATCCTTACCTACTCTATTAATCAGTCTTTTTAAGCCCTTATCACCATAGCTTGTATAGGCTGTCATATGCTCCCTTATTAATGTAGTTACATCATGAATGAGCACATTCGAGCATTTTAGTCTGCTTAATACTTTTTCTGCCATCTCCTGCCCCACCTTATCATGACCGTAGAAATGACCTATACCTTCACTATCTAGGCTAAAAGAATGTGGCTTCCCTATATCATGTAAAAGAGCTGCAAGCCTTATTTCTAATATAGGTGGGCAATGATTTACAACACAAAGACTATGATAAAACACATCTTTATCATGGTGGGGATTATGCTGGTCAAAGTCTATAGTATCTATAAGTTCTGGGATAATATATTTTAATAAATCTAATTCTTTTAATAGCTCTATACCATAGGAAGGCCTTTGGGATAAAAGGATTTTAAAAAACTCCTCCCTAGTTCTCTCAATACTTATATTTTTTAGTAAATACCCCATTTCTTTACAAGCTTTATAGGTATTTTCTTCAATAGTAAAACCTAATTCTACGGCAAACCTAACTGCCCTTATAATACGAAGGTGGTCTTCCCCAAATCTTTCTTTTGGGTTACCTACACTTTTTATTATTTTCCTTTTCAAATCCTCCTTGCCCTGAAAGGGATCTATCAGGTCTGTTTCTTCATTATATGCCAAGGCATTTATGGTAAAATCTCGTCGTTTAAGATCTTCGCATAGTTTACTGGAAAAGTGAACTTCAGAAGGCCTTCGCCCATCATAATATTCACCTTCAACTCTATAGGTAGTAACCTCCACCTTGCCTTCATTTTGTAGAATGATAATAGTACCAAAGGCTTTCCCCACCGAAAGAGTTTTATACTCCCTAAAAGCATTTAGTATTTCTTCTGGTTTTGCATTGGTTGCTATATCAAAATCAGAGGGCTGTAATCCCAAAAGAATATTCCTTATACTGCCACCTACTACAAAGGCTTCATAATGATTTTTCTCTAGTATATTTAAAATATTTTTCACATAGGATGGTAATTTTGTCTCCATAATACTCCTCCAATAAGTGCAAAACTTATCTTACTATTTTTATTAATTCTCTGGCTATATTTTCTTCCAATATATCCATTCTACATTACTTATCTATTAGTATACAATATTTACTTACCCAAATAAAATTAGGGACTAAAATTAGGGACGGTGACTTTTTTCTCCTAAAATATGTAAATTATAGGTTTGTGAGTTATCCTATCGTATAAGGGTATATAAATAATATTGCATTAGAAAAATAATATCTAAGAAATATAATATTTTGGAGGCTTGAACTATGAAAAGAAAAATACTTGAAAAAACTACAGGTTTTAAAACCACAGATGGAGCTGGAGTAAATTTAGTTAGAGTTTTAAGTAGATCCACTGTCAAGTCCTACGATCCAATTTTAATGCTTGATTCCTTTGATAGTACGAATCCAGAAGACTACATGAAAGGTTTTCCACAGCACCCTCATAGAGGAATAGAAACAATTAGCCTTATTTCTCGTGGAAACATGGTCCATAAAGATAGCTTAGGAAATGAGGATGCAATAACAGATGGTGAAGTTCAATGGATGACAGCAGGTTCTGGAATTTTACACGAAGAAATGTTGCCTTCATCAGAAAGAATGCTGGGTGTCCAGCTATGGTTAAATATGCCCGCTAAATATAAAATGGTAGCACCTGAATACCATAGTATAAAAAAAGACCAAATTAAAGAAATTCCAATAAAAAATGGTCTTCTAAGGCTTATAAGCGGAAGATATAAAGATAATCAAGGTTTTAAGGGTAAATATTTGCCCCTTGATTATTACCATATATTATTAGAAGCAAATAGTAAATTTACTATGGAAATGGATGAAAATAAATCTGTGTTAGTGTTTTTGCTATTAGGGGATGCTAAGGTAGCAGATGAATATATTAATGAAAAAACCGCTGTAAAGCTATCTAGTGGAACCTCTTTAGATATAGAATCCCTTAATGACGATATTCAGATTTTATATATAAGTTCTGATAAATTAGATGAACCTGTATCCTGGGGTGGACCAATAGTTATGAATACTGATAAAGAGCTAGATTTAGCTTTTAAAGAATTAAAAGAAGGAACCTTTTTAAAAGAAAATATTCACTACTAGGAAGTTAAAAAAGAGGAAATGTTTCCTCTTTTTTCAGATTTATCTTCCTAATCTATCTGCCATTTCGGTATGCCTTATTTATAACTGTTAGGTAATCTTCTTTCTTCATGGGTCGTGGATTACTTTCCGTAGAGATATTTTTAGCTGACATTTCTGCTAACCTTTCAAAATCATTAGTTTCGACATTTAAACTTGAAAATAGTGGTAGGTTCACATCTATAGCTAATTTTTTAACTGCTTCAACTGCTTTTTTTGCTCCCTCTAATTGATTTTCAAAACAATATCCCATAGCTATTGCAATTCGTGCATATCTTTCAACAGAGTATTCCATATTATAATCCATAACATGGGGAAGAAATATGGCATTGCAAACTCCATGGTGAAGATCATAAACTCCTCCTAAGGATTCTGCTATACAATGAACTGATGCAACATCTGAATGACTAAATGCTATTCCTGCCATCATACTTCCTAATAACATTGCACTTCTGGATTGGAGATTATCTCCCTCATTAACGGCTTTATAAAGATTATTATAAATTAATTCTATTGCATATAATGCCAAGGCATCGCTTATGGGCTCTGAACATGTAGCAGTATATGCTTCGATGGCATGGGTTAGTGCATCCATGCCTGTGGAAGCAGTAATATGTGCAGGAAGTGATAGGGTAAGCTCTGGATCGCAAATTGCTACCTTTGCCGCAGTATATTGGCTTTTAACAGTCATTTTATAATTGTTTTGGGTATCTGTTATTACTGAAGAAAATGTAAGCTCACTACCTGTACCGGATGTTGTAGGAATGGTTATTAATAGAGGCAACGGCTTTGTAGCTGCTGTTTTACCTTCATAACTTTTAATCTTATCCCCATTGTGCGCTAGCAATACTCCAATAGATTTAGCACAATCTATTGGGCTTCCCCCTCCTATTGCAATAATGGAATCTGCACCAAATTCCCTTGCAATTCTTGCCCCCTCTTCAACATTAACATCCTTTGGATTTGGCTCAACGCCATCGTAAACAATGTACTTTGTATTGTTTTGTTCTAACAAAACAATTATTTTATCTAAAATTCCAGCTTCTCTAACACCTTTATCCGTAATAATAATAGGCTTTCTTCCATTGTATAATTTTAATTCATCTATTAAAGAAGTTAAACAACCAGGCCCATACACGATCTTTGTAGGTAAGGAAAAACTAAAAGGTAAACTTAAATTATTCATTCAAAACAACCTCCTATAATATTAAATGCATTTATAGCGGTTCAGCATCCAAACCGCTCCCTACTCCCACTCTATTGTACTCGGTGGCTTGGAGGTTATATCATAGACCACTCGGTTCACATGTTCTACTTCATTGACTATTCTATTAGATATTTTTTCTAATACATCATAGGGGATTCGTGCCCAATCTGCCGTCATAGCATCTGAGCTTGTTACTGCACGAAGTCCAATTGTGTAATCATATGTTCTTTCATCACCCATTACACCTACACTACGAACTCCCGGAAGAACAGCAAAGTATTGCCATATCTCACGATCCAATCCAGCCTTTTTGATTTCCTGTCTAAGTATAGCATCAGCTTCCCTAAGAATTTCTAGTTTTTCAAAGGTTACTTCTCCCAATACTCTAATAGCTAAGCCCGGTCCTGGGAAGGGTTGACGCCAAACAATTTCTGATGGAATACCCAATTCCTCTCCTACAGATCTTACCTCATCCTTGAAGAGATTTCGTAGAGGCTCAATTAATTCAAATTGTAAATCCTCTGGTAACCCTCCTACATTATGATGACTTTTTATAACAGCCGCTGTTTTTGTACCACTTTCTATAACATCTGCATATACCGTCCCCTGTACCAAAAAATCAATACCCTTAAGCTTATTGGCTTCTTCTTCAAAAACTCTTATAAATTCATTTCCTATAATTTTTCTCTTTTTCTCCGGATCATCTACCCCAGATAGCTTACCTAGAAAGCGTTTTTCACAGTTCACTCGTATAAAATTCATATTAAAGCCTTCACTAAAAACCTGCTCTACTTGATCTCCCTCGTCCTTACGCAATAGTCCGTGATCCACAAAGATACAGGTTAGTTGATCTCCTATAGCTTTATGTACAAGCACTGCAGCAACTGAAGAATCTACTCCACCACTAAGTGCACATAAAACCTTGCGATTTCCAACCCTATTTTTTATTTCTCGGATTTGCTCCTGAACAAAGGTTGCCATAGACCAATTCCCTTCACATTTACAAATATTATAAAGGAAGTTCCTTAAGATTTCTTTTCCCTTTTCAGTATGTTCTACCTCAGGATGAAATTGAACTCCAAATAAATTTCTTTCTTTATTCTCCATTACTGCAACAGGACATGAATCTGTTATTCCAGTAATCTCAAAACCCTCTGGTACCATCTCTATATTATCTGTGTGACTCATCCAGGAGGTAATACTTTTAGATAGTCCTGATAATAGAGTAGTATTACCTTTAATATTTAACTTTGCCTTACCATATTCTCTTACCTGGGGACGAACAACCTTGCCACCCAATTTAAATGCCATTAATTGTGCTCCATAGCATATTCCTAAGATTGGTATATTTAGATTAAATATTTCAGAATCTATACTGGGAGCATCTTCACCATAGACGCTTAATGGTCCTCCTGTAAATATTATACCCTTAGGATTTTTCTCTTTTATTTCTTCAATAGAAATGTCATAGGTAACAATTTCTGAATATACTTTAGCCTCTCTTACTCTTCTGGCTATGAGCTGGTTATATTGTCCACCAAAATCTAATATCAAGATTGACTCATTTTTCATCTTTGCACATCCTTTTGTTTTTTATAAAATTCACCTTCTACCATACCCATAGAAATACCTATTAGCATCTAACTTAAACTAATAACTATATACTATAATTTGGTGGCTGTTTTGTTATGGAAATATCATGGGGGTGACTTTCCTTCAACCCTGCTGGTGTAATCTTAATAAATTGTCCCTTTTCCCTTAAATCCTTAATAGTAGGAGTGCCACAATATCCCATCCCTGAACGAAGTCCTCCAACCATTTGGAAAACAGTATCTGCTAATTTTCCCTTAAAGGGTACCTTTCCCTCTATTCCTTCAGGTACTAGCTTCTTCTCACCCTCTTGGAAATATCTATCAGAGCTACCTGCCTCCATTGCTGCCATTGAGCCCATACCCCTATATACCTTATAGCTTCTTCCTTGGTATATAATAGTTTCTCCTGGACTTTCATCGGTAGCAGCAAAAAGGCTCCCTATCATTACAGTGCTAGCACCTGCAGCTATAGCCTTAGTAATATCCCCGGAGAATTTAATACCTCCATCTGCAATAATAGGAATATCATATTCATCAGCTACTTTAGAGCAATCGCTTATTGCTGTTATTTGTGGGACACCTATTCCAGCAATTACGCGGGTAGTACAGATTGATCCCGGCCCAATACCTACCTTCACAGCATCTGCTCCAGCCTCAATAAGTTCCCTTGTGGCTTCTCCTGTTGCAACATTTCCAGCAATTAATTGTAAGTCAGGATAAACATCTTTTATCTTCTTAACCATATCTACTACACCCTTGGAATGTCCATGGGCTGTATCAATTACAATAACATCCACTTGGGAATCTACTAAAGAATCTATTCTCTCTAAAGTATCCTTGCCAATACTGACCGCCGCTCCTACAAGCAGTCTTCCTCGCTCATCCTTAGCAGAGTTTGGATATTGAATAGCCTTCTCGATATCCTTGATTGTTATAAGTCCCTTTAGGTTATTTTTATTATCCACTATAGGAAGTTTTTCAATCTTATGCTTTTTTAGGATGGCTTCTGCTTCCTTTAGATCTGTCCCTTCTGGAGCAGTTACTAAGTTTTCCTTAGTCATAGCATCGCCGATTTTTTTATACATATCTGTTTCAAATCTAAGATCTCTATTAGTTATAATACCCACCAGCTTACCATTTACTGTAATAGGAACTCCTGATATATGATATCGTTCCACTAATTCTAAGGCATCAGCGATAAGATTATCAGGGTTTAAATGAAAGGGATCAACAATAACTCCATTTTCAGATCGCTTAACCTTATCTACCTCCATTTTCTGTTCCTTAATTGACATATTTTTATGAATAATACCAATTCCGCCTTCTCTTGCAATGGCTATAGCCAATCGCCCTTCAGTTACTGTATCCATTCCCGCACTTATAATAGGCATATTTAATTTTATCCCTTTAGTTAAGTATGTTGAAACATCTACTTGGTTTGGTAGAATTTCTGATTTAGCAGGCAGTAATAAAACATCATCAAAGGTAAGACCTTCTTTAACTAATTTATCCATTATATAACGCTCCTCTCTAAAATAGCGTCTACGACGCTTTCGCTAGGGAAACCTAGTGTCCCTTCGACGGCTTTCAGCCTGAGCACCCTCCTAATTCGGCAGGGGATATTCCCCTACAACCCCTTATTTTTATATTATAAAAAAGTAGAACTTTCCTATAATATAAAATAGTATATGCATTTTTTTATCCCCATAAACAATAGAAACAAACCAGTAGTTTCTGAGTGAAACATACCCGTTTGTTTTATTCTTAATCTTTACAAGGAAATTTATTAATATGAAATAAAAATAAAATTAATTGAGTAAATTTCACCCATAGTCAAATAATTTACGGTTATTTGGTAGAGACTTCTAGACCATATTACTAGGGATATATGAGGGAAAATTCCTTTATTTATTTCAAACAGTATATTTTATAATTTTATCTTTGTCAAGGACAATAAAAATCTCCCCACAAGATAGATATTTATTTCTTAAATTCTACCTTAGGAGGAGTATAATAGGATGGATTCCCACATAAGTATGTTACTGGGTTAATTTTATATGCTAATAGCACTTCCCAATTGATTAGATAAATCCTTAGATGTTGCTAAAATTATTTCTTTGTATTCTTCTAAGTTCTCATTATTAACACGATTTTTTATCCCAGAAATACTTATAGAAGCAATCGGTTTGTTTTCTCTATTAAAGATTGGAGCAGCAATGCACTTCAAACCGATTAAAGTTTCTTCAGAATCTATTGCATATCCTACCCTTTTAATCTTTTCTAATTCATGAATAAATTGTTCTTTATTAACTATGGTGTTATCTGTAACTTTACTTAATCCTATCTCATTAATATATCTTTCTATAAAGTCCATTGAATAAAATGCCATCATTGCTTTTCCTAAGGCGGTAGCATGTATTTTATCTCTGCCCCCAATAGGTGAATCTAGGCGAAGTACATTCTTACTTAAAACCTTATCAATATACACTATATTAAATTTATCTATGATCCCTAAATTTATAGTTTCTCCTGTTTTATCAGCCAGTTCATACATAAATGGTTTTGCAATATCTCTCAAATCTAATTTTTCGATTACTCTATTCCCTACCTCGAAAACTTTTAAGGAAAGTTTATACTTCTGATTGGATGAGTTTTGTTCCGCATATCCGAAGTATTTAATACTTGCTAGGAATCTATGAGCTGTGCTCATATTTATTCCTAAATAGTTACTAACTTCTGATACACTTGCTTCTCCCCTTTTGCTTAGATATTCTATAATATCTAGTGTTCTTGTTACAGAGTTTATTAAAAAATAAGGTTGTTCCATTATATTCACCTTATATAATGAAGATATAGAAAATTCATTATACACTGTCCTTTCTAAATAATATTCTATTTAAACTATATTAGATCATAGATTTATTCATCACATATAAAAATAATCCCAATTTAGTCGTTCCCCCATTTGAATAATAATATATAATTTTATAAGTTTTGTAAATACCTTGTTCATAGACTTTTTGAAAATTTTATTCTATACATAATAAGTATTCACTATATTATTTTCAGGGTTATTTGAAAATAAAAGGAACAGACTAATTCATTACAAAAATGAGAAAAGGATTTTGCAATTAGGTCTATCGTAGTTTTCGAATCCACTGGATACTATTACAAAATCCTTTTCTATTCCCTATCTAATGCTGGATTAGAAGTATTTACATAAACCCAATCCAATTTGATTCAAATTAAAAATATGTTTATTTTTTAATTAGTTATTGATATTTCTTTTTCTTTTTATGCCCAACCTCTTAGTTTTACTGCTTCTCCAACTTTTCTAAGTCCATTAACCCAAGCTGCATCTCTCATGGTTATATTCATCTCTTTAGATGTATCCTCAACTTGTTTGTATGCTTTTAATATTTGAACTCTCAATTTTTCTCTAACCTTTTCTAAATCCCAATAATCGTCTGTTAAGCCTTGAATTCTCTCGTAGGAACATACTATTGCTGAGCCTGAATTAGCCAATACATCAGGTATTATGGTTACCCCTTTATCTAATAACATTTTATCTGCTTCTGGTGTCATTGGGCCATTTGCTGCTTCTACAATAATTTTAGCCTTTACCTTATCTGCATTGTCTTTATGGATAACATTTTGAACTGCTGCAGGTATTAAAAGATCACAATCAACTTCAAATAATTCTTCATTTGTGATTTCGGTGGTTCCTGGGAATCCTTTAACTGAACCTGTTTCTTTCACAAACTCTAATAATGCTGCTACATCAATACCTTCTGGATTATATATTCCTGCAAAAATATCTGCAATAGCTACTACTTTAAATCCATCTTCATATAATAAATCAGCCGCATAACTTCCTACTTGACCAAATCCTTGGATTGCAACTCTTGTTTTGGTTGGATCAACACCTAAACTATCACAAGTCTGTCTAGTTACATAGTATAAGCCTCTTCCTGTTGCCTCGTCACCACCCTCTGATCCACCTAATATTGCTGGTTTATCATTAATGGCTGCTGGTGCATGATATCCTCTCATTGTTTCATATTCATCCAACATCCACGATTGGGTTTGTAAGTTTGTACCTATATCTGCTCCTGAATTATCAATCCATTCTCCCTTTGGCTCCAGTTTACGAATATATCCTCTGATAAGTCTTTCATATTCCCATGTGCTTAACTTACTAGGATCAGCCTTGATACCACCTTTACTTCCACCGGCTGGTATATCATTTATAGCATGCTTAATGGTCATCATCATAGCTAATGCTTTAATCTCTTCTCCTGTTAGATCAGGTCTTACCCTTGTACCATCCTTTGTTTGACCAATGGCGTCATTATGAAATGCCCTATAGGCTGTAAATACTTCAGATGATCCATCATCCATTCGTACAGGAATTTGAAATTCCGTGAAACGCATTGGGTTTAATAATAATTTTAATACACTTGGTTCTAGACCTGCTAATTTTCCTGCTCTTTCTACTTCTTTTTGTGTTGATTTCCACATAATATTACACCCCTTTTGAGTTTTTTAACATAATAGTTTTAATATCATGTTTTAAATTTGGTCATTTTATTTTTATATATATTCTCTATGACTATCCCTATCCCTTAAGAATAATCTCCACTGGGAAGTCAAATAGAGATTCACAGCCATTCTCTGTTACTATCAAGCTAGCATCAACCTCAAACCCAACATCTTCATGCCATATTCCTGGAATTAAATGAACTGCCATATTAGGTTGAATTATTGTCTTGTCCCCAGGACGGAAGCTTATGGTTTGCTCTCCCCAATCCGGTGGATAGTTAAGCCCTATTGAATATCCTATACGGGCTGCCTTTACAACTCCTGAATGGGCTATTGCCTTTCTCCAAGTTTCTTCAACAAATTCTGCTGTATTACCTGGTTTAACCGCTTCAATAGCTGCTTTAAGTCCCTCTAAAACAACATCTGCAGTTTCCTGCATTAATTTGGGAGGTTTTTTGCCTAGGAAAAGAGTTCTGGCTATAGGACAATGGTATCTTCTATATACACCACTTAGTTCTAAAAGAACCGGAGCATCCTTTTCATAAACATGCTCTGTCCAGGTTAAATGTGGTGTCTTTATGGCTTCCCCTGTCATCATCAATGGAACAATGGCTGGATAATCCCCAGAATATTCCTTTGTACCTGAATATTGTGCTGCAGCAATTTTAGCAGCGGCATCACATTCCCTTACACCAACATTTATTGCATCAGCAGCTGTCTGCATAACCTTTGTAGCTACTTGACCTGCTCTTTTCATATATTCTATTTCACTATCAGATTTAATAACTCTAACCCAGTTCACCAAAGTATTTGCATCCTTAAATTTAGCATTTGGTAAGGATTCTGTTAGTTCAACATAGTTTCTTGCCGTAAAGTAAAATTGATCCATCTCTACGCCAATAGTACCCTTATCCCAGCCCCTAGCTTTTATAACATCTGCCATAAAATGCATGGTATGTTTAACTGTAGATTGAACATAATCATCAGGATATTCTATTATGTTTTCTGGTGACAAATAAGTGGTAATTCTGGCTCCATTAGCGTCCATGCCCCGTCCAATCCAAACAGGTTCTTCTGCATCTAGAGAAACTAACAAACATTGATGAACATAAAAACTCCATCCATCATAGCCCGTAAGGTAATTAATATTTGCAGGCTGTGAAAGAAATAATAGATCAATACCCTTTTGCTCCATACTTGCTTTTGTTTTGCGAATTCGTTCTGAAAACTCTTCTTTAGAAAATACTAACATTAAACCTCCTCCTTTTTAATTTTTTTATAATTTGAGAAAATTGCACAATTTATTATTTATATGGGGGAAAATTCTATTTATGCAATTTCCTAACTAATCTCTAATCCTATTTATATTTAATTAACCTTTTCATAAAAAAATCCATATAGTTATTTAGCTCTTTCTTTTTTATTTAATTCGAAATAATCCAGTGTATATCTAACATACATCTCCACTGCCATTGGCAAGGAATCTTCATCAATGTTAAACCTTGGGTTATGATGAGGATAATGACTTTCTTTTTCTTTATTGCCTGTGCCTATAGCAACAAATACGCCGGGTACAAGCTTTGAAAATTCGGAAAAATCTTCACTTCCCATACTTATAAAATCAATCAAATCTTCTTGATTTTTTATTACTCTTTCAGCAGTGTTTCTAGCTAATTCAGTCAACTTAGGATTATTTATCAAAGGAATATTTTCTGTATAAGATTCTACTTCACATGTGCAGCCATGGACTGCAGATACCTGTTCAGCTAATTTTTTTAAGCGTTCCATGGGTCTTTCTTCTCCACAATCATCATAGAGAATACGAATGGATCCCTTTAATGTAACGGAATCTGGAATTATATTTCCCTGGGTCCCGCCTGAAATATAACCAAACATTATGATAGTAGGTTTATTAGAACTAATCTCCCGAGTTTGAATGCGTTGTGCAGTTTGCACTATATCAGTAGCAGCTATAATAGGGTCAACAGCTGACTCAGGATATCCAGTATGTCCACCAAAACCATTAACGGTAATTGTAAAATTCTCCAAACCTGCCATTACAGCTCCAGAGGAAATACCTATCTTACCTATTGGTACAGGCGTCCATATATGTGCACCCATTACAGAATCTACTTTGGGATTTTCTAAAACACCTTCTTCAATCATTTTACAAGCTCCGGCAATTTCTTCATTGGGTTGAAATACCAATTTAATAGTACCTTCTAGTTCTGAGCGCAAATCATTTAATATCTTTGCTGCTCCTAAAAGTGCTGCTGTATGCCCGTCATGACCACAGGCATGCATTACTCCCGGATTCTTTGATTTATAAGGTATATCATTTTCCTCTGTTACGGGTAATGCATCCATATCAGCCCTAAGCATTAAAACCGGTCCGGGTTTAGAACCCTCAATAAGTCCCACCACTCCAGTCTTAGCAATCCTTTTAGTAACTATATTAAGGTCCTGCAGATATTTTTCTACAATACCTGCCGTTCGAAATTCTTGAAAACCTAACTCAGGATTAGCGTGAAAGTCCCGACGTAATGCTATTACATCGTCAGTTATTGATTTAACAGCCTTATCAATAGTATCCAAAATGTTATAATCCCTCCTTTTATCCATAGACCAAGCAAGTATTGCATAAGCTTAAAAATTTTATAGAAAAAATTTATGCTACTTGCCTATACAAATCTTCTTACATAAAACCAGTAAAACTCTTTTTTACCACTGTATTATAAACATAGTTAATCATTGTAATAAAATCAAAAATCGGTAATCCTGTTGCCTGTTGGACTGCTGGTCCATAAGGAGCTAATACACTACATTCAAAAAGTAATAGCTTTACTTCTGGAAATTCAGCTATCATCTGATTTGCAACCGCCACTATCTCTGATTCTACCTCTTGTTTATCAAGCTCTCCGGTTTCTTCTATAAAGGAAGCTGAGAAATTAGGGCATTCCTCCAGTCCGCGAATTACAAGTCTTTCTCTAAGATCTGCACCACATGGTTGAAGAACTGTAGAATCTAGGGATTTAGCATTAGCAGTTATAATACCAATCTTATCCTTAGGATTTATTAAATTATTCATAAAGGGTATTTGTAGTAAGCTAGACATAAAGACCGGAATATCAAGATGTTTAACCAAATCTTCTTGATATACGGCAAAGAAACCACAATCCCCTGTAATCGCTCTAACACCTTCATTTTGTAATTCCAGAGCAGCCTTTAAAATTTTATCTTTTAAAACCTTATTATGACTAAACATTTTTTCCACGGTTAAACCCGGTACTTTTTTAAATCGTACTGGAAAGTTATAAGTGGTGGCATTAGCAACATCCCCCGGTATATATGGAGCTACACTATCTATTAATAATATGCCGATAGCCTCACCATAACTTACTTGACCTGATTTACTATGATATAACATGTTCCGTAACAACCCCTTCCACTATCTATTAGATACCTGCAGCAGTAGGTAACCACAATGCAATCTGTGGGAAGGCAACTATTAAAACAGCAGCAAGCACTAAAATAATTACAAATGGATAGGTATGACCGATAACCTCTAAATATGGTCTTCTAAATATCAGCTGTGCAGTAAATATATCACATCCAAAGGGAGGAGTAGCTGAACCGATTGCCGCCTGTAAGGTTACAAGAACTCCTAATAATACTGGGTCTACACCTGCTTGTAGTACATAGGGAGCAAAAACTGGAGTCAAAACATATATTGCTACAATAGGATCTACAAACATACATGCCAAAAAATAAGCTGCATTAATTATAACTATTAGGAATATATAGGATGGAGCATCCCCTAAAATGCCGGGTAATACGGCTTGGGGTACTTTCATAAAGCTAATCAAAAATGATAATGCCTGACCGGCTCCTACTAATATAAATACTACTCCCGTAACTATCCCTGTTGATAAAAAGCTTTCCATTAGATTATCCTTAGTAAGGGTTCGATAAACTATGCCTTCTAAGATTAATGCATAGGCAACAGCTGCTGCTGAAGCTTCTGTTGGAGAAAAATATCCACTATAGATCCCGCCAATGATAATGATTGGGAAACCCAAAACTGGCAACCCATCCTTAAGCGCTTGTTTACGCTCTGCCCAAGTAGATTTTGGAGCTATACCTACATTATGAAACTTGGAGTAAAAAATGGAATAAAGGGAAAACATTAAAACGATTAGCACCCCTGGACCAATACCTGCAAGGAATAATTTCCCTATTGATGTACTGGTTACCACCCCATAGACAATAAACCCTATACTTGGGGGTATTAAAAATGCGATATCACTTGAATTTATAATAAGTCCTAAAGTGAAGGAACTCTTGTAACCTGCCTCTAATAGCATTGGGCGCATAGTCCCTCCGATTGCTGCAACAGTAGCCTGAGTAGAGCCCGATACAGCGCCAAATAGTGCACAGCTAGTAGCTGTAGTAATAGGCAGTCCTCCGGGTAAATGCCCTAAGAAAACCTTTATCATATTTACCAGTCTTCTTGCGGAGGTCCCAGTGGTTAAAATACTTGCCCCAAGTATAAACATAGGCACAGCCACTAGGGATGGTGGACTTATCCCATTTAAAACCTGTTGAACGATAACCTGGGTACTCATATTAGGCAGATTGAACATCATAAATATCATTACAACACCCAATAGAATAACCATAAAGGGAAAACCGAAAAATAATTTTGCAAAGGCTAAAACTAAATACGCCATAAATCTCACCTCATTGTTAGTTTATAGTTAAAATTTCTATTCCCACTAGCGTTTATTAGCAAACTTCGTCTTCATATTCTCCTTTTTGCTCAGGAGAAATCCATACATCTGGTTCCTTAATATTTTTAAATATTGTTCGTATATAGTTAATACCTGACATGCCAAAACCTATAATAACAAATATATATATATACCAATAGGGTATCCCTAAGGCTGGGGTATGTTGTATGGTTCCCCTTGTAACTACAAGGGCATTCCAAGCATAAGATGTCATTAGAAACATAATAACTGCACTATATACAGAAATAACATAGATCATGACCTTTTGAATCTTAGGCCATTTTTCCCCTACAAGATCAAATATAGCCCCCATACGGATATGTCTCGCCTTTCTAACTCCATAGCTCATGCCAATAAAGGTTATAACTTGAATTAGGAGAGTAGTAACTTCTTCTGCCCAAAAAATACCCCCGAAAAACTTTCGAGAGATAACATTTGCAAGTAACAATATGGTAAGTGCTGCAATAATTATGATAAGCACCCACACCTCTACAAAATCCACAACCTTATTGATTTTCTGTGCAAAAGTAACTATCCCTTTCTCTGGAGCATCTACTTTTTTTCCCGATTCTACCATATGAACAACCTCGCTTTTAAGTAAATTTTCTTCGGCGAGGAGAGAACTCCTCGCCGAAAAAGATTATTTTTCTATGCCTAAAGCTTCCTTAGCAGCTTCGATATCTTTAACTAATGCATCATAAACCTCTTTAGCTAATGGTCCACCTAAATCATTTTTGAAATCCTCATGGGATTGCATAGCTGCTTCTCTAAATCCATCTATTGCTTCTTCATCAAGTTCTACTAAATTGATATCATCTTTTATTTCTTCTAATTCTTTCTCTCTTCTCTCTGCTGTCCATTCACCTAGTGGCACTAATGCATCTGCCCACCAATCTTTCATATAATCTTGAACTTCTTCTGGTAAGCTATCATAGAATTGTGCATTAATACATGGAATACCTACAAAAGGCTCTCCATAGGTTAATGTCATATAATCTTGAACTTCATAGAACTTCATACTTACTTGGGCATAACATGGTTGAACTTGAGCTTCTATCAAACCTGTTTGTAAACCACTGTAGATTTCTCCATAGGCAAGTGCTGTTGGATTAGAACCATATGCCTTATAGGATGCACTTAGCATTTCTGATCCCATAACACGAATAACTAAATCTTTCATGTCATCTACAGTATTTATAGGTTTATTAGATGTAATCCATTGCCAGTCATGTAGTGCAACACCTAGTGGCACCATACCCTCTCTACGGAAAGCTTGCTCTAGATATTCCATAAATGTTCCATTTTTCATAACATAATCAAAACATTCAACAGTTTTTTCCTGTGGCCACATATAATGTAGTCCTACTACTGAAGCTTCAGGAACAAATGTGTTTATCCAACCATGACAAGAATATACAAACTCTACTACGCCTAGTTGACATAGTTCGTTAATGTCACGGTTTTCACCAATGGTTCCATAGGGATAAACATCAATATTGAATTTGCCTTCTGACCACTCTTCCATAGCAGCGGCAAATTCTTTACCCCAATGAGTCATTGGATCACCTTCAACCTCTTCTGATGCCAATCTAACTTCATAAGTTTGGTCAAATAGTGATTCTTCTGTAGCTTCACCTTCACCAGGATCATCTCCAGGTTCTTCAGTATCAGCAGGTGCACTACAACCAGCGAATAGTAAGCTTACCATCATAATAACTATCAATACCCATAAACCATGTTTTTTCTTTAACATAATTTACCCCCTTCAAATTTTTTAATCTTCTTAATACTTATTAATTAATTTACCTTTTCTGCTACCCCTCCTTTCCTAACAAGTTACTCAAAATGTATTTATCCATGATGTCAATATAGCTATAATTTTAACAATAAAAACTATAACTATATTATATTAAGTAAAAAACAAATTTTCCTTTTTTTAAATTACCGCTTATGATTCAAATTGTATCCTTATACATTATCCACTTGTGGATTTAAACGATTACACTAAGAAGCGCATATAGAAATTATGTAGTTAATCGATTTCATTTGAACTCTATGGATGTTGTTAATTTACTTTGTCTGGGGCTTTAGCCTTTAATCGAATACATGAATCCTCTAGAAATTTCTGATAATTTCACTATGTGTGATGCGGTAAGTTTATTTCACTATATGTGACAGTATAATTTATTATTATATTATTGCTATTCTATATAAAATTGAGAATTCCTTCCTATTTGATAAAATATTTATAAATATTTTTAATTATTTATATATTAATGAATTCGTAATACTCTCCAAATTTTTAACAAAGAGTTGATAATACAATGGATTTCATTGACCATTTTCCCATGGACATCGGTAAAATTTTTTTTATTGTATAGGAAAGTTGTACTTACCTATGCAATAAAAAAATAAGATAGATGACAAAATTCAATTAATTTAATTTAATGGTAAAATCAAATTTTAAAGAATTATGTCAGCTATCTTATAATTATCATGTCTTCTCTTATAATAATTTTATGTTATTATAGCTACATTTACAATAAATTTCTTATATAACTTTTCTATAAAATTAACCAGAATATATCATGGTACTATAGGTCAAGCTTTAAATCTCCTTCCTTTATCCATCCTTTTTTTCTCATGAATTTTGCGATTAATAGGGTAAAAATTGCTGGTAGTATAAAATGTAATAGTAAAATATTCAAATACATAGATAATCCACCTCTACCTATAGTCTCCATAGCAGTAATTGTCCCAAATTGACCCACAAACCCACTTGTTCCCATTCCTGCACCTATGGGTATATTCTCCATTTTGAATAAATAAGTTGATATAGGACCTAATATGGCGGCGGTAAGCGTAGGGGGAATCCAAATCCTCGGATTTTTTACAATATTAGGGACCTGCAGCATTGATGTTCCTAATCCTTGAGCTAATAATCCTCCCATACCGTTTTCCCTATAGCTCATTACAGCAAAACCAATCATCTGAGCAGAACAGCCCACTGTTGCAGCCCCAGCTGCAAGACCACCTAAACCTAACATTATTGCTATAGCAGCACTACTAATAGGTAAAGTCAGAGCCATCCCTACTAATACTGAGATAATAATACCCATTGGAATGGGCTGTAATTGGGTTGCATACATTATCATATTACCAAATCCTGTCATAAAGGCCGCAACAGCGGGTCCAACAAATTGTCCTACCAATACGCCAACAATAATAGTGACTGCAGGGGTGACAATAATATCAATCTTGGTTTCCTTATAAACAAGCTTCCCAAACTCGGCGCCAAAAACTGCTGCTAAAAATGCCCCTACCGGTCCTCCTAATTCTGCTCCTGCAGCACCTGTAAGTACGGATGCGAAGATAACTAAGGGTGGTGCCTGTAAACCATAGGAAACAGCTACTGCTATAGCTGGTCCGGTCATTGCCTGGGCAATTGGCCAAATAGTATCAGTGAAAAATGTTATTCCTAATTTTCCTCCAATAGTATTTAAGATAGTTCCAATTATTAAAGATGAAAAAAGACCTAGTGCCATATAGCTTAGCGCATCAATAAAGTATCTTTGTACTGTAAATTCAATATTCTTCCTTTTTAAAAATCCATCTTTTTTATTCATTTGTACTTTTACACCATCCCTTTATAATGTTAATTTTATAATCACTGTTATTAATTTTAATAAAAAAAAATACTGCTGTCAAGACAGCAGTATTGTCAATTAATCTTCATCCCCTGTATCTTCTATATCATCTGTATCTTCTATACCATCTGAATCTTCTATATCATCTGTATCTCCTGTATCTTCACCAACCTCTGTTTCTCCTGTTACTTCACCACCATCAACTAATTCAAATGTAGATTCATATTCTTCATTAGCAAAATATACATTTCCTTCTATAGTAGCATCTGTTATTGTAAAGCCATCAGCCTCTACAAAAATATCTCCTTCAAAGGTGCCGCCTTGAATGTTTGTATTAGGACTTTTAATGGTCATTTTTGGTGCAGTGACAGTGTATCTTTCTGTTACATTTCGATCCTGATCCTGTGCATATAGAGCTAATTTACGGTATATATCATTATTTTCATCATCTTTATCTCTAAATTCACCCTCTACCACTAATTCCTCATCAAATTCTAAATCCTGTAATGTAGCGATAATCCATGTTCCATCTTCACTTATTGCTTCTAAAAATGCGGACTCCTCATTAACTATTGAAGCAGTTGTCTCTGCATCTTCTTTTGTATCATCTTCTTGATTTTCTTCTTGGTTTTGATCTTCTCCTGGTGTTTCTTCTGGTGTATCGTTAGCACAACCAAAAAATATTAAAGAAACAGTAATAAATAATACTAATAAAATTTTTTTAAATTTCATCAAACTCCCTCCATAAAATATTTTGTCTTTTTATTATACCCAGTTTTTTATACAATAAATAAGTATATATTGACAATTCAAAATATTTTGCCTAAGAGAATAATTTTATAATAATTTAATTTTTTTAAGGATTCTAGGGAAATAAAAAAGACTAGTATCCTAGTCATTAAATTCAGGGATTTTCATAAAATTTTGTTATTAGTTCATCTAGCTTTTGGCTAGTATTAATAATTTTTGTATTTTTAATTGTGTTATTATTATCTATTAATTCATCTAACTTTTGTTTTTTAACTTCAATCTCTTCCCATAGTTTCGTACGTTCCACTTTCATCCCCCTTAAAATATATAGTCTTTTTACTTTATCACAATAAATTAACAAAGCATACTAGTTAATTATATTCCAATTTATGTAAATAATCAATAGCATAATCTAACTTTTTTATTCAAAAAATATAACCCGAAATCTAAAAGATTTCGGGTTTAAACTCAACTTACATCATTGGCATTCCGCCGCCCATGCCTCCTGGCATGCCGCCGCCCATACCACCTGCTGGTTCTTCTTCAGGTAGGTCTGCAACAACAGACTCTGTCGTTAATAGCATAGCCGCGATACTGCAGGCATTTTGAATAGCAGAACGAACTACTTTAGTTGGGTCAATAATTCCTGCATCGATCATATTAGTATATTCACCTTTGTAAGCATCAAAGCCAACTCCTGGTTTTTCATTTTTAATTCTTTCAACAATTATGGAACCTTCTAATCCAGCATTTAAAGCAATTTGTCTAATTGGCTCTTCAATTGCTCTTCGAATTATATTTGCACCAGTTTTTTCATCTCCAGAAAGTAAATCTACTAATTTCTCAACGGCTGGTATTGAATTAATATATGATACTCCACCACCTGCTACTATTCCCTCTTCTACTGCAGCTCTTGTAGCAGCTAATGCATCTTCAATTCTATACTTTTTCTCTTTTAGCTCAGTTTCTGTAGCGGCTCCTACTTTAATTACAGCTACTCCACCTGATAATTTCGCTAATCTTTCCTGTAGCTTTTCTTTATCAAATTCTGATTGAGTATCTTCTATTTGAGTTCTTATTTGTTGAACTCTATCTTTAATAGCCTTTGCATCTCCAGAACCTTCAACTATAATAGTGTTTTCCTTATCTACCTTAATTTGTCTTGCCTTACCTAATTGATCAAGCTCAACGGTTTTAAGATCTAATCCAAGTTCTTCAGATATTACAGTTCCTCCGGTTAAAATAGCTATATCATCTAGCATTGCTTTTCTTCTATCACCAAATCCTGGAGCCTTTACTGCTATACAATTAAATGTACCTCTAAGTTTATTTACAACTAAGGTAGCTAATGCTTCTCCTTCTACATCCTCTGCAATAATTAATAGTTTTCCACCCTGTTGTACTATTTGCTCAAGTAATGGTAGAATTTCTTGAATATTAGAGATTTTCTTATCAGTAATAAGTATATATGGATCATCCATAACAGCTTCCATCTTTTCTGTATCTGTTACCATATATGGTGAAAGATAGCCACGGTCAAATTGCATACCTTCTACAACCTCTAATTCAATACCCATGGTCTTTCCTTCTTCTACAGTGATAACTCCATCACTTCCTACCTTTTCCATTGCATCGGATATTAATTGTCCAATAGTTTCATCGGATGCTGAATTAGATGCAACCTGTCTTATAGCTTCCTTGCTCTCAATTGTCTTACTAGCTTTTTTGATTTCTTCTACAACAGTATCTAATGCCTTTTCAATACCCTTCTTTAAAACCATTGGATTTGCACCAGCTGCTACATTTTTTAAACCTTCTCGAATGGTTGCCTGTGCTAATAATGTAGCGGTAGTAGTACCGTCACCTGCAACATCATTTGTTTTGGTAGCTACTTCCTTTACTAATTGTGCACCCATGTTTTCAAAGGAATCCTCTAATTCAATTTCTCTTGCAATTGTTACTCCATCATTTGTAATAATAGGAGAACCAAATTTTTTATCTAATACAACATTTCTTCCCTTTGGTCCTAATGTAACCTTAACTGTATCTGCTAATTTATTTACACCTGCTTCAAGTGACTTTCTAGCCTCTTCACCAAATTTAATTTCCTTTGCCATTTTTCATACCTCCTAAATTTCTATTATATGGGGAGCTTCTATGTAATGCTCCAGATAGTTTTACTCTACAATAGCTAAAATATCGCTTTGTCTTAAAATTAGATATTCCTCTTCATTCACTTTAACTTCTGTGCCTGCATATTTAGAGTAAAACACATTATCTCCAACCTTTACTTCCAGTTCTACCTTCTTTCCATCTACTATTTCTCCACTACCAACTGCCATTATAGTTCCCTCCTGGGGTTTTTCCTTAGCAGTTCCTGGTAATACAATACCACTTTTTGTTGTTTCCTCTTCTTCCTTTACTTTGATTACAACTCTGTCACCTAATGGTTTGATGTTCATATTAACCCTCCTTAAAGATATTTATAATTATATTTATTTATAGAATTATTAGCACTCCTTTAAGTTGAGTGCTAATAATATAATATAGAAAGCTATAGTAGTTGGCAAATATTGTAGTGGTTTTTTACCGGTCATAATTAGCCAAAATCCTTTATTACTATAATATATCTTTCATTTTCTTTGATTATCAACTTTTTTCTAACTATTTCAATATTTACAAATTTCTCCTCTTATTATTGCCCTGGATTTTATAGATTATTCAACCTTTGTTCCAGTTCTTTCCTTAAACTTATACTGAACCAATACTACTGAAAATAGGATAAGAGCTATGCCTACCCATTGAAAGATTACCAATCTTTCATTGAAAAGTACAAATGCTAAAAAAACTGCTACCATAGGTTCAAGGTTCGTTAAAATACTAGCCTTACTTGCCTCAACATATTTTAAAGCACTTGCATATAAACCATTTGGAATTATTGTACTTATTATCCCTATGCTCAATATTAATATAAGGGGTGTCAAACCTGGTATATTTCCTAGTAATATCCATGGCGGTCGAAAAAACCATAGAAACAATGCAGAAAATAAAAAACCATAAACTAGTAAGGTTCTATGGGAATAATTCCTTAAAATTATCTTTCCTAAAATACTTTGCATGGCAAATCCGATTGCAGACACCAATCCCCATAAAATACCTACACTATTTACTTGAAAAGCTCCTGGTTTATAACCCTCAGCTACAAGAAAACACCCAATAGCAGTTGCTATTAGGGCGATAACTTTTTTATAGTTTAGGGGTTCTCCAAAAAAGAAGTATGAAAGAATGGTAACAAAAATAGGTGATGTATATAAAAGTATTACCGCTGTTGATAGGGTGGTCAGTTCAACGGCATAGGAAAATCCCACAAACAAGCCATTATATGCTACTATCCCATATATACAAAATAGTATAAGCCCCCGCATATCTGTTTTAAAATCCGAGGGCTTTTGAATCAAAGTTAAAATAATATAGAAAATTAGTGCTATGGTAGGTCGAAAGGCAGCTATTGAAATAGAATCATAGTTAATGTAACCTAATTTTTTAATAAAGGTGCCCAATAGCCCCCAGCATATTGCTGAGAACATAACCATTAAATATCCCCTTTTCTCTAAGTTTTCATTTATCAAGACATTACCTCCAAGCCCATTTTAAACGAATGGATAGATTATATAGATAATAATTGGAATAAGTACTGCCGGTAGAAGATTAGCCATTCGTGTTTTAGTCAATCCTATCATATTTAGGGCAATTCCCAAAATCAAAATCCCACCTATTGCTGTCATTTCTCTAATTACCGGATCTTCTATTAGAGATTTTATAAAAACAGCTAATAGAGTAATAGAACCTTGGTATATAAATACTGCTATTCCAGATAAAACCACGCCGATCCCAAGGGTTGAACCAAAAATGATAGCCACAACAAAATCTATTAGGGATTTTGCATATAGGGTAGTATGATCGTTTTGTAGACCGCTTTGCAAGGCACCAGTTATAGCCATGGCACCAATACAATACATAAGGGATGTGGTGACAAATGCCTGGGATATATTTCCACCCTTGTTTTTAAATTTTTTTTCTAGGTTACTACCTAAGTTTTCTAATCTTTTATCAACATTAAATAATTCCCCAATAATTCCTCCTAATACAAGACTTCCAAGAACAATAATTAGATTTTCTGTCTTTATACCCTCAGATACTCCATAGACCATTATTCCCAAGGCTAAACCCTTTAAGATAGTATCATTCACTCTTTCAGGAATACCCTTTTTAATTATAACTCCAATTAAAGCCCCTATTATAATTGCTGATGAATTTGCTATTGTTCCTAATAATTGCATACCTTTCCTCCTTTTCTACCTTCTACCTTATACCTTCTACCTTCTACCTTATACCTTCTACCTTATACCTTCTACCTTATACCTTATACCTTATACCTGCTTTATCTCCTTATTTCTTCCCAACTATATTCCTTGCATAATGAAATAAATATTGTTGAGCATAGCCTGCCAGTTTACCCCATTTTTTATTGGCAAACATTTTAATATCCTTAATAGATGCATCCTCTTGAAAATAAAAATATTCCATCACCCTCTTAACCCATACATCAGTTGGGAATGCTTCAAATTTACCCATGGAAAATAACATTACGCAATCTGCGATTTTAGGACCAACTCCATATAGGGATATTAGCTGTTTTATAGTCTGCTCTATAGGTAATTCCTTTAGGCTGTAGAGATTAATTTTACCGGTATTTACCCTTTCTATTGCACTATGTATAAACTTAGCTCTATAGCCACATTTACTTTGGGCAATTTCATCTATGGATAGATTAGATAATTGCTGGGGGGTGGGAAATGTATAATATGTCTTTCCCCTATATTCTAATTTGTCTCCATAGCTTTGACATAGTTTTTCCACAATGATTTTAATATGAGGTATATTTTTATTGGAGGATATAATAAAGGAAATCAGTGTTTCCCATTCATCCTGATTAAGAAGCCTAATGCCCTTACCATGGGGTATAGCTTTCTTTAACACTTCATCCCCTTCTAATTGCCTTTGTATACTATTATAATCCCTGGCTAAATCAAAATAGTCCATCCACCTATCATAAAAATCATCTATGGTTATATTATATATATATAAGTCTCCATCCTTTAACTCAACTTCTAACACCTTATCCCTAACTACCCCAATATAGGTGTTATCCTCAGTCTCGTTCCATCTGAAGCATTGTCCACATTCAAAGGTTTCCACCGGATGAAAATTTTGAATATCTTCTATAATTATACCATTTTCAAGTTCTCTAATTTTCATCTTTTTTAACCCATAATCCTTTCACATAAATATTCACGCCTAATATATTCTGACCTGTCATAAATTCTAATTTTGTTGTTATATCCCTTTGAACATTTTTTAAAAGGATTGGAATTACTAGACCATAGACAATATAAACATCTAACTCAATTATCAATCCATTAGGATTAGTTATAATATTAATTCTCCCTACCCTATATATTCCATCTACCCCTGATGCTATATGATTAACAACCGAGCTTACAACGGTATCTGCTATTGTATAATTTCCAAGATAAGAAAAGGTAGGTCTAACTACTGTCTTTTCTTGAAATTCTGTTCTCTTACTATGGGAATTCTTTCGAAAGATTTTTAAAGGGTCTAAAAAGTATCCCGAAAAATACTTCTTTATTTCTAAAGCCGGAACTGGAATTACATGCTTACCTTCCTTAATCCTGATATTACGCGCCATTTCAATTTCTTCTATACTTGAGACATCTCCTATATAAATGGTCTCTTCTATTTCTGGAAGCTTAAGGGTTTCCTGTACTCTTTTAACCATTTTATCAGAGGTGCCTAAAATCAAAATTGAATTAGGATTGTACTTGATGATGGCAGCTTTAGTATCCTCTATATGGGATTTATCTGAAAAAAGTGCCCGTTTAACAGCTGCAATCTTTGTTTTTTCCTTTTTAGCCGAAGAACCTGCAACCACCTTAGTGCCCCATATTATTAATCCGTCATCAATCATCATTTCTATATTATAATTATTTGCCACTTCCATGGCTCTATAACTTTTCCCTGTTCCACTTGATCCAACTAAAGCATATATCTTCATAACTGCCTCCGAGTTTTTATTCTATTTTAGCACATATTAATAATTGAAGGAATTCACAAAACTTAATAATAAGAATTTTTATTAAAAACAAGGTACCCTACTCTAAAGGTCATGCAAGATTATTGCATAAATAAGTGAGTTATTAAATAAGAAGGAATTTAAATAAAAAAGTAGAAATTTAATTAATGCGCAAGGAATTTGAATAAATTTCCTTAATAAGTCAACTAGGAGGTATGAACCTTGGCACAATTATATTTTCGTTATTCTACAATGAACGCAGGAAAGTCTATTGATATATTAAAAATTGCCCATAATTATGAAGAGCAAGGCAAGAGCGTTTTATTATTTACTTCATCCCTAGACGATCGCTATGGAGAAGGCTTTATTGCTTCCCGTATAGGGATTAAAAGAGCTGCCATTCCCTATGATAGGAATACTAAATTAAGAACAAGTATAGAAGCAAACCCTCCCCATTGTGTATTAGTAGATGAAGGGCAATTCCTAACTAAAGTTCAAGTATTAGAATTAACACAAATAGTAGATTATATGCAAATCCCAGTAATAGTATATGGGTTGAAAAATGATTTTCAAAACAATCTTTTCGAGGGTAGTGAGGCACTATTACTATATGCCGATAAAATTGAGGAGATAAAAACAATATGTTGGTTTTGTAACCGTAAAGCCACAATGGTGCTTAGAGTACAAGACGGTAAACCTATATATACTGGACAGCAAATTCAGATTGGTGGCAATGATAATTACTTACCAGTATGTAGAAAATGCTACGGGAATCCTCAGCTATAGCTTTGAAAAAAGCGTAGTCAATATGAAATAGTAAAGAAATTATACAGGAAATTTTTTTTAGAATATGTTAATTATTGCAAAATCCATGATTGTTAAATATCATATGATATCCTTTCATATGATATTTTTTTATCTAAATTTTTTTATTTATAATCTTAAATATGTATCTAAAATATATCCCTTAATATCCCTATTATACCTGGGATTGATTTTTTTTTAGCATATTTTTAAATTCCAATTTTATGAATTTTTTTGTATTAAAACCCCCTATAAACTTTGTTTATTTACCAAATTTTAGGGTATATTTGTTAATATCATACCATTCCTATAGATTTAATAAAGATTTTTTTAACAAAATCTATTGATTTATAGTTCTATTGTAGTTATAATATCAATGAGTCAACATATTTTACTTAATTTTAAGGGGGATTTACAAAATGAAAAAATTATTAATGCTTTTAGTAGTCTTAGCTTTAGTATTCACTTTAGCTGTTGGATGCTCTACTCCAGCAGATGAAGAAAAAGAAGAAACTTCAGAAGAAACTTCAGAAGAAACTTCAGAGGAAGTAACAGTTGGAGATTTAGAAGATGGTACTTATGTAGCAGAAGAAGATGAGTTTGGCGACTCTGGTTGGAAATATGTTGTTACCTTAGAAGTTGAAGGTGGCAAGATTGTTGATGCCGAGTGGAATGGAGTTCACAAGGATGGTGGAGACGATAAGATTACACAATCCTCTAATGGTGAATATGGTATGGTAGAAAAAGGTAACGCTAGTGCTGAATGGCATGAGCAATCTGCTTTAGCTGAAGCATACCTACTAGATACACAAGATCCAACAGAAATCGAATATTCAACTGAAGAAGGCCATTCTGACGCAATTGCTGGTGCATCAATCCATGTAAAAGAATTCTTTGATCTAGCACAAAAAGCATTGGCATCTGATCCTCAATAATAATGCAGTAAAAAAAAGAAATCCTATAGGATTTCTTTTTTTTATGTTATAAAAATTATGGGGTTCAAAGGAATAGCCCATACTATATAAGAATATTAAATAAAAAACCAGCAATGTCTAATTAAAAATTTGCATGCTGGAAGTTTCTCTTTATAGATTATCTAAGCCTTCTGCATCTGGATTATTGAATTCGTTTAAAAGATATGAAAGAGTATATAAACTCTCACTTAAATGAACATTTTCAATAACAATATTATCAGGAACTCTTATATCAAAGGGTGCAAAGTTCCAAATTCCCTTAACACCTCCTGCAATCAGCTTATCTGCAGTTTCTTGTGCCTTTTCCAAAGGAACACACATTATGCCTATTTCAATATTGTTTTCCTTGATAAAATTCTCTAATTGATCTAAATCAAAAATTTCTACATCTCTAATTTTTAATCCAATTAATTTCGGATTAATATCAAACATACCTTCCAGCTTAAATCCTTTTCTTTGAAAGTCAGAGTAATTTGCAATTGCCTGTCCAAGATTACCTGCACCTACTATTACTGATTTGTATTCCCTTACAAGTCCTAATATCTTTCCTATTTCTTTATATAGCTCTTCTACATTATACCCATACCCTTGTTGACCAAAGCCGCCAAAGCAATTAAGATCCTGGCGAATCTGGGATGCAGTAAGTCCCATAATCCTACTTAATTCCTTTGAAGAGATCCTATAAATCTCTTTATTAAGGAGACCTTCTAGATATCTATAATATTTGGGCAACCTTCTGATAACAGCCATTGAGACCTTTTGTGATGTTCTTTGCATAGTATATTACCTCCGTTATCAAGATTTCAACCATTTTGAATAGAAAAATTATACCATTAGGGGGTTGTAGTGTCAAATAATTTCATATCTATATGTTAACTAATATACAATTTTTCGTCTCTACTTATCTTTATACCCAGTTATTTAATAAATTAAACATAGTTTCATTATTTCTTTCTTTCTGCTACAATATTAATAATTATAAGAAATCTTCTCAAACACACTATTAAATAAGGTAAATTTAGAACCTATAAAGCTAGTTGAACTTTACTAATTTATATAAACATTTTTGGAGGAATTATTCGTGATATTATCATGTAAAGATATTAAAAAAAGCTATGGTATAAACCTAATTTTAGAAGATATAAACTTTCAAATTAACGAAGGAGAGCGCATTGCCCTAGTAGGTAGAAACGGAACGGGAAAATCTACCTTATTTAAAATTATAGCAGGAGAAATCACCAGTGACCAAGGTAGTTGTATTCTTCCAAAAAATACTACCCTGGGCTATCTTTCTCAACACCTTGATTTAAATGATGAAAATATACTCTGGGATGAAATGTTAGATATATTCTCAAGTTTAATAGAAATGGAAAAACAGCTTCGCCAGCTTGAAAATGAAATAAGTAACCAAGGTAAGAATAATAGTGTAGATTTAGCCTCACTTATGGATGAGTATGGGCATCTTCAAGAGGAGTTTGAAAAACAAAATGGATATGGCTATCCCAGTCAAATTCGTGGCATATTGAATGGTCTAGGATTTGAAGAGGTAGACTATGAAAAGCTGATTAAAAAATTTAGTGGTGGACAAAAAACCAGAATAGCCTTAGCTAAACTTCTATTAAAACAGCCTGATATCCTATTATTGGATGAACCTACAAATTTTCTAGATTTAGAAACTACTGAGTGGCTAGAGGCATATCTATCCAATTACCCAAATACACTTTTTATTATTTCCCATGATCGCTACTTTTTAGATGCCTTAGTAAATCAGGTTTTTGAACTGGAAAATAATAAGCTTTCAATCTATAAGGGAAATTATTCTGAATATGTAAGATATAAAAGAGAAAACCTAGAGGTTGCCCTCCATCACTTTGAGCAGCAACAAAAAGAAATAAAAAGACAGGAACAAATTATAGCTAAGTTTCGCTCCTTTAATAGGGAAAAAAGTATAAAAAGAGCGGAAAGTAGACAAAAAGCCCTAAATAAAATTGAACGAATAGAATCACCCACTACCCATATCCCTACACTACACTTAAGCATTCAGCCTCAAATAAATAGTGGTAGGGATGTATTAAGGGTGCAGGAGCTATCTAAATCCTTTGGAAAGCAGCAGCTTTTTTCAAATATTAGCTTTAATATATTTAAGGGAGAACACATAGGTATTATCGGACCTAATGGAATAGGAAAATCTACACTTTTTAATATTATATTAGGTAAATTACCCCTTGACACCGGTGATGTTTATTTGGGTCACAATGTCTATCCAGCTTATTATGATCAATTGCAATCTGCACTTGATGAAACCAATAATATATTAGACGAGGTTTGGTCTGCAAAGACCTCAGCTACTCAAACAGAAATACGCAATGTATTGGGCGCTTTTTTATTTTCTGGAGATGATGTATATAAAGATATCTCCTCTCTCTCAGGGGGAGAAAAAGCAAGGGTATCCTTAGCTAAACTTATGCTATCCAGGGCAAATCTTCTTTTAATGGATGAGCCTACAAATCATCTTGATATTGCCACAAAAGAAGTATTAGAGGATGCCTTAATCCAATACAAGGGCACTTTATTGGTAATCTCTCATGATAGATATTTTTTAAATAAGGTAACAAATAAAATTTTTAAAATGTATAACCATGGCATTGAGGAATTTTTAGGTAACTATGATTATTATTTAGAAAAGAAAAAGCAACAGCAGCTAATAAAGGAAGCACAGGAAATCAAACCTGTAATTAATAAAACCCTCCTAAAGCAGGAGCGTAAAAAAGAAAGGGAAAACCGTCAAGTTCTTAAGGAACAACAGCAAAGAGTAAAATCCTTGGAACTAGAGATAGAAAACCTAGAAAAGAAGATATCAGATTTTGAAAGCATAATGTGTCAACCAGGATTTTATGATAATAGTGAAGATGCAAAAAATATTACAATAGATTATGAAAACACTAAAGAACATTTAAAAGATGTCATGGCACAATGGGAAGAAAATATGATCTTGATGGAAGAAATGGAATGATAAAAAAAAGTCAGAAAAAGAGAAGCAGTAGGGACGGTTCTTTTTGCTTCTTTTTCCTTTCCAAACACCCTCATATCAATGTTTATATGTAGTTTAATGCGTCGAAAAACCGGGCAAACAGAGTCATTTGTCCCTACTCATGAGATAGATTGTAGGGGTGGATGACCCTGTCCACCCGATGGTAAATCAGAGGGACGCTTTGGATAAAAAAGGCGTCGTATTGGATGTATAGTAATAAATAAAATTACACATTCCTCCGGTGGCATTGATGGATAATACCGACAATTCATTCCAATGTAAATTCTAAAGCTTGAAGAACTCGCTACGCTCAAACAATTCAAGCTTTTTAACGAATTTACATCTCCATTCATTGGGTATTATAACCATCAGCTGCCAAGTCGTCTTTTTGTAAGTTTATTTATTATTATTAGTCAGGTTCTCATGTCACCCTAGGGCATTGTTATTACGAGCAAGCGAGGAATCTTGGACTTTGACTTAGGTACTTCTCTTGGGTCTAAGATCCTTGATAACAATAGAAGCAGAAGCAAAAGGGACGGTTCTTTTTGCTTCAGACCTTTCGTTTTGGTCTCCCATCTACGACGCATTCTTTACCATGACTGCCTAACGGGATAAAATATTTCATAAAGCGACGACTTAATGGAGCCCTTTTTATCCTTATCAGGTTTACCTATATAAAATAGGGCGACATTTGCGGAGAAGTATATGAAGATATTTTATCTCTCTAAAGTAAATTCAATGACGCATAATTTATCTATTGCGTTATTCCACTGCTTGAGGAGAAAAAGTCCTTTGGGCTAACTCCTTATCTAACATATAAATTCCATTTCCGTCTTCACCCATTCTCTTAATCTGTTTTAATATTGCATTCATAGAATCCATTTCCTCAACCTGTTCATCCACAAACCAATTTAATAAGCTAATTGTTGCATACTCTTTTTCCTCAGTAGCAATATCCATCAATAAATAAATTCTATCAGTAACAAACTTCTCATGGTCTAATGCTGCTTGGAAAACCTTAGTCATAGAATTAAATTCATTGTTAGGATAATCTAACCCTCTAATATCTACTCTGCCTCCCATTTCATTAACATAGTGGTAAAACTTCATAGCATGGAATCTCTCTTCCTCCGCCTGCATTAGAAAAAAGTTTTCAAAACCCGGAAGGTCTTGATCTGCACAAAAACCTGCCATTGCAATGTAATAATGCGCAGAATAAAATTCATGCTTTATTTGTTCATTAATCTCATTTAATAGCTTTTCAGAAAGCATAATACCACCTCTTCTTTTCTATATAATTTATAATTAATATCCCCTTTTTATATTTACAATATTAATCATTTCCCCTGCATTTTCTATATATACCCCTAAGTTATGATTTAAGATTTCATTTGCTCTGGCAATATAGCCTGGAAAAATTCCAGCAACATGGGGTGTTATTAAAACATTTTCTAAATATCTCAAGGGGTGATCCTTTGGAAGAGGCTCTTCCTCAAAGACATCTAAGCCGGCTCCTCCAATAATATTTTCCTTTAAGGCCCATATTAAGGCTTTAGTGTCTACCACTTCTCCCCTGGCTATATTAATAAAGTAGCTATTTTCCTTCATAGCCCGAAATGCTTCTCTATCCATAATATGTTTAGTTTCCGAGGTTAAAGGAAGCACCATTACCACATAATCACTTTCACCTAATACCCTATGAAATCCTTCCATAGGGAATATTTCATCTACAAAATCCGTTTTCTCTCCAGATCTTCTTACACCTAAAACCTTCATATCAAAAGCCTTTGCCTTCCTAGCAATCTCTTTACCTATTGCACCCACTCCAATAATACCAATAGTCTTGCCATATAGGCTATCTGCCTTTATTCTTCTATTCCATTCACCATTTTTTTGTTGTTTACAAAGTTCACTGAATTTACGCACATGATATAGCATATAGGTAAATACTTGCTCTGCAATCGCATGTCTATGTATACCGCTAACATTGGTAACCAATATATTCTTCTTTATAATTTCTATAGCTGGAAGCTTATCAACCCCTGCGCTATAAGCCATTATCCATTTTAAATTATCTGCATCTTCAATTTCCCCTTCTTTAATATCAAAGCCATAGGTAACCCAGATATCTGCAAGAGGCAAAAGCTTCTCCCTAGACTGTTCTTTTTCTACCATAAACTCTACTTGAGGAAAATTCCTTTTAAACTCCTCTAATTGGTAATCCTTGATGGGTACAGAAAATAATACCTTAGTCATAAAAATCTCCTCCTTTTATCTCTTTCTATATATATTTACCCTGCTTATATTCAATTACGCAATTATAGCTTAGTTAACCAACTAAAAAAATAGGTTGACTAGACTATAATTATTTATATATAATATATATTGTAAACCACATAAAAAAAGCAGCAAAGCTGCTTCCACTAGGGAAACCTAGTTTCCCTTTGGCGATGGCAAAACCAGCCATCTGAGCACCCTTCTTAATACGGCAGGGGATCTTCCCCTACAACCCCTTATTTTTATATTATAGGAAAGTAGAACTTTCCTATAATATAAAAAAGTAGCAAAGCTACTTCCACTGGGTGAAACAACTAAGCGATCAGCGAAATTTAGCAAGCTAAATTGGCTGCCTGCTTATAGGGAAACCTAGTTTCCCTTTGGCGATGGCAAAATTCGCCATCTGAGCACCCTTCTTAATACGGCAGGGGATACTCCCCTTGCAACCCCTATTTTTATATTATAGGAAAGTAAAACTTTCCTATAATATAAAAAATTCAGTTAACCAAGGAGGCTTTACCATGAACATAAAAAACATAGTACTAGTAGGAATGTTCGCCGCACTATTGGCAATTATATCACCCTTTCAAATCATTGTGCCCTTTTCTCCGGTTCCTATTACATTACAGGTAGTAGGAGTTACTTTAGCTGCTAGTATTTTAGGAAGTAAGCTAGGTACTTTATCGGTTATAATATATACAATCTTAGGATTAGTAGGTCTTCCAATATTTGCTGGCTTTAAAAGTGGACTACCAACTCTTGTAGGTCCTACAGGTGGCTATATAATTGGTTTTATAGTATCTGCCTATATTATAGGTAGATTTGTGGAATTAAAAAAGGTGTGCAAATTTCCCTATATTTTAATGATAAATATTTTAGGAATCTTGATGGGGGTCTATTTCATTGGCACAATACAGCTCTCCATTGTCTATACCCACTCTATTACGAAGGCATTAGTAGCTGGGGTTATTCCTTATATCATACCGGAAATAATAAAGTTGGTGTTTAGCTCTATTTTAATCGTACAAGTGCGAAAGGTTCTTTCTAAGGCAGGTTTACTACCTGGTAATTAGGGTATCAGTTATCAGTTATCGATTTGCTCCTGTTCCCTGTTCCTTAATTCCTGTTCCCTATTTGCCTTTTCCACATTTTATGCACAATGTCCACATAGTTATCCACAGTTAATTTCCTTGGAAAATTGCTTATTACTATATGTTAGGGGTAATTTTCCACATTATCAACATTTACATAATTAAAGTATACCTTGAAAAAATGTCGAAAAACTATGTTAGCAGTAAATTTGGTATTGCATTTAGACTTAGATCTGCGATATTACCCTTTATATATTGATAATATCCTGCCGTTCCTATCATAGCAGCATTATCTGTACATAAAATAATTGAAGGATACCCTAGATGAATACCGTGTTTTTGTGTTAGCTTACGCATTTCTTCCCGTAGTGCCGTATTTGCAGCTACTCCTCCTGCAAGATAAATACTTTTAGATCTTTTATCAATTGCCGCCCTAAGAGTTTTATTAGCAAGTACCTCAACTACAGCTTGCTGAAAACTTGCCGAAACATCAGCAACTACAATTTCCTCATCTTTCATCTTACAGCTATTTAAATAGTTTAATACTGAAGATTTTAATCCACTAAAGCTAAAGTCAAAGCTGCTTTCTTCTAAATACGCCCTAGGAAAATCAATTGCAAAGGCATTTCCTTCCCTAGCTATTTTATCAATTAATGGTCCCCCTGGATAACCTAATTTTAAAGCACGGGCAATTTTATCAAAGGCTTCTCCTGCAGCATCATCCCTTGTCCTCCCAAGGATTTCATATTGCCCATAATCCTCAACACTTACAAGATGGCTATGCCCTCCTGAAGCTACCAAACATATAAAGGGCGGTTTTAATTGTTTTTCTTCTATGTAGTTTGCCGATATATGTCCGTCTATATGATGTACCCCAATCAAAGGAATATTTAGAGCAAATGCTAATGCCTTAGCTGTAGACAAGCCTACTAATAATGCCCCTACTAAGCCCGGTCCATAGGTTACTGCAATTCCATCTAAATCCTTAAGGGAAATATTAGATTCCTTTAACGCTTCATCAATTATATGGGGGATTTTTTCAAGATGATTGCGAGATGCAACCTCAGGCACTACTCCTCCAAATATTTGATGAATATCTATTTGCGAATATATCTGATTGGACAATACCTCCCGTCCATTTTTCACCACAGCAACAGAAGTTTCATCGCAGGATGTTTCGATAGCCATAAGGTAAATATCCTTATTCTCCTTAATATTATGTTCTATCTTTTTCTTCATTTTATTCACTGAATAGTTCATTAATCTCTTCCTTTACTTAGATTATGGTAGATGGTAGATATCTAAGTTATCGGTTATCGGTTATCGGTTATCGGTAAGAAAGATCATACAATGCTTTTTCTGGTATCTGGTTACTGGTATCTATCTAATCTCTATCATCTAGAAACTAGTAACTAGCATCTGTTCCCTAATTCCTATTCCCTGTTCCCTTAACTCTGTTCCCTGTTTTTCCTTAAATACCTTCCACTTAAAAGTGCACCTGCACCAAAACTTCCGAAGATATATATACTTAATTTAATAACGATATCCATAAAGAATCCTAGGGGCACTAGATTTATTAATATGCTTTTCTTTGGATCAAGCCGCCATAGATCATTATCAAAAAATATATAGTGAAATATATCAAAATACTTAGAAAAATCCGTTGATATTATTATACCCAATAAAATTATAATTGCAGTTGATGTAATTAAAGATAGAAAAACCGCCCGGGCAACCCTTTGCCTATATTTTTTTAAAACTAAATATAAAGTAGCAATGAAAAATATAATAAATGCTACATTTCTAAGAATTATACCCTTTACAAAAAGTTCTTGCACATCAACCATATGGGCTTGGTCCCTTTCATCAAATATTAATCTATTATCCCCATGAACTTCCCCATATAATTCTAAATCCTGCCTTTCTCCCTTTAAGTAAGCCAACAATTCCTCAGTTATATCCATTAATTCATCTTTCTCTATACCAGTATTTTCTACTACATTATACTTATCATACTTAGCATCATAAAAATCTATATTAAATGCAACTATTTCAACACTGGTTAGAATTATTATAATTGGTAATGTAATAAAAATAACCCAAAAAGCAATTCTCCTTGAAAACACTTCCATTAGACTCCCCCTTTATTTTAAATCCTGATATATATTATAAGGTATATGGCAGACTTTATTATCCATCAATGCCACCGGAGGAGCAGGTATTTTTTATTAATGTAAGGAAGCAAGAGAACCGTCCCCGTGCTTCCTTTACCTCCTCCACATGATAAAAGCATCTTCCTTATTATCAAAATAAAATTCCTTCCTAACACCGACTGTTTCAAAGCCAAAGCTCTCATATAAGCTAATAGCTGCATAATTGCTCCTTCGTACCTCTAGGGTTAATTGATCAATCCCTTCATCACTTGCTAAGTCAATTAAGGCTGATACAAGTTGTCTTCCCTTGCCCTTTCTCCTATACTTTGGATGAACAGCAATATTCGTTATATGAGCCTCATCTAATATAAACCACATTCCTCCATAGGCAATTACCCTATTATCCTCTATTATTACAAGATATCTAGCCAGTTTATTATGCATAACCTCTTGGATAAATGCCTCCCTAGACCACTGAACAGAAAAGCTTAATTCTTCAATTTTTAATACATCCTCTATATGCTCCTTCTTCATTGGTACAATATTTATATCCTTCATATAAGACTCCTCATAACCTTTAGACACCAAATTTTTGCTCAGCTTGGGATTTTCTAATATAGTGGGGAACCACACTTTTATAATCATTTGCTTCTCCCCCAATTACTTTCTGTAAAGCAAGATTTGCAATTGACGATGCCCTGGGCATTCTTGCTGTTATAGGAGCTATAGAAACCTTTTCTCCTAATCTTTCCTTAAATGTAGAAGCAAACTTAGGAATGCCATCACCTATTAGATGAATTGTCTCAGCTCTTTTCCTTAATTCCTCAATCCAATCCTCTACTGCTATAGCATGATCCTCCACAATGGAAAACATTTGATTTCCTTCCCATTTATACAGCCCAGTATATATCTGCTCCCTTTGGGCGTCTAATATAGGACATATTATGCCTCTGCTATAGGGGAGATTAAAAGCCAACCCCTCTAGTGTAGAAATGCCCACAAGAGGTTTATTTCCAACCTGCGCCAATGCCTTTGCGGTAGACAGACCAATTCGAATACCCGTAAAGGAACCAGGTCCAATGCAAACCCCGAAGGCATCCACTTCTTGAATATTTACCTCTGTCTCATTCAGTAATTGCTGAATAAGGGGCATAAGTTTTTGTGAATGATTTTTCTTATGATTTACAATCATTTCTCCTATTATCTTATCTTCATCTATTAGTGCAGCAGTAGCTACAATAGATGATGAATCCAATGCCAATAGCTTCATTTTTTACAGCTCCTTTAATAATTCTTGGTAGTCCTCGCCGAATGCTGTTAATGTCAATGTTCTATCGTCAAAATCCTTTCCCTTCCCTATGCTAATCCATAAATACTCCCGGGGGAGAGCCTCCTGGATTAAGGATGCCCATTCGATTATTACAATACCCTCCCCATATAGATATTCATCAAAACCAATTTCGTAAAGCTCCTCCACATCCTCTATGCGAAAAACATCAAAATGGTAAATTGGTATTTCCCCGTCATATTCATTTATAATTGTATATGTAGGACTGGTAACATAGGTATCTACACCAACACCCTTTACAATTCCCTGGGTAATAGCAGTTTTACCTGCGCCCATTTCACCGGATAAACAAATCACTGTGCCTAGCTTTAATTTTTGTCCAATTCTTTTCCCCAGCTCATAGGTCTGCTGAGGAGAATTAGTGGTAAATTCTTTCATCTTTTCAACCCTTTACTATAAACTACCTAACATTATATAATTTCTCCCTATTACTTACAAGATATACCTTTATTAGGGGATGGGGAAAGCAGGTAGATGGTGGGGAAAACAACATCCTTGAGAATCACAAAAGAATGCCCCGGGGAGCATTCTTCTACCTTCTACCTACTTATGCAAAATAGGTGTTAGCTTTTTGTAAATCAAGGTTACCACTACAGAAATAACTACTCCCTTTAGTATATTAAAGGGGGTAACGCCATAGATAATCATGGTTTTTAAATCAATTATCCTTGGGTTTGCCATAGTACCCATCTCAATAATGGTATCTAATGGCCATCCCATTGCCTTTGTATAGAAAGGAATAATCATATAATAGTTTGTTAATATCCCTGCTATTGACATCATAATTGTTGCAACAATCATTCCAATGACAGCATGCTTTTTATCCTTCTTTATAAAATAAATACTACCTGCTGTAAATACAAAAATAGCTCCAAGTATAAAGTTGGATAATTCTCCAATTCCAGCTGTATGGGTTCCCCTTATTACAATGTGTAATAGGTTTTTAATCAGTTCGATTATCACTCCTGCGATTGGTCCTAATGCAAAGGCACCTAAAAGTGCAGGTACATCACTTAAATCCATCTTTAAAAATCCAGGAAAAAGTGGAACCACTACTTCAAACAACATGATAATAAAAGCTAAAACTGCTAGCACAGAGATTTTTACCAGCCTATTTGTAGCTGAAATCTCTGATACCTTTCTTGATGTTCCCTTTGAAACATCCTTAGTTAGTGCAAAATTTTTCATTACTCTTCCTCCTTTAGAATGTTACTCCAGGTCTAAAGTAGGGATTGAGATTCAAAAAGCTCCTGAAAATCTTCAGGAGCACAACAATGACTGAATCATCAATATCCTCTCCCATCCAGACTTTACTGTCGGTATTGGAGTTTCACCAAATCAACCACTAGGTGGCTCGCGGACTATAACCGCCGGTCGGGAATTTCACCCTGCCCTGAAGATACTTACTATTTTATTTCAACATAATTATACCATATAAATCTAATAAATCAAATATTTTTTTAACAATATATATCTATTTAATTATATCCCTGTCATCCTTTTCAATATCCTTCTTCTTTCTTTGTTTAGTTCTTATAAAAATCCAAATTATAAGTATATAAATTATAATTACAAAAGATAATGTTAGCATTCTTTCACTAAAGCTTCCATCTGCTAATAAAACAGGACCTAATCCAAAAAAAGTATTTAAAATAAAAACTACTATTAAAAGAATATATAAAAAAAATTTCATGTTAAATCATCCTCATCTGATATTTCGGTAAATATAAAATTTTATGTTTTATAAGATCAAATTTTTCCTAATTTTTCTTTATTTTGCATATCAATTCTTAGCTTTTTAGACTTAGAAGTCTTTATTGCTAAATCTAGCTGTGTCTTAGCTTCATCATTTTCCTTTTTATTTTGTAAAGCTATAGATTTGTAGTAGGGTATGGCAACCTCTGTTGTTTTATAAATAGAGCGTAGTACTGGATATCTTTGTTTTTTGTATAATTGATTTTTCACCTCTGCCCTTTCCAATAATCTAATAGCTAAATCATTGTTTCCTATTTTTATTGCTAGTCGAACATAATCTAATAATGCATTTGGATTTTCCTCATTTTCTAAAACAAAATCTAAATGTTTTATAAGCTCTGATGGTACCTCTTTTATAGTTCCCTCTTTCTTCCCCACTAAATATATACTTAATAGTACTCCATTAGCCATTTTTTTCATTTTAGGTCTTGTGGCTAATAATTCCTTTATATCATTTATTGCATCCTCAACACTTAATTTATCCAATTCAACTGCAAATAGAATTTTTTCTAATTGAAAGGCATATTTACCTTGAGCCTTATAATTTTTCTTTTGGTAATATTGATATTGCTTTTCCATTCTTTTATGAAATTTCTCATCGCTTACATTAAATAAATATATTAACCTACCATACCCGTAAATAAACATTAAGGGAATAAGGTATAAATAAGTTAAATTATAAGTAAAAAAAGTAACTACCCCAAGACTTATTACTATAAATAAAAATCTTGCCTTTAAATTATACCAGACTCCATATGCCAACTGATATTGCAAAAACTTTCTGTCAAATATTCTCATTATGATTCCTCCCATGAACCTACCAGCTCTATTTATTTTGAGTCTTTATTAATTATATATTAGTATATAATAAATAGAGTCAAGTTTACAAGAAAAACAGTGAAACAGTTTTCATTGGATTATGCTCTGGTACCATTCTGATTTATCTTTTAGGAATTGCCCTGGTATATTGTTTTGGCCAACCCTGATCATTATCTAGGGTATAGTCTGCTAATAGGGGCCAGTTAGGACTCCTCAATAGTTCCCTTCCAAGAAAGACTAGATCTGCCCTTTCATTTTGCAATATCTCCTCTGCCATATGGGGTGATATAATAAGTCCGCCAGCTATTACAGGAAGTCCTGTTCTCTCCCGTATAATCTCTGCAAACTTGACCTGATAACCTTGATATAAATCTATTAAGGCTGTCTTTACGCCCCCTGAACTTACATCTATAATATCTATGCCTTCATCCTTAATTAAATTTATTACCTCTGCCAAATCCTCAGGATGATTTCCGTCATCATTATATTCTTCAGCTGTAACCCTTAAACATAGAGGTTTTTCCATTGGCCATACTTCTCTTACTGCTATAATAACCTCCTTTAAAAGTCTTGCCCTGTTTTCCAGTGAACCTCCATATTCGTCACTCCTCTTATTGGTTATTGGAGATAAAAATTGATTAATTAAATAACCATGGGCTCCATGAACTTCCACAATATCATATCCGATTTCTAAGGATCTTCTTGCTGCATCCCTAAAGGCATTAATAACCTCTTTAATTTCATTTTTTGTCATCTCTCTTGGAGTCTTATAGTCATCACTAAAGGCTATAGGACTAGCAGAGATTACATCTTCGCTTTGTATATTACACTTTCTACCTGCGTGACCGAGTTGAATCCCCATTAAGGCACCGTATCCTTGACATATTTCAACTAACTTCTTCAAACCTTCTATGTGCATATTATCCCATATTCCTAAATCATTATCAGAAATTCTACCACGCCTTTCAACTCCAGTAGCTTCCTGAATAATTAAACCAGCTCCTCCGAAGGCTCTTGCCCCATAGTGCATATAATGATAATCCTTTATTAATCCGTCATCATCAGAAGAATACATACACATAGGTGGCATAACTACCCTATTCTTTATCTCAATATTCTTTATTGTAAATGGTGAAAATAGCTTTGACATTTTAACCCTCCATTATTCTTTATTAATTTTATATTAATACCCATAATATTCATATTTATTTAAAAATATATACATAATAGAAAGATGACCCGGCTAAATGCCAAGGTCATCTTTGATGCGTAAAATGTACTAAGTATAATCTGCCTATTTTTATATAAATTCTACTTGATTTCTTTTAGCATTTTTTGCCTGATATAGTGCTTTATCTGCTTTAATCATTAAATCTGTTTGTGAACTGTTTGCATCGGGAATTATGGAGGTTATCCCAATACTAACAGTAATATTAGGACTTATTGGAGAACAATCATGTATTATATCAAGGTTTTCGATTTTTTTTCTAAGTGATTCTCCCATTTTAATAGCTTGATCTTTTCCAAAACCAGGTAAAATCACTACAAACTCTTCTCCCCCATATCGGGCTACCAAATCACTTGCACGTTTAAAATTATCATTTATAGCATTTGCTATTAGTCTTAGACATTCATCTCCTGCACTATGTCCGTAGCAATCATTATAATCTTTAAAATAATCAATATCTATCATCATTAAAGCTAAAGGTTCTTTATTTCTTAAGCTACGCCTCCATTCAATTTCTAATGTATTATCAAAATGCCGTCTATTCCATAGATTAGTTAATGGATCCTTTAAGGATAGGAGATATAATATGTAATTCATTTTTTCCAATTCAGTTTTTTGATTTTCTATCTCTTTATTTGATTTATTTAGAGCTTGAGTTCGTTTATTTACTAAATCATCCAGGTTAGAATTAATTTCCTTTAATTGAACAGTCATTACTTCTTCCTTTTCTAAAGCTACAGAAAATTTCTTTGCCAAAACTAAAGAATTTGTAAATACAAATATCAATTGCCCAATAGAAGATAGATTTCCTGTTCTACATATAGTTCTTAATACTGAAGAACTAGAATCATTCATCCATATGCTTAAAAAAACCATATCATTTAAGCTAGTAAAGATCATTATTAAACACCCTATAATTACTAAACTAGAATCCCTATCCCTTCGATATAGCTTTTTAATGAAAATTAAAATTATATATACAATAGTCAGGAAAGTGAATATCTGATATACCGGATTAAAAAGAGTAAAAATTCTTGCAGGAGTTAAAAGTACTAATGCTCCAAAAATAAGTCCAATAGATTGAACTATTTTTACAATTTTTTGAGAAAAATCTATGGGGAAAATTTCCTTACTATACATCACTATTAAGGGTACTCCTAAATAAAACAATAGGGTTTGAATTTTATGTGCCGCTTCCCAGTTGAAATTCGGCAGTAGATATATAAAAAAACTTTCGCCTACTAATATAGTTCTTATACCTACAAATAGGGAAAACAAACCGAAATAAAGAAGAGAAAAATCCTTTTTTCTAAAGTAAAATAAAGATAAATGGTAAATACCAATAATCATCAAAATTCCAAATAAGAAAAGCTGAAGAGCTATTTTTTTATATCGTGAACCTAAAATAAGTTCTTCACTTCCTAACGTTATACTTTCAAGTATACCTCCACTTCGATGATAAAAATTAGATACCTGTATTACCATCTGATTTTCACCCTTTTGTGCATCAAAGAAAACAACTTTAGGCAGGTATTGGGGACTGCTTGTCTCTTTATTTCTGCCCACCTTACCAGCAGAACTAAGCTGTTGACCATTAATCCAAAGATTATAGGAGGTAAATATTCTTGGTATCTTTAAGGCTAATTTGCCTTTTTCTTCTATTTTAAAGCTTAACCTATAAGTAGCATAACCATCACCTGTTAATTCCTTACTATTTATATTATATCCATTCCATGAGCTAGGAAGATCAATATACCCATCACTTTGTAGGTTTGTTGAATTTAATTCTTGAGGTTCTAATAATTTATTCCAGTAAAATTCCCATTGTCCATTTAATCTAATAACCTCTTTTTCAAAATTCAATTGAGTAAGGTCAATGACTCCATCTACAACAATTGAATTATTGTTAAAATCCTTTTTAGAGCACCCACCCGAAAAAGATAATATTAGTATAACTATTATTAAAGTTAATTTAATTAACTTCTTATTATGCATTTCCCATACTCCCTGTCCTAATTATTTATATTAGTAAATAATGTTAATTAAAGATATAACCTTCCTAATAATTATATCGGCTTAATTACCATCTATATATAGAATAATAATGAATATTTTTATAATAAAGGATAATTCTTATTTTTATAGAATATTTAAATATATAGATCATCTTCATGATCAGCATTATATAATAATTGTAAGGAGGAATAATATGTTCGACCTATCAAACATGACTCCACAGGAAGTAAGAGGCCTAATAAGAAAAGGTGAATTAATTCAACCGACATCAGGCATGTGTAGAGGACATATACAAGCAAATCTAGCTATTGTACCTAAGGATTTAGCTTTTGACTTTCTTTTATTTGCCCAAAGAAATCCAAAACCTTGTCCCATCCTTGATGTTACAGATGTAGGTGATCCAGAACCTAAAATAATGGGTAAGGGCGCCGACCTAAGATATGATATTCCAAAGTATAGAATTTATAAATACGGTGAACTGGTAGATGAGGTTACAAACTTAGATGACTATTGGAGAGATGATTTAGTAAGTTTTTTAATTGGTTGTAGTTTTTCCTTTGAATCAGCCATGATTAATGCCTCTATTCCTATTAGACATATTGATGATAACCACAATGTGCCTATGTATTTAACTAATATTGATACATTAGCAGCAGGTAGCTTTCATGGGAAAATGGTTGTTAGCATGAGACCAATCCCATATCACTTAATAACTAGGGCAGTACAATCCACCTCAAGATTCCCACAAGTTCACGGAGCACCAGTCCATATCGGTGATCCTAGTATAATAGGTATAAAAAATATAGACAAACCAGATTTTGGTGATGCTTCTGAAATAAGAGAAGGAGAAGTTCCTGTATTTTGGGCTTGTGGAGTAACACCCCAATCAATAGCCATGTCAAGCAAACCTTCATTAATGATTACACATTCGCCTGGGTACATGTTTATTTGTGATCCTAAGGATGAAGATCTAGCTGTTTTATAATATCTAAATCTATATTAAACCCCGACCAACATTTCTTGTCGGGGTTATATTTATCCTATATCCTTCATACTTAGGGATATCTTTCCTCTTTCTAAGTCTACCCCTATTATTTTAACCTTTACCTCATCCCCTACAGAAACAATCTCCATGGGATTTTTTACAAATTTATTGCTTAATTGAGATATATGTACCAAACCATCCTGCTTAACTCCAATATCCACAAAGGCGCCAAAATCAACAACATTTCTCACTGTACCTGTCATTACCATATCTAGCTTTAAATCCTCCATTTTTAATACATCACTTCTAAAGATAGGCTTTGGCATTTCTTCTCTGGGGTCTCTTCCTGGTTTTTTTACTTCCTCTACTATATCCTTTAATGTAGGCAGCCCTACCTCTAATTCCTCAGCTAAAACCTTTAAACCTGATGTCTTGTCTTTACTATATTTGCCTATTCTTTCCTCTATATTTCTAAGCTCTCCATGTCTTATATCCTCAGTACTATAGCCTAGCTTATCTAATAATCTCATAGCTGTATCATAGGATTCTGGATGAACTGCCGTATTATCTAGAGGATTATCTCCGTCGGAAATTCTTAAAAATCCAGCACATTGTTCAAATACCTTATCCCCTAATCTTTTTACTTCCTTTAATTGCTTTCTATTGATTAACTTCCCATTTTCTTCCCTATATTTTACAATGTTTTTTCCTATTGTTGAGGAAATCCCAGAGACATATTGTAATAATGAGGGTGTTGCAGTGTTTAAATCTACTCCAACTGTATTTACACAATCCTCAACAACATTTTTTAAGCTTTCCCCTAATTTTTTTTGATTTAAATCATGTTGGTATTGTCCAACCCCTATACTTTGAGGATCTATCTTTACTAATTCTGCTAATGGGTCCTGCAGTCTTCTACCTATGGAAATAGCTCCCCTAATGGATACATTTATATCTGGATATTCTTCTGTAGCTAGCTTGGATGCCGAATATACAGAGGCACCAGCTTCACTAACAATTGTATAATACACTTCCTTGTTAATTTCCTTTATCATTTCGGCAACAATTAATTCAGTCTCCCTAGATGCTGTACCATTACCAATGGGGATTATATTTATATCATATTTTTCTATAAATTGCTTCATAACTTTTTTTGATTCCTCAACCTTATTTTGGGGTTCATTAGGATATATAGTAGCGTAGTCAAGTAGTTTCCCTGTTTCATCCAATACACATAATTTACAGCCTGTTCTAAAGCTTGGATCTATGGCTAATATTCTAGCATCCTTAACTGGAGGAATCATAAGAAGGGGTTTTGTGTTTTTCCCAAAGACCTTAATTGCCTCCTCCTCAGCCTTTTCGGTGAGCATATTCCTAATTTCCCTTTCAATAGAAGGGGCTATTAAACGCTTATAAGCATCCTCAATAGCTTCATTTAATAAAATATTTGTAATTGCTTTCTCATTCTCAATAACCTTGCTTTTTAAATATTTTAATATGTCCTCCTCTGGACTTAACAGTTTAATCTTTAGTATTTTCTCTTTTTCTCCCCTATTTATAGCTAGAACTCTATGATTAGCAATCCTATTTACTGACTGGCTAAAGTCATAATACATTTCATAGACTGTTTTTTCATCTTTATCTACAGCAGTAGAATTAATGGTTCCCTTATTAATATTTAAATTTCTTATGGTTTCCCTATATTTTGGATTATCAGATATAAGTTCAGCAATAATATCCATTGCTCCTTTAGTAGCATCATCTACGGTGTTTACTTCTAATTCCTCATTTATAAAGGGCTTAGCTAATTCTTCTACTGTCCCTTCCATTATCTCTTGATTTATAATTATCTCTGCCAGGGGTTCAAGACCCTTTTCCTTAGCCTTTGTAGCCCTAGTACTTCTTTTTGGTCTAAAGGGTCTATATAAATCCTCTATCTTTTGAAGTACCTGGGCATCTTGTATTTCTTTTTTTAATTCCTCTGTTAGTTTGCCCTGTTCATCAATTTGGCGAATAACCTCTTCTTTTCTTGATTCTAAATTTCTCAAATATGTAAGCCTTTCATTTAAATCCCTCAGGAGTTCATCGCTTAATCCACCGGTCATTTCCTTACGATATCTTGCAATAAAGGGGATGGTATTTCCTTCATCTATAAGCTCTATAGTTTTTCTTACCTGTCCCTCCTTAATATGAAACTCCTGTACTAATCTTTTAATAATCTTGTCCATAAAACCAACTTCCTTTCTAGAGTAGCAAACTACTTAAGATTATAAGGGCAGGTCTAGTACCTGCCCATTTAAAATTTTAAAATTCTGTACATAGATCTGATTTACATAAGCCTACAAAATATTCTAAAAGCTTCATTGAAAAAACATCCTTATCCCACATTTTCTCTGGATGCCATTGCACACCAAAAATATTAGGAAAATCCTTATGAATAGCAGCCTCTACTATTCCATCCTTACTCCAGGCTATTGCTTTTAATGTTGAAGAAAGATTTCTTATTGCCTGATGATGGAAGGAATTTACCCAACCTATTTTTTGCTTATAAATATCATATAAAAAACTCTCACTATCTATGTCTATAGAATGATTCCCAAATTCTCCATCAATATTTTGATTGTGTAATAGTAATTCCTTCCCTACTATCTGACGATAAATATCTTGATAAAGGTCTCCACCTAGGGAGACATTTATTATCTGCAATCCCCTGCAAATGCCTAAAACAGGTGTCTCTTGTCTAATACACTCTATGGTTAATGCCATTTCCATTTCATCTCTTTCCGGATAAATCTGACCCAAACCCTGTTTAGGTTCTTCCCCATAGTGTATTGGGTGAATATCATCACCTCCGGTTAATATCACTCCATCAAGTCTTTCAAGTAATTGATTAAGGTCCCTTTCTGATGAAGTAAATACAGGAATTAGTATAGGAATTGCTCCAGCATTTTTTACTGCTTCAGTATAATATGTTTCCTTATGTTGCATATCATTCTGACAAGAACATGTTAAACCAATTAGCGGCTTCACAATATTACCTCCCATTTTCTTTTAAATAAGCATTTATAAATGGGTCTATATCCCCATCCATTACACCTTGAACATTGCCAACCTCTTCATTGGTTCTATGATCCTTCACCATATTATATGGGTGAAATATATAGGAACGAATCTGACTTCCCCAGGCAATTTGATTGTATTCTCCAGCTATATCCTCAATCTTTTCCTTATGCTCTGCTTCCTTTAACTCAAGAAGCTTCCCCTTTAGCATTTTCATTGCTACTTCCTTATTCATGTGCTGGGATCTTTCGTTTTGACATTGTACCACTATCCCAGTGGGATTATGGGTTATGCGAATAGCTGAATCAGTCTTATTTACATGCTGCCCCCCTGCTCCCCCTGAACGATAAGTATCAATTCTTAAATCCTCTGGTCGTATATCAACTTCAATGGTTTCATCTATTTCTGGCATTACATCCAATGACGCAAAGGATGTGTGCCGTCTACCCGAGGTATCAAAGGGAGAAATCCGTATAAGACGATGTACCCCCTTTTCAGATTTTAAGAACCCATAGGCATTAGTACCTTCTACTAATATAGTAGCACTTTTAACCCCTGCCTCGTCTCCCGCAAGAAAATCTAGGGTCTCAACATTATGTCCCTTTTTTTCTGCCCAACGGGTATACATTCGAAGCAGCATCTCTACCCAATCCTGGGATTCTGTTCCTCCAGCTCCCGGATGAAAGGACAAAATAGCATTACAGTGATCATATTCGCCCTTTAATTGAGTTTGTAAGGTTAAGTTTTCTACTTTCTCCTTAAGCTCCTCCAAACCAGATTTAATATCCCCTATAATACTATACTCCTTTTCTTCTAGGGCAACCGATATAAATACTTCTAATTCTTCTCTAAGTTCTTCTAATCCCTTATAATCATCTATTATAGTCTGCAGTTTTTTACTATTTTGAGCTACACCTTGTGCCCTTTCAATATCATTCCAAAAATCTGGAGCACTCATCTCTTTTTCTAATTCCTCTATTTTTAATCTTTTATTAGAGATGTCAAAGAGAAGCCCTCAATTCTTCCATGGAACTTTTTAATTGTTCCAACTCTTGAGAATATTGCTCTATATCTATTAAACTCAAAATCTCACCTCATTTGTATTTATTTCCCACAGCACTTCTTGTATTTTTTGCCACTGCCGCAGGGACAGGGATCATTTCTTCCAATCTTATCATTTTTTACTACAGGGGCACTTTTGGATCCCTCTTCCTTATTGGTAACCATATTATCCATTTCTACCTGTTGTTTTGGTTTAGGTGCCTTATTTATTTCTACATGGAATAGATATTTTAGAGTATCCTCCTGTATACTATTGGTCATTTCTTCAAACATATTAAAGCCCTCTTTTTGATATGCCTGAACAGGGTCTACTTGACCATAGGCACGCAGTCCAATTCCTTGCTTTAATTGGTCCATAGCATCAATATGATCCATCCACTTACTATCAACAACCTGCAATAATATTACTCTTTCTAATTCTCTCATCTGTTCACTGCCGAATTTTTCTTCCCTTTTATTGTAAACCTCTTTAGCAGCATTTAATATCATTTCACTTACTTCTTCTCTAGTTACTTCATGTTCTGGTATCTCTAAATATTTCTTGGGTAATATGGAATTTTCCATGAAGTCCCATAATCCTTTAAAATCCCATTCCTCGAAATAATTGCTATTCCCTGTATATAGCTGTACATAATCCTCCACAAAGGATTCTAGCATTGATGAGACTTGATCCTTAATACTTTCTCCTTCCAGAACCTGTCTTCGCTGTTTATATATAATTTCTCTCTGCTTATTCATTACATCATCATATTGTAGCACATGCTTCCTAATGTTAAAGTTCCTTGCTTCAACCTTTTTCTGGGCACTTTCAATTCCTCTAGTTAGCATCTTATGCTCTATAGGCTGATTCTCTTCTAAACCTACTGTTTCTACTAATCCTAGCACTCTGTCCGAGCCGAATAGGCGCATTAAATCATCCTCTAGGGATATATAAAATCTACTGGAACCAGCATCTCCCTGGCGACCTGAACGACCCCTAAGCTGATTATCAATTCGTCTACTCTCATGTCTTTCTGTTCCTATTATATGAAGACCGCCAATTTCCTTAACTCCATTGCCCAACACAATGTCAGTTCCACGACCAGCCATATTTGTTGCAATAGTAACCATTCCTCTTTGACCAGCCTGGGTAATAATCTCTGCTTCCTTTTCATGGTACTTTGCATTTAAAACCTGGTGACTAATACCCTGTTTTTTCAATGCCTTGCTTAATTCTTCAGATTTTTCAATGGATATTGTCCCTACTAAGACAGGTTGCCCTATACTATTTCTTTCCTTAATCTCCTGGACTATTGCATTAAACTTACCCTTTTCATTTTTATATATAACATCTGACATATCCTCTCTTATCATAGGCTTGTTTGTAGGTATCTCTAATACATCCATGCCATATATTGCTTTAAATTCATCTTCCTCGGTTTTTGCTGTACCTGTCATACCTGAAAGTTTTTTAAACATTCTAAAGTAATTTTGGAAGGTGATGGTAGCGAGGGTTTTTGATTCCCTGGCTATTTTTACCCTTTCCTTTGCTTCGATTGCTTGATGAAGCCCATCGCTATACCTTCTACCTAGCATAAGGCGACCGGTAAATTCATCTACTATTATAACTTCCCCATCCTTAACGACATAGTCCCTGTCTTTTTTCATTAAATGATATGCCTTTAGGGCTTGATTTATGTGATGGGATAATTCCATATTCTCAGGATCCGCAAGGTTCTCCAAGCCAAAATAACTTTCTGCCTTAGCATCCCCTTCTTCAGTTAAGACCACAGTATGTGCCTTTTCATCTATGTTAAAGTGTTCTTCATTTTTTAGCTTCTTAACAAAGGCATCTACTAAATCATAAAGTTTAGTGCTTTTATCTCCACTTCCAGAAATAATCAGAGGGGTTCTTGCTTCATCAATTAAAATACTATCCACCTCATCAATAATGGCATAATTAAGGTTTCTTTGTACCATTTTTTCCTTATAGGTAACCATATTATCCCTTAGATAATCAAAACCGAATTCATTATTTGTTCCATAGGTAATATCCGCTGCATATGCCTCTTTTCTTTGATCAAAATCCAACCCATGAACTATGAGTCCAACCCTTAATCCAAGAAACTCATATACCTTACCCATCCATTCACTATCCCTTTTTGCAAGATAATCATTTACTGTTACAATATGCACTCCCTCTTTGCTTAGTGCATTTAAATACGCAGGTAATGTGGCTGCCAGGGTTTTTCCTTCCCCTGTTTTCATTTCAGCGATTCTGCCCTGATGTAAAACAATGCCACCCAAGAGCTGCACAGGAAAATGTCGCATTTTAAGAACCCTCTTAGCAGCTTCCCTAACTACTGCAAATGCCTCACTTAAAATGTCGTCTAGGGTTTCTCCCTTTTCAATTCTTTCCTTAAATTCAATAGTCTTTGCCTGGAGTTCTATATCTTTTAATTTTTCTATCTCATCTTCTAATGCCTCTATTTCTTCTACTTTTTTCATTAGCTTACTTATTTCTTTATCATTAAGATTGCCAAATATTTTCTCTAAAAAATGTGCCATTTCCTCACCTCTATTTAATTTTCTTATTACTTAGTTATTTTATCATTTTAATTATTTTATAGCAAAAAAGTAAAATGATCGGTATAAACCGATCACCTCAAGCTTATTTATGAAAAAAGAGTATTCCTCTTCTTCATAGCTTTTTGTATTAAAAAGAAAACTCCTATGGTAATAATTAAGTCCCCAATACTAATTACTTTATTTAATGGATAGGGTGGGATTAATGGTATTATATCTCCCAGATACCAAGCTGTCATATCCATTGTTAATACTTGATGGGTTGCTACCTGGTTATTTACAAGCTGGGTAACATAATCCGGTAATTCAGCTAAGTTTAATGCTTCCACTGATACTGGCATTTTGCCCCCATTTAAAAAAATTACTACTGCATTTAATAACACACCTACAAACACAAAATCCAACCATGGATTTTTAATATTGAATATAAAACCGATAAACAACAAAGTATAGCTTGCAAAATGAAAATAAAAAAAATACTGTTCCAATATTCCTATTCCTTTTTGATAACCAAATAATAATAAAAACTCAATAGCAAAGGCTATAATAAATAAATACCATTTCTTAATATCTAAGTTAGCAATATTAATTATTTTGCCCCCTCTAAGCTTTCCTATTAATATTGACAAAACCAAGCTCTCTATTATCATGCATCCACAACCTTTCCCTCTTTATAAAGCTTCTCAAAAACATCTACAACCCTAGGGTCAAATTGACTTCCGGATTTATCCTTAATCTCATCGTAGGCATATTGGCAACTCAATGCATCCCTATAGGGGCGTTTAGTAGTCATTGCATCATAGGCATCTGCTAATGTGATAATTCTAGACAAAAATGGGATTTCATCCCTGGCTAGACCCTTAGGATATCCTGATCCATCATAGTATTCATGATGACTTTCCATGATAATAGTAACTTCCTTTAAAAAATCAATTTTTTGTAGAATTTTAACCCCCATAAGTGGATGATCTTTTATTTTATTAAACTCTTCATTAGTTAAAGAACCAGGTTTATTTAGGATGCTTTCTGGGATACCTATTTTCCCAATATCATGAAGTATTGCTGCATAACGCAGTTGTTCTATTTCGTAGTTACTTAATTTAAATTCTTTGCCTAATAACTCTGATAGATCACATACCCTTTGGGAATGTCCTTGGGTGTAAGGATCCTTTTGCTCCATTGCTGCTGATAGAGCTTGTATTGTTTCCATATAATTATTTTTCATATCTAAATATAATTTAAATGAATAACGAGCTAATAGCAAAGGTCCAAAGAGTAAAATAACAGCCTCTATTCCAAAATAACCATATGCTAAGGCAATCATTACACTTAAAGTAGAAATGGCAATAAAGTTTATTAATGCCCATTTAAGGGTTGATACCCAGATCTTAATAAACTCAGTATTATTAATATAAGCTAATAACTTCGCCAATATAAGTCCATTAATTATAATATATACCAAGGCAGCAACAATGGATGCTATAAAGGTTTGTCCCAATATAAATGTACTATAATCCCCACCTATATAGCCATATACCAATGATGCTATTCCAGCAGATATAAAATGCATTGAAGTATTAAAGGCAGTTTTATATACGGGAATATTAAGAATATGATGAAACTTATCCCCCTGCTTTACAATCATTAATATATTTTCTAATAAAATAACCAACATAGCAGTCCCTGGTCCAAAAAATATAATACTGGGTAGGACTATAGCAAAACCTACTGATACTCCCCCTTGATTAGGCAGAGGTATTAATAGGGATTCTGCAATAACTGCCATAATAATAAATATAAAGACATCAAAATTAAAATGTATTGTGTAAACCTTAATTAAATAGGCTGCCAGTAGGACCCCTATAGTAAAGACTAATGATATATATATTTTTATTTTCTTAGAGAAATCACTCATGACTTTATCACCTCTATAAAAACTAGGCCGACAACAATACTAAATTATTTTACCACCATCTAAAATGAGCTCCACCTGCCATAATCAATGCCATAATAGTGATTAAAACTTGCATTAATTTAGATTTCAAGAAAATAGCCTCCTTTATAAAGTTCTCTGTTCCCCGCTAATGAAACAGGCTATTTTCGCTCCGCTTTAATTAACTAAAAATGTCGGCCTAAAGATTTAATTAAATTTTATCAATAAAAGTATTCAAAGCATTTAAAGTAGACTTCACTATACTTTTATGTTCATCTGAATTTATATAGGAAGCACCTATAAAATACTTTTCTTCAAAGTTAGTAAGTAATGATACTGCTACCATGGCAGCATCCCGTTTTGCTATACGGGTTTTTTCTATATCTTCTATGGAAAAACATGGTCCTTTTCCTAAATATTCCTCTACAGCTTTAATAGTGGCATTGGCTATTAATTTAGCAACCCCATTACGGGTATGCAGTCCCTTCTTTTTTCCTATATATGTATTCTCTTGATGTTTTAATACTACTAAGGCTTCAGCATTAATACCTTCAACTGAATACTCCACCTGAGATATTATTAATTTATATCTGCTTTTCTCTCCTTCTTTATCTGCTATTTGGGCAATACTAATAATCTTATGATCAATTTGAATTCCCCACTTAGCCATTAGAGATGATTGTATATCCCTTGCAATTTGTTTAGGAGAACGCTCATTGCTAGATAAAATATGTACTTCAACTATCTTCCCCTCTTCATTTATAACTACCTTACAGCTTAAAATAGAAGGTAATTTATGAATTAATTCTTCAATGTCATCTTTTAAATCCTTATCGTTTAAGTCTATCATTTCATTTCCTCCTTAAGAATTCCAATATAGCTTATTTCTTATATATCGGCATTCTTTTTTATATTTCTATTTTTCTTCTTAATTCCCTCTTTTTTTTGTAAAGTTTTTATAATTCCCCTTAATTTTTAATTATTATTTGGATTTCCCCTTCACTGGCATATTAGGTTAGAATTTTTTATTGTATAAAAGCGGCACGCTTTTATACAATAAAAAAGCTCCTGTACATAATCTACAGGAGCCATATTATAATCATATTTAAAAGGTTGGTTCTATTAATCCATAATTACCATCTTTTCTTTTATAAACTACATTTACCTCATCTGTTTCTCCATTGGAGAAAACAAAGAAGTTATGTCCTAGCAATTCCATTTGGAGGAGAGCTTCTTCCACTGGCATTGGTTTCATGGCAAACCTTTTAGTTCTAACTATCTTTGGTTCTTTAACCTCTTCCTCAGATACATATTCCTTAGCGTCGAATTTAAAGGAACCATTTTTAATTTTCTTTTCAAGCTTAGTTCGATGTCTTCTAATTTGTCTATCAAGTTTATCCATTACTCGGTCAATAGTGTTATACATATCGTCGGTTGATTCTTCAGCCCTAAGTATTGCTCCATTGATAGGAATAGTAACCTCTAGAATATGTCTATTTTTTTCTACGCTTAGTGTTGCAGTAACATCTGTTGAAGGATCAAAATACTTATCCAACTTTTGAATCTTTTTCTCTAGAACACTTCTAATGCCATCAGTTACCACCATGTTCTTCCCACTAATTGTCATACGCATCCACAACATCTCCTTTCAATGTCTTGCTTTATATTATCATCCTTCCCCTATAAAAATATAGGTTTTAGATGATTATATACGGTGTATAGTGTATATATTTTATTATACCCTATAGACAACTTATAAATCATAGTAAAAGATAAAATTATAATAAGAAATTTAAAAGCATACCACACTTACCTGTGAAATAAATAGTTTGGTTACTTCAAACAAAAGGAATTTTTTTACCTAAATTATAATGATTGTTTCATAAGACTTAAAATTACATATTATGACAATGTATTTATTAAGTAATTATAAAACTTGTGGATAACTACCCAGTTGTGGACATATTATGTGTGGATAAAGTGGATAACCCTGTTGATAAGTTGGTATTAGGTTGTTTATTCTGTGGAAAACTTGTTAAGAATATATCCACTTACTAATATTATTCGACATACTTCTTAAATATATAATAGGAATAATTATATTTTTGTACTTAACCCAAGAAATCAATTCCCTCAAAAGTCAAAAGTTAAACCTATATAATTCATTCTATATAATCATAAATAATATTAATAAAATTTAATTAAAACATTAGTGAAATTGTCGAAAATTCTTAATATTAGTATATAATAATCTAAAAGGAATATTAATTAAAAAAGAGTAGAAGTCTCTATGGAAGAATTCTACTCTTTCTACATATGTTTCTAGCTGACCTGGTCTTTGCCCCCACACTCGCCAGCTGGAAGTTTAGCTCTGGGGTTACCATCACCATTCTTCTCTCAGTTTTATAACTGGCTGGACTTACCTCTAAGCCGCACCATGCTCAATAATTGATTTTTTAATTACCTTACGTGGATCGTTTCGCCTGCGACTGGCATCGACTTTCAACCACAGACCTAATTACATATGCAAATATAATTATACTACCATCTCCCTGTAGCTGCAACAGCAAAATAAATCTTCTTTGCCCCTGCATTTCTCAGCACCTGGGCACAGGCGTTCATTGTAGAACCAGTAGTATATACATCATCAACTAATAATATTATTTTGTCCTGGATTATTCTTTCATCCTCAATCCTAAAGGCATCCTTAATATTTCTTTGCCTCTCTATCTTACTTAAATCTGTTTGATGGGGTGTATCTTTTATTCTAATTAATAGGTCATTTATTAAGGGAAACTCGGTAGATATTATCATTCCCTTAGCAATCTCATTAGATTGATTAAATCCCCGCTCCTTTAATCTATTAGTATGAAGGGGTATTGGTAATATCATATCAATATCCTGCCAACCCATAGTTTTTAGCTTATTACCCAATTTTGTACCTAGCCATTTTGCAAGCTTTTTATTACCCTCATATTTTATTTCTTGGATAATTCTTTTACCTTCCCTAGTATATGTAATTAATGCCATTCCTTGATCATAATAATGTTCATTATAGTTACAATCATTACATAGCCCGGTATCTCCTAAGACTTCTTCCTTCCCACATTTTTCACAAACATGGTTTCCAATCCAATGAATTTTGTCAGAGCAATTATAACAAAATGGGTTTGTTTCAAACAATAATAATCTATTACAGAAAAGGCATCGTCCATCAGATGGAAAAAGCGCTTCAAATAATTCATCCTTTATAAGTTTTAAGATGGACATAAATAACTCCCCCTGTTAGCTTTCCACCATCATTTCCAGCTTGTTTCTTATCCTCTGTCTTAGACCAGTGTATCGTTTATTTATATAATCATTTTTAACCATATTTATCAAGTACTTTTCTATACCTACTAGTACTACTAAAGTCTTTGCCCTAGTAACTGCCGTATAGAGAAGATTTCGTGTCAATAGCATAGGCGGTCCCCAGGTAATAGGCATAATAACTACAGGGAATTCACTTCCCTGGCTTTTATGTACAGTTACAGCATAAGCTAACTCCAGTTCATCCATTTGATTATAATCAAATTCCACCAGTTTTTCTTCATCAAAAATAACCCTTACCTTGCCCTCTTCTAAATCAATACTCTGGATGATCCCAAAATCTCCATTAAAAATGCCTTCTCCCTTTTCTTTCTCTCCATCTATAATCCAACTTATATTATAATTATTTTTAATCTGCATTACCTTATCGCCTTCACGGAAGATATCCTCTCCTATCTGTTTCTCTACCTTATCCTTACTATAAGGGTTTAGAACCTCCTGCAGGCTTTTATTTAGCTGTTTAACACCCACAATTCCTTTTTTCATAGGTGTTAACACCTGAATGTCTCCTAGGGGATCAAATCCCTTATACTTGGGCAGACGGTTTGCGCATAAATTCACAATTACCTTAAGTAGGTCTTCTTTAGATGGGACACGATCAAAGAAAAAATCCTTATTCTTTACATTTAATTGGGGAAGCTCTCCCCTATTGATATTGTGAGCATTTATAACAATCATACTCTCTTGGGCTTGTCTAAAGATTTCATTTAAGTGTACTATTTTAACAATACCACTTTCAATAATATCCTTTAGAACATTACCCGGTCCCACTGAGGGCAATTGATCCTTATCCCCTACTAGTATTAATCTTGTTCCAGGTGCTATAGCCTTTAATAAATGATTCATTAATAAAATATCCATCATAGATACCTCATCAATAATTATTACATCCGCTTGAAGGGGAGCCTCTTGATTTTTTTGGAAGGTTTGTTCCTCCCCCTCCTTAGTAAATCCATATTCTAATAACCGGTGGATTGTTTTAGCTTCTCGTCCTGTTGTCTCTTTCATCCTTTTAGCTGCTCTTCCTGTGGGGGCTGCCAATAGAACTTCTTCTTCCCTATCTTCTAAAATATCCAGGATGCTATTAATTATAGTGGTTTTACCTGTGCCTGGACCACCGGTTATTACTAATAGACCATTATTCATAGCCTCCATAATAGCTTGTCTTTGTCTATTGGCAAGTAATATCTTATTTTTTCTTTCAACCTGCATAATTCTTTTATCTAGGTCAACTATTTTTTGATCTATTTCTGTCATAACTAGGGAGATTATTCTAAGCGCAACCTCTTCTTCTGCTCGAAAGAAGGGTATAGAATAATAAACCCTTTCCCCCTCTATCATTTCCAGCTTAAGATGTCCCTTCATAACTATATCCAATAGATGATTATCCACCTCGTCACTAGATAATTGTAATAATTCTGCTGCATTCTCAATAAGCTCCTGCTCAGGACAATAGGTATGTCCCTCATTATGTATTTGATAAAGGGCATACTTAACTCCCGCTGTAATTCTATAATTTGAATTATAGTCTATCCCCATACTCATAGCCATTTGGTCTGCCTTTTTAAATCCTATCCCTACAATATCCTCTGCCATTTTATAAGGGTTTTCCTTTATTATTGAAATAGTCCTATCTTCATATTTTTTATATAGCTTTACAGCATGTCTAGGGGTAACCCCGTAGTTTTGTAAAAAAAGCATAACATCTCTCAATCCCTGTTGTTCTTCATAGGATTGTAGAATTTGATTTGCTTTCTTATCCCCAATACCCTCTACCTCAGTTAATCTAGAGGGATGAAATTGTATAATATCTAAGGTATCCTTCCCAAAATGGGTTACCATCCTCTTTGCTGTAACAGGTCCGATTCCTCTAATAAGTCCAGAGGCTAAATACTTCTGTATTGCCTCAACAGAAGAGGGCACTTCTACACTAAAGGATTCCACTTTAAACTGCATCCCATATTCTGGATGAGTAACCCATTTTCCTGAAAGGGTCACCTGTTCTCCCTCTTGCAGCTCTGGGAAAAAACCTATTATAGTCACCAATTGCTCCTCCATATCAAGGTCAGCAACTGTATATCCATTAAAGTCATTATAAAATATAATGGAACTGATCACACCGGTTATTTTTTCTAAGGAAGTCAATTAAATTCCTCCGCATCCTTTAATTTCTATCCCATTATATCACTTAGACTTCATTACTTACAATTCCTTATACATATCCATTAATTGTCCAATGATTTGCGAGAGCTCTTCTCTGCATTGGTATTCTTGAACCCTGTTAGTATTATATTGAATCTGGGGTAAAAAACAATCTTGTATCCAGGCTCCCTGAAGCATTTTAGCCTTTACGCCTTGAAAATGCTGTAATACTTTTAGATTATATTTATTCTTAAATATAATATTACAATACTTATCTTGTTTTTGGATATCCTCCACCCATACATAGTTTATATATCCAAAGGCACCATCTTTTTTAAGTCTAGGTTTTCTAACCTTAACTGGAATTAGTATAAGCCTTGGATGTAAGGGATAGGGAAGAATATTCTTTTGCCCAAACTGATCCTGAAGTCTTCTTCTAACAGATACAAGATCAATATAATTTTCATAGGCTAGTTTCCGAATAAGGGTTCTAATATGAAAGGGCATAGGTATTTCACTACCTCCTTCATTTAAAATCATTGATATATCCCCTTGACCATCTACATATTTAGGAATTGCATATATTATTTCCTTATTAAATATTTTCCCTTTCATATTTACCTCCCCTCATTTTTTCTTTATTTTAACACGAACATATGTTCGTAGTCAAATTTTATGTCCAATTAAAGGGACAGGTCTTTACTGTTCCCTGCCTTCACTTTAGCGTTTCAATCACCTTAGCAAGTTGGTAAATACTTTGGGTTAAACTGGCTATTTTCCCCTCAAAGCGTATAAGTAGGTAAACAGAAATAACCATGGGAAACCCATAATTCCCAATCTGCACTAGTAATTCTTCCACTTTAATCCCTCCTTTATTTTAGTTGCTAGTTGCTGGTTGCTAGTCGATAGTAAAGTAAAAAGTTTTAAGGTTTTTAAGCTTTTAGGGTTTTTCTAGTATCTAGCATCTAGTAACTAGTACCTTCTACCTTCTACCTTCTACCTTCTACCTTCTACCTATTAAAATAGGCTGTCCCTTAAAGAACAGCCTATTTTAATATTTACACTATCTCAAATTCAGTAATTTCTGTTGTAACTAACTCAGCCTTTGCCTTTTCTATTAAGTCTCCACCAGGTGAAGTAAAAACATCTCTAGTTAAAATTCCGTCCATAGCTTCATTTACCTCTAATTCTGTTAAGTCAGATTTTGCATTATCAACAGAAATTTTGCTGGTTCTTCCTTCAGTATTCTTAAAGGTCATTTCTAGTCTTAGGGTTGGCATGGTATCCCTCCTTTCTACTTATACTAAGTCTTTCATGTCCTAAACATTAACAAGAACTACATCATCTACCCTATGAACTTCCTTTAGTTCATGTTCTTGTAACCCTGCCAAGCTGGATGCAACATCGTATACAGCTTGATTTTCTGAGCTTGACTTTACATTTGAATAGGTCTTTGTTCTCAAAATCTCTTTTCCATCTCCGTCCAAACCAGTGTTTAATCTCAATTGCATTCTTGTACTAACAGCATATTCTTCTATTGCCATTTTCTCACCTCCCCTCTACATTTAATAAATAGAAAGGATATAAAAAACAAACCCATATACTTTTTTATTTACCTATCACAGATGCCTTAGAGTTATCCTCCATCTCTTTTCTCAACTTCTTTAATGCCCTTGCCTTTAGTTTTATTAAGGATTGATAACAAAGATTTTTATCTTTAGCTAAGGATTTAAGACTTTTCTTATTAAAGTAATATTCTATTAGCACCTCTTTTTGTTTTATGGAAAGCATATCTATGGCATTATATAAACTCATTACTTCTTGATTAAGCAAAAAAGTTTTCTCTAGGCATGGCTCATCCTTTTGTAAAAGCTCTAATAGGCTGGACCTTCCATCAAACAAGGGTTGATCTAGGATTGCCTCCTCCCTTATCTTTTTTCTTTCATTAATGTAATAATAAAACACTTGTTTTTGAACATAGGCAGCAAAGGGAACCCCTAAATTCTCATTATAATTATAAATTGATTGCAATATCACTAGTCTTCCCTCCTGTAGCCAATCATTAAAATCTTGACTCTTCCCAAAGTACTTTACAATATTTTTTAAAAGTAATGGATTAAATTGATCCAAAATTCTTTCCTTTGCTCCTACATCACCATTCCTTGCTTGGTTTACTAATTGTTCTAAGACACCAAAATTCTTCATAAAATCACCCCACTATTTTGTGAGGCCGGCCTATATCACCTGCAGGTATTGTCAGTATAGACTTCTTTAATATTTACTGGTATCTGGGAAAATTATAAAGCCCATTAATACTTTAGGAAGGTTTTCATCATTTTTAGAACAATCTAAATAGTTCTTTGGAAGTATTAGATAGTTCAATCGTAGTTTGTACTACTTCTTTTGTTATCCATCATATCCTAGGGGTGTACAGAGTCGGTGGTCACCTAATTGCCATCCCTTCTATTGCCACTGGAGAAGCGGTATTCTATTATTTTTGGAAGCAAGAGAACCGTCCCTGCGCTTCTTTTTAGAACAGCAAAAAAGCCTGGATAAAAATCCAGACTTAAAATGTGCTACAAATATTTTATTTTCTCCTTATTTATGCTTCTAATCCTTCTTTTCTTAAAATGTCTGCCTTATCGGTTCTTTCCCAGGGCAAATCAAGATCTGTTCTTCCAAAATGCCCATAGGCTGCAATCTGTCTATAAATAGGTCTTCTTAAATCAAGTTCCTTAATAATACCTGCCGGTCTTAAATCAAAATGCCTATGAATAAGCTCAATTATTTTATTATCGCTTATCTTACCCGTTCCAAAGGTTTCAACGAATACAGAAACAGGATGTGCTACCCCTATGGCATAGGCTAATTCTACCTCACATCTATCGGCTAATCCTGCAGCTACTATGTTTTTAGCTACATAACGAGCTGCATAGGATCCTGAACGGTCTACCTTAGTTGGATCCTTCCCTGAGAATGCTCCGCCTCCGTGTCTACCATAACCACCATAGGTATCCACTATAATCTTTCTTCCTGTTAACCCTGTATCACCATTAGGACCTCCAATTACAAATCTGCCCGTGGGATTTATTAAAAAGCGGGTGTTCTCATCTAATAGCTCAGCTGGGACAATAGGCTTAATAACATACTCTATCATATCCTTTACTATTGTCTCCCTCTCAACCTCAGGCCCATGTTGCGTAGAAACCACTATGGTATCCACCCTTACAGGTCTTTCATCCTCATACTCTATAGTAACCTGGGTCTTTCCGTCTGGACGCAGATAATCTAGTATTTCTTCTTTTCGTACCCTAGCCAGCTGTAAGGCAAGTCTATGGGCAAGTGAAATGGACAAAGGCATTAATTCAGGGGTTTCATTTGTTGCAATGCCGAACATCATACCTTGGTCTCCTGCTCCTATTGATTCAATTTCTTCATCACTCATCTTACCTTCCCTAGCTTCTAATGCTTGATTAACTCCTAGGGCTATATCAGGGGATTGTTCATCAATAGCAGTGATTACCCCACACATTTCTCCATCAAAACCATATTTTGCCCTAGTATATCCTATATCCTTTATGGTTTGTCTTACAAGTTTAGGTATGTCTACATATGATGTAGTAGTTATCTCTCCTGCTACTACAGCTAGTCCAGTTGTAACCATTGTTTCACAAGCTACCCTTGCATTTGGATCCTCTTTAAGAATAGCATCCAAAACAGCATCGGAAATCTGATCACATATTTTATCTGGATGCCCTTCGGTAACTGATTCTGAAGTAAATAATTTTTTCACCATTTTTTCTCCCTCTTTTCTCTCTTAAATCTTTATAAGAATAATATTCAAATATATAATATGTAGAACGATAAAACCTCTTCAAAAAGAAGAGGTTATTTATACTAAACAACTCATCTCCCAGAATACCTTCTGTAGGAATTGGCACCGTGCTAATTGCTGGTTGCCGGGTTTCATAGGGCCCAGTCCCTCCACCTCTCTGGATAAGTTTTATTATTAAATTATATAACCTAAAAGACCATAACACCAAAATGTGAAAGTGTTAGCATTAATAACCCTGCTGTCATTGTACCCAAAAGACACACTAATAATGCACTTCTAAAGGGTAACCTAAGCAACGCTGCTACAGCACTTCCTGTCCATACACCAGTACCTGGCAATGGAATTGCAACTAATAAAAACAATCCCCATAAACTATATTTTTGAATTTTATCTGACTTTCTAATGGTACGGTTAGTAACCCAATTTGCAAAACCAGAAAAACCTCTCTTTGTTTTTAGATATCTTAATATTCTTGGCAAAAGCCATAGTATAAAGGGGGATGGTATAATACTTCCAATTACTGATATTATATATGCATGAGCATAACCCATTTCTAACACAAGGATGCCATAGGGCAGAGAGCCCCTTAATTCAATTAATGGAGTAGCTGCCATTAAAAACACCATTAATTCACTTTTCAAAAATTCTAATAGTGATTCCAATAAATAAGTCCCCCTGTATATTTTTCTCTATACATTATACCAACCTATACCATAAGTATCAATGTAAAATAGTGCTATACTTAATTAGGCATTTTTAACCTTAGGTAAAAGTACTTTTCTTGATAATTTCATTTTTCCTTGATTATCAATTTCCATAAGTTTTACTTCAATCATATCTCCTTCAGATAAAACATCTTCTACCTTATTAATTCTTTCATGGGCAATATTTGAAATATGAAGTAAACCTTCTTTTCCAGGTAAGATTTCCACAAAGGCACCAAAATTCATAATCTTAATTACCTTGCCCATGTAAACTTCCCCAACTTCAGCTTCTTTAATTATATTTTCTATGATTCCCACTGCCCTATTACCTGATTCTTGATCCTCTGCAACAATAAATACAGTTCCATCATCTTCAATATCAATTTTTACCCCTGTATCTTCTATAATCTTATTAATTACCTTACCACCAGAACCTATAATATCCCTTATCTTATCTGGATGAACCTTTAATGTAACAATCTTAGGAGCATATTTACTAAATTCAGCTCTTGGTGTATCGATTGTTTCTCTCATCTTGTCTAATATATGCAATCTTCCAACTCTAGCTTGCTCTAATGCAGTTTCCAGTATTGTTCTATCTATTCCGGTTATTTTAATATCCATTTGCATAGCAGTGATACCCTTATCAGTTCCTGTTACTTTAAAATCCATATCTCCTAAGAAATCTTCCATACCCTGAATATCGGACAATATGGAAATTTTATCCTCTTCTTCTACAAGTCCCATAGCAATACCTGCAACCATGCTTTTAATTGGTACTCCAGCATCCATAAGGGCAAGGGTACTGCCGCAAACACTTGCCTGGGAAGAGGATCCGTTACAGCTAAGTACTTCAGATACTAAACGAACAGAATATGGAAAATCCTCTTTGTTGGGCATCATTGGTCTAAGTGCTCTTTCTGCCAAGGCACCATGCCCAATCTCTCTTCTTCCCGGTCCCCTCATAAAACCTGTTTCTCCAACGCTATAGGGGGGGAAGTTATATTGATGAATAAATGTTTTTTCCTCTTCTTGTCCAAGTCCATCTATTCTCTGGGAGTCCCTTAAGGAGCCTAAGGTAGCAATAGTCATTACTTGAGTTTCTCCCCTGGTAAATAGACCAGAACCATGGGTCCTAGGTAGAACACCTACTTCACTCCATATTGGTCTTATTTCATCAAGTTTACGCCCATCTGGTCTAAGACCTTCCTTGGTGATTTTCCTTCGTATTACTTCCTTAGTAGTAGTAGATATAATGGCATTAACTTCCTTAGATATATTATCATTTTCATCATATTTTTCTTCAAAATACTCTATTGTTTCCTTTGTTACTAAATCAAGATTGTAATCACGAGGCTTTTTTTCGGGAGTTTTTAAAGCATCAATAATTTTATCGGTGATAAATTCTTTTACCTCAGATACTAGATCCTCGTTCAATTCTTCTTTTTTAACTATTTCAGCTTTAGGTTGTCCTATTTCTGACACCATATCTTCTATAAATGCAACTATTTTTTTAATCTCCCCATGGGCAAATAAAATACCCTCTAGCATTTGTTGTTCGGTGAGTTCATTAGCTCCAGCCTCAGTCATTACGATGGATTCCTTAGTCCCGGAAACGATAAGATCTAGGGAGCTAAGTTCCTCCTGTTCGCTGGTAGGATTTACAATATACTTTCCATCAATCATTCCAATGCGCACAGAACCTGTAGGTCCCATAAATGGAATATTAGACACTGATAGGGCAATTGAAGAACCAATCATTGCTGTAATATCAGGGGCACAATCTTGATCTACCGAAAGAACAGTTGCTATTACCTGTACATCATTGTGGTAATCCTTTGGAAATAAAGGTCTAATCGGCCTATCAATTAATCTGCTTGTTAATGTTGCTTTTTCACTAGGTTTTCCTTCTCGTTTTATAAATCCACCAGGAATTTTACCAACAGCATAGGATTTTTCTACATAGTCGCAGCTTAATGGTAAGAAATCAAGCCCCTCTCTAGGCATTTTAGAAGCACAGGCTGTAACTAGAACAACTGTTTCTCCATAGCTAATGGTACATGAGCCTTGAGCTAATCCTGCTACTTTACCAATTTCAACGACAAAGGGCCTACCTCCTAGTTCCATACTATAGGTTTTCATTAATTAAATCACTCCTTAATTTTTACTGCATTATTATTTTTATAAGCTGCTACCACCAAATAAGTTGTTTACTTTCAATTACTGTTCATTTGATGATACCTTGTTTCTTAGAAGGGTTAATTATTATATAAATAGAAAAGAGAGGAAGGTTTGTTTTTTCCTCTGCCGAAGGGTTTGGAAATGATTAAAATTTCCTTTTTATATTATATTTTTACCCACTTATAATTAAGAAATATTATAACAAATAAATCCAGAACAAACAAATTTATTTTATTTGAGAATTCAAGTAATTATTTTTATTATATAAAAATTAGAACTTTCTTAGCATATAAAAATAGGAGCACAAAATTGCGCTCCCAAGTAAAATATATTTAATTATTTTGTTTTTCCTGAAGTGTGGTGGTTAATTCCCTACTCTCTTTCCCATTTTTTATGATGGTAATTTTTAATTCATCCCCAACCTTCTTGTCAGCAATTAGGTTTGTTAATTGATCCATGGAAAGAATTTTTTCCCCATCAATCTCTATAATGACATCTCCTCTTTCAATCCCTGCTTTATGGGCAGCACTGCCCTCCATTACATCATGTATATAAACTCCTATTGGTAACTTATAGATTTCTGAAGCTTCTTCATCAATATCCCCTGCAACAATACCTAAAAAGGGTCTTGATACATATCCTTGATCTAATAATTCTTGGATGATAGGTTTAGCATAATTTATAGGAATGGCAAAACCTATTCCTTCAACCTGAGCATCCACAATCTTTATGGTATTAATACCTATTAATTGTCCTTGACCATTAACCAAAGCACCACCACTATTACCTGGGTTTATAGCTGCATCTGTCTGGACAAGTCTTAAATTTTTATCTGCCAATTGTAATTCCCTATCTAAGGCAGATATAACTCCCACTGTAACGGTATCGTTATATCCTAATGGATTGCCAATGGCAATAGCCCTTTCCCCTACGGATAGAGAATCTGAATTTCCGAATTCAACAGCTTTAATGCTTTCTTCTATACCATTAGGGATATCAGCCTTAGCTATTTGAATTACCGCTAGGTCTGCATCGGCATCAGTGCCAACGATTTTTGCATCTGCTTTAACCCCTTCATCAAAGAGTACGGTTAATTGTTGGGAGTTATTAACCACATGCTGGTTGGTTAGAATCATAATACCCTCTTCACCAATCTCAAATATTACTCCTGAGCCCATACCCTCTTGAATTGAACGATTACTAAAGAAATCTCTTGTCTCAACCCTGGTGGTAATGGATACAACAGAAGGTCCCACTTTTTTTACAATCTCTTCTATTGAAAGCTGTTTAGTATTATGTGTAACCTGGGTAGTATTATCTGCTGTTTCATTATCATTGTTACTTTTTTCAAAGCTGGAATCCTTAATAATATCTTCTCCGCTTATATTTTCTGCTATTAATAAACCCGCTATATTATAGCCAGCACCTATGGCAGTCCCCCCTACTAAGGAAACAATTATAGCTATAATAATTACCTGCTTAAATGAAAATCCCTTTTTTCTTTCTTTTTGTGGTTCTATCACTTCATAAGGATTATCTGTATTTCTGTTATCAAAATCCATAATTTTCACCTCTTTTATTAAATATGGTAGATGGTAGATACTCATTGGCATTCCTAATAGGTCTGGTATATGGTAGAGAAAACCAATTTCTAACTTTTATCTGTTTTGCCTTTTCTACCTTCTACCTTCTACCTTCTACCTTCTACCTTCTACCTTTCTTTACCTATACTTTACCCCATAATTTTTTCTAAACTATGAACAATTTGTGAACATTGAAATTTTATATTCTTTTTGCCTTTAAAGTAAATACAAACTCTACTCCCTTATCCTCACTACTAGATACTGTTATACCCTGATTATGTGCACGAATTATTTCTTTTACTATGGATAGTCCTAAACCGGATCCTTCTTTGTCCTGCCCTCTTGAACTATCTATTTTATTAAATCTATCAAAAATATATTTAAGATTTTCTTTAGAAATCATACTGCCTGTATTTCTAATACTTACCAAAACCTGATTATTTCTGTATTCAGTTCCTATATATATTTCACCTAAATCTTTGGTAAATTTAATTGCATTATCAAAAAGATTATAAAAAACCCTTTGTATTCCATTAATATCACCATAGACTTTTATTTTTTCATCTGTAAACTTTAACTTAAGATCCAAATTCTTTTCTTCAATTCTCTTTTCAAATTTATCTAGTTCATTTAGTAATAATTGATTAATATCAAAGGAAGTAATATCTAATTTATGCTGACCGCTTTCCATCTTAGATAAATCTAAAACATCATTGGTAAGCTTGGTCAATCGTTGGCTTTCCTGCAGAACTATATTTAAATAGTCCTCCTGCTTTTCCTTTTCAATGGTCCCATCTAAAATACCCTTTACAAAGCCATTTATAGAGGTAAGCGGTGAGCGTAGGTCGTGGGAAATATTTGAGATAAAATTCTGCCTTAATTCCTCCAGCTTACTAAGATCCTCTGCCATCTCATTAAAATTATTTGCTAACTCTCCTAACTCGTCTTCCCTATTTATTCTTAATCTCTTATTAAAATTGCCCTTAGCTATACCCCGTACCCCCTCATTAATCCTTTTTATTTCATTAGTAAGGTTTCTTGAGGTTAGAAGTACTAGGATAAAGGCAAGAATAGATGAAATGATTAGTGAGATGATAGTAATCCTTCTTATATCTGTTGCAGTGCTTTGAATTTCAGGAATAGATGCATGAATAAATAATCCCAGCACCACATCATTGCCCGACATTATTGGATAGCCTATGGTTAACACTGGCTCCTTAAAATATCCCCTAAAGGTACCCTCTCTTTTTAGAATATTCCCTTGAAACACCTCTTGTATTTCTGATATATTTACCCCTTCAATAAAAGCAGATAAATCATCTCCGCCAGAATTTACATATACCTGACCTCTTCTATTAATCATCCAGATTCTTGCATTTAAATAACGATCTAATGCTTCAAGTTCAAAACCAAATCGGTCCAGGTCAACTATTCCAGTTCCAAAGGAGGCTAAATATTCCTGTTCAATTATCTCTGCCTGTTCGATTAACAGATCCTGTTTTTGCCTGATAAAATAATTCTCTAAGGTTTCAGACATTGTAAAGCTCAGGATTATAAATCCTGCTAATATAATACAAATATTTATAATTAATAATTTCCCAAACAATGTTTTCAAGGTTACCCACTCCATTAAATCATTTCAAATTTATAACCTACACTCCATATAGTCTTAATTCTCCAAGGATCTTCTCTATTAAGCTTACTTCGCAACCTTTTAACATGCACATCCACTGTTCTGCTCTCTCCTATATAATCATAACCCCATATTTTATCTAATAATTGTTCCCTTGTATAAACCCTATTAGGATTAGAGGCTAAGAAATATAATAACTCTAATTCCTTAGGGGGTAATTCTAATCTTTGTCCATGATAGTTAAGGGTATAATTTGATAGGTTAATGGTTAAATTCGGATAAGCAATCTGCTTATCATCTATCTGTTCGGATTGATATCTTCTAAGAACAGCCTTCACCCTTGCGGTTAGTTCCTTTGCCTCAAAGGGTTTTACAATATAATCATCTGCCCCTAGCTCCAATCCCAGAACCTTATCAAAGGTTTCCCCCTTTGCTGTAACCATTATAATAGGAATATTACTTATTTTGCGAATTTCCTTGCATACATCGTATCCATCCATTTCAGGTAGCATAATATCTAATATTACTAAGTCAGGGGCATCCTTTTCAAAGGCATGTAATGCAGATTTTGCATTATAATATTCCACCGACTCATAGCCTTCTTTTTTTAGATATAGCGAAATCAATTTTACTATGTTATCATCATCATCCACAATCATAATTTTTTTATTCCTACCCATCCAAATTCACCTGCCCTATTTATGATATTAATCCTATTATAAACTAAAAGTCTGGTATAAGGTAGGTGTTAGTTATCAGTTATCAGTTACCAGTAAAACCCTAAAAATTTAAAATACTTCGCTAATGCTCAGGATGACAACCTTGAATATCATGCATCATCTACCTTCTACTTCTACCTGCCTATTTTAATGAATATTGTACAAAAATCTGGAAAAAATAAAGACTATTGAGTTCAGGAGGGATAATATGTCAGAAAATAAAAAACCTACCCTTGTGATAATTGGAGGAGGAGAAGATAAAAAAACAGATAAGAGAATATTAAAGGAAATTATTAAATTATCCGGTGAAGATAAAGCAAAAATCGGAATAATTACTACCGCTACAAGTATGCCTGAGGAAGTCGGACTAGAATATGAAAACATCTTCTATGATTTAGGGGCAAAAAAGGTGTATACCATACCCATAGTGGATCGTAAACGCTCCAATATAAAGCCCCATCTAGATGAAATTCTAGACTATGACTGTCTTTTTTTTACTGGAGGAGATCAATTAAGAATCTCTAGTATTATAGGAGGTACATATTTTCATAATATTATACATGAATTTTACTCCCAGGGTAAGGTGCTGGCAGGCACCAGTGCAGGAGCCTCCATGATGAGCGATATCATGATTGTAGAGGGTGATGATGAAGAAGCTCCTATGAAGGTTACTATTAATCTGGCTCCAGGTATGGGTTTAATAAAAAATGTAATTATTGATCAACACTTTAATCAAAGAGGAAGAATTGGTAGATTATTGGCTGGAGTTGCTCAAAATCCACATATACTAGGTATTGGCATTGATGAGGACACAGCTATTATAGTGGAGGATAATAGCAGATTTACTGTATTGGGTAATGGAGTTGTTACTATAGTAGATGGCAGAAATATTGAATACACAAATATTTCTGAACAATTTCCTGATGAACCCCTGGCTCTGACTAATGTTACTATACATATTCTTCCAGAATATTTCGGGTATGACCTTAGCCATAAAAAGGCAATAATAAAAAAGTAGTTTTGCAAACACCACACCACTTTCTGCAACCTTGGAATGTGTATTCTTTTAAAGTACTTTGGTGTTAAAAAAAGTTAAGTAAATTGGTAAGAAATTTTAATGGAGGAGATAAGTTTTGAAAATTAATAAACTAATCATCTATAATGGTCGTAATATATACAATCATCGTCCTTGTATCAAAGCTGATGTTGATTTAGAAGAGTATTATGATACACCGACCTGCGATATTCCAAATTTCAATAATTTGTTATTAGAATATATACCGACCCTTAGAGAACACAAATGTGCCCGAGGCTATAGGGGAGGCTTTGTAGATAGACTCTATGAAGGTACCTATTTAGCCCATGTACTTGAGCATATTTGTATAGAAATTCAAAATGTACTAGGTTATGATATTTCCTTTGGCAAGGCTAGACAAACTGAACATGAAAATATATATACCATAATATTTGAATATGAAAATAGAGTTGTAGCAGAGGAAGTAATATATCTTGCAAAAGAATTAGTGAATGATCTATGTACAGGAACAATAAATATTAAATTTCAAGAAAAGATTAATAAATTAAAGAAAATAGCAGCAAGTCAAAACTTAGGACCTAGTACCCAGGCAATTTTAGAAGACGCTCAAAGCAGAGGTATTCCTATATTATATATTGGTAATGGAAGTTTATTACAATTAGGCTACGGATGTTTTGGCAAGAGAATTCAGGCAACCATTACCGAAAATACTGGTTGTATCCCTGTGGATATTGCCTGTGATAAGAAGATAACCAAAGAATTGTTATCCACCGCAGGAATACCAGTTCCAGCTGGATATATATCAGATGATTTAGAGGACATTTTAGATTATATGAAACGCATAGGCTATCCAGTGGTTATAAAGCCGAATCATGGAAACCAAGGAAAGGGAGTATCTTTAAATTTAACTGATGATGAGCACATATCCTCGGCATTTCATATAGCCAAGGAATTTTGCGACCAAGTAGTAGTAGAAAAATATATTCCAGGCTGCCATTATCGAATGTTAGTAGTAGATGGAAAGTTTATCGCCTGTGCTCAACGAATAGCTGCCCATGTAATAGGAAATGGGAAAAATAACATAAGGGAACTTATTGAATTAGAAAACCAAAATCCCTTAAGGGGTGAAGAACACGAAAAGCCCTTAACAAAGTTAAAGCTTGACTCTGTAATGGAGCTATTACTCAAAAAAAATAATATGGATTTAGATATGATACCCTCTAAGGGAGAGGTTGTTTTTCTACGGGAAAATGATAATTTAAGTACTGGCGGTATCGCCATAGATGTAACAGATAAAGTACATCCACAAAATATAGAAATAGCTATAAATGCCGCTAATATTATTGGATTGGATGTAGCAGGTATTGATGTTACTACAAAGGATATTTCATCCTCCATGCTTATGGATGGGGGAGCAGTAATAGAAGTAAATGCAGCCCCTGGCATTAGAATGCACCATTATCCTACCCAGGGAAAACAACGAAATGTGGCAAGGAAAATTGTAGATTCCCTATTTCCAAAGAATAGCCAATATACCATACCAATTATCTCAATAACAGGAACCAATGGAAAAACCACCATCACCAGAATGCTTGGGAAAATACTAATGGAGCGAGGTTGGAAGGTTGGCATGACTACCACAGGGGGAATATATATCGACCAGCAATGTATTATGAAGGGAGATACCACAGGAGCACTAAGTGCCCAAAGTGTTTTAATGGATAAAAGGGTAGAAGCTGCTATTTTTGAAACAGCTCGAGGTGGCATTATAAAAAAAGGCTTAGGTTATGATTTAGCGGATGTAGGAATTGTTACTAATATAAGTGAAGATCATCTAGGATTAGATGGGATTAATACCCTAGAGCAGCTAGCCCATGTAAAATCCCTTGTAGTAGAGGCAATACAAGCCACAGGTTATGCTGTATTAAACGCCGATGACCCATATTGTATTGCAATGACAAAAAATATAAGCACTAAAATAATCTATTTTTCCAATCAAAAAAACCAGCTTATTATAGGAGAGCATATGAGGGCAGGGGGAAAGGCTGTATATATAAAAAATAATTGTATATGTATTTTTGATGGAAAAACCGAGAATGAAATACTACCTATAAAGGAAATACCAGCAACCCTAAATGGATTATTGGAATGTAATATAAAAAACAGCCTTGCAGCAGTGGCAGGTGCCTATGGCTTAGGTATAGAACCAAAGATAATTGCCCAAGGATTAAGGAAATTTAAAGCCGATATAGTAGATAATCCTGGACGCTTTAATATTCACAGCATTAGAGATTTTAAGGTTGTGGTGGACTATGGTCATAATATCGAAGGCTATAGGGAAGTAATATCCACCCTAAAGAAAATGCAGCATAATAGATTAATTGGAGTGATAGGTGTTCCCGGTGATCGCAGTGAAACTAGCACAGTAAAGATAGGACAATTATGTGGAGAGAACTTTCACCATATCATTATAAAGGAAGATAAGGAAAAAAGAACCCTAGAAAGAGGCTCCATTTCAAAATTCCTTAAAAATGGGTGTATGATTAGTGGTATGAATAAAGAGAAGATAGAAATTGAGTTATGCGAAAAAGACGCCCTTAAGAAAGCTCTAAAAATGGCTAAGGCTAATGATATAGTAGTAGTGTTCTTCGAGGATTATGAAGAAATAATGGAAACTATCAAAGAGGTTAAATCTCAGCTAGAGAAAGAGAATTTAAATTCCTTAAATATAAAGAGTAATGCATAGAGAAGCAAGGGGACGGTTCTTCCGCTTCCAAACGGAAGCAGAAGAACCGTCCCTTCGCTTCCTTGACATCAAGGTCAAAGTCTAATAGTCTAATTAAGTAAAATTAAGCCGCTGAAGGAGACTAAAAATGTTTGAACAATTGGGATTAAATAATGATTTAATAATTGGATTAAAAAAACTAGGTATTACTGAACCTACTGACATACAAAGTAAAACCATTCCCCTAGGACTAGATAACAAGGATATAATAGGACAGTCTGAGACAGGAAGCGGTAAAACCTTTGCTTATTTATTACCTGTTTTTCAGAAGATAGATGCTAAACTAAGAACAAATCAAGTTATAATACTTGCACCCACCCATGAACTAGTTATGCAAATTGATAAGCAGATACAACTCTTATCCCAGAATTCAAATATATTAATTACCTCTACTACCATAATAGGTGATGTAAGCATAAAAAGACAGATTGAAAAGTTAAAGGAAAAGCCCCATATAATTGTAGGTACCCTTGGCAGAATTTATGACCTAATACAAAGAAAAAAAATCAAGCCCCATACCGTAAAGACCATTGTAATCGATGAAGGGGACCGACTCTTAGACCAGAGCAGTTTATCCCTTGTAAAAAACATCATTAAAACCACCTTAAGGGAAAGACAATTAATGGTATTCTCAGCCACCATAAATAAAAGTGCACTACAAGCAGCAAAGGATTTGATGAAGGAACCGGTGGTTGTTATTTCAGAGGATAAAAATCAAGTTAATCCAAATATAAAGCATCTATACTTCTCTGTAGAACAAAGAGATAAGCCCACTGTCATTAGAAGCTTAATAGCCAATATTAAACCAAAAAAAGCAATTATATTTATAAATAAAAGCGACCAGTTAGAAAATATAATTTCAAAGCTGCAATTCCATAATTTTAACGCCTGCTCCATACATGGCACAGTCGATAAAATGGAACGAAAAAATGCAATAGAGGGTTTTAGAAGTGGTAAATATAAAATTCTAGTGGCATCAGATGTTGCCTCCCGAGGACTTGATATTGATAATGTAAGTCATATATTTAATCTAGATCTTCCTTTAGATACTAAACAATATCTTCATAGAGTGGGTAGAACCGGAAGAGCAGGACAAGAGGGCACCGCCATCTCCCTAGTTACCCAAAGAGAAATATCCTATCTAAAAAACTACGAAAAGGAATATAATATAAAATTTATAAAAAAAGAATATTACAAGGGCAAAATCACCTAAGAAAGAAGCGCGGGGACGGTTCTCTTGCTTCCAAAAGGAAGCAGAAGAACCGTCCCCGCGCTTCTTTTATCCTAGGGAACCGGGTATTCCCCATCCCATATTATATTTCTATAATTTTCAGGATCGGTCGCTCCCTCTGTATTAAATATTAGAATTGTTGAATTCTCATCTAATTCTAAATGTTCCTTAATATTCTTTAGTTCAGTTGATTGCATTAATAATGATAGTAATCCCACTCCTACAGCTCCTGATTCTCCAGCTATAACTTTTCTATCATCACCCAAGGGATTTGCTAAGATTCTCATTCCCAGTGCAGAAACATAATCAGGACAAGCAATATATCCACTGGCAAAGTCTCTTAATATCTTCCATCCCATTGGATTAGGTTCCCCACAGGCTAAGCCAACCATTATGGTTTCAAGATCTCCAGTAACGCTATGGGGTTCACCATCACCAGCTAATACTGATTTATATATACAAGCAACATTATCTGGCTCCATAACAATTGTCCTACTATGGTTTCCCTTGAATTTATTAGCATAATATCCAAGAACTGCACCAGCCATAGCTCCAACCCCAGCCTGCAAAAACAAATGGGTAGGTTTATTAATGCCCTCCAGCTTCATTTGTTCTAAGGCTTCCTCAGCCATAGTCGTATAACCCTGCATAATCCAGCCTGGTATTTTCTCATAGCCCTCCCAGGATGTGTCTTGGACTACATACCAGCCATTTTTCTTAGCCTCCTTAAAGGCTAGCCTTACAGCATCATCGTAGTTTAAATTTGTAACATGTGCCTGGGCACCTTCTTCTATAATTGCCTCTACTCTACTCTTTGCCGCTCCCTTTGGTAAATAAACAACAGCTCTTTGACCTAATTGTCTAGCTGCCCAGGCTACCCCTTTGCCATGATTTCCATCAGTAGCCGTTGCAAAGGTAATTTTACCTAACTTTTTCTTTACCTCAGGAGATTTTAAATAATTATAATCTACATCCATTATGTTTACTCTAAGTATTTCGCATATAACCTTGGCTATTGCATATGTTCCCCCAAGAGCCTTAAAGGCATTAAGTCCAAATCTATAGGATTCATCCTTAACAAAAACCTTAGCTACTCCTAATTCCTTAGCTAGGTTATCCAAGCTTACTAGAGGAGTTTCCCTGTAATTATATATAGTCCTATGAAAATTCCTCACTGTTTTTGTTTCCTTCTCAGTAAATAATTGAGGAAAATCACCACCTATATTATCCTTAAAGATACATTTAATCTTTCCCTTTTCCAAAACAAACACCTCCTATATTTATATAAATCATATATGTTTTTAATAGTCTTTTCAATTATTTCCCAATATTATTATCCTTTAAAAAAAGGTTAGATTAAGAATATAACATTATATGATTTAGATTGTAATATTTTATTGGAATTATTATACACCTCCCACTATATATATTATTAAGAAGGAGGTGCATTTATTTGTGGAAATAAAATATGATAATCCTAAGGTTGTAGAAAGACTTGGTTATGCAATTAATAATGCTTTAAACTTTCCCTTTCTCACCCTTTGTATTGGTACAGATCGATGTATAGGTGATTGTTTAGGTCCTATGGTGGGCCATGAATTGAAAAAAAACAATTTTCCCTATCCTGTATATGGAACTCTGGAACATCCTGTTCATGCAATTAACCTAGTGTCAAAAATGGCTGATATACAAACGAAAAATCCAAATATACCTATCTTAGCTATAGACGCTTCCTTAGGTAAATATAAATCAGTAGGTAAAATCCAACTAAAAAAAGGTGCTATTTCTCCGGGCAAGGGTGTAGGTAAAGTACTCCCCGAGGTAGGAGATTTCTCCCTGGTAGGAATAGTTGATACATATAATCATGTAGAAGAACTTACTATTCATCAAGTCCGTCTTCATCTAATACACCAAATGGCACAAGTAATAGCTGAAAGTTTATTATTGGCCATAAAGGCCTATGAAGATGGAGCTGCCATATCAAAATTATAAAATCTAAGTTTTTTTATTTAAATAAAATATCAAGGGGTAATCCCCTTGATATTTTATTATTTATTCGTCAAACTTTTTCTCTTTTTTAGATCGTTTGATTAACCATATTCCTATTACAATCAGTAAAATAGGTAAAATACTTCTTTGTATTCCATAAAATATATTTCTTACTATTGGTAAAAAATTAAAAATATTTAAATTGATTTGTATTAGTGTCAATATTCCTAAAATGATAATTGCAATTCCAACATAGTATAAATTTATCTTTCCAAGGGATAATTGTTCAAAACCTTCATCTACCACCATTTCTCCCTTTTCCAATGCCTTTTTCACACTTAGGCTGTCAAAGAATGCATAAACATAGACCAAAACACTTCCCAAGGCGCCAATATCCCACATATAAAACAAATTATTTAACGCTATTACCCCTAAGAATATTCCCAGTAACATGACCCCTCTTTTCATTAACCCCATATACATATGTCCTGCACCAGGCATTAAAGAAAAGATAAACCATAAAAATCCATTTATATCCCTATTCCCTTTTATAACTTCTTTTTTTGTAACTGGTTCTTCAACTATTTTTTCAATGCATTCTTCACAATAATGCTTCCCCTGTGCTATTGAATCACATTCATCACAAAGTGGTTTACCACAGGATACACAAATAGCTAAGGCTTCTCTTTCACTATGATTTTCACATTGCATTGCTTTTACCTCCTACTTTCTATAGTTTCTATAATATTCTCTATTTGATCTAAACCCCTATTAAAAATGCTACTGGGACTATATTCATATATTTTATTCATATCTATAGGGTTTTTGTTTATATTTGCAGTCAAAGTAGCAATATTCACACCAATAGATGTAAAGTTTAAAATCAACATAACTAAGCCTGCAGCCACAAGACTAGCCCCCATTTTGCCAAATTCCTGCCAGATGCTTTTATTAGGTGTTTCACTACTTTTTCTAATCTTTTTCATTACATTACTTGTAAAATCGCTTGGAAGACTTGGTATTTTTATTTCATCAAACATGGCATTGACTACACGAATTTCTTCTAATTCAAAGCTACAATCTTCACAGCATTCCAAGTGCTTACTTATACCTCTTTCATGCTGTTTATCCAGTTGTCCCTTTTCATATGCTTCTAAATATAGTTTTATAAAAGTGCAGTCCATGGCATATCACCTCTTCCCTTTGAGATTAATATTTCCCTTAATATCTTTTTCCCCCTATATAATTGGGTTGCTATGGTTTTACTAGGTAGTTTCAACACCTTACCTATTTCATCATAGGTTAATTCTTGAAAGTGAAAAAGCATCAAGGGTGTCTTGTATTTCTCTGGCAGTTGTTCTATTGCTTCATACAGAATTTTATTTCTCTCTTCATTAATGGTTTCTTCCTCTGGATTTCGACTTTCATCCTTTAATTCCCATTGTCCGTCATCTAAAAGGGTATTTTCCATTCTTTTTTTATTCTTACGAATCCAATCAATACATTGATTTTTAGCTACCCTATAGAGCCAGGTTGAAAAGGCTGATTGCCCCTGAAAGGATTGTATGTTTTGAAATATCTTTATAAAGATATCCTGGGTCAAATCCTGTGCCATATAAGAATCCTTTGCATATCCATAGGCTATAGAGTATATTTTGTTTTTATATTCATCCACTATCCACTCAAAGGAGCTACTTTCACCCCTCTGGATACGGTGGATTCTTTCTTCCAAGTCCATGGACACACCACCCTGCTATCTTTACTAATTAAAAATAAATTCCCCAATAGGGTAAAACATTATTAATAAAGGATATTCCTCCCATTATTAAAATAATAAATACTAATAATAATATAATACCTACATCTATTGTAACACTTACTCCATCTCTTCCCTCATATAATGTTTTTGTAATAATTAATTCTAATCCAAACAATATGAGAATTACTGGCCAAAAGTTAACAGCTGTTGAAATCCAAGGCATAGGATAAATGTTATCAAGAGTCCAAAGGATTCCTATTATGATCAATCCTATGGCTAAGGTAATTACCCCAACCTTTATTTTTCTGACTTGCCCCATGAACTTTCCTCCTTTTTTTCTAATCTATATATTAAGACGAAGATAGTTTAAATATTACTTCAAATTATTAAAAAAAAATACAATAACTCTTCCTGGTTTTATAGCCACTTCACCGGAGAGCTTGTATTTTTTTGAATGAAAAGGAAGCAAGAGAACCGTCCCCGCGCTTCCGTGCTTCCTATATTTCATTTATTGTTTTCATTACTTCCTTGATTAAAGCCTTGGATTTTTTCTTTGCATTATCCATAGAATTCCCTATTACCGAGAAGTAGAATTTTACCTTTGGTTCTGTGCCTGATGGGCGGATGCAAAACCATGAATTATCCTCAAGTATAAACTTTAAAACATTAGATTTTGGAAGTTCTAGGGGTTTTACATCATTACTTAACTTATTATATTGTTTTTGTTCTAAATAGTCTTCGATGTACATTACAGATTTGCCCTGCCATTTTGAAGGACAGTTTTCCCTGAAATAGGATAGTATCCTATCTATTTGTACCATTCCAGCTTTTCCCTCGAGAGTTATGGATCGCAGCTCCTCTAGATAATAGCCATATTTTTTATAGATAGATTCAAGTGCCTCATCTAGGGTCATTCCCCTTTGGTAATAATAGGCGGTCATTTCAGCCACCAGCATGGAGGCTACCACAGCATCCTTTTCCCTAACATGGTCACCCACTAAATAACCATAGCTTTCCTCAAAGCCAAGAATAAACTTATTTTTATTATTGTTAACGAAATCCTCCACTAACTCTCCAATAAATTTAAAGCCTGTTAGAGTATTGAATACTTCTACTCCATAAAACTTTGCTATTTCTGCTCCTAACTCACTTGTAACAATGGTTTTAATTAAGGCACCATTTCTTGGAAGTATTCCCCTGTCTTTTTGGGAGGAAAGTACATACTCAGTTAAAAGAGCACCTGTTTGATTTCCATTTAATAAAATATACTCCCCCTGTTTATTTTTAAATACCACTCCCGCTCTATCGCAATCAGGATCGGTAGCAATAATTACATTGGCATCCTCCCTGTCAGCTAATTCTAACGCTAGGGTAAAGGCAGCCTTTTCCTCAGGGTTTGGATATTTCACCGTAGGAAAATCTCCATCAGGCATAGCCTGTTCAGGTACAACAAAAATATTTTCAAAGCCTACTTCCCTTAATATCCTCTGTACTGCCTTATTGCCCGTTCCATGAAGGGGTGTATAAACAATTTTAAAATCAGATGAAACCTTCTTGATAATATCCCTATGTATGCTTTGGGTCTTTACACTATCCATAAAAGAATCCTCTACATCCTTAGATATAATTGTAAAAAGCCCCTCCTTAACTGCCTCCTCCATATCCTTCTTCTTTATACTTGAAAAGTCTTGGATTTTTTTTACCTCTTTAATAAGCTCTTCTGAATCCTCTAATCCTAACTGCATACCTGCATGGGAATAAACCTTATATCCATTATAATTAGCAGGATTATGACTTGCTGTAACTACAACTCCACCAACACAGCCTAAATATCTAACTGCAAAGGACAGCTCTGGTGTAGTTTTTAATTCATTAAATAAATGGGTCTTTATACCGTTACCGTTTAAGACTAATGCTACCTCCTTGGCAAACTCATAGGAGTAATTTCTAGAATCATAGGCAATAGCAACTCCCTTAGCCTTCATTTCCGGACCTAACTTTCTTATATAATTAGCCAGACCTTGGGTTGCTATCCCCACAGTATAAATATTCATTCTATTAGAGCCTGCTCCTATTATTCCCCTTAAGCCACCTGTCCCAAATTCCAAGTCTTTATAGAAGCGATCTTCAATTTCCCTTTTATTATCCTTAATTTCAAGAAGCTCATTCTTAGTTTTTGCATCTATAGATTCATCCTCTAACCAACGATTATATTTTTCCATGTAATCCATTTTTTACCCCTCCTCTATAGTGTAATTATACCCTATTTTATTCAATTTCAATAAAATTATAAAATATTTTGAATAATATACTTTCATTTATACTTATAGTAGCATTTTGCCCTTGAGATTTGACCTTAGGAAAATAGAGGAGAAACCCCTCTACTTGATAACTTGATTAAATAAGCCTTTAGGTGTAAAATTTACTTAAAAATAAATAAATGGAGGCAAAGAAATGTCCTTTGAGAGAAAGCTACAATTGGCCACTGATTTTTATCAGCTTAGTATGGGCAATGTCTACTATCTTGATGGTAAAAAGGATCAAATTGCTGTATTTGACCTTTTTATTAGAAAAAACCCTTGTGAAAGTGGCTACACCATGGTGGCTGGTTTAGAACAAATTATTGAATACATAGAAAATCTGCATTTCGACGAACAAGACATAGAAATGCTAAAGAAAAATCATCCTGAATTCAACAAGGAATTCTTAGAATACCTTAGAAACTTTTCATTCTCTGGTGAAATTTATGCAATGCCTGAAGGTACAATTACCTTCCCTAACGAACCTATTGTTCGTGTCAAAGCACCATTAATAGAAGCTCAACTAATAGAAACAACTATGTTAACCATTATAAATCATCAATGCTTAATTGCCACTAAGGCATCCCGAATAGTAAAGGCTGCTGATGGTGACGGTGTATTAGAATTTGGACTTCGTCGAGCCCATGGGTCTGAAGCTGGACTCTATGGAGCAAGAGCTGCAATAATTGGAGGCTGTAACGGTACAAGTAATGTTGAAACTGAAGCCCTAATAGGTTTACCCTCAAAGGGTACAATGTCCCATAGTCTAATACAGAGCTATGATTCAGAATTAGAAGCCTTTAGAACCTATGCTAAATATAATGCAAACAATTTATTATTATTGGTAGATACCTATAACACCCTAGAATCAGGCATTCCTAATGCCATAAGAATATTTAATGAACAAAGAGAAAAAAATAAATTAAATGGAGTTTATGGAATTCGCTTAGATTCAGGTGACCTAGCCTATTTAAGTAAAAAATCCAGAATTATGCTGGATGAAGCTGGCTTTAAGGATGCAATAATATCTGCTTCTTCAGATTTGGACGAGCACCTTATCAGGGATTTAAAGCTGCAGGGTGCCGACATTACTCTTTGGGGAGTAGGTACTAAGATGATTACCTCCTATGATTGTCCAGCCTTGGGTGCAGTTTATAAATTATCACAAATTCAGGATAATGGATATATAAAGCCCAAAATAAAAATATCCAATGATGCCATAAAGATTACTAATCCTGGGTATAAAAAGGTAGTTCGTTTTTATGATAAAAATAATCACAAAGCCTTAGCGGATTTAATTATGTTAGATCATGAAAAAATAGATGAAAGCAAGCCAATGGTTATATTTGATCCTATATATACCTGGAAAAAGAGAGTTCTAACAAACTTTTATTGTAAAGAACTATTAGTACCTATTTTTATTGATGGGAAAAAAGTTTATAATTCTCCTAATATTAAGGAAATGCAGCAAAGAGCCACTGAACAAAAAAATTCATTCTGGCAAGAATATCATAGAATACTAAATCCCCATGTTTTCCATGTGGATTTATCTGAAGAATTATGGAATTTAAAACAAGATCTTATTCATTTAGAAAGATAAGTAGGGGAAATAAAGGGAACGGAAAATAGGGAACAGGGAACAGAAAGACCCAAACCCAAGATGCTTCACTTCGTTCAGCATGACAAAACCAGTAGTTGACATCCTGAGGAGCTCTGCGACGAAGAATCTATGTTCTAAGGTTTTACTGTTCCCTGACTCTACTGTTCCCTGTTCCCTGTTCCCTGTTCCCTGATAACTGATAAGGTGTGTTTCCTATGAATATATTGGACCAATTTAAAAAAATATATAACTCCTTTACAAATATTCCAAATATTCCCCAAGATCTAAAGGATATTAAGGAGCCTAAGGTTTTGCATATTAGTGATACTCCAGTTAGTTATCATTCATTTATTTATAAGGTAATAGAAGAGCTTATGCCTGATTATCTTATTCACACAGGAGATTTAGTTGATAATTTAAAAATGGAGTTTAATCACCAGCTTAAGGATGCCTATGAAGTAAGAGCAGCTTCCTTTATAAAACAACTAGAAAGCTTACCTTTAAAAAAAATATTTATAATACCAGGAAATCATGATGATTTGCAGATACTGAAAGACTACTGCAAAAGGATTATTATTCTAGAGGAAGGCATGAATTTAACCCTGGAGAATATAATAATAAATGTGGCACATCATCCTCGAAATTTAGGAAATAATGCCCATTACTATCTGTATGGACACAATTTCCAAAGCATACCCAAGATTCAAGACCAAGTTTTTTTAAACGGCCTAAATAAAATGCATGTTATCCTTTTAAGTACCAATAAAGTAATTCCTATAGATTATCCCTATGGAATAAATCAAGATCGTAAAATGTACTCTAATACTACTAAAGGTGGAATGTAAAATGCTTTATATTCGTTTAGGCTCAAGATTTTTATTTATAAATACCCATGATGTAGAAAGAATGAAAATTTTTTATACAGAGCAACTAGATGGAACACTTCTCCCCTTTGAAGAAGCAATAAATAAAGGAACAGAACATTGTACCGTTATATTCCTCTTAGAAGCTAGTAAAGGAAAGCCATCTATAAATGATGTATCCTCAACAATATTTTTTCCCCATGGAGCCTCGGTGGCACATTCTGAAATTTTTAATCATGGACTTGCCCACCTAATAGTTTCCACCCAATTAGGACCGGGATCTATAATTATGAGAAGTCCCAAAAAAGGAGAGAACTTAATTTCTTCAATAAATGAAAACTATGATGCAAAGGAAATGGATTTTACTAATGCAATATTTACAGGAGATAAAAATGATTCCATCTTATCTATAACTAATCAATCCCTTCATCTCCCAATAAAACTTACAAACACTATTACTAAACCATTATTAATTAACGAAAAGGTTCCTATACTATTTGACCAGCTTAGAAAAGACGGTCTTCTCTATATTACTAAGGAAATAGAAGACAACCAATGGTGTGAACTTAAAATAAATATCTATGATGTAAAGGGAAATTATCAGATGCATTATAAACGCCTAATTCACATTCTATCCCATATGGATCTTGGAATGATCTTAGGAGAGAGTTGGACTAGGGATCATGCCTTATCATTATTCTCAGTTCTAGCTTATCAAGTAAGACTCTTCACCCTCTATACTCCAATAGAAATAAAGTCTATATTAAAGGGCTTAGAATATGATGATGGAGGAAATAGATTAGTAGATTTTGACCTTTATTATAAAAATAAAAAGGTTTCCTCTTCCCAATTAAAAACAGACACAGATGCCTATCTAAAGGAAGAAAAGGGTGTTTACTTTAGGAGAAAGCTAATGGAACAATTATCACTCAAGTCTGTTGAGTATATAAGAAGGTTAGAAAAATCTTTATAAGTTGCAAAAACCCTATTAGATAGACAGTTTTGTCCATCCAACAGGGTTTTGTTTTTATATAGCAACATTAATTGATCTCTCCCTCTCTTAAAAGAATAACCCAACTTTTTAATTAGGCATTAAGAGATTTGGAAGGAAAAGTGAAACTCCTGGTACAAAAGTAATAATCAAAGTAGCAATAAGCATCATAATATAGAAAGGTATCATAGCTTTTGCTAATTGACCAATACTTTTTCCTGAAATAGCAGTTCCGATAAACAATGTGTTTCCAACCGGCGGAGTAATTAATCCTAAACCAAGATTAAGAATCATTATTGCACAGAATTGTACTGGATCCATACCAAAATTAACTACAACCGGAAGCAGTATAGGCGTAAGAATTAATATCAATGCCGCCATATCCATAAACATTCCGCACATAATAAGTAAAGCATTAATCATAAGAAAAATTAAATATTTATTACTGGTAATGCTTAACATCCACTCAGAAATAAGCTGTGGTATGTGTAAATAAGCAACCAACCAGCTAAAACAAGCAGAAGCACCAGTTAAGATTAAAATTATAGATATAGTTTTTAGTGCAGCTGTCAAAATATCTGGTATATCTTTAAATTTAATCTTCTTATAGACAAAGATACCAACTATAAGTGAATAAATAACAGCTACTGCTGCAGCCTCTGTTGCAGTGAAAATTCCACCAATAACTCCAACAACTACTATAAATACAGTACCTAATCCAGGAAGTGCTTTTATAAGAGCCTTCCATGCACGACCAAGATTGAATTTATCCCCTTTGGGGTAGTTACGTTTAACAGAAATATAATAACAGTATATACCTAATACAGCAGCTAGTACTACTCCGGGAACAATACCACCCATAAACAGTCTAGCAATAGAAACATTTCCAGCTGCCATAGCAAATAAAATCATGTTATGGCTTGGTGGAATTAACATACCCTCAACAGAACTCGCCATTGTTACACTTGTTGAAAAAGCTCTGTCATAACCATCCTTTTCCATTGCAGGAACCATCATCGCACCTACTGACGCAGTATCCGCTGCTGAAGAACCTTGAATGGATCCAAAAAATAAACTAGCAACTATATTTACCTGAGCAAGACTACCTCTAAGCCATCCAACAAGGCTTTGGGAAAGTTCCACTAATTTATCTGTTATTCCACCTCTCATCATTATTTCACCTGCAATAATGAAAAACGGTACTGCCATCAAAGAATAAACATTTATTCCTTTTACTAAAGCCTGTGCCATAGTTTCTAATGGAACTCCTACAAAGTAAGCTGTTACAAAAGAAGCTGCTATAACAGAAATACTAATATGCACTCCCATGGCAACTAGAAAAAGGAATAAACCAACAAGTATCATTATCGCTCCACTAGCTTCCAATAATCTCACCTATCCTTCCTATTGCCGCTATTATCATAAATACTCCAGTTATTGGTTCAACTATATACAATAACATCATTGGAAGCCTTGAACCCGGCAGCACATTTGATGCCGAAAGCTCCACTAAATCAACACCATATTTTATAAGTACCAGCAAAACAGCACAAACAATTAAATGAACAATTACTTCTAAAACTTTCATTGCCTTAGGTGGCAACACCAAATCCCATAATTTAATGCGAATATGAAGATCCTCTTTCATTGCAGTGGAAGCACTGAAAAAAGCGATCCAAATCATGCACAAAAGAGCCAATTCGTCACCCCATCGTGGTGAATTGCTAAAAATATATCGCATCACAACCATATATGATACAATGCTAACCATTGCAATAACCAAAGTAATGCTTATGGCATTAATAATCTTAAATAGCTTATCATAAGCTTTCCTTAACATTCGCCAATCTTCCTTTCTTTATTCTGTCATATCTACTAATGTTAACGGAAGACCAGTGTGAAACTGGTCTTCCCTCAAAATGTTATTATCTTATTTCATTGCCTTAATTTCATCAACAAGCTCTTCGTAACCTTCGCTGTATTTTTCAATAACTGGTTGAACAGCCTCAACCCATTTATCTCTATCTTCAAGTTCAGTTACTTCATAGCCATGTTCTTCAGCTTCTTCAGTAAGTTTATCTTCTAATTCAGCTGCATATACATCATGTTCAACCATTGCTTCTGCCCAGCTATCAATGATTAATTGTTGATCCTCTGCAGAATATTTTTCCCAGTTTTTAGCTGAAAATACTACAGGACAAGGATTATAAATCATTTCACTTTTTACAAAATACTTAGCTACTTCATACATTTTATTGTTTACAAAAGAGTCAAGCGTATTAGTTGCACCATCAATAACTCCTGTAGAAAGACCAGTATATACTTCACTAAATGCTAAAGGAGTTGGGTTCATACCAAGTGCTTCCTTGCTATCCATGAAAACAGAAGCTTCAAGACTTCTAAGTTTTAATCCTTTAACATCCTCAAGCTTAGTTACTCTTACATCATTAGTAAATATACTTCTACCTGAGTCAACTAACCATCCTATACCTACAAAGCCAACATCAGCATCAGTAATATCTTGTGAGAATTGTTTCCCTATTTCACCATGAAGAACTTTTTCTGCATGTTTCTTGTCGTTGAAAAGGTATGGTAATCCAGGAATCTTCATGCTATCAACACCAAAGTCATAAACAACAGATGCATCACTTCTATACATATCAAGTGAGCCCATTTGTACCTGCTGCATACATTCTCCACCACTACCCATCATAGCATTTGGATAAATTTCAACTTTGATTCTTCCATCAGTTTTTTCTTCTAGGATTTCACCAAATCTTTTAATATACATAACAATACCAGTAGTTTCTGGCTGACTATCAGCAAACTTAATTACATGCTCTTCACCTTCAGATGCATCATTTTCTGTTGATTCTGTTTCGGTTTCTTCATTTTCGCTTGGTGTTTCAGCGGAACAACCACTAAATACCATTAAAAAAGCTAACAATAATACTAACATAAGAATAAAACTTTTTTTCATTTTGCTTCCCCCTAATTTTTAGATTTTATAAACTACAAAATAAATAAAACTCAAATACTTGTGTCAAATTTCTTCTAGTATTATACTTTGACACCCCCCTTATTTATTTTGTCAGGTCAGCATATTACTGCGACCTAATTATAGTAACGGATATTATTACAAATATCAATACTTTGTAACCATTCCCATAGGATGATAATCCGCTAACTTTAGAATCACTTGTACTCTTTAGCTATTACTATTCAGTTTACTGGTAGTATTTCTTATTACAAGTTCTACAGGAAGATCGGGTATCTTATAATCTTTATTTTCTATAAGACCAAGTAGCATTCTAACCGCATATACTCCTTTGTCAAATATTGGTTGATTTATTGTTGTTAAGCCAAAATTACTTGCAAGATCTATATCATCAAACCCTACTACAGATACATCCTCGGGAACTTTTTTCCCTCTATTCCTAATCGCATCAATAGCTCCGATAGCAATCATGTCACTACATGCAAATACTGCAGTAGGTAGTGTCTCAAAGGACATTATGGTATCGTAACCGGTCTCGAAAGATGGTGTACCACCTTTAATTAGTGATTTGTCTATCGGTATGCCTCGTTTTTTAAGAGCATCCTTATAGCCCTGTAATCGCTCTTTATTCGCCACTAAAGAACTAAAGCTATTTATAAAAGCTATCCGTGTATGACCCAACGATAATAAATGTTCCACTGCCAATTTAGAGCCATAGTAATTGTCAATATCAATAAAGTGAGTTTTATTTTTATACGAAAGCTCTGTGGTACTAATAAAAGGTGCATCAGCTTCATAGAATTTATCCAATAGACTCATATGATTTAACCCTGTACTCAGAAGAATAAAACCATCAACCATATAATGATGATATACATCAATATAGTTGTCTTTGTTAGCATAACAAAACATTAATTGATACCCTTGCTTATTAATTTCGCTAGTTATTCCATGAACTACCCTTAGGTAAAATGGATTAGTAAAAATGTATTCAGACCCTTGAAGAGCAATTAAACCAATTATCTTGCTCTTTTTTTTTGAAACTGCAGTCGCTAAGGCATTTGGTTTGTAATCATATTCAAACATTATTGCTTTGACCTTTTCTCGAGTCTCTGGCTTAACATCAGCCTTATTATTTATAACCCTAGATACTGTAGATTTTGATACATTTGCTAAACTAGCTATTTCTGAAATCGTTAAGTGTTTCAATTAACCATCTCCTGTCATATATTTGTAATATTGGAGGATGCAACCGATACCGTAACCGGTTTCAGAATTAACTAAATCTACATCTTCTTTCACCATTTTACACAATTATTAAATATTTGTCAATTGTTTTTTAAGTTGCAAATTACTCTTTCTATCCTTATTTTTTGCTCTTGTAACATAGATATTACTCCCCTTTCATAAACGAATTTTTATATTTCTTTATGTCTATTTTAAGGGGAGCATCTCATAATTCTGTATTATTAATTCTCTAGCTTTATTTTACCTCAAACTATTTATTTACTACATTAATAGGATTTCCATCTAAAAATGCAACAAGGCTATTTACTGCAATATCCATTAATCTTTGTCGAGATTCCTTTGGTGCCCAGGATATATGTGGAGTAATAAAGCAATTCTTAGCCTGTAATAGTGCATTATCACCCTTTATTGGTTCAGTGGAAGCAACATCAACCCCTGCTGCATATACCTTTCCGCTATTTAATGCATCTCTTAAATCCTCTTCAACAATAAGTGGACCTCTAGAATTATTAAGAATTATTACTCCATCCTTCATCTTTGCAATTGAATCCTTATTAATCATACCCTCTGTAGATGGGAATAATGGACAATGTAGTGCTATAACATCTGAATTGTTATATAGTTCATCTAAAGATACATACTTACATGTATCACTTTCTAATTCAGGGTTTTTATAATTATCAAAAGCTAAAATATTCATTCCCAATGCTTGAGCAATTCTTGCTGTGTTTTGTCCTATTCGACCAAAACCAATAATACCCATGGTTTTACCTGCTAACTCAATAAGTGGATAATCCCAGAAACACCAATCTGGGTTAGATTCCCATCGTCCTTTGTGTACTTCTTCACTATGATGAGCAACATGATGACAAATTTCTAGTAACATTGCTATTGCAAATTGTGCCACTGAGGAAGTTCCATAGGTAGGAATATTAGTTACAACAATTCCCTTTTCCTTAGCTGCATCTACATCTATTACATTGTACCCTGTTGCCAATACTCCAATATATTTTAAATTTGGAGCTGCGTCCATGTTTTCTCTTGTTATTGGAACCTTATTGGAAAGCACAATTTCTGCATCTCCAATTCTTTTTGTTACTTCTTCTACTGGTGTTCTATCATATACTACTACCTCACCTAATTTTTCAAATCCTTCCCAAGTTAAATCTCCTGGGTTTAGTGTGTAACCATCTAATACTACTGTTTTCATTATTGACCCTCCATTAATTCTATATTTATAATCTTGCCCATGCTTGATTTAAAGTTCTCTTAGCATTAGCAATTACTATCTCAGGATCTTCATCTCCAACTGGCTTAACTTCAAAGCTTACTATTGGTGGATTTTCCTCATTTAAAAATCCTATATCCATTAAAACTCTTAAGTATTCTACAAGTTCATCTACATCATTTTCTCCATTAGGGAAACCAAATCTTGGATGTTGATCTCCATAGGCTTCCATTGATGTATCCTTGATTACGGTATTACCCATATGTGCATGTATTAAATAATCCTTTATTGGTAGTACTGATTCTTCTACTGTTTCATGGATCATTGGTATATGACTTAAATCCACCATTAATCCAAAGTTATCATACTCTGCTCTTATTTCTTCTGCAAATCTTTTTGCTAGACTAGCTGGTCCTATGATGGATTTTTTATCTATATCATAGTCAAAAACCTCAAGGGCTACCTTCATTCCCTTTGGTTTTGCATACTCACAAAGTTCTTTTGTGGACTTAACTAATGCCTTATAGGATTCTTCCTTAGTTGCTTCCTCATATTTACCACTTAAGAAAGCAAATCCTTTTGCTCCCATAAAGTCTGCTTCGTCAATTCCCTCTTTTAAGGATGCTAGAGCTGTTTGTCTTTCTTCTTCATCTAATGAGTTTATGTTTAGCCCTGTTGTAAGTAATCTTGGTTGCGCACCGTATGCTACGGTTAAATGGGATGTTTCAATCATCTTCTTAACATTTTCTCTTACTTTCTCATCTTTGATCCATGTAATTTCTACTGCATCAAAATAATCATCCACAGCTATTTTCTTCATGGTTTCTTCAATAGGGCCTTCTCCCTTTATAGTATTGGGAAATGCCATGAAATGAATTAAACCTACTTTCATAAACTTATGCATTGATTCTTTCATTTTCTAACCTCCTATATTATTTTCTTTCTAAAACTTTTTTTGCAGCATTAGCTATTGTTTCCCCATCTAAGCCATGCTTTTTAAGTAACATTTCATAGTCACCTGACTCACCAAATACATCCTGTATTCCAACCATTTCCAAAGGAACAGGATTGTTAGTTGAAAGTACCTCTGCAACTGCAGAACCAAGTCCTCCATATATGCTATGCTCTTCTACTGTTACTATTGCTCCAGTTTCTTTTGCTTTTCTTAAAATAAGTTCCTTATCTATTGGTTTTACTGTATGCATATCAATTACTGTAGCATCTATGCCCTCAGCCTTTAATAGCTCTGCTGCATCTAAAGCCTTACTTACCATATACCCATTTGCGACTATTGTAACATCTTTTCCTTCTTTAAGGCAAATCCCTTTTCCTATCTCAAAGTCCATATTACTATCATGTATTGGTTTTACTTCTGCTCTACTTAATCTTAGATATACTGGCCCATTATGTTCTGCTGCTGCAAATACTGCTTTCTTTGCTTCATGTTCATCTGCAACTACTACAACAGTTATATTAGGTATTGATCTCATTATTGCAACATCTTCTACTGCCTGATGGCTCGCTCCATCATAGGAATCTGAAAATCCGCTATATGCTCCTGCAATTTTTACATTTAAATTCCCATAGGCTATTAAGCTTCTTACTGGGTCAGCTGCTCTTAGGGTAAGCAGAAATGCAAAGGTATTTATAAAGGGAACTTTGCCACATGCTGCCATACCTGCTGATATAGCTGTCATATTTCCTTCTGCTATTCCTATATTAAAAAATCTTTCTGGAAATTCCTTTCCGAATAAACCGGATTTTGTCGAACTAGATACATCTGCATCTAATACTACTACATCTTCATTTACCTTCCCAAGTTCTACTAATGCCTCTCCATAGGCGTCTCTCATTGCTTTCATATTAATTGGCACCTCCTAGTTCTTCCATGGCAATTTTATAGTCTTCCTCACTTATTGGTCTACCATGCCATATATTCTTTCCTTCCATGTATGAAACGCCTTTTCCTTTAATAGTTTTTGCAATTATTATTGATGGTTTATTTTTAATTGTCTTTACCTTTTCTATTGCATCATCTATTTCTGTAAGAGAATGTCCATCAATATGAATTACATTCCATCCAAAAGCTTCAAACTTTTTACCTATGTCTCCTAATGGCATAATTTCATCATTTGTTCCATCTAATTGAACACCATTATTATCGAGTATTGTGATTACATTATCAGTCTTAAATTTAACTGCTGACATTGCTGCTTCCCATACTTGACCCTCTTGTATTTCACCATCACCCAATAAAACATAGGTGTAATAATCCTTATTATTAAGTTTGGCAGCAATCCCCATGCCTATTGCCACGGATAAACCTAAGCCTAAGGGTCCTGATGACATATCAATTCCTGGTGTTTTTATCATACAAGGATGTCCTTGTAGAATTGATCCCATTTGTCTTAAACTTCCTAATTCTTCCTTAGAAAAATATCCTTTTTCTGCTAATGAGGAATAAATGATTGGTGCGCAATGACCTTTACCAGCTATAAATCTATCTCTATCTTCCCATTGTGGATTTTTAGGATCTATATTCATTTGATTAAAATATAAAACTGCCATTATTTCCACCGCAGATAAAGATCCTCCTGGATGTCCTGTTTTTACCTTGTTTAACATTTCGATTATTTCAATTCTCATATTCTTAGATATTTCTTGCAGTTCTTTTTCCTTCGCCATATCTAATGTCATTTCTTAGCCTCCTTAATTGCTTTTTATTATAGATGCTCATTCTTACTTTGTTGGGTCAATTGGTACCCATACATCACTGTTACATAAACTTTCTTCGGCTTCTTCAATTAAACCAAGTGAAATATTGTGTCTTCCACCTTCAAATTCAGTTGTTAACCAAGCTTCTAAAATATCTATTGCCTCTAATGTTCCGGTGATTTTACCACCTAAACATAGCAGGTTCGAATTATTATGGGCACGAGTCATCTTGCCCATATAGGTGCTTGTACATAAGGATGCTCTTACACCTTTATACTTATTAGCTATTATGCTCATCCCTATACCTGTTGAACATATAAGTATTCCTCTTTCACATTCTCCACTAGATACTGCACCCGCCACCTTATTTGCATAATATGGATATCTTACTATTTCCGTAGAGCTACATCCAACATCCTTATACTTAATACCCTTCTCTTTAAAATATTCTATAATCTGTAGTTTTAGATCATTTCCACCATGATCGTTTCCTATCCAAATTGTTTCTTTATCCATTAGCCTCTCCCCCTCCTACTTTTTAGGTATTAATGTTCTAAGATATTTAATAGCTTGTTCTGCTGCTGAGTCAGGATCTGGTTCTGGAAATATCTCTACAGATATCCATCCATCATATTTGACTTCCTTAAGTGCATTTACAATAGAATTAAAATCAAGGTGCCCCCATCCAGGAGCTAGTCTATTGCTGTCTGCAAAATGTATATAATCAATATAACTAATATATTTTTTTAGGTTTCCTTCAATGGAAGCATCTTCTATATTCATATGGAATACATCAGGCATGAGTCCTAATCCCTTTATTTCATACTTATCTATTAATTCTACCCCTTGGTCTAGGTTGTTAATAAAATTAATTTCATATCTATTAACAGGTTCTAAAATTAATCTTACATCGGACTTATTTGCATAATCAGCTATTTCCTTAACTACTTCAGTAAATCTTTGTTCTGCAATCTCCTTAGTTTCTCCTTCTTCAATAAATCCACGAACACGACCTATATTTACCATTGCTCCAAATTCTACCGCTACATCAATAAGTCCTTTGAAAACCTCAATTGTTTTATTCCTCTTATCTACATCTGGGGATGTAAACCATAAATTAGAACCAGCAAAAACTTGTCCACTGGATATAACGGGTATTTCCATATTGTATTTATTTATCAATTCTTTTACCCTATTTATATCCACTTGATCCTTATCTAGTAATGCTAGCTCTACTCCATCATATCCCAGTTCAGCAGCTCTTTTTATACTCTCTTCAATTCCACGAAATACTACAAAGGCTGATGGCAGTGCATTTTCAGATGCTATTGCAACAGCTAACTTCATTCAATCACCTCATAATTATTATTTTTCTAATCTAAACTTTCTAATTATTCTTCTATATAATCACCATATATTCCACATACATATTAGAGCCTTTTTATTATTTTATTGTATACAATAACAATGGATAATATTAGAATTTATCAAATATACCATATATGTATTTTGAAATATATACAATCACATAGGTCTAGTGGCTGCAAGCTAAAACTAAAACATTTAAGCTAATCCTCCTTATTGATTATATCTGTATACCGACCACTAAGTATTAAAACTCCAAGTCACATGCTCAAAAGTAGTACCCTATAGTGTCTCACCGTACCGTAACCGGTACCGAAACTTTACAAATTACAATAATTATTTTTTTATAAAGATATTTAACTAAAATCATCTTCTAAGGAGTTTTCGAAATTCGGTGGAGGTTTGTGATACTTTATTATTATTGTATACTATTTTGTTCAATAATCCAAGTACTAATTTATATGATTTTAATTTATGTATTTTCTAAATTTTAAATACTCTGTCTTAACCCTAGGTATCTACTTTTATATTTTCTCTTAAAATACCTCTGCATAAAGTTTCCCTTGTATGCCTATACTTTTAATGATAAAAACAAACAAGGAGGCTTACATATGAAAGTTAAAAATGCAATGACAGCAGACTTCTTACGCTCTGCCTTTGGAGGGGAGAGTATGGCACATATGCGCTATTTAATTTGGGGAGATATTGCCAAGGATGAGGGTTTTCCGAATATTGCACGATTATTTAGAGCAATAGCCTATGCGGAATGGGCACATGCAGACAATCACTTTAAGGTTATAGGCGGAGATGAGGTTGAGGATCATACTGTACCTGCAGGTGGGGTTTTTGGAGCAGGTAAGACCTTTAATAATCTTCAAGGGGCTATAGACGGTGAGCTTCATGAGGTAGAGCAAATGTATCCAGTCTACTTAGAAACAGCCCGTTTCCAAGGAGAAAAAGGCGCAGAGAGGGCATTTCACTTTGCTTTGGAAGCTGAAAAAATCCACGCTAAGATGTTCCAAGATGCACAGGATTCCGTAAAAAACGGGAGGGATTTAGATTTAGATAATGTCTATGTATGTCCTGTTTGCGGTCATACCCATGAGGGTTCAGAAGCACCAGATAAATGTCCTGTTTGCGGGGCAAAAAAAGAAATGTATAAGGCATTTGAAAAATAAAAAAATATGGGGCGAAAATCGCCCCTTTATCTTATTTATAATTTTGTTGCTGCTTCTTCATCTACAATTATTATAACATCATTATGTAGCTGTAAAATAGAAGCTGGTACTCTAGGATCTATTTCTCCATTAATTGTTTTATAAATAGCATCAGCTTTGCCCTTTCCAGAGGCTAATAATATGATTTTCTTTGATTTCATGATAGTTTGAATCCCCATAGTTACAGCCTGGGTGGGCACCTCGTCTATAGAGTCAAAAAATCTTGCATTAGCTTCTATTGTCCCCTTGTCTAAATCAACTAAGTGGGTTTTTGCTATAAATACATTATCGGGCTCATTAAATCCAATATGTCCATTATTCCCTATGCCTAATACCTGTATATCAATGCCGCCTGCAGCCTTTATTCTTTCTTCATAATCAATACATTCACTTTCTATGTCACTAACCATGCAATTAGGTATGTCAGTATTCTTTATATCAATATTAATATGATCAAAAAGATTTTCCTTCATAAAGGAATAATAGCTTTGGGAGTTGTCCCTATCCAATCCATAATACTCATCAAGATTAAATGTTTTGGTAGGACTAAAATCAATATCACCACATTTATTGGCTTCAATCAGATTTTTATATAGTCCTATGGGGGTACTTCCTGTTGCTAGGCCTAAAATAGAATCCTTTTTTAAAACCATTTGACTTGATACTATTTCTGCTGCCTTCTTACTCATTTCATCATAATCTTTTGTAATATTAATTTCCAATTTTTTCACCATCCTTATTATTTTATGCCTTCCGGCTATTTCATAATTTTTTCTATTTCCTCTATAGTTTTTGGTATCCCACTGGATAAAACCTCATATCCGTCTTGAGTTATAAGCACATTATCCTCTATGCGAATACCTATTTTCTCCTCCTGGATATATAAACCTGGTTCTATGGTAATTACCATGCCAGGCTCAAGTCTTCTATCCCTTCTGCCTACATCATGGGTATCTAGTCCTAAATAATGGCTTACCCCATGATAATAATATTTCGATATTTCCTCTTGCCTTTCTATGAGACCAATTTTAATACATTCCTCAGCTAAGACCTTCTTCGCATGTTTGTTAAGTTCTGAATAATGAAGTCCAGGTTTAATAATTCCAATAACCTCCTCTTCAGCCTTCAAAACTATTTCATACAATATCCTCTGTCTCGGTGTGAACTTACCACTAACAGGGAAGGTTCTGCTAATATCAGCACAATAATGCTGGTAATCAGCTCCCAAATCAAAGAGTACTAAATCTCCACTCTCTATAATATCATTATTTTCTATATAATGTAAAATCACAGCATTGTCCCCACTGGCAACAATAGTATCAAAAGCATTATCCCTAGCTCCTGCATATTTTATTGCAAAGTCGAAATATGCCTCCAATTGGTATTCCCTTAAACCGGCTTTCATTTCCTTCATAATACTATAAATACCCTTAGATGTTATATCTATGGCACTTTTAATCTTTTCAATCTCCTCTGGACTCTTAAGTGTTCTTAAATCCCTCAAAATAGGGTATATATTTTTTATGTCTAAATAGGGATATTTATGTATTATTTCCTGGGAAAAGGTCAACCCCCTTTGGTCTTTTTTATCCCAATTATTTATTTCTAAATCTAAATAGATATTTTTATAATCATATACATTAAGAATATTAATTAATTTTTGATGGAATTTGCTGACCCAATCTATTTTTAATATACCAGAAATTTTTCCAGCTTCATCCTTGGAATATCTTTTTCCCACCCACTTTTCCAAAAGAGGATCAGCCTCATTAATAAATAACTCCTCTACTATTTCCTCCTGTTTCTTTAAAATAATTAGTATAATATTTTCCTGTTCTAAACCTGTTAGATAGAAAAAATTTCTATTCACCAGAAATGGAAAATCAGCATCAGCCGAACGATGAACAGCTTGACCAGAAAAGACAATACCAATACTATCCACTTCCATTTTTTCTATCAATTTTTGTCTATTTTCTCTATAGAAATCCACCTTCATGTTTTCACTTCCCTCCAAAATATTCCTTTGGAACACATACAATGCGCTACCTAGTTACAAAGATAAAATATTTCATAAGCTACCGACTTAATGGAGTCCTTTTTTTCCTCACCTGGTTTGCCTATATAAAAATAGGGCGACATTTGCGGAGGATGCGTTGAAGATATTTTATCATTTACAAATTTACTTATTGCGTAACACTTACAATGCGCTATCTAGTTACAACGATAAAATATTTCATAAGCTACCGACTTAATGGAGCCCTTTTTTTCCTCACCTGGTTTGCCTATATAAAAATAGGGCGACATTTGCGGAGGGTGCGTTGAAGATATTTTATCATTTACAAATACTTTTTTAGATGTTTCTCTCAAAACCTTCCAGTCCTAATAATAGAGATTATAAGCCATAGACCCATTGTAACCGAGGCTAGTAAACCCAAGGTTACAAAGATAGAACCAAAGGGGCTAAAGGCATCACCCTGTAAGGATAATCCCACTATAAAGCCACTAATAACTATACTAAGTGCCAACAATGCTACACTAAAGGATAATTGATTGGCAATCTTATTTAAAGTCTTGATTATTCTCTCTTCATTTTTAAGTTGTAATAATAAATTCATATCATTTTTATCTAACCTATGTAACACATTCAAAAGGCTACTTGGAATTTCCTTCACTAATTTTGAAATATCTAGTAGACCTTCCCCCATCATTTGTTTGATTCTATTGGGAGAATACATTTCCCCCATTAACTCCTTTGTAATAGGTTTTGCAATCTCCATAATATTTAGCTGGGGATCTAGTTTAGATATTATACTTTCTACGGTAATTAAAGTCTTTGCTATCATAGTAAATTCATTGGGAATACGAATGTGATATCTATTGGTCATCTTAAAAATCTCACTTAAAAACTCACCTACCCTGATTTCCTTTAGGGGAATCTCTAAATACTGGGCCCATAGACCATCCATATCTCTTTCTAGGGCTTTAAAATCAATTCTTTCTTCCATAGCACCAAATTCACTAATTCCCTGAACAATTAATTTGCTGTTTTTTAATGTAATTCCTACTATAATCTTAAATAATTGTAATCTTTTTTCCTCACCTATTCTTCCTATAATCCCCATGTCGAAGAATACGATTTTATTATCAGGCAAAACCTTTATATTGCCAGGATGAGGATCTCCATGGAAAAATCCATTTTTTAATATTTGAATTAAAATACAGCTACACAATCTTTTTGAAATTATGCTTGGATCTAAGTTATTCTCCCTTAGTAATTGTGCATCCTTTAGGGAATAGCCGTCAATATAGTCCATAGCAAGGATTTTCTTTGTACAATATTCCTTATGCAAGTTAGGAAAAATTATATTTGCATCTTCCTTAAATTGCTCATTAAAGGTATCAATATTTCTTTCCTCTATACGAAAATCCAGTTCCCTGGATAGTAGCTTTTTAAAATCCTTTGCAAAGGCAGTAAAATCATATAATCTTCCGAACTTTGTACGATTGTCTAAATAAGCAGCTATTTCTTCTATTATTGTAAGGTCCGAGTAAATTACCCCTTCTATATTTGGTCTTTGTATCTTTAATACGATGTTATCCCCATTTTTTAACTTGGACCTATGTACTTGAGCAATAGAAGCTGCTGCCAAGGGAGTTTTATCAAATTCTAGAAATAAATCCTCTATATTTCCCTGTAATTCCTCTTCTACCTGTTCCTTAATTTCTTCAAAGGATATGTAAGAAACCTTATCCTGCAAGTTATTTAATTCCAGAATAATATCCTGGGGAAGTAACTCATGACGGGTACTTAAAAACTGTCCTAGCTTAACAAAGGCAGGACCTAATTCTTCAAATGCCCTACAAAGCCTTTGCCCCCTATTTAACTTCCCACTAATTATCCTTGACCTTTTCCTTAGGGGATACACCCTTAGATATCTTAATAACCCAATCTGTCTCAATTGATTATAAAATCCATACTTGATTAACACCGAAAAAATTTCCTGTATTCTTTTTAATTGATTGTAAGGATTTCTTTGTATCAAGCTTATCACCCTTAATATTTTGTATTAATTTACCTTTATTATATACTAATTATGGAAATTTAAAAATTGATTTTCTCAAACACAATTAACTGTATCTTTAATATTCAATTTTAAAGTTTATAGGTAAAAAAATTAGAGGCAGGATATATATCCTGCCCCTACATAGTCATCTATTTTATACCTTATACCATCTATCTACTTTATAAATCAGATAATTCCATGTTAATTCTTTCATTATTTTGCATACTGTCCTTTGGTAATTTCTCTACTACCTTTGACCTATCAATTTCAACAGTATTAGCAGGAAGAATTACCGTAAATACACTACCCTTTCCTAATTCACTACTTGTGTAGATTCTCCCACCCATCAATTCTACTAAATTTTTTACTAGATAAAGACCTATACCGCTTCCCCGAGGATTAAGCTCAGGTGATTGATCTCCCTGTCGAAATCGTTCAAAAATGTATGTTAGCTTTTCCTGTGAAATTCCAATCCCTGTATCCTTAATGGAAATTTCTATTTCTTTCCCCATATCCTTTAATAAAACTTGGACTTTCCCCTTTGGTTTTGTAAACTTAATCGCATTGGACAATAGATTTAAAATAACTCTTTCTAAGAAGTTTATATCTATCTTCATAAACTTTTCTTCTATATCTGTATCAAATTCTAACTCGATTTCTTTTACATTAGTATATGAGATAACAGATTGAGTAATATCCTCAATTATCTTTATAATATTACAAACCTCCGGATTCATTATAAAATATCCAGTTTCGATTTTTTCAAGGTCTATAAAGTTGTTTATACCCCTGGTTAGTCGTTTACAATAGGTATTTATTATATCAATATATTTCATTGCCTTTGGTGAACACTCCCTATATTCAGCTCCCAGCATATAAGAAGTAGCAGAGATAATATTAATAGGGGTTTTAAGCTCATGGGAAAGATTTGTAAAAAAGTCATACTTATATTGATCCTGTTTTAGTTTTTCCTCTAGCCTTTCTTCCCTTTCCTTTATTAATTTCTGTAATTGGATTGCAAATTTTTCTTCAGTAATATCTCTAAATATACTCATCCACAGATCTCTGTCCTGCTGAAATTTAGTACATGAGATCAGTTTAAGCCAACGAGGATTATTATTCCTATCCACAACCTTTAATTCTAAGGAAGTATCTGATCCAAATTCTTGCATCATTTCCCCATTATTATCCTTTAGTACATCTTTTGCATCCTTGGTTAAAAAGCTTTTTAAATTGATTCCAAAAAGTTCCTTAGGATTATTATATCCTAAAAAATTAGCAACGGCAGAATTTGCATAAACACATTTCGAATTATTATTATGAAGTAAAACTAGATCTGGAATATTATTTAATAATTTCTGATATTTTTTCTGATTTTCCTTTATCAGATACTCATATCTTTTTTCCTTTGTTATTTCCCTAAAACTAAATAGTAAGCAATTTAACTCGAAAATCTCTAAGGGGGTTACTAGCCTTATAAAACATCTTCCATCCTTAAAAACTATCTCATCAGATACTTGGTGTTTATAAGTAAATACATTAGGAATTTTTAAAAAGTATTGTTCTGGTTTTAAAAGCATCTTACTAACATGGTCTTTAATACCTTCTAAATCCTTATTTTGCATTAAATCATCTGGAATATTAAACATATCTGCATACTTATTATTATAATAGATAATTTCATTATCAGAGCTAATAAGTATAATACCTTCGTTAATAGAATTTATGATTTGTTGTAGCACCACTTTTTGTGATTGATTTAATACAATACCCATAAAAGAAACCCTCTCTTTAATTAATTATTCGCTAGTATTAATTTATGCCTATCAAATAATCACTTACTTAATACTTCAACATATGTAATAATTTCCCTTTTTAAATCCATAATTATATTTTAAATCTTTCAGAAAAAAATTCTATAGTTTTATGGTATATAGCCAGTTTTATAGGCTTATTAGCATAAAATCAGATAAAAAAGTGCATGCAAAATATGCGCACACACTTATTTACCTTTTATGTTAGATCGAAGGTGTAAAGTATTCCTTTAGCTCATAATATTTGTATCGACTCATATAAGCAACCTTATTGCTATTCTTAAAATGAATCTGATAGGAACGATTTCCTATATCTACTAATTTATTTATTTTTACCTTATTTACGATATAAGAATTATGCATTCGTAGAAAGTTATTTGGCAGTCTTTCCTTTATTTCACCTAGTGTCAGATTACTAATATATTCATTATTTTTGGTATTTATAATAATATTATTATTTTGTTTTTCTATAAATATAATGTCCTCTATTGGTACAATAATAGTTTCATTCTTATTCTTTATGATTATATTATCGTTATTATGTTTTATACATTCGCTGGCTAAATAGTTTATGGTTTCCATTAACCTATTCCTATTTATTGGTTTAAGAATATAATCATAGGGATGCACACTAAAGGAATCTATAGCATATTTTGAATAGCCTGTTAAGAAAATCATTTTAGTGTAGGGATTTATCTTCTTAATAATTTTTGCAACCTCTAGTCCATTTAAGTATTCATTTTCCAATTCAATATCAAATAATGCGATACTTATATTTTCTTTTTTTGAAATAGAAATTGCCTCATCGCCACTACCTGTGCAATATACCTGATCCACTAATGGACTCTCATCTATAAGTTTTTTTATAAATTCTCTGGTGTATTTTTCATCTTCTAAAATTAATACATTAATCATTTAAATCATCCCTATTTTTTTAAGCTTTCTGGTACATCTGGTTCATAAAACAACCACATACTATTTGGACCTATTCCTGATGATGCTACAAAGGTTAGCGCTGAAGCTACAATAGTAAATAACTTAAACATTTTCTCACCTCCCTTCATTTCATTTAATATTATTGATAAAAATTTCTATAGCATAGATAGTTTTATAACCAATGGGTGACATTAGAAAAAAACTTACAAAACCACCAAGTGCCATTGAAAATGCATAGTAATAATATTTATTTATATATAATATACCGATAATACCTAAAATAAGGGTTAATACTAAGGATGTTTTTATCTTTTGTTTCAATCTTTGGACACTATCATTAATCATCTTTTTACTGGTCCCTGCAGGTACCCATTTTAAAATACAAAGAGCTCCTAAGATCAATAGTATAATTGTTACCCATAAAATAATATTAGGCTCAAGCCAAAGACCATCTACAAACTTAGCACAAAATATCGTGGATATTAGACCTACAGCTAAGCATCTTTTATAGGTAGATAGATGAACTCCTCCACCAAAATGTCTTAATAATATAAAGCTCATCAGGTAAAATAATGTGATATTTAAAATGCCTAATAAATATGCAGATCCTAGAATCAAAATTATTTTTATTAAGGAACAAAGTACTATCTCAAGACCATAAGAATATACATCCATATCCTCCTTAGTGGATTGTAGTCTATTGCCTAATTCAACTGCTAAGGTTTTAGATATTATCTTAACCATACTACTCTTCCTTTCCTGTAAAACATACCTTAAATAAGGTCCGATTATTTGTTATTAATTGTAATTTCCCACCATATTGTTTAATTATATTTTTTACCAGAAAAAGTCCATAGCCCCTCCCCTGGGAACCCTTAGTCGTATATCCTGCATCAAATATTTTTTTTACATCTCTAGATGGAATGATAGGACCATTGTTAAAAACATAAATAACATATTCTCCTTCTACTTTCTTAACCTCTAAACCAACGCTTCTATTTTTTTCTTCATTTAACATTACAGCTTCAAAGGCATTATCTAATAAATTACCTAAAACACTGGATAAATCCCAAGGGGATATAGGTATCTCACTAATATCGCATTTAATAGCAAAATCAAACATAATATTCTTGGTTTCTGCAACCTTACTCTTGGAATTTAGTATTGCCGTAATAATGGGATTAACAAAATATATAATTTCATCAGAATACATATTGTTTTCTGATAAGCCATCTATATATTTAATTGCATCATCGATCTTATCTAAATGTATCATTGCCTGCAGAGATTGTAGATGACGATTATACTCATGTCTTTGGGTATGTAGTGTATTTAGCAGACTCTCGGTTTGCTTTAGATTATCCTTCATAGCTTGTACTTCTATATTTTTTTTAACAGTTTTCCCAATCTCCTGTATAGAAATAAGAACAATAATAGTAATTATTATTACTAAAACATTTATATAGGGTAATATTACTTTAATATCATGAATGGTGTCAGACGCATAAACCATTAAATTAATAAAAACCATTATAACTGCTTCAAATAGCATAGCAATAATTAATGCAGCACTAGCCTTCAACATTGAACTCAATCCTTTTTAGATAAATTAACATTAAAAAGATAAAAACCTGTTATGCTTAATAGGTAATAGCTTAAGCCTAACAAAATTAAGGTTGGTAATGAAGCTATAATGTTTATGCCTGGATTATCAGCCAATTGTTGAAATTCTATATCAATAATATTTAAAACTAATGGCGCCGTAATTACTTGAAATATTCCCGCCAATAAAGAACCGACTAATACTGAAATAATGGCATTAAATATTGATATCTTCCTTAAGATTTTTACTAATAATATTAGGATTAAAATAGATAAAAAAGTATGTAAACCAAAGATAAATACTACTCTGCGGATTATATAAGAAAAAATGCCATAGCTAAATGAAATGACCAGGGCCCTGCTATATTTAATATCTATATTAAATAATTTTAATCCTACTAAGACGATAAAAAATCCCTCAGGTATGGACTGTAATAGAACTACAATAACAGGAATCTCAAATAACATTAATATCCCCCCATATTTTGATGTTATAGGATATTTTCTACTATTATTGGGAGATTCCTTCTATTTTTACAATTTTTTCTTCTCTTCTACATATATCGTGTTAATTCCTTTTTATTTTATTAATTTTAGGTATATAGCATATATTCCATGGTATATAACCATAAAAAAGCAGCAAAGCTGCAAATAAAAATACCCCTAAGTATAATTTCTCAGGGGTATCTATTTAAAAACTTATTATATAGTGAAAGTAATAATTATATTCTTATCTAATACTCTTAGGGTGAAGCTTTCACTAATAAATAGCCTTACCTCTTTATCATTACTAGATTCATATCCAATAGCAAAATCTTGCCCAATGGTAAATTCTAGGTTCTCATTGTTAAAGGGAAGTAGAAGACCACCCTCAACAACATTACTTAAAATGATTTTGCCTCCCAAAAGGTTTTCAATCCTCTTTATAAGTGGATATCCCTGGGATTCCACATTTATTCTTTTCCAAGCTTCTCTTCCAACAACCAATGAAAAGGGTCCTTCAACAAAATTATCCTGCAGGGTAAGCAAGCCCTGTGTAATAGACTCCATAATAGATGAAGAGTCATTGCCAAGGGATATTTTTTCGTGGGCACTTTCATTTTCTAAGCCATCTATATTCCCTTGAGGGTATCCCTTATAAACAGCGTTTTCCTCAAATAGTGCCAGTTTTTTAGCCGCTTCCTCCAGACTACTTAAATCTATATCCTTAGCCCCTCTTATAATATTATCCATTTCCCATCTATCTAGAGTAAAATTAATTCTTGCCTCTATCAATGGTTTAACCTTATAGGTCCCTGTGCAAACTTCTCCTTCAACAATATCATCAAGTCTTCCTTCAGAAAGAACAGTAAAGTCCCATCCCTTTGGACCATTTACATTTAAAACCCTTCTTGCAGATAAATTGCTCTTTAATACCTCCTGGGCACGACTGTCAATTTCCTTCCAGGCTGCCTCTGATAATGGTGCTAAATTTCTTTTTAAAATATCCATAACTATCCTCCTAACTTATTTTAAATCTCCAATACCTAATCCAGATTTATTCTCATCCTCTTCATTTTCTGCTCCCTCTTCTACATCTAGTAGAGAGCCCTCAGTAAACAGATAAGTTCTTAATTCTTCATCCCAGCCATCCATATTTCTTCTTAACCACTCAATACTCATTACAGCATGTTCGATCTCTTCATCTCGATTATGTGCCATTATCTCCTTCAATGCTTGATCCTTGCTGGCATCCACTCTTTGATTGTACCAGTCTACTGCCTCTATTTCTTCCTTTAAACTTTGCAATGCCCTTGTAATGTCCTTTGTCTTTTCATTTAATACCTCATAGGGTTCATGATATTGCGACATATAAATTCTCCTCCCAACATTATTTTTTTACTCTTTAGCATAAATATTACCCATATATTGTATATATAATCAAAAAATACACCTATGATAGAATGTATTCCCACATAGGTGTATTTCATAATTTATTCTATTCATAACCATTGGGATTATTTACTTGCCATTTCCAAGCATCCCTGCACATATCCTCAATGTTCCTCTTTGCCACCCAGCCTAAATCTTTCTTAGCCTTTTTAGGATCAGCATAGCAGGCATCTATATCCCCTGGTCTTCTTTCTACTATTTCATAGGGTAGCCTTTCACCCGTCGCCTTCTCAAAATTTTTCACAATATCCAATACACTATAGCCTACCCCTGTACCTAAATTATATGCCTCTATACCAGAGGTATTCATTATTTTTTCCAGAGCCTTTAAATGTCCCCTTGCAAGGTCAACCACATGAATATAGTCCCTAACTCCAGTACCATCATGGGTATTATAATCATCTCCATAAATGGATAGCTTCTCCCTTTTTCCCACTGCTACCTGGGTTATAAAGGGCATTAAATTATTAGGTATCCCATTGGGATCCTCACCTATCCGACCGCTTTCGTGGGCTCCTATAGGGTTGAAGTACCTTAAAAGGGAAATGCTCCACCCACTATCTGCTATATAAAGATCCTCTAGGATTTTCTCAATCATTAACTTAGTGCTACCATAGGGATTAGTAGTACTAAGGGGGAAATCCTCTGAAATAGGCACCCTTTCAGGCTTCCCATAAACTGTAGCCGAAGAGCTAAATACAATTTTTTTAACATTATGCTCCTTCATTACCTCACAAAGCATTAAAGTTCCCGTGATGTTATTATGATAATACTTTAAAGGCTTTTTGACAGACTCCCCAACTGCCTTTAACCCCGCAAAATGAATAACAGCATCTATTTTATTTTCATTAAATACCTTATCTACCCCTGCTTTATCTAGTAAATCAACCTTGTAAAATTTAAAGTCCTTATTCGTCAATTCTTTTATTCGACCTAAAACCTCATCTTTACTATTTGAAAGATTGTCTAATATAACAACTTCATATCCTTCATTTAGTAATTCCACGCAGGTATGGCTGCCTATATAACCTGCTCCTCCAGTTACTAAAACCTTCATATAATCACCTCTGGTCCATTTTTAGCAATATAATAATATCCTACCTACTAAAATAGAATAGTATTTTATTTCATTTTATTTTGCCACCTTTATGACTTGCAATTTTATTTCTTGATTTTCTACTCTATCTGTTAATTTTTCGAGGTTATCCTTTATTTCAGTAATATCTTCACTGTTTTGTATGTACCCATCATATAATGCTTTGTGATTATTATCCATTTTATTTTCAAGTCTGGCTATATCCTGCTTTAATTCAATTCTTAAATCTTTGATTTCTGACCTTACACTCTTGAATTCTGATCTAAATTCAGTTCTTACATCTTTAAATCCATTTTGCATTTCACTATACATCTGTTCCAACAATTCAAATATCTTTTCATCCATAAAAGTTCCCCCCCTCTTTAACTATATTATATCATAATGCTATAGCATTTCTAACTCCCTATCTAATATATCCTTATAGGTTTCTAATCCTGTTACCTTAGCAGCTAGATCAGTTAGGGGAACTATATCTCTTCTATCTATATACTCTAGAGCAAATTTTCTATTTAATGCCATAAATTGTTTTAACCCCATTGTAATCCTATTGACATAAGAATATATACCAATAGCTCCCGGAGAAATATTTATAGCATCATCACCATAATATTCCTTTAATTCTCTTATATCCTTAAATATCTCTTCAATAGTTTTTCCAAATCGCTGGTATTCCTTAGGTACCTTTCCATCAACAATTAGCAGTACAAACTGCACACATCCCTGAAAATCTCGATATATGTTCTGGAGTTCTCATCCTGGTGTGAGTTAATGTGCTACCTAATGATGGACTATAAGACATAAAAAATCTCCCCCTTATATTTATTTATTATTGACATATGCCCCTTTCGGTTTAATTATATATTATTATAACCATATGTCAATTACTTGCTGGGAGATGCTCATTTGGAGAAAATTATAGAATATTTTCCAATGTTACATATAATATACCCTATAAATAATTATTAAATTAAAAATCCATAGGAAATTTACACTTCCTAAATACTTTATGATAAATTTTTTACAAGCTTAAGATTTTCTTAACAATTATTTCGTTGGTATGCTACAGGTAATCTGATATAATATACAGAGTAATTTAAACTATATTTATGCAATTTTTTAATTTATCATGTTACATAAATTTGTAACAATAGGAGGAACACAATGGCTAGAAAAAGAAAAAAGAAGAAAAGTAGAAAGATATTATTTTTATTTATAATTGTAGGACTTATAGGTTTTGCCTTTGGAGCTTATGGATTTAATCTTCTTGATAAAATAGATAATACAAAGATCACACAATCCGATGAAGAGCTGGGAATTAGTGAGGAAAACGCCAAAAGTGACAAGGTTATAAATATTGCACTTTTTGGACTTGATCGAAGAGAAACCTCAGGAAATACTCGATCTGATACAATTATGATAGCTTCATTAGATAAGGAATTCAATAAAATAAAGCTAACCTCTATTATGAGGGATTCCTATGTGGAAATTCCCGGAAGAGGAATGGATAAAATTAATCACGCCTATGCCTTCGGAGGTCCAGAATTAGCAATAAAAACCATAAACCAAAACTTTGATATGAATATTAGAGATTTTGTAACCGTAGATTTTTACGGACTGGAGGAAATAATCGATGCTATGGGTGGCGTAGAAATAGAAGTAAAGAGTAATGAGGTTAAGGACATAAATAAAAATATGGATCAAGTAGATAAACTAACCAATACAAGCTCCCCTAAGGTGCAAAATGCCGGTCTTCAAACCTTAACAGGAAGACAAGCTGTGGCATATTCAAGAATTAGAAAAGTAGGAAATGGGGATTATGAAAGAACCGAAAGACAAAGAAAGGTCTTAGAACAGGTATTAAGCAAGGGAATGAATGCAGGTGTTACAAAGTATCCAAAACTTTTAAATACAATGCTTCCCTATGTAGAAACCAGCCTTTCAAAAGCAAACATACTATCTTTAGGAACATCAACATTATCCTCGGGAATTAGAAAAATCGATCAATATAGAATTCCTGTGGACGGCTATGTAAAGGGACAGATGATTAAAGGAGTCTCCTATGTAGTCCCAAATACCCTAGAAGACAATGTAGAGCTTTTAGATAAATTCATCTACGAAGATGTAAAAATAACAAAGAGAGACTAATCAAAATGCAGTAGGGACGGTTCCCTTGGAAGCAAGGGGACGGTTCTCTTGCTTCCTTTTACTTTTGCTTAAGATACCCTTGGATAGTTTCTACAATCCCCTCTTCAAAGCTGTAGGAGGGACTCCATCCAAGTTCAGTAGTTATTTTAGTATTATCAATTGCATATCTTCTATCATGACCCAGCCTATCTTCTACATAGCTTATAAGCTCCTCGCCCTTACCAAGAATTTTAAGGATAAGCTTTACTATCTCTATATTCTGCTTTTCATTATTTCCACCAATATTATATACCTCGCCTATACTTCCCCTATGAAGCACTACATCAATTGCGCTACAATGATCCCTAACATGCAACCAATCTCTAACCTGCTTTCCATCTCCATAAACAGGCAGGGGCTTACCCTCAAGTGCATTATTAATTATAAGAGGAATTAGTTTCTCCGGATATTGATATGGTCCATAGTTATTAGAGCATCTTGTTATATTAATAGGTAAACCATAGGTCTTATAATAAGCTCTAACTAACATATCAGCAGAAGCCTTTGAAGCAGAGTAGGGGCTATTAGGGGCTAGATTAGTTTTCTCTGTAAAAAACCCATCTTTTCCTAGGGCTCCATAAACCTCGTCAGTAGATATTTGAATGTATTTTACATTGGTTTTATACTCCCTGGAATACTTATTATCCGGGTCAATCTTCCAATAATTCCTAGCAACATCTAATAGGGCTTGAGTGCCTAAAATATTAGTCCTAGAGAAAACCTCTGGATCCTCAATACTTCTATCCACATGGGATTCAGCAGCAAAATTAATTATAACATCTATATTTCTTTCTCTAAAAACCCACTGTAGTAATTCCCTATTACATATATCCCCTTTAATAAAGTGATATCTAACATTATCTTCAATATCACTTAGATTATTAAGATTTCCAGCATAGGTTAATTTATCTAGATTAATAATATTATAGTTATACTTTGAAAGCATATACCTTATAAAATTTGAACCAATAAACCCAGCCCCACCAGTTACTAAAATATTCATGGCATCCTCCTTTATAGTTGCTAGTTGCTGGTTCCTAGTTGATAGTAAAAGATTTTAAACATCTCTATCTTTAGTGTCATACTGAACGAAGTGAAGTATCTGGACCCTATAGGAATACCCAAATCCAAATCTAGGAACTGATTTCTATTCACCAGCTAAACTTAATAAGTATTTCCCATATTCTGTGATTTCATATTCTTTGCCTAAGGAAATCAACTCCTCCTTAGAAATCCATTTATTCCTAAAGGCAATCTCCTCAGGACAGGATATAAATAAACCCGTTCTCCTTTGCATAGTCTGAACAAAGTTTGAGGCATTGGCAAGTCCCTCATAGCTGCCAGTATCCAGCCAAGCAAATCCACGACCTAAAACCTCTACCCTAAGATTCCCTTCCTTTAAATATTCCCTGTTTAAATCAGTAATTTCAATCTCTCCACGGGAAGAAGGTTGCAAATTCTTTGCCCTTTTAATTACACTATTATCATAATAATAAAGCCCAGGTATTGCATAGTGGGATTTGGGCTTCTCAGGCTTTTCCTCTATAGAGATTACATTATTATTCTCATCAAACTCAACCACTCCAAATCCATTGGTATCAGAAACATAATATCCAAAAATGATAGCTCCATCCTTAATCCTTGATGCATTTACTAACTTTGGAACAAAGTCTTGTCCATAAAAAATATTATCTCCTAAAATAAGGCATACACTATCATTGCCAATAAACTCTTCCCCAACAATAAAAGCATCAGCAAGTCCTCTTGGTTTTTCCTGTGCCTTATATTCAAATTTCATGCCCAAATGGGATCCATCTCCTAAAAGATTTCGATAGAAATCTAAATACTCTGGATTAGATATTATTAATACCTCTTTTATCTTAGATAACATAAGAACAGACAATGGATAATATATCATTGGCTTATCGTAAATAGGTAATAACTGCTTACTAATACCCTTTGTAATAGGATAAAGCCTAGATCCGTTACCTCCAGCTAAAATTATGCCCTTCATTTTAGAACCTCCAATAAAATATGTCCTTTCTAATAGCTACTATATATTATAACAAAAAACCAACCAAAGACTTAATTATCTTATTTTACATGGTTATCCTTTTGACATAAGGGTAAGTTTAATATAAGATAATTCAAAAAGGAGGCGTTTATTTTGGTCTTAAAGAATAAAAAAGTTCTTGCACTGGTGCACCAAGATTATGAAGACTTAGAATTAACCTATCCTACATTAAGATTACGGGAAGAAGGAGTAGAAGTTAAAATAGCAGGTGAAAAATCTTTATTTGAATATAGGGGTAAATATGGTTACCCTATTGTTTCAGATTGTGCTTACGAAGATATTGACCCCGAAGAATTTGATGGTTTAATAATACCGGGAGGATGGGCACCAGATAAGCTAAGAAGATACCCAAAGGTATTAAAAATAGTCCAACATATGGATGCCAATAATAAACCTATTGGTCAAATATGCCATGCAGGATGGGTGCTGGTATCAGCAGGAATACTTAAGGGAAAAAAGGTCACTAGTACAACAGCCATAAAAGACGATATGGTAAATGCAGGGGCTACTTGGGTAGATGAAGCAGTTGTGGTTGACGGTACCCTTATTTCAAGCAGACAACCCAAAGATCTGCCCGTCTATATGAAAGCATATATTGAAGTTCTTCGCTCAAGATAGATCGGAGTACTGATGATGAGTATATCGCATATGTCGGGTGCGGCCTTCCTTACTTTATAGGGGGTGATATCCAATAAAAGGAAAATCTCCTAGCACGAAGTATACAGGATTTTGCTAAACAAAACATACAGGTTCATACTTTATCCAAAGCGGAAGCTATACATCCACAAAATAAAAAAATATCCATCCGAGATTTAAGTAAGGATATAGTTTATGAAAATGACTTGGCATATTTTCCTCCCTTCAGCCCAGTTTGGGATCCGGTTCTAGTGGTCCTTAATCAGTTCTAGAAGTTTTAAAATAATAATACAAGAAGAAAATGCCCTAGAGGAAAGCATCGTCCTCTCCCTTAGGGCATTTTTTATTTAGAATGCCCAGACAAAAGAACCCTTCTACATCCTTTTAATGCCAGGTGGCAAAAATTGGTCTGAAGCCAATCCTATATCTTTATCCTTGAATAGTTCACCTAGTCTTACTACGGATTCAATTAATCGATTTATATCCTTTCTTTTTATGGCTTCCTCCCCATGAGAAAACCATATTTCCGCCTCACTTTCATTTTTAAAAAATGATCTATGGGCCTTAAATTTATTAAATATGTCTTCCCATACTTCTATGTTATTTAGGAGTATTTCATTTGATAAATCCTCCATCTCCTTTTGATATATCTCTTGTCCTTTTATATCATTTTCATCTTTACTAATATCCAACGACTCCTTTAAATCTTTATACCTCTCTTTGTCCTCTACATTCCCATATCTTTCAATATAGCTTTCACTATTATTTTGTGCATTGTTTTCAGTGACATTATTGGTCATGATCTCCTTTTTTAATAGCTCTAATTCTACTCGTAGTGACTTTATTTCCTCTAGTAATTGCATAATGCTATCCTTATCTAATGGTGTAGCATTAAATAGTTTATGGTTTTGAATGGATTTGTCGTAAGCCTTTGATAATAAGTCATCTATCTTATCTACAATGTAGGGCACTTTTTTATGTGCATTCTTTAGCTGTATTATTTCATCTATCATTTCTTTGGTTTCTGATTTTATCCTATCTAATGGTTTATTAATATTTAAAGGACCTTGATTATAGAGCTTTTTATCACTTTTAAATATATCTGAATATTCAATGCGGGCATTAATAGTAATTAATCTAGAAATATCAACTAATACATCTATTTCTATTTCTGTATTTTTAGGTATTGGGTATTTTATATCCCTACCTGTAATGTAAAGGTTCCCTACCCATTCACATAAATTAGGATTATCCGACTCCCCTTCCCATAATTTAATAGTCAAACTGTCATCGGACTCCGGCATTATATCCTTCATGGTCTTGAATTTTTTAATATGTCTTGCAGGTATAGGGTTATTTTTTTGGATCATTATAATTAATTTAGTTTCTTTACCCTCATCCACCTCTAGAGATAAGGTATGGGGCAATAATGGCGCACTAGGCTTTACTACATTGGGTTTACTCAAAATTTTAAAGTCATTATGAGAAGGGATGATCTCCTGGCCCTTAAAGTCCCGAAGAAATATTTTAAAATTATTAATGGAATTTTCTTTTAATATTAAATCCATATCAAAGGTATTCTCATAAAGGGGCTGCCATTCACTTTCCCATTCCTTATCTCCCCTAATAATTTTAATGGCATCTGCAACAGAAAAATTCTTCACTTTACCAATGACGTTACAACTGGTGCCTTGAACAATATTATCGTATTCAACTTGTACATACACATCATTTATATTGTAATTATCCTCAACGAACATTCTAGAGGCATATAGTGCCGCTCCTCTTGCAACCACGGTCATTGGATTTTCAGAACTATTAACTGGACATGAAAATTGATTTGCTAGTTCGGTTCTTAAAGGCGGAAAATAAGTTCCACCTCCAACTAATAGTATTTCATCTAGCTTTTTGCTTTCTAGTTTTGAATCTAAGACAGCTTTTTTAGCCACTTTAATGCATTGAATTATTATAGGTCTAGCAGCTTCGCTTACTAATTCTATATTGATAGGAATTTGTATATCTATTTCCTTCCCATTGTCGTCAGATCCTATATCGAATATATCCAACCTATATTCATTGGAGGTGGACATAGCTATTTTAGCTTCTTCGGCAAACTTCAAAATCTTTTTATAAATAGGAAAGTTCGTAATTTCAGGGTTTAATATGTATTCCTTCCTAAGCTCCGGCAATATTATCTTTTCAGCAATCGCCTTATCGATATCCTTCCCCCCTAAAAAATTATTCCCCTGGTGGTTTATGACTTTTAGTGCTCCATCAACAATAGTAACGATAGCAACATCTAAAGTCCCACCGCCAAAATCAAAAACCAGATAAACATGATCATCATCAGTATCTTCCCCATAGGCTAATGCTGCAGCAATTGGTTCCTGCAATAAAATGATATTAGAAAAGCCTGCCAGCTTGGCAGCCTCATAGGTAGTTTCACATTGAATTGAATTAAAAGCGGCAGGAACGGTTATAACTACATTTTCAAATTTATCTTCATTAGTTCTATAGACATCTTCTTTTAGGACTTTTAATACCTCTGCTGATAGCTCTGCCGGTGTTAACTCCATACCACTGGTCTTAAATAACTGTTTATGTTTTACGCCCATTAAGCGTTTAAATTCAAATGCTGTATCCTCAGGCTCCAAAATAGATTTTTCTACAGCCCTTCTCCCCACAATAATTTTTCCATTTTTATTTACATATACGGCAGAAGGAATGAATTCCATCCCATCAATGCTCCGAAATACCTTTGTTGTCCCGTTTTCAAATTTTGAAACACAAGAATTTGTTGTGCCCAGATCTATAGCGTAATTATAGTACTTTCTCATCACCTTCACCCTCCTATTTTATTTATAATCTCAAATTTGCCATATCTCCGTAAATCCGTAATATTGATTATAAGCTACTTTATCTTCCTCTAACCTCATTCTAGAATCCCAATCATATACACATTTTGAGGCCATATTCATCATGGTTCTAAATTCATTGTGGTATCCTCCCCTCATATATATATTGGCTACTAACCGAAAAATATCATATAAGGGTTTCCTTATCCTTCTACCTTTTTGTGTGTCTGCTCCAATTATTTTAAATATATTTTCTAAGGGAAGGGTTATTTTGTCCATTTTTCCTTCAATCTGGTCTTGGGATATTATGGTGATATCAAGATTGTTCTTTGAGTCCTCAATCATTTTATAAAAGTATTTTCTTAACTCCTTGTATATTTTATCGGTAATATCATCGAGGGCATCCTTAATCTCGACTATGACCCTTTCTATGATTACATTTCCTAAAGATGAATAATTTAAAATATAATACCAATTTACTATTGTCCTTACATTCTTTTTTTGTATAGCTTGTCGTATTAGATTAAATACAGGATTCATAAAAAATTTAATATAATATTCTTTTATCTCCTCCGTAGATAAATCTATTAATAATAATTTCGTGCGTTCTGATTTGATTTTATCCCAGAATTCATTCCCTGATAAGAACATAAGAGCAATTACTCTCAACATATAAGACCAATGATACACGAAATTGCAAGTGGGATCATTTAATACAAGAAATAGAAAAGATACGACAAAATCATCGTAGCTAAAACTATCTATATCAAACTTTGATAAATAAAACCTCCTTTGACAGCCTTGAATTGATGAGCTGTCCTTAAAATAAGGTTCATTTATCCATATAAGCCCATAGGGTATCCTTTGTATTTCAAAGAATGCCGTCTGCAAATCTGCTAAGTTCCTATTAAATGTCCATAATCTATTATAGTCAAACTCATTACTGATCTTCATATTAAGTCTTGTTTTTTTTAATAATTTGTCATACTTCATATTAATATCATAATTATTAATATTGGAAGGTATTCCGAGAACACCATAAGGATTATTTATTAAATCTCCCATAGCCTTTAGTCCATTGTTCCACCCATAGATGTTTTCCTCTATTAGATTGCTTTCAACATATGTAAGCCAGTCCTCATTAATATCTAATATGTCATTATCTTCATATAAAGTTTTCATATATCCCTCACCTCTTAAATTTTGCTATTGTCAATAGCTAGCTAATATTTATACCCTACCCGTCCCTCTGCATTTCCTTTCCTATAGCATTATATTTCTATATTTGTATATAATTTCCTTTATTTTCAACAGAAAATATCGAAAACTTTAATTTCCGTAAATTTTCTTTAGTAATTAAATTCTTTCTTCCTTTATTTTCCACTAATTATTGGTCCAAAGCTATCATCCGCATCTTCCTGCTGTTCTTGAATTTTGCCATTACTCTCATCTGGGTCGGGCTCGGGATCAGGGTTGGGATTAGGATCGGGTAAATCCTTATCATTATCTTCATCTTCATCCTGTATTGGATTTTCTGGACTTGGGTCTGTAATTTTATCATTACCTTTGTCTTCATCGGGCTTATCCTGATCTTCTTTTGGTAAATCTTGTTTATCTTTTTCCAATGAGATAGTCTTTTTATTTTCATCCAAGTTTACCTGTTTATTTGTATTTTTCTGATCTTGGATTCTATCATCCTGAGTTTTTTCTATTTCATTATTTTCTGATAAAGTAGACTCTTTACTATTATTACTTTCATCTGTTGATGCATTAGGATCCTGCCCCTTGACAATAGATACATCTGGAGAATTATTTTCTACCCTCGGTTGAGAAATTAGACTAGTCCTTAAAAGGATTGCCAATACCACTAAAAGTAATATTGTTAAAATTAAAATACCTCTATTTTTTCCTTTCATTTTAAGCTCCTTTCAAAAGCAGTCATTATTTATAATCTATGTATCCTAAGCATTGTTCCACACTAAATACACTCATATTTCCATAATGAATGGTTCCATCTAAAGATTTTACATAGGGCTTAACATAAATATCCTTGGAGAATGATTTATTTTCGATGTCATCTAAGATTACTGCTACAATATACCCTTCCCCACCTAAATCATCTGAAGTAATAAAATCTCCCGCTGCTTTGATTCTCTTATAAGCAATTGAGGTTGATTTTGTTGTACATTCATCTTGGTCAATGAAAGGGTCAGAATTACTATAGGAAATTACAAAACCAGCCTCTAAAAAATCTAAGCTTTCTATAGTGGAAATAAAACGCATGGATGTAGAAGAGGAATCCTTATTTGTTTCCTTTAGTAGCTGTGCTAGGGGAGCAGTAATGTGGGTTTTTGTCCATTTTGCATAAAGAGTAGTATCTTCTATTATGGTATCATTTTGGAAGTCCCAAGTATTTTCTAAGGTTTCATCTTTAAACCATCCACCAAAAGCATAGCCTGTCCTTATGGGATCTTGAGGTTTTATGATTTTATTATCATGGGCTATAATAATGCTACTATTTTCATTGTCATCCTGGGTATCAAAATGGACATCATAAACTATAGAAAAGGGGATATTATTAGCAGATGCATATTCCTGGGCATAGGATCCATCATATCCATATATTTTAGATAATTTGTTGCAATTTTTGAATGCAGAGGTTTCTATATTAGTTAATCCCCTAGGAAGAGTTATACTTTCTAGTGATCCACAAAAAATAAATGCAGATCCACCTATGCTTTTTACACCATTGGGAATTACTATACTTTCTAGTAAAATACAATTAGAGAAGGTTCCGAACTCTATTTTTTCAATACTACTGGGAAGAGTTATGTTAGTCATAGCTTCACATTTTAAAAAAGCTTCCTGAGCTATACTTGTAACACTATCTGGGATCTTTATATATTCTAAAGATGAACAATTATAAAATGTTTTAATACCTATACTTTTTATTCTATTTGGAAGATTTATCTCCTCTAAGGATTTGCAGTATACAAAGGCCCTCTCTCCTATACTAATTACACTATCAGGTATTTCAATAGATTTTAAATTATCACACTCACCGAATGCTTCATCTCCAATACTTGTTACACTTTCGGGAATTGTAATCTTATTTATATATTCACAACCATAGAACGCTTTCTCACCTATCTTGGTAACAGGTTTTCCCTTAATAGTTGAGGGTATTTCTACTTCCATACTATCATCTGTTTTGTCATACTTTGTTATTGTGATTTCATCTCCATTTACCTCATATGAAAAAGCTCCAAATTCCGCAGAAATTTCTATTTCACTAGGGCTTATTGAGCCTAATATAATAGGGAGCATTAAAATAAGTAGAACTCCAAGTATTTTCCTTGCTTTCATAACCTTTCCTCCATAATTAAAAAAATGGACTACAAGCCACCCTGTAGTCCATTCATTATAAAGTTTATTTTATTTTAATGCATATTTCTACATAAATATATATTTTCCTTCTTTTTTTGCAAATATTTTATTAAATATTTTTTACTCTACTTTAGATGCACCTAGTGTACCCTTAAGTGATTCTAAGTACTTCTCTGATTGATAATATTTATGAGTATCCTTAGCTTCTTGGAGCTTTTTATCATATTTAAATTCCTTAATTACTGATTTATTAAGGGGATTTTTTATAAAGTTTTCTAGACTTTCGATCTTTCTCTGAATAATATTAACATCGATTTCCTGCTTGTTTTTTAGTCTTTCAGCATACCAATCACTGGAAAGTACATTTTCTTTTTTAAATAGATCTCTGACAGCGCTGGACTCAATACTATGCCCTTTATAATCCCCATATGCCATTATATTTAAAATCGCCTTTATAGGAGGGATTGCATATTCTATACTTCCATCCTTAAAATAATCTAGTGCCGCCTTCTTATGTCCATTTATTATGTTAAGAACTCCATCAGCAAATGCCTCTAAGCTTTGCTTTTCTGGTTTTAATATCTCTTCACTAAACACAGTCTGGGGCTCATCGAATATTTTCCCAAGATACTTATAGGAAAATACATCTGTTATACGATAACCCAGTCTACTGGCAGGAATATTTACCCCATTGTATTTAAAATCTTCAAGCTTTTCTAATGAACCCTCTTGAATCAGTCTCCTTGGGCTGCGTTCCTCTTCTGTAAGTCTTGACCAGATCTCAGGCATTAAAACAGAAATATCATGATCAACCCTTATATTAGGTCCTATAAATCCAGCAGGAGTAGTATATGCAGCATAATCCCCTAATATATAAGACAGAAGTGCATTATTTAGATCGTAAACAGGCAAAAGCATGTTAAAGGGCGCCTTTGTAAGTGCTCCCTCAGAGCCTGCACCGGTTGTGGATGGCGATTTCCCTGTTAAACTACTGATATAATCCATAAAAAGCTCAGGCAGTTCTTGATAATGAAGGGGGTTATAAACGCTTAGGGGTAAAATTTTCTTTCCCTTTTCCTCCCCTGGCGGATTATTTCTTCGACCTGGCAATATTGAATTTACAGGCATAGGAATGGGTTGTCCTAGGGGGATTCTCCTTGAAAAGCGAACCCCAATATCTGAAAGATATGTCTTAGTTGGCTCCATAAAATCCGACCTATGCTCTAAATATCTTGGATTTTTGCTAGGTCTACCATTTACAATTCTGGTTTCCGAGGATAAGACACAATATTCATCATCACCCTTTAAAAAGTCCTTTATATGTTTCTTTACAGGATCAGTATATGCGATATACCCCATGGCATCATCTTTTATTTCCTTAACATCTGCCTTGGTCAAAGGCTCATAGTTTGTAGCAAAGAGATTATTACTAGATAAATCCCTCTCCGCCTGTTTATCGTAGCCCTTATTCACAGCTTCGTCAGGTCGTTGGAAGAAACGGTATTCACAATTAACTACAAATTTAAAGCTATCATTAGTATATTCATCATTGAGGTTCTTTAATTTATTCTTAGGAATCATCACAGATGCTGTAATATCATCCTCCATTTGTATTTTTTCACTGGACATAAAGTCCATACGCAATTTAAATGTTCTCCAAGCCTTGTCATCCATAAAACCCACTCGTAAATAACTAGGTCTTATCTTTCTATTATCAAAGTTAATTTCATTTCCAGGCTTTCCATTTATAATATCCACTGTAAAATGTTTTCTCCAATCATCTCCCCAGGATTGCTGATAAAACCTTTTAACCATAAAAACTAAAGACTTTACATGATTTGGAATGGCTTCAATATAGGCATTAAATTCATCAGTATAGGCAGATGAAGGGGTTAAAAGTTTAATAACCGAGCCTAGGGTACGGTCAATAGACAAGATGGTTCTTGAAGGATGGGTTCTCTTTGAATTCTTCCATCGACCACTATAATCATACTTAAGAATTGATTCTACTATATCTAAATCTCTCTTTAAGTCATTTACATAATAGGTACCATAGATAATGGAGTTATTTATTGACTTAGATATTTCAGACTTACCCCCTCCTGAAACAGTACAAGGCTTATGACAAAAGGTTCCTTCGGCTTCCGTGCCAATTAACTTCCAAATAGGGGTCTCAGGATGCTTTTCCATATGGACCTTTTCACCATTTGGAAGTATATAGGTGTGTGTTGGTAATAATTTTAAGGTCCTTATTTTATTATTGTAATTCCACTTAATTTCAGTTTTATATAAATCAAACTTAACATCCTCAGGTAAATAGATTATCTTTTTATTTTGTTTATCTATTCCATAATTATCCTCTTGAAGGTCCATTATATCCCCATATTTCTCTTTAACATCCTCAAAGCAATAGCCGGAAAGATTTTCATCTAATTTAGCATTGTAGTTTGTCCCGAGATTTCTTTGGGGATAGACAATAGTGCCCCCGGCATGCTCCTCTTCTACATTTCCATAAAGGTTGGCAGCAAAACTTATTTGGGTTTTAATCTCTTTTTTGGAATACCCAAAATAATTATCGGCTATAATGGTTACCGCTACACCACTTTTGCCACGACAGGTAAGCTTAAAGGCTTCTCCATCATTATAGTATTCGCTTTCATCCTTATAACACATGCCATCCCGTCGTTGTCTTTCAGTCGCATCATTATAATGGGGAAGACCTAGGTCTGCCTTTTTCATTTTTATCAGGTGAGGAGCAAGCAAAATAAAGCCTGTATGTCCAGACCAGCCATCTACATCTAAACCTGAATCATTATTATGGAAACTGGGATCTCCAGCATTCCCAAAAATAGATTCAATAAAATCTAGGTTTGATACCAGGCTACCTGGTGCCATAAACAGTACCTCCATTGTCTTTTCCTCAAGAAATCCAGGAACCCTTGGGGAAACAATAGGCTTAATCAATAATGAAACAAAGGATTTAGCTTGTTTATCTTGATTTGCAGTAAAGGGAAGTATCATTAATTCCTCAGGGGGATTAATCGCAGCTTTATAAAGCTTGTTAAAAACCTCCTTAGGTACAGCTTTTTTATCATGGGGAATAGCCAGTCCTCCTTCAGCTATGTGAAAAGACCCCTTAGTGGTGCGTCTATCATGTCTAGGGTTATGGAGAACACCCTGTTTAATACGGTAACTTTTGATATAGCTATTGCTAAAGGTATTGCCATCGGGGGGAAGAGATATTTCCCTAGCGATTCCATAATGATCCAAGGTAAGAGAATAATCTTCAATTCCCTTAGGTGGTGCAGGGCTATCTTTAAAATAGGAACTAAAGAAATTATTTATACGCTTATATATCCCAACTTCATTTAAATCAACCATTCTAGTTTTTTCTTTATAATCCTTAATTATATCTTCAAACAAATCAATAAAATAAGTACTTTCATCATCACTGTCCTTGGACCGATATATCGGCAATCCTAGGGATGCCAACTTAAAATTAATGTACTGAATCCTATCCTGAGAGCTAGTTATTGGATCAATATTACCAAATTCTATTCCTAGTTTTTTTCGTATTGACATCTTCTTGTCTCCTTACTTTAATGTAGATTTTAGTAATAATTATATCCATAGATCATTTAATTATCAAGGAATATATGTCCTATCTTCGGTATCAATTTGGTCCCGCATGGATAAAAAAATACCACCAATTTTTGTAAATTAAAGGGAAAAGGGAAAAATTACTAGAAGTATCCAGTAAATCTTTCCTTTTTTGCCTTCATCAAGTTCAATCATGTATTTATATTATATTCTTCGTCCTGCATGGAAGCCTTCATGAACAGCTTGGATTATTTTCCTTGGATTATTTACATCCCCTACAGGAATAATCTCCATCTCTTTACAGCTTTCTCTTAAATCCTCCAGTAACTTTCTTCTAGCCTTTAAGCCCAAGGCACTAACTACTGCATCTCCATTATATTCAACCTCTTTATTATCCACCGTGCATTTTACATATTTTCCTGTCATTTCATTAATTTCATGATTAACTCTTACCCTTATACCAAGTTCTGCAAGCTTAGAATTAAGTACCCACTTAGTATAGATAGCGAGATCCATAGCAGGCTCAGGTAACATATCGATCATGGTTACATTCTTTCCTAATTCTGCAAGACTCATTGCTACTTCACAACCAACTAAGCCGGCTCCACATACGATAATATCCTTACCCTTAGGAATATCTCCATCTAGCACTTTAAGGGGATCAGCTATAGTGTTATCTTCCGAGCCCTTTATCTTTGGTTTAAAGGTTTTTGCTCCTGTGGCTACAATGACCGTATCAAAATCACTATCCTTAATCATTTGTGAACTTACCTCAACCCCTGTTTTAATGGTAACCCCGCTATTTTTTATTGTATCAATAAGATATTTCGTATAGTCACGATAATCTATCTTAAAGTCAGGCAAGCCTACATAGTAAAGAGCCCCACCAAGTCTATCATCCTTTTCAAATAGGGTAACCTCATGTCCTCTCTTTGAAGCAGTTAAGGCAGCCTGTATACCTGCCGGTCCTGATCCTACAATAGCAACCTTTTTCTTATTCTCTGCTGAAACAACCTCTACAAATCCTTCAAATTCTTTTCCAGCTTCAGGATTTACGGCACAAGAAATTCCTCGAAAAGCCATTACCTCTCCAAGGCATTCATTGCAACGAAGGCAACGACATATGGTGTCCGCTCTTCCTCGAGCGATTTTATTAGCATAATCTGGATCCGCAATTGTCTGACGACCTATAGCAATAAAATCCGCGTCTTTTTTCTCTAAGATTTCTTCACCCATCTCTGGAGTTATACTACACACTGCTATGACAGGTACTTGTACATGTTTTTTCACCTCTGCAGCAAGATGCTTTAAGGAACCCCTAGGTGTATAGTTTGGTGGCACCCACATGGATGTCGCCACCCCTTTACTTAGGTTTTTACCCTCTGGTGATTCCTCTCCTGCCATAACCGCATTATACTTATGTAATCTGGAATCCCAGGTGCCGGCTGATACATGAATAGCATCTGCTCCCGCCTCTTGTGCCCATTTTGCAAAGGTACAAGCCTCTTCGATGGTAATTCCATTAGGAACATCTTCCTCACCAGATAGACGATAGATTAGTGGGAAATCTTCTCCCGCATGCTTCTTCATAGCTTTAATAGTATCTAAAGCAAAACGTGCACGATTTTCTAAACTACCTCCATATTCATCTGTTCTTCGATTTGTATAAGCTGAGAGGAATTGTAATGGCATATAACCGTGGGCTCCATGAAGTTCTACCGCATCAAAACCACATTGTCTAGCCCTAGCTGCTGCAATACCATACTTTTCTATTAGTTCCTTAATCTCCTTTAAGGTCATTTCCCTAGGTGTATCATCAGGTAATTGAAAAGTACCTACTCCCGAAGGAGATATTGGTTGTTCCCCTGTAACTCCCTCACTGGAAAAACAACCTCCATGGGCTAATTGCAAGCAAACCTTTGCTCCTCCAGAATGAGCTGCATGGGGAATACGGCTTAATCCCGGCATAAATCCAACCTCTGTAATCTCGATTTCCCCAGGTATAACTCTCCCTAATGGTTCCGGACAGCAAACCTCGGTAATGATAAGCCCTACTCCTCCATTTGCCCTTCTTGCATAGTAATTTACAATTACATCTGATACTGTTCCATCTGCCGCCGCAAGATTTGTCCCCATTCCAGGCATAATCATACGGTTTTTAATCTCCAAGTTTCCTATCTTTCCCGGTTCTAATAATTTCTCAAATTTCATAATCACCCTCCCTTATAAATATGTTAATCTACCCTTTTTAAATTTACTTTCACAAAATAGATTTTCCATATAAAACCTATTTATACTAAAATTTAATAAAGTTTTCATATCCAAAAAACAAAAATAGGGATGAAACAATGACACCTAGTGTCACTAATTTCATCCCTAAGGAAGCACTGGGGACGGTTCTCTTGCTTCCTTGAACGCGTAAACCCTTTGCTTCCTAGCTATCACGAATGGAATTAAAATATGCTACAGGTGAAACCTTTATAAAACTTCCTTCGGCAAATAAAATATCATTTCTCATTTTAATTTGAACCTGATTTAATGTCTTGATTAAATCCACCCTATCATTTTCGTCCATTGTAAAATTAATACCGTATTCATATAAACCGCCTTCTATTTCTTCAATCCATACAGGGTGTCCATGAACTTTGATTTGGTCTTCTATTAATTGGGTAATAAATTGCAGGATAATACCTTCCTCCACTGGTAATTGTAGATCCGAGATAAAGCATAGACCTCCCGGTCCAATATCCTTAATCAATACCTTTGTATTCCCTACATTTATCTACTTACCATTAATTTTTAAGATGGTTAAGTTACCCTCTAATAATTGATAAAAATTGATTCTGAAAAATTTACGCCTATTTTCTATGGAGCTTTTATCAGAATTATTAACTAAAATAGGTTTGCAAGTTCCCTTATTTAGTATTTTTTCAAACTCTTCTATAGGTATAGCTTTACTATATATGTATCCTTGTCCGCTAAAACAATTAAAATCCTTTAAATAGGCTAATTGATCCCAATTCTCTATTTCCTCTGCCACTAATTTAATGTTAAGTTCTTTAGCTACATTGATGATAGAATTTACAAGTATAGTACTTGTTTTATTAAAGGGGATTTTTTTTGTAAAAGAACCATTTATCTTCAATATATCTATATTAAAGCCATTTAAATATGCCAAGGAAGAATAACCCGTTCCAAAATCATCTAAAGCTATTTGTATTCCATAGGATTGTAATTTTTCGATTTCTGTAAAAATTCTATTGGTTCTCTCCAATAATATACTTTCTGTTATCTCCATAATTAGAAAGTGAGGATCCAATCCAAAGCCATGGATGGTTTTTATTATTTTATCGCCAAAATTTTTTTCTAAAAACTGAATACTTGAGAAATTAACAGAAACCTTTATTTCTAATAATCCAGAATCCAACCATTGCTTATAATCATGGCACACTTCTTTAAATATCCAATTACCAAGATTTATAATAAAACCACTTTCTTCTGCTAAGGGAATAAACTCCTCAGGTAATATTACTCCCCAATCAGGATGATTCCATCTAATTAGAGCTTCCGCAGAAATAATTTCGTTAGTTTTTAAGTTTACAATAGGTTGATAATAAATTTCAAATTGGTTATTTTCAAAAGCCTTGCGTAAATCATTACGAATTTGAAATTGCTTATAACTTTGAATATTTATATCAGAGGAAAAAAATTTAAATCTGTTCTTTCCTTCATTTTTAGCTCTTAACAATGCTAGATTAGCATTCCTTAAAAGCAAATCTGTATCCTCCCCATCCTTTGGAAAGATACTTAAACCCATGGTCATAGTAACATCTATTTCATAGGTCCCCACCCTAAAGGTTTGTAAGAAAAGGTTAGTAATCTCTCTGGCAAACCTATTATAATCCTTTATAGTATTAAATTTATCAACTATAATAGCAAACTGTACTCCTGAAAAGCGACAAAAAAAATTTTCATTATCTAAAAATTTCTTTAACCTTTTAGAAATTTGTATTATTAACCTATCCCCCACCTTATATCCTAAGGCATCATTTATGTATTTAAAACCATCTATGTCCAATAACATCAATGCAAATTGGGATTTATTCTCCATAGCACTTTGACATTGTTCCTTGAATACCTTATTAAAATAGATACGGTTGGGAATACCGGTTAATACATCGTGGGTAGCTATGTGTGCCATTTTATTTTCTAATTTTATTCTTTTTGTAATATCTCTAAAATTTATTACAATTCCTTCAATAGATGGATCATGTAATAAATTCTGCATAATAACTTCTAAATAAATATTATTGCCAGACTTTGTTTTAAAGCAAATATCCCTTTTAACTATTTCGCAAGAACCTGAAAGAGTTACCTCCACCATATCCTTTACTTTATTTAATTCCTTGCCTACATAATATTCATATATATTTTTACCTATTCGTTCCTCTGGCTTATATCCAATGACCTTTTCAGAGGCTTCACTAATATATTTAATTATTCCATTGGAATCTATTATTTCAAAAACATCACTGGACTCTTGCACTAGAATTTGAAATATTCTTTGAAACTTATCTATTTCCTTTTCAAGCGACTTTTCTTCAGTCATATCCATACGCCTCCAAAGGAAGCACTGGGGACGGTTCTCTTGCTTCCTAGTTGTTTCTATGCCTTAAATACAAGATTAGGGGATACACCTAAGATCCTAGCTGCTTGTCGTTGTGTTACCCCTTTTATATTTTTAACTTCTCTCAAAATTTCATCCCTTTGAGTCTTTGACATAGCCTTTACTTGTCCAGGTCCTACATCTAACCTGTCCAGTAGACTAAAAATTTCTTGTCGAGCTTCTTCATCATCCAAATGTATTTTTTCATTATTGTCTTGATCTAAATATTTATCATCGTTTATTTCTTGAGTAAATTCTTTGAATCTTTTTATCGCAGTATTTCGAAAATCAGCAAACATATCCAATATGTAAATACAATCTGTTAATTCATATAAAGTGGTGTTATTAACATATTCGGAATAGCTACTCCATTTCCATTCATCAGACTTCTTTACATAACCTGCTTTTACAGGATTTTGGTGAATATACCTTAGTACTCCTAATAAATAATCATCTGTCTCAACTGCTTCGCTTCTGAATCTATCCTGAAAAAGATGTCCGGTTGTCTTGTACTTCTGGTTATAATACCATACATAGCTTACACCAATACGCTTCATTGTAATAGATATATCTTCTATGCCTTCCTCTATAAGCAAATGTACATGGTTATCCATTAGGCACCAGCCATATACTAAAAATTCAACTTCTTTTTTGCATTTTTTGATGGTCCCAATAAATCTGAATCTGTCTTCTTCATCATGGAAAATTTCCTGTTTATTGGCACCTCTTAGCATTATGTGATATATCCCAGTCTCACTTTTTTTTCTAGCTCCACGGACCAATTTAATCACCACCATAAATTTGTTGACTTTTTTGTAATCCTTGGAAGCAGAAGAACCGTCCCCGCGCTTCTGGCTTCTTTTTGTCTTCTATTTTATCACTAGTAAAACTTGGAATCAAGATATGGTAACTGGTTTTTTTGGAAGCAAGAGAACCGTCCCCGCGCTTCTTTTTTAGGGCGTGGGGGATTCCGTCTTCATCATTGCTTAGTAAAAGAAAACACAATACAAAAGAATTCATAGAAATAGCCTAAAATTCACTGTCCCAACAGGATTTTAGGCTATTTTTATATCAATCTGACTGTAAAAGTCAGAATATCATATTATACATCTAAAGATTCCAGATGAATGATAGCATAATTTTACAGGACCTGTCATCCACCATTTGGTCTATCTAGGGTAAAGAACCTTTGATTATAAAGCTATCTCTTGTTCTTATTTTGACTACTATTTCCCTTATTTTCCTTTGCTGCACTACTATTACCATTATTAGTTTTCTCTTTTACTGCACTACTATTACCATTATTGGATTTTTCCTTTGCTTCTATACTTTTCTTGTTAGAATTGTTGTTGGAATTGACTGCCTTTATCTTTTCCTTCTCAACTGCTTGATTTTTTATTTTATTTGCCTCATTCTTTGTATCTTCAACTGTGATTTCTGTTACTTCATCTATATCCTCTTCCTCTACTTCTGAATCATGGGAGATTTTTAAAGCCTTTCTATTGTCCTTTGTAGCTTTCATGATTTCTTTAACGGGTTTTTTTAACCATTCTTCTGTATCGAATTCATCTGGATCTTCCATTGTAGCTTGCAGTTTTTGAACGAGATTTAGCTTTCCAGGAGTTACATTAAGTAATCTGGCTTCTTGAACTCTCTCTAGACCAACGCTTATGGATTCTACGGCGACTTCATCCTCGTTCTCTTCAACAGCCTTCTTTGCATCTTCCTCTAATTTTTCAGCAAGCTCCTCTGATTTTTGCTCATCTTCTCCAGAAGTAGCAATCACTATACCACCCTCGATCTCGTCTTCAAAATAACCATCTTTAGAAATGGCATCGATGGTCTTGGTAAGAGCTTCATCAATTTTTTCGTATTTCATTTCATCTAATTGGATTTCCTTTAAAATATCTTCTCCATCGTCATTAACAGCTGACACGCTTAATACTCTATCAAATCGATTTAATGTGAATTCTATAGATGGATTTACATCCAAACTTACATAAGAATAAGGACTTGTCGTTGCCCATATACCAGCCCCACAAAGCATTACAAAAGCAGCTGCTGTTGAAGCTATAATTGCTAATCTTTTAGATATATTACCTTTTCGTTTTTTCAAATCTATCACCTGTCCTATTGTGTAATTTTTGTCTTTTATTTTTTCTACACAACCATCATCAGAAAGGACTGCTGCGAAACCATCTTTTATGTCTACAATTACAGATTTCATTTTTCCATCTCCCTTCGAATGTATTGCATATAATTGGCAACATAGGGATACTCTCCGGAAAGTACCTCCATAGCCGCTATTATATACTTTCGGTGTCTTTCCAAGATTTTTCGGGGTATCTTTACATTTTTCTCGATTATTTTTAAAGGCAGTTGTTTGTTATTGCGGATTTCCTCCATTAGAAGGGGATTTCTTAAAATATAAGAAACCGCTTTTGCACAAGAATTTTTAGTTTTTTTAGATTTAGGAGAACAATTTGCTAAATCCATAAAGGAAAAGTGATATGTACAAAAGATTTCATTTAGAGCGTCTATCTCTAATTTTATAGAATTATCATCCTTTAAAATGGTTTTTTCACCTATCTCTTGACATAAGGCACCATTGCCTTCCGCTTCATTAAATTCACAATCAAAAACATTAGGGTTTACAGATATCTCAGATCTATATTTTGATTGAGTCCTAAAATGATCGATCAAACGACGGCGAATTACTAATTCAGCAAACTTATAAAAATTCCCCTTTTCAAAACTATAATTATCTACAGCTTCTTTAAAGGCAAGCAAGGCAATAGACCATTCTTCATCATTTTTAGTAATATAATGATGAGAAATAACAGATGTACACTTTAATATAAACAATTCACTTTTCTGTAAGAGTTTATTAAAACTATCAGGATCCATCCTAGCCTCTTCCACCATGTAATTTATTTCTGTCAAGAATGAACACCTCCAAGTATAAATGTAACAAAATTATAAACATATTATATAGGAAATGTATACATTTTAAAACCCCTATAATTAATATTGACCTTTATATCATTGGTGAAGTGGCTCGAGAGTTTAGTGAAGAAATCGGATTAAATTTATTTAAATTTAACAAATAAAATCTAAAGCAAGAGGACAGCGGTTCTCTTGCTTTTTTTAATTCGTCTTTTTTAGCTTATTCAAAAGAAAATCGAATACAATAATTTCAGAAGTAGAATAATAATAACTATTGATACTATATAAAGCAAAGGATGATCTCATGATATATATATATAATGATTACGGTGGAACCCATACAACCTCATTAGCTGCAGCATATCATCTAAATAAATTACCTACAGACCGAACCCTGACTAAGGATGAAATCCTAAATGTTCATCTCTTTAATCAATTAACTTCATCGGATTTTGGAATGCTTATTTTTCGTGGTATTGATAGTGATGGAAACCCTGTATATACCATTGGTAAAAAGTCTGAAAAATATGTGGTCCCAGCTATGCAATATTTAAGTTCAATCTTTCAGGAAAAATATAATATAAATGATAAGGTTATTTTTTCAAATACCTCGCCTACAGTGCCATTACCTATGACCCTAGGTGGATTTTTTTCTAGAGGATTAAAAATCGATTCTATTGGTGTACCTCTACTGGTAATGGGAGCAAAACAATGTTGTACTAAGATTTTACAGCTAGTAGAAAATACAAAGAAAGTTGCTAAATCCACCGACGCTTTAGTAACAGTATTAGATAATAAAGAATTCCAATAATATCGCCCACTAGCAATTCAATACACTAGTCCTAATATAAAAATTTGGAAGCAAGAGAACCGTCCCCGCGCTTCTTTCAACACCAACATCATCAATTATTCATATTATAAATGTATAGAAAATGTAATTTCTTTCTTTATTATATAAATAATACTAGGAGTGATGAGCAATGATTGATTACCAAGTCCCCCAAAAAAAGAAACCTAACTTTCTAATCATAATGGTAGATGAAGAACGTTTTCCTCCTCCCTATGAGGATGAAGCTATTAAACAGTGGAGAAAGGAAAACTTAAAGGCACAAAACTTTTTAAAGGAACATGGGGTTGAATTTTTAAACCACTATGCTGCCAGTACCGCATGTTCACCAAGCCGTACAACTCTTTATACAGGACAGTATCCTTCCCTTCACGGTGTTACCCAAACCGACGGAGGTGGAGCAACAGCTTCTGCACCAGAAATGTTTTGGCTGGATCCCAATACAGTTCCCACCTTTGGAGATTATCTTCGTAAAGCAGGATATCAAACCTTCTGGAAGGGGAAATGGCATGCATCCCATGGAGATATAGAAATACCCGGCACCCATGATTCATTTTTATCCTATGAAAATAATACTGGTGTCCCTATTCCAGAAAATGAAGAAATCTATTTAAAAGCTAACCGCTTAAATGACTTTGGATTTAATAGCTGGATAGGTCCAGAGCCCCATGGAACTAGCCCTCATAACTCCGGTTCTTCTGCAGCAAAAGGAGTATCGGGAAGAGATGAAATCTACTCTGAAGAAGTGGTTAATTTAATAAGGAAATTGGAAGAAGGTAAGACTTATGACCAACCCTGGGCAATGGTGGCATCCTTTGTGAATCCCCATGATATCGCCTTATTTGGAGCTTACACCCGATTATTACCTGCATTTAACTTTGATATAGATTCATCTGTTCCAACCATTCCACCTGCCCCAACAGCTCAGGAAAACCTTAATACAAAGCCAAGGGTACAGGAAGGCTATAAAGAAATTTATCCTCAAATGATACAGCCCTTAGCAGATACTGAAACCTATAGAAGACTTTATTATTCCCTTCAGCTAAGAGCGGACCGAGAGATTTATAAGGTGCTTGAAGCCATAAGTAATTCTATTTTCTATAATGATACCATCATCATCTATACCTCAGATCATGGTGACATGCTAGGCAGTCATGGGGGATTGTTTCAAAAATGGTACCAAGCATATGAAGAATCAATCCATGTGCCCTTCATTATCCACAATCCCACAATTATACCTGAATCTAGGACGGTAGATACCCTAACAAGCCATGTGGATATTATGCCTACCCTATTAAGCCTTGCAGGAATAGATGATGCTAAAGCTTTAGAAGATTTACGAAATAGCCATACTGAAGCCCATCCACTAGTAGGGCGGGATCTTAGCCCCTTGATTTTAGGAGAAGGTGATTTTGAAAACCAACCCATTTATTTTATGACAGATGACGATCCCTCTAAAAACTTAGCCGGTTTAAATCCAACAGGCAAATCTATTGAGCCTATCACCCAGCCAAGTCATATAGAGACAGTTGTGGTTAAGCTCCCTACTGGAGATGATAGACAGCTGGAGGTCTGGAAATATTCCCGATATTTTGATAATCCTCAATTTTGGAGTAGTCCTGGGGATGAGGACGAGACCACAAATAGTGAATGTTCGGTATCAACCTCAGATAACCATAGCTGTAGCCTATGTATTAATACAATTAAAACCACCCCTACCCCTGATGAGTTAGAAATGTATAATATAACTCAAGATCCAATAGAAGCTAATAATCTTGTAAATCCAGAGTTTTCTAATCCTGAAACCAGGGTAATAGAAGTCATATTAGAAAACCTATTGGCAGAACAATGCAGGAAAAAGAGGTTGTATCCCTCCAGTGGAGATGTTCCTGGAAAACCCTCCTGTACAAATCCCAGTCATGATTTTATAAACCTATAAGCTAAAAAAGAAGCAGAGGGACGGTTCGAGACCAGTTTTTCACTGGTCCCGAACCGTCCCCGCGCTTCCTTTACAATACATCTATTAGGTCATAAAATCTATAGATTTTGTTTCTCTTTTTATCATCGCCATATATCTTTCCTGACTCAGCAAGTATGTGAGTATATCTACTAGCAGTGTTATAGCTTATTCCCAATTCCTTTTCCATTAGCTTAATACTAAAGGCTGGTCTATTGAATATAAATAAAACAGCATCGTTACTAACTCTTTTATTTTTAGCAAACTCATTCAGACTATCATATAACGCTTCAATAGTCACCAACTTTTCTATATATTTTTCTGCTTGTTTTATTGCACAATTCAAAAAGAATTCTACCCATTCCTGCCATCTTGGTTTTTCTAATCTTAATCCGTTTAGTAATGCATAATATTTAAATTTGTTCTTCTCTAATTCCTCACTTACGAAAAATGATGGACTTGAGATAATCTTTTTTTCTAAAAGATATATAATAATTAGTATTCTGCCTAATCTACCATTTCCATCTAGAAAGGGATGTATAGTTTCAAATTGTCCATGAATAATAGCAATCCTAGATAAAGGTCCAAAGGAATCTTCAAATTCATCATTTATATACCTCTCTAGATTACCCATGTATTGGTTTATTAGTTGTGGCTCAGGTGGAATATATGAAGCATCCTCGATCTTAGCTGTAGGTCCAATAAAATTTTGTATTTTTCTATATTCACCTGGGCTTCTGCTTTCACCCCTGCTATCCTTTAAGATGATTTTATGCAATTGAAGGAACATTCTAGTGGAGATGGGATTTGCCTTTAATAAATCCTCTGCTTTGTATAATGCCTCTACATAATTTAAAACCTCTATAATGTCTTTATTTTTAATTCCTGTTACCTCTGCTTCCACTACCTCACTAAGGCTTGCCTGAGTTCCTTCTATTTTCGTCGATTGAAGAGACTCTTGAAATGAAAACAACATTAATAATTCATTTTTAATTATAGATCTCTCCAGAATAGAATTAAACTTTTCCACCTTTGCCCTTGCTTCAGCTTCCAACCTAAGTATTTTAATTATATTCTTATCCTCCAATTTAATAGGTAAGAATTCCGGATTAAATGGTTTGTTCATAACATCCACCTTCCCTTTAAGCTAAATTATACTACACAAATGCCTTTATTTCAATAATATGATTTTATTGAAATAAATTGCAGTTTTTTATAGGTTAATTTGTTTTATATCAATATTATGAACTTACCATAAAAATCTAATCATTATTTTAACATTAGGTAAAAGGTCTGTTTTTCACACAGTCTGCCCGTCCCCGCGCTTCCTTATAAAGCCTACTATAGCTATGGCGATGGACATGGCACCAATGTTTAAAATAGCATTTGCTCCCGTTACTAAGGCATTATTAAAATCCCCCAATACTAAGGCACTAAGGGTTTGATATAGATCAAAGCCTGGAACGATGGGAATTACTCCCGGAAAAATAAATATGGTAGATAGCATCTTTAATCTTTTTGCAAAAAATTCCCCAAATGTTGCTACTAATAAGGTTCCAAAGAAATAACCCAGCCTAGGCTCATTTAATTCAATAAAAACAAAAAATACCATATACCCCATAGAAGCAGCAAAGGCTGAGGGCAATAGAGCTTTTCTTGGTGCATGCATAATACATGCAAAAAACCAAGAGGCAATAAAACAATATGTCATACTAATTAATATCTCTTTAAACATTTTCTTTCCACCTTTTCACTATATAGATACTAAGCTCATACTATAGGCAATGGATAATATTACCCCTGAACCAACAGCTAGGGAGGCTGAAATTAATATAGCCTCAGCAGTCCTCGTAACCCCTGATACCAAATCTCCCCTTATGGTATCCCTTATGGCATTTGTCATGGCAAGCCCAGGAAGCTGCGGCATCATACTTCCTAATATTATAAGTTTATAATTCCCCAGACCTGTTAAAAATGCGCTTGAAATAGCTATTGATGCAACTACAATACCAATCACTAAATTTGAGACAAAATGATAGGAGTGAATGGATTGGAATTTCCTATTAATTAGGGTAACCAAAAAACCAATGAAAAAAGAAATGATAAAATCGAAAATCCTCCCACCGAAAAGTATAGTGAAAAAAGCGGTAGTTAAAGCCCCATATAATAGTCCAAGAGGACTATTACTATTAGATGAATTTATAATCATCTCTAATCTTTCCTCAGCTTCTTCTAGGCTAATGCTATTCTCGCTTATTTGACGGGACAGATTATTTACTTCATAAAGCTTTTCTAAATGAATTGTTCTCTTTTTTATCCGTTTTATTACAGTATGGTTATCTATCCCATCTAGGGATATGGTTATATAAATACCAGTAGGTGTGGCTAAAGAGTCTATTTCCTTTACCCCTAAAGAATTTCCTATGTACTGAATAGTTTCCTCCGCACGATAGGTTTCTCCCCCATTTTCCAATATAATCTGACCCGATAATTTTAATACCTTCATTAATTTACCTATATATGCTTCCATATAACTTACTCCTAACATCTATAATTTTCATACTAACTTCTTTAAATAACATTTGTATTATAACACTTAGACCCCAACCATACACAAATATATTTAGATTCCTACTTAAAAACCCCTTGGTGAATTCCAAGGGGTTTTTAGAAGTATTGATTTGCTTATTTTGCTGTTTTTATAACCTGTAATTGTATTTCTTGATTTTCTACTCTATCCGTTAATTTATTTAATTCATATTTTATTTCTTGAATACCTTCAATACTTTGTTTATATCCATCATATAGGGCTTTATGATTTATGTCCATCTTATTTTCCAATCTAGCTAAATCCTGCTTCGTAGCCATAGTATCCTTCATATTCTGCATATCAGTTTTCATATCCTGCATATCAGTCTTCATATCCTGCATACCAGTCTTCATATCCCGCATACCGGTCTTCATACTCTGCATATCAGTCTTCATATCCTGTACATCAACATATAACCTTTCCAATAGATCAAAAACCTTATCCTCCATGAAAACTCCCCCTTATTTCCGTTCTTCACACTATTAATATTATATCATATTTTTTTATATAAACTTAATCGAATCTGTATACATAAGTATATTCTCCAGTCTGTACTATAGCTTCTCCCTCTATATTAGATAACTAAGTCATTTTCCAATTACGAATAAGTCTCTCATAGAAATGATTTAAAAAAATGGGCTACAATTCAGTTGTAGTCCATCCATTTTAGTATATTTAATTATTCCTTTAGTCAAACTTTCTTTTTTGTATTTCCAACATTAAATTATTAAATTCTTTTACATATTTCTCTTCAATATTCAAACATATTTTTTTAGCGATTTCCTCATTATAAATATGAGTGGTAGAATTTCTATCCTTTAACATTGAAAGCCATAATTCTTCATCAACAATAAATCTCGCAGAAAATGCTTCCCGTAAAACGCTTTTAGGTGAATTAAGTCCCACAAGTCCTTCATCGTCAAATATTTCTTTAAGTGTTTTCCATGCAAGTTCAAATGTAAATTCAAATCGTTGTATTAAACCATCCCTTAATAGATCATCATTATACTCATATCTATCTACACCGTCATGTAATCTATTAAGTGCATTCTTATAATTCTCGAATTTTTGCTTATAATCGCTCATATATAATAACACCTTCTTCCTTAATATTAGATATTAATTTTTTATTTGATATCTCGTCAAAGAATACGATGTCAATCTTTAATAATGTATCTAAATCTTCAATCTCACTGACAAACTTACCCCTATTATTGAAATGAGGAAAATTACAAACTGCAATATCTATATCACTAGTGTAAGAATGGTCTCCCCTTGCACGGGAACCAAAGAGTATTATTTTTTTGATAGGATATTTATCAGCTATAAGTTGAACTTCTTTTATGACTTTATCACCCAAATGAACATTCATTTAATATAACCCCTTTATTTATATCATACCATATATTTCCATCTATCTACAAAAAAACCCTTCAACCTATCTCTAAGCCATGGGGTATCTGTTCATTTCACTATTCATTTTCCCCATTAATTCAAATAATTTATCATCCAATTCACTTAACCTCCGTATTGTATTCTTATTAGCTACATTATATCATTAAAATAACTTTTGAAGAATTTCCCTCCGCTTTGCTTCTATCTTTTACCTATAAAGCTTTCTCCTAATTTTTGGAAGCAAGAGAACCGTCCCCGCGCTTCCATGATTTACACCTCCGAATAGACTATATTACCATTTTATCATTAAATAACTGAGCTGTTCAATATGATTATAAACTAGACTTTTAACATCGTTATTATATTTTACAAGAATGGAATTACCTTTAAAGATATACCTTAAATATCCGGTATAAATAACTTATCTCCCACATAAATCCTATCGGGGTTCTTTATATTATTAGCCCTTACAATATCCTCCACCTTTACACCATATCTTAAGGCAATCTCACTTAGGGTATCCCCTCTCTTTACTATATATATGGTTTTACTATTAGGTGCATCATCAGACATTTTCAGTCTTAGCACCTGCCCTACCAAAATAAGATTCCTATCCTTGATATCATTCCAATGGACCAAATCATCGATACTAATGCCAAATTTTTTAGATATTCCCCATAATGTATCTCCCGGTTGTACGGTATAGCTATAACTATCCTTATCTTCCTCTAGAAATTTAAAATTTCCTATTATTCTATTTAGGTCCAAGTTCCCACTATACCCCTTTAATCGTCCCTTGGAGGTATATTGATGGAGGTCACAGGGGTAAGACGGTTTACTATCTACCTTCCCAGTATTTTTCCCATAGTGGGGTATCCACACCGCATCAGCTTCAGCTAAGTTTAGGTTAAAGGATTTATAAAGGTGATGTCCTACATAGATGCCTATCCTCTTTACCCCTAGCTCTCGTAATCTCTTTACATAGGCTGAAATCCCAGCTCTCATGTTAGACATAGACTTTTCTTCCACATCTAAAAACCAATATTCTGGATGAAACTCCTTAGTACGCTTGTAAAAGTCACTTGCTTCCTTTTTCATATCAGATACACTTACTCCCCGCACCCATGCATAAGCTGATGTAGGAACCCCTCTTTTCTTAAACTCCCTATGGTGGGTTTTATAATGTCGGTCTATTGTCCTAGAACCATATTGGGTGCGAATAATAACATGGTCAACTTCCTTGCTTAAAACATCATAGTCAATCTTAGCTGGATTTTGATGATGACTAATATCAATAATATATCCCATTAAACCACCTTCCCTTTCTAAATAATATGTAAAGGTTGTATAAAATAACTCATAAACCTCTACATTACATAAATAGACATAAAAGAACTAAGTGGTATCTTTTTACTTTAATTTTCTTATTTTCTTATTATTAGATATAGTCGGGTAAATTTTTTCTAATAACTACCGATAATATTAGTAATGACATAAATGGAGGTTATATGCAGCTATGGATGAACTAAAATATCTAAAATCCGCTATTAACAAGCTAAAAAGAAGAAAAAAACTAAATGGTTACTATGAAGGTGCCGATATATTAAAAGCGCCAGAAAAAATCAGTCTGCTATTACTAAGCTTTATTATCATAATACCTATATTTACAGGTCTTCTGATTCTACTAATGAACTTAAATTAAGGCTTGTAATCTTAATTACAAGCCTTCCTCTCAATTACTTCTGTCCTTAATGCATTTGTTAATACAGTGTGAAAACACCCAGTCACCCTACATGAAAGTGCAGGGTGATTTGCTTTGCTTATGCTTTACTTTTGGAAGCAAGAGAACCGTCCCCGCGCTTCGATGGATAATTGAAGTAAATAGTTCCGGATTATACATCCTTTATCTATATTTTCCATTGCTTTTATTGGCTGGTTTTCAAATATTCTTCTGGGGTATTCCTTTAGAATTAGTTTAGTCTGTTTTTCATTCCTTAATCTTTTGACTAGTTTTATGGCTTTTTTCATACTTGGAGGGCGATGGTTTGATGAATGGGCGTCAGTACCTAAAATATGAACCAGGCAGTTTCTTAATAGGAATCTTGCCGTTTTCTGTGCTCTTGATCCAAATAACCCCATTAAACTACCTGTATTAATCTGAATTAATACTCCCCTCTTTACCCATTTCATTAATATTCTAGGTTTTTCTTGGATTTGAAGATTTCGCTCAGGATGGGCGATGATAGGGGTCAAGTCCCTTAGTTTTAATTCAAAGAATAATTCCTCTATATAATCAGGTATTTCAACCATTGGTAATTCCACTAATATATATCTACTTTTATTTAATGTTAAAATTTCACCCTTATCTATACCTTCTAATATTCCCCAATCAGCATAGACTTCCATTGCCGGTAGTATCTTTAGGGGAATGTTTTCTTTCTTCAAACAATCATTTGCCCTATCTACAAGATTAAGAAGTTCCTCCCTGGATATCTCATTTCCATTAGGAATATAATGGGGTGTTGCAAACATTTTTGTTATGCCTTCATTAGCTGCTATCTTAGACATCTCTATAAATTCTTCTATATTCTTAGCCCCATCGTCTATAAAAGGTAGTATATGACTGTGAAAATCCCACATGAAAATTATCTCCTTCTTCTTTTCTTCTTTAGGTTATTTCTTTTAGTCTCCATATCATAGTTATAATAATGATAATGCTCTCCCTTGATCTTAATTTTATTAATTACCACACCAAGTATTTTAGCATTAACCTTTTCCAGGTTCTCCTTAGCTTTTTGTGCAATATCTATGGGAGTTTCTCCTGATGATATAACTAAAATAACTCCGTCAACCATTGTTGAAAGGATAGTGCTGTCTGTTACCGGTACAGTCGGAGGGCTATCAATAATAATATAATCATACATGCCCTCTAGCTCACCTATTAAATCCTTCATTTTCTGTGAGTTTAATAATTCCGCTGGATTTGGAGGTATAGGACCAGAAGTAATGGCTTGAAGTCTTGGGATTTCAGTATCTTGAATTATATTATCCAGTGTAGTCATTCCTGCAAGAACATTTGTCAGTCCTTCCCTTGAGGATAAAAGTATGTATCTATTAAGTGAAGGCTTTCTTAAATCACAATCCATTAACAACACATTATTATCTGAATTAGCTAAGGTAACAGCTAGATTTGTTGCAGTTGTACTTTTTCCCTCACCAGGAGCTGAACTGGTTACAACTATAGTTTTTAATTCTCCCCCTGCACTGGCGAATTGTAGGTTAGTTCTTAAAGTCCTATAGGCCTCAGATTGTATAGATTTTGGGTTTTGCATAGTAGATAAGTTTATATTTTTCATATTGCCCTCCAATATATCTAGCTCTCTGGTATAGATCCAATTACAGGTAATTCTAAATGTTTTTCAATATCCTCTGTGGTTTTTATGGTGTTGTCCAAATAATCTATTATAAATACTATAAATATACTAACCATAAAACCTAAAACTCCAGCTATTAACACATTCATCTTTTTATTGGGCTTAATGGGGTTAACGGGTGTGCTAGCTTCCTCAATAATGCTTACATTATCCACCTTCATGATTTCTTTAATCTTTATAATAAATACTCTACTTATCTCATTGGCGATATTAGCCGCCGTAAGGGGAGAACCATCTACCACCCTTATCCTTAATAGTTCGGAATCTCCTACAGTACTAACAGATATCCTTTGGGCTAAACTTCCTGCTGAAGTATTTAATCCTTGATTTATGATAACCTGATCTAATATTGTGCTGGTTTTCATAATTTCTCCATAGGTTTTTACAAGCTTTTCAGATAATATCACATCCTGATACACATCTTGAGTAAATTCCCCCTGGGTCCTCCCCACTAGTATTGTTGCCGAGGATTCATATTGTGGCTGTAAAATAAAGAAACTGAAAAAAGCACTGATTATAACTGATAAAGCTGTAATCAGTACAATTATCCGCCATCTTCTTCTTATATTATGAAAAATTTCCCTTAAGTCTATTTCTTCATGATATTCCATATCTATAACTCCTTTTATTTAAGAGTAATAAAAAACAAAGGATAGGTATCCTCCTTTGATTTACTAATTAGTTTCATATAATTACAAAAGAGACCATATTATATGTTTTAAAACCATTATAACATAATATCTGTCCCTTTTTTGACACTTTTTTTATAATTCTACTAAATTCTACATAAAATTATAATGCTTTATTGGAAATCCTTGGAAGCAAGAGAACCGTCCCTCTGCTTCTTTTTCTTTACTCTTCTGCTTCAAGTAGCACTTTTATATTATCAACCAATTGCATACCACTTTGGCAATCATTAAATATAGTTTAGAATTAGAAGTTTTCTTTATTTTAAAAATAAAAAATCTTATTACAGAAAGTCTAGCTACATTATAAACTGCCTAGGGATATTAAATTCCTAAGCAGTTAGATTGTATTTATTCATTGATTTGTCTAAACTTATAACTTTTATTCCTCTCTACCACACCATTTGACAAAGAGCCGATTTCTAATTGTAGTGAAAGCATTAGCGAGACAATGAACCTGTTACTTTGTCCCTCCTTGTCCCTATATAATATATTTTCTTTATTCGGATTTACTATACCTTCCAGCCCCATACCCTCCAAAAGCTCCTGCAACAAGTCCACCTATTGTATAAATTACTTTTTCCATTACATCTGGATTGTCTTTTAATGTCATTATAACTATAAGCACGAAACCTAAACCTAATATAGTTAATATAATATTATAAATTTTTCTGTCCCTTTTTTCAGAATAACTTTTTTGCATATCTTCCTGTGAAGCTGTAAGAAACTTATCTATATGTTCTGAGCTTATCTTTTTCATTACTTCATTTTCTGGTGAGCTTATTCCCTTCATTTGAAAAGATGAAAAAATAAATCTTTCTACAGTCTTTCTATTTTCCTGTGGCATTTCCTCTAGTATCTGCTCAATCTCGTCAGGAATAATGTCCTCCTCAAATTGTTCATTAGTATTTTCATCATTTAATGTTGTAATAGCATGTTCTTCTTTAGATTGTTTATCATTTTGTATCATGTTCTGCTCTCCCTAATTATATTATCAATAATGGAAGTGCTTAATGAATCAATAGATCTAGACATACCTTTCGTCACATCTTTAGTAATATTTTGTGCTATATGCCTTCTGATTTTGTTGGGAGATTTTGTCCTATTTTTTTCATTATTAAACTCTTTTAATGCGTTTCTCATTAGACTCCCTCCTTTTTACTATATTTTATTATACATATTCCCATAATTCAATATGATAATCCTACGAAACGAGACTTTTTTTTAATATTGCACCTTGCATTGGATAACTCACTCTATCCATTCCTATAAATCTCTTATTAACCTCTATTCCTTTTAAAATAATTCAGGTTTTAACTCATACTTAAACCATGGTGAATGTACAGAACTAAATCAAAAGTACTCACTAAAACCAGTGTTTCATAGGGATATTTTTATTTTCTACTTCGCCAATGTCTTTTAAATTTAGAAAAGCTTTACTTTTTAGATAGAAATTTTTAAGAAAAGTCATATATGTAATTTTTATAAGTTTCCAACACCATGCATAAGCCAATGTATGAACTCCTTTTTAATAAATACCCTATGATAGAGTCTCATAATATCGGTCAATCGTCTTAAAAAACTTAAGGTGATGATTGGGACAATAAATCTGTACCCTTTTTCCATCTTATTCTATTTCCTTAAGATTAGACTTCAATAGATCCTATTTTTAAAAATGAATTTAACTCTAGCCTTTTTACTATTTCATTGCTTGATTTATCTAAAGATGATTTCATCTTTGAATAGTCTGTCAAACGCATCCGATACCAAAATTCTGGGTTTATTTCAATGCCTGTCAAATCATATTTTACTTGGCATAAGAGCAGAATGTAGTATGCAATAAGCATATTCTTATCTGCCTTATCTGGACTAGCCGCTAATATGTAATTCAACTCTTGCATATTTGTAACTAATATTATTGCATCCTTAGAACCATAAGCAAAAATCGAAAACATTAATTCTTTGAATTTCGATAAGATAGCTTTATCATTTTTCTTATCTAGAATAATATCCATAAGCTCTTGGATTTTATAGGGTAATTCAGCAATCTTATCTAAATGAATGTTAACCTGCTGCTTATTAATTTCTTCCTTGAAATTACGCTTGTTTAGAAAATATGTAACTACAAAGCCTATGATCGTTACCATAGCAGTAATACATGCTGATAAAATAACAGCCGTATTCCCGTCCAAAGTAATCACCTCACACAGATAATCTACCATATTCCTACTTTTAAACTGTTATGCTACTTCAGGTTTAACACGGAAATTTGACATTTCCCTTGATTTATAAACTACTACTAAACCCTTTGCCTTTACTCTTCTCATAGGAGAGGATATAAAATTACCAGAATCTGTTTTCATGGTTAATCTATATCCCTACTATAGTTTGGTTCTTCTTAAGTATCATATCTGCAATATGGCTTATTAGGTACATCATGATAGTTATCCATTATATAATATTTTTATTTACTTAAAGAACAAAATAGGCTTCCAAATTCGTTAACCTGTATATATCTCTGTGTTTTACTTCCACTACTGCTACCTATACTCATAGATTTCATGGCTGAATCTATGAGACCTAAAGCTATTAAACGATCTGCTTTATAAACCGCACATTGTGAAGTATCAGATACTTGCTTTGTATATATAGCAAAAAATAATCCAATATCAGCAACAAACATACGAGATGTTACATCTGAAAGTTCACAAAAAATATCCCAATTAATCTTTTCGGCTACATAAGAATTGTAAAACTTCGCTAGAAGTTCTGACTTTTTTAAATCTACATTAGAATTAAGTAGAATTAAAACCCTTCCCAATTCTTCCTCTGCGTATTTAGGATCATCGTTGAGACGCTTTTTATACTTTTCCACTTTTTCATGAGAAATAGTATTTTCATTAAAAGTATTGATAAATTTAATTGTCTGCCTTAACAGATTTCTATCATGTATATTTTGAGCAGTTTTACCTATACCAATTAACAAACTTACTATTGGTACACTTCTGAAAACTCCCTCGTCAAGGAAACTGTCGATTCCCAATTCTGCCAATTCAACACATGCAGTGCTTAAAGTTGAATCAAACAATGTAGTTTCAAATGCTGGTATAATTTTATTCATTGTTGTAACTCCTATATTAAATTTCCTATCTTTATTATTTATTGAAATCATCGCTATATAAATTTTAATTCTATAATAACAAAATTGCCTTGTGAATTTACCTCATATATGGCTCTTTATTTCTATTATCTATTGTCTTAATAATATTCCTTAACTTAAAATTCGATACAATAATACAAATACCTTTATTTTATAATCGCAAATATCGACAATATTTTTATATATAGGCACACCTACACAAGAGCTATTATATATATTTTATAATAATCGTGTGCGATTGCCCATTGTAGTTAGTGTGCTGAATATACATTTTATAGTTTTGATCCTAATGAATTTTTGTTGTATATGCCTAACTTCATTACAACATTCACAATTCTATTTTAATAAATAGGGTTTTAAGACTATTACTTGTAAAATAGCATCATACTTTATTTAGCTACCACACTATCTATAAATTAGTTCCATATTAAAAAAATTGGAATAATTGACATGCCTATCCTCATACTCTTTATTAAATAGAACAATAAATCAAAAGGAGGTCTTATTTGTTATGGAGTCAACGAAATTTACCTGGTATGATGAGTCAATTAAGAGTATTAAAAAATTAATGGAAGAAAGTTTCTTAGAGGGCTATAAAAGATATAAAGTAGCACAATTCTATGATATAACAGATGGTAAAGAACAAAATATAAAAATTAAGGATCTAGAGTCTAGCTTAAGAGACTTTTACTCCAAAAATAATATACTTGTAGTAGAAGACAACTATAATCATCCTTTTAAAGTTCAAAATGATTTCGAAATTAAATTTAAGGAAGCTTTAGATGTTTTAAAAAAGCAGGCTATAAAAAGTGCTAGACAAGATATAATGAATCAAAAAAGAGTTAAATATGTACGTGAAATATTAGGAGATGGAAATTTTGATCAGCCTTTAGACCCTTGAAATATAAAAATTTATTTAAGCATAAAACCTATGTTTGTTATGGCAATATTTTTATTCTTAAAAAATCATCGTTTACAGCCTTGTATTATCCTTCTATGTTAGTAAAACACAAATTATTTTAAAAAGATAGAATAGATAAATAAAGCCCGCTTAAAGTTTCAATTAAGCGGACTTTATTTATTAGATTTAAATTCTTTACTAGTGGAAAACCTAACCGCTATCATTTAATATCTTTTTTTATTCCCTACTCCCTATCCATCCATAAACAGGATTTATTTTTATCATTCATCCTTTATTTCTCTAATAAGGGCTTGATTAGATTTTATCGTAGATCCATGTCCAAAACCGGTTGTTACAAAATCCACATCATCCTCTAGCCATCTTATAGTATCCTCATAGTCAAAACATACCATCCCTGCCGGAATACCTTTCTCTCTGGAAATCTCTATCATGTCTCTTATATCATTGAGTAGTTTAGGATCCTCATAATTACCCGCAACACCCATAGATACAGAGAGATCTACACGACCAAATAAAACTGCATCAATACCTTCAACACTAATAATCTCTTTATAGTTTTTAACAGCTTCAACATTCTCTATTAAAAACATAATCGTTACTTCTTCATTTGCCTTTTCATAATATTCGGTCATACTATACTTTGTTCCATAGTTATTAGACCGCAGATAGGGGCAAGCACCTCTATTACCGATTGGAGGAAATTTTGAATATCTTATAACCTCTTTCGCATCTGCTTTATTAGTAATATTAGGCACCAGTATACCTCCCGCCCCCATATCCAAGACCTTTTTAATTGAATCCTCATAGCTATAACCAGGCACTCTAAAAAGAGGTATTGTATCTGCATTTTCTGCAGCTCGTATTAGTTCTAACTTATTAGGATTACTATGACAACCATGTTCATCATCAATAATTACAAATTCAAAGCCACTTAACCCTACAACCTCAATTGCAGTGGCATTTTCACCATCTGCCCATGTTCCAACTACACTTTGTCCACTTTTTAATAAATCTCTTAAACTCTTTTTCATAAACTTCTCCTTTCAACATCCTGTTTTTATTTTAAAATAGACGGTAAAAAAGTAGATAAGATAGGGAATACCGCCGTCAATACACAACCAATCAACATAGTTAAGCAAACATAAAATACCCACGGGAAAGTATCTTCCACCCTAATTTTTAAAATCCTACAAGCGGTGAATAGTGTTACAGCCAGTGGCGGTGTTACCGCTCCAATCCCTAATGCTAAACCCGAAGTAATTCCATATGCAATAGGATCGACACCTAAAGTTATTAAAATAGGAAGAAACATTGGAGTGGTTAATAGAATTAATGATAAACTTTCCATAAAAGTCCCTAAGATCAAGAGGATTATTATGATAAAACCATATACAAGAATTAGATTACCGCTTATACTAAAAATCCAATCTGCAATAATGTTGGCGATATTCTTGTTAGTTATTAAATATGCAAAAGGAGTGGCAAAGCTAATAATTATTAAGATGGTTGAACTATTAATTACACTATTTTTTACAACTTCAAATAATTTTTTAAAGGAAAGTTCCTTATATACAAAGGTTGCAAGAATAAATGCATACACTATTGACACTGAAGCAGCTTCAGTAGGCGTTACAATCCCGCTTATAACTCCAACCAGTATAAAAATTGGCATAAATATAGGCAACAAAGCATTTAGAAATATCTTCATTTTTTCAGACCCTGTAACTTGACTATAATAATCCGTTCCTTCTGTTACCCAATTATGTTTTTTCACCATAAATTTATTAAGGGTGGCTAATAAATATGCTGTTAATACACCCGGAATTATACCAGCCATAAACATATCACTAATTGACACATTAGCTATCTGTGCATAGACAACAAATCCAATAGATGGCGGAATCACACCACCTAAAGTACCCGATGCAGCAATTAATGGCGCAGTAAAACCCCTAGAATATCCCTTCTTTGCCATTTCAGGTGCCATAATGCTTCCAATTGCAGCAGTTGTCGCTACTCCTGAACCGGATATTGTTCCAAAGGCTGCACAACCATAAACACTGGCTGAACCTATACCCCATGGTTTCTTACGAAGCAGCATATTGATTAGTGCCATTATTCGGGGAGTACTGCCATAGATCATGATTGCCCCAGAAAGTATAAACATAGGTAATGCCATTAAAGTAAAAGAATTGAGCCCGTCCACCATCTTCTGAGCAATTATAACTGTTGGAAGACTACCTTCGAAAAGTATAGCTAAGGTCGTGCTAATACCTATAGAGAAACTTACGGGTATTCCCATTAAAAGTAATAATGCTAAAGCACCAAACAGTACAAAAATCATTCGTACTCACCACTTTCAATATTAAAATTTGTAATCTTACAATAGGCTAAAACCAGTAAGTACAAAACCATTAATATACAACCAATCAAAATAGCATAATAATATAATGATCTTGATATTTGCATACCTATTGTTTTTTGAATGCTTGTGGTTTTAATTATGGGTAAAGAACTATATCCTAAATAAGCTAAGAAAGCAGCACAGATAACATTGTTTAATGCTTCAATATAACGCTTGTATTTAAATTTATTGATTAGAAAGTCGATACGAGTATGGGAACCTTTCCTTACCGCAAGAGTAGCCCCTAAAAATGTTACATAAATCATTGACATAATAGCAAATTCTTCTGCCCAGAAAAAAGATCCCTTGAAGACATAACGATAGATTACTTGAATAAAGGTTACTACAGACATAGCTATCATAAGAGAAATCCCAGCCCATTCAATTGCCTTAATAATGTATTTTAAATATCTTGTTAGAGGCTTCACTTATATTTCCCCCTTCTTCCGTAAAATAGGATTTTCTCTATTGCGCCATATCTATAAGTTCTTGTCCCCCTTCATAATTAGAAACATAGTATTCCCATACAGGCTCAGCAGCTGTAACAAATGCTTCTCTATCAATTTCATTGACCTCCATGCCATTATCCTCTAAAGTCTTAATAGAAGTTGCTTCAAATTCATCATTAAGTTCACGCATATAATCACGCGCCTTCTCTGATGCTTCTTGGATTATTTCTTGTTCTTCAGCAGTTAGGCTATTAAACCAGTCAGGATTTACATAAAAGGTAGCTGTATTATATATATGTCTAGATAAAGATAGGTATTTTTGTACTTCATAAAATTTAGAAGTTTCGATTATAGATAAGGGGTTTTCCTGACCATCTACTGTACCCTGTTGTAAACCGGTAAATAATTCCGGAAAAGCCATAGGTATTGCCGTAGCATTTAACTCCTTAAAAAGTAGTTGACGCATTTCTGATGGGGCAATTCGAAATTTTATACCTTCCATATCTTTAGGTATTACAATAGGCCTTATATTATTTGTCATATTCCTAAAACCGTTTTCCCAATGACATAGAACTTCTAAACCATGTTCTCGTCCCAATTCCTTATACTGTTCTCCCAATGGACCATCCCATGCTTTTCTTGCAGCTTCTGCATCAGGAAACATAAATGGAAGTTCCTCAAACAATGCCCTTGGATCATCTGTACCCACAACTAAGTTAGCAAGTGATCCCATTGTAATACCAGCTTGAATAGAACCTAAACTAACTTGATCAAGATTTGTCTGGTCATCACCTAAGGTAGCACTAGGATATAAATCTACAATGACTGATCCATTTGTCTTTTCCTCAACTTCCTTTTTAAAACTTTCCAATGCAACATGAACTGGATGTGTGGGTTGTTGATTATGTGAAACCTTCATTACCTTCTCTTCAATATCAATATCATCCTCCGTATTTGTGGAAGTAGAATCTGAACATGCAGTTAGAAAAATCAATACAATCATAGTAAATGCAAAAAAGCTCATTAAATTCTTTTTCATTACAAAATCCTCCTAAAACAATATTTTTAATTCCTTCCCTTTATACTACGGTCTGCAAGTTTATATGCTTTGTTTTTCCAGTAAGTATTCTGTAGATAATATTATTGTATAAAGCTAAAACATTTGATAAAATGTATTCATAAAGTTTGTGGGGGCAAACTTTATGATAGTACTAGTTTTTTAAGTGTTTTTTTTGCTGTCTAATTTTGTCATTTAACTAAATGAGTCTACACCTATGTGTAGTAAGCTTTTTTCACCACCTTAATCAAAACTACCCGCTTAGCGGGTAGTTTGTTCAGCCCTATAAGGGCATGTTACACGCTTAAGCCTTAAGGCTTGCTGAATGGTCCGCCATTTGCTTACATTTACAAGCAGCTACTTAAGTAGCT